>Ga0207834_1000725_pt1 | contig 11154 bp, 6 predicted proteins | sample LuqExpMetagenom5_FD_187763 | JGI IMG/M metagenome (GOLD analysis project Ga0207834, IMG submission 187763) | Tropical forest soil microbial communities from Luquillo Experimental Forest, Puerto Rico - Sample 5 (SPAdes) | ecosystem: Environmental > Terrestrial > Soil > Tropical forest ...
GAAAACAGCATGGCCGCCGATGCGCCCACGGGAATGGGACGCATATACGGCCCCATCAGTCCACGCACAAACGCCATGGGCAGCACTGCGGCAATCACGCCGAAGGTGGCCAGAATCGTGGGATTGCCCACCTCCGCCACTGCTTCCACCGTAACCTCGGCGCGCGGCCGGCCCTTGTTCTCGAGCAGCCGCAGATGGCGCACAATATTCTCCACCACCACAATCGCATCGTCCACCAGAATGCCGATGGAGAAGATCAGCGCGAACAGCGTAACGCGGTTGATGGTGTAGCCCAGAAAATAGAAGATGGCCATGGTGAGCGCCAACGTAACTGGAATAGCCAGCAGCACCACACCTGACTCGCGCCAACCAAGGAAGAGAGCCACGAGAAACGTGACCGAGAGCGTGGCCAGCAGCAGGTGTTCCAACAGTTCGTCACTCTTGGCCTTGGCCGTCTCGCCATAATTGCGCGTGGTGGTCACATGCACATCGGACGGCAGCGTCGTGCCCTTCATGACGTCGATCTTGGCCAGCACTGCGTTGGCGATATCGGTTGCGTTGGTCCCCTTGCGCTTGGCCACGGTCACGGTCACAGCCGGATATTGCGCCACCGTCTTGCCGCCCGCCTGCGTGGTGCCAAACAGAACATAGTTGGCTGGCTCTGCCGCGCCATCCGTAATCTCGTCGGCCACATCACGCAAATAAATGGGACGCCCTTGCTGCGCGCCCACCACCACCGCCTCCAGGTCACGAGCACTGGTGAAGATATTCCCCGCATCCACGCGCACTTCGCGATTGTTCTCGGCAAAGCTGCCCGCCTGCAGGCTGGCATTGGCGGCCTGCAGATGCCCCACAATCTGCAAGGGCGACAAGCCATACGCACTGAGCTTGGCCGCACTCAACATCACCCGCATGGAACGCGGCAGGCCGCCAATTACGGTGCTTTCGCTTACATCCGGCGTCTGCTCGATGCGGTGCTGCAATTCGTCGGCCATGGCGCGCAGTTGCTGGCCGCTATAGTTCTCTCCCCACAAGGTCACAGCCAGAATCGGCACATCGTCGATGGAGCGCGCGCGGATCATGGGCTGGGTAATGCCCGGAGGAATGCGATCAAAATTTGAATAGAGCTTGCTGTAGACCTTGATCAGCGCATCTTCCTGCTGCGTGCCTACCAGAAAACGCACCACCACCAGACTCTGTCCAGGACTGGATGTGGAGTACACATACTCAACACCCGAGATCTGATGCACCAGCTCTTCGATTGGCAAGGTGACGCGCTGCTCCACCTCGGCCGCGCTGGCACCCGGCATGGCCGTAGCAATATCCAGCATGGGCACCAGAATCTGTGGATCTTCTTCACGCGGGATGATGGCCACCGCAAAGATGCCCAACGCCAACGAAGCAGCAATGAACAACGGGGTCAGCTTGGAATTGAGAAACGCGTGGGCCAGCCTGCCCGCCAACCCGAGACCGTGCATGCTTGTGCTCTCTGTCATGGCTGAACCTCAATCCGCTTGCCATTCAACTCACGATCTCCTGGCGCATCCACCAGCTTGTCGGCGCCGCTCAGCCCGGACAGAACTTCCACCTTAGCGCCCTGCACTTCGCCCAGCGTCACATAGCGCAAACGCGCCACTCCGTTGTTGTCCAGCACATAAGCACAAGCCAGCGAACCGCGCTGCACAATGGCGCTGCGCGCGGCCAGCACCGCCTGCTTGGTGCCGGAAGGAATCGCAACGCTGGCTGAAAGGCCGGTGCGGAGTTGCTTGTTCACCGGTAGCGCAATCTTCACTTGGAAGCTGTGCGTCAACGGATCGGCAGCGGGCACAATCTCTGCAACTGAGCCATCCAGCGGCTCGCTGCCCAGGCTATCCACTGTCACGGCAAGCCGGGATCCCTTCCGCAGACCTGCGATGGAGGACTCCGCCACTTGGGCCTGCAATTCCAGCGGACCATTGCTGTCCACCTGCACCAGAGGCACTCCGGGCGCGGCCATCGCACCGGGATCAACCATGCGCGCCGTGATCACACCCCCAAACGGAGCCATGATGCGTGTATACCCAACCATGGCGCTGGCTCCGGCATGTTGTGCCCGGATCGCGGCCACTTGCGCACGCGCGGCAGACGACTGGGCGGCAGCCGCTTCAGCACGGCGCGTCACCTCATCCATTTCCTGCGCGCTCACACTCTTTTGCGCCTGCAACTGGCGGAAGCGAGCCAGCGTGCTGGCGGCAAGGTCAGCATTCGATTGCGCCGCAGCCTGCTGCTGCTCCGCCGCCTTTACCGCGGCTTCAGCCTGTTCCGCGCCGGCACGCACTGTAGCGTCGTCCAGCACCACCAGCGTCTGACCGGCGCGCACCGTATCGCCTGCCTGCACCAGCACACGCGTTACGCGGCCCATCACCTGTGCAGAAAGCATCACCGATTGATGCGCGCGCAAGGTGCCCGTAGCCCGCACCACGGAATTCACCTGTGCCTGCTCGGCCACCACCACCTTGGCACGAACCGTCTCCACCGGCCCCTGCGCCACCGGAGCATTCGATTTACATCCGGCCACGAGGACCGTTGCGGCCAACCCCATCCACATCCAAGACGAAGACCAGGAAAACAACTTCATTGCAAATCCTCCGCAGCTTCGGGCGTCAGCGTCCCGGTTGCAAACAGCAGTTGAGCATAGGCCACCGTGTTGCCATACACAGCGCGCCAATAATTGTTCTGGCTCTCGCGTTCGGCATCTTCGGCACGCAGCAAATCGGTGATGGTAGCCAACCCGGCCTCATAGCGATTCTTCACAATGCGCAGGCTCTCCACGGCCTGCTCCACAGCAGCGTGCGCCGTCTCCATGGACTGCGCGGCCACGGCACGCTGGGTATGCGCCTGGCTCACCTGCAAGCGCACCTGCTGGCGGTAGCCCTCTACCTGCGCTTCCATGCGCGCCTTCGCCGCTTGCTGCGCCGCCAGTTGCGCACGCTTGGTTACCGGCTGCAGATCGATGCCGATCTGCACACCAGCCACCCAGTTGCTGCCACCGGAGCTAGAGAGTGTATTGCGGTCGTTTTCCCAATTGCCGTAGGCATTCACGCGTGGACCCAGCGCAAGTTTTGCGGCGCTGGTGGCTGCAGCTTGCGCCTGACTGGCCTCGCCCAGCGCGGCCAGATCCTTGCGGCTCTTGAGTGCCTGCGTCCATGCCTCCGCCAGCGCCCAGTCGGGATAATTCCTCTGCTCGATTGGGGCCAGTGTAGCTGCCTCCAACTGAGGCGCGCCCATGGCCAAGCGCAAGGCAGCCCACGCCATCTCACGCTCGCCCTCGGCTGCAATCAGAGCTTGTTTACGCGCGGCAAGATTCACCTGCGCCGCCATGCGGTCGGACTCCACAGCCAACCCAGCCCTCACATGATCATCAGCCGCATGCAACAACGCCTCCGCCGATTCTGTCTGATGCCGTGCCGTCACCACCTGACGCTCGGCATACAGCACCTGCTGATAAGCGGCCACCACGCCGAAAACAATCTTCTGATCCACCGCCCCGGCCTGCGCGCTGGCGCTGCGCTCCATCTTGCGCGCTCCAGCAATACGCCGTTCCGTCACCAGCGAGTCAAACAACTGCCAGCCACCTGAGATGCGCGAGGAAAAGTTGCCAATCGGTTCCGGACGGTTCAGCGAATCCACCGCGAAGTTGGCCTGCGTGAACCGCTGCTGCCGAAGCCGCGTGCCGAAGGCATATACCGGATCGTCGCCCCGTGAGATGTCTTCCGTAAGGCTCACCTGTGGCAGCAGGGCCGAGCACGCCATGCTCACACCCGCCTGAGCCTCCGCCACATTGGCCTTGGCCACCGCAGCCTCCGGATTTTGTCCCAGGGCCTGCGCAATCGCCTGCCGCAGCGTCAACGGTTGTTCGGCCCGGGCTCCAGATGCCGCCATAGCCGCCCACAGAGCCAGTCCGAAGAATGGAAAAAGAATGCGTCTCATCACCTTCAGGTTCCCCTTTGAGTGCTTCGCTTGAATAAAGCCCGCCTCACGGCAATTCGTTACAGGCTTTGTGAAGAAAATTTCTTCACGCAATCTTTTAAAGGGAAAATCCCGGCGATTCGGCGCAGAGATAGATAAATAAGTCGTTTTAAATAAGGTATTTATAAATAGGTGCGGCGAAGGAATCCCCCCGCCGCACCTTGAGCTTACTCCACGCCTATCGCCACCGGACAGTGCAGGCCCTGACCGGTCTGACGGAACAGAAGCCTGATTACACGCTCGGGGCAGCCTGCCGGAGCGCGCGATACTCCGCCGCATGCCACCCCAGGCTGATCAGCAAAATCAGCCCGATGATCACCTGCGAGATCACGCAATACACGCACCATGCTCCCAGCGCGTACTCCTCAATCAGCGACAACCGCAAAGCAAACATGAAGCCCACATTGGCGGCCAGGAACAGCACAAAACGCATCCGCAGCAGGGGCAATACGGCCAGCACCAGATAGCCTGCTATGCCGATGGCGGCCACCGGGAAATGCGCGATCTCGGCAAACGAGCTGTGGTTCACCCGTCCGCAATCCCAGGTTTCATTAATCGAGCAAGACTCAGTTTTATCCGAGTAATGGACCCGCAGCGCCATGCCCGACACAACTGCGCCGGCTAGGGCCAGAACAACCAACAGATATCGAACCACACTCACGCGAACTCTCCTGGGTTGATTTCATCCTGGTGCGGCAGAGGGATGTGAGAAGTGCCATGAAGAAACGGCCTTCTCCAGCATCCCGATCTGGACTTCCTGTCTAGGTGTAGTATGCACCCTCCAGAACAGCCGCACTGGTTATCTTTTGGGTGTTGACCACAAGAAGCAAATTAAACCGGACCGGCTCATGTTCTCCGCCCATGTGGATCCCGCTGAAACTTACTGAGGCTTGGACGGATCACCGCACGGCTAGTCATCTCCTTCTCGCCCCTCAGTCTACCAGTACGCTAGATGGGCTTCGCAAGACCTCGCGCTCGCCCCGCGCAAAACGGCCGTGACCAGATCGCACTTCCCGGAAGGGAAAATTGTGCATCTGGCACGGCCAGTGGTTCACGGAGATGGTTTCATGCTGCCGTTGGAGTGTCGGGTCTTGCCCGTCAGCAAAGGGTCCGATAAAGTCGTCGCTCCGCGCTCAGATAGCGATCCAGCCCATGCAGATCAGCCCCAGCGACGCGGCAGCCACCAATACCCACAACAAAACACCCTGCAGCAACGGTCTGACGCCCACCGCGCGCAGTGTCTTGAGTGAAAGCCCGGTGCCGATCAGGTATAGTGTGGCCGTCAGGCCAATCACGCCCAGACGCTTCAGCTCGGGATAAACTGGCGCCAACTGCGGCAGATAGCTGTTGGCCACCGCCGCCAGGCAGAAGAAGAGGATGAACCATGGCCACTGGATGCGCACCCGGCTATGCTGCGTGGCTGCCGTAGCAAACGATAGCGGAACAATCCACAAGGCCCGCGCCAGCTTCACCGTGGTGCCAATGGCCAACGCCACCGCGCCATACTTGGCCGCCGCGCCCACCACCGAACTGGTGTCGTGAATGGCCAACGCCGCCCACAATCCAAATTGATTCTGGGTCAGGTGCAGTGCCGATCCAATGGCAGGAAAGATCAGCAGAGCCACGGAATTCAGCGTAAAAACCGTGCCCAGCGAGACGGCGATCTCTTCCTCGCTCGCCTGGCTGACGGGCGCCAGCGCGGCAATCGCGCTGCCCCCGCAGATCGCCGTGCCAGCCGAAATCAAAAAGGAGACCTTGCGCGCCACTCCCAGCATGCGCCCCAGCAGCCACCCTAGCGTCAGCGCCACGCTGATGCTCAGCGCGGTATAGAGAAAGCCGCTGCGCCCCGCCTGAAGCACCTGGTCAAGGTTCATACCAAAGCCCAGTCCCACCACGGAAATCTGCAGCAGGAGCCGGGAGAGCCGCCGCGCATCCAGATGATAGGGATGCTCAAAGCTCATGCCATACAGAAGCCCCGCCGCCAGCGCAAGGGGAGGTGAAAGCACGCCGCTCGCGCTCAGAATCAAACCTGCGAAAAAGATATTCTTGCTCACAGATTCGAGTCTCCGCCTCGTCTGTGGCGGTGTCCAACTGCGATTTCTGATGACCGATAAGAACTTTTTATCTGACCGAAGAAGTATGCTCAGCCGGCTTCAGGCAGGCTGCTCAGCCAGTAAAAAACGCCGGAATGCAGCAGCCACACCCTGCACTTCCTGCCCCTGCAAAGACGCTAGCAAGAAGGGGCGCGGAATCTGCACACCTTCAATCGCGACAATCTGGAAGGCCTTGCCATTGCGGCAATCTTGCGCCAGGGCCCAGCGCGATACGAACCCCGCGCCCAGCCCTGCTTCCACCGCTGACTTGATCGCCTCGGTCGAGTCCAGTTCCATGGCCAGATGCAGATCGCTCATGTGCACGCCCCGCTTCTCCAGGGCCAGTTCCACCACACGCCGCGTTCCCGACCCGCGCTCGCGCATCAACAGGGGCATGGACAACAGGTCTTTGCAGCGGATCGAGCCTCGCTCCGCCCACTCGTGGCCTCGCGGCACAATCAGCAGAAGCTCATCCGCCAGATACGGTTCCACCCGCACCTCGCGACAGCGCGGAGGGCCTTCCAGCAATCCGAGCACAATACGATGTTCCAGCAGAGCGGTCACAATCTGCTCAGTGTTGCCACTGGTCAATTGCAGTTCAACCCGCGGATTCTGACGGCGAAACTCTCCCAATCGACGCGGCAGCGCATACTGCGCAATCGTGGTGGAAGCCCCCAGCCGGAGTTCGCCGGCAAACTCGCCCTTCAGCCCCGCAAGCTCCGCCAAGGTCTGCGCAGAGAGCGCATGCGAGCGATGCGCAAACTCCAACAGCACATCGCCTGCCTCGGTCAGCGAAACACTGCCTCGGCTGCGGTCGAACAACTGAACCTCCAGTTCCTCTTCCAGCGCCTTGATCTGCGCGCTCACCGCCGGCTGCGTCAAAAACAGCTCCTCCGAAGCCTTGCGAAAGCTCAGGTTCGTGGCAACCGAGCGGAAGACAACCAGACGAAAGTTTTCCAGCGAGGCCATGCTCCTGTTATAGCAGCGGCAGCCGCCGTGTCCGCAAGCTCGAATCCGCCGCACGCCAGGCTTTCTCATTCGTCAGCAGCTATATACAGATGCAAACTACACCCTTACCAAACAAGCAGCGTCTGCCCCAAAGACAAAGAGGCTGGACCGAAGTCCAGCCTCTTTGCATTTCTGTTGCTGTTTTGCTTAGAAGGTGATGTGGCCGCCAAACTGCCAGTCACGTTTGCCGGAGGCAGTGGTTGCCACGCCGTAGGCGGAGTTGGAGTAGTGAACGGTGGACGCATCGGTCGAGCTGGCTGCGGGCGCGCCGAGCGAAGCGCCGATACCACCGTAGTTATGCACGTGGGTTACGTCTGTGCAATTGGCTTCAAAGATGAACTTGTAGCGATCCCCATAGATGGGGAAGGTGCGCTTCAGGCCCATGTCGAGGTTGTAGGTGTTCGGATTGCGGAGGCCATAGGCCGCCGAGCGAGGAGCATTACCGAACATCTGTGTGCAGTTCTTGGTGCAAGCCTGGGTCGAACCATAGTAAGCCGGTGCGATGAAGGCATTGGCATCCAGAACAGAAGAGTCGAGGTTGTAGTTGCCGGTCTTCGCCTTGCCGGTGAAGTTCGGGTTGATGTTGGGCATGCAAGTACCGCCCGTGGAGTAGCAGGTCGAGGGCGTGATGGCCAGCGGAGTGCCTTCGGTCAAAGAGAAGATGCCGGAGAGCAACCAGCCGCCACCAAGTTTGCTGGCCCAGAAGTTATCGGAACCGATCTTGCCCTTGCCGAACGGCAACTGATAAACACCGAAGGCGCGGAAGTTGTGGGGAATGGAAACCGAGGTCCAGGAACGGTCGGCGCGGCCACGAGTAAAGCTCTTGCCGCCGGCATCGATCGCAGCAGCAGGAATGTCGTAGCCGCTACGGTAGGTGCCATCGTCACCAAGATTCTTGGAGAAGGTGTAGTGAGCCTGGAAAGACAGGCCCTTCCATTCGCGCTGCAAAAGGCTGACCTGCAGCGAGTGGTAGGAGTTGTTGCCGATATTGAAGCCCCAGGTGTTCGACACACCCGCGTACTGCGGGAAGGCAAGCAACATCTGCTGGATGGTGGCCTTGGCGCTGGCGTTACCCGCCGCGGCATAGCCCGAGTAGGGCACTGCAATCGACGACATGGCACTCTGCGCGGCAGCAATGTTATTCGTGGTGGCCTGAGCCGACAGAATGTTGGCCTTGGCCGTATCTGGGGTCTTCGTAGTCGCCAAACCAACCATGTACTTCGGATCGAGTTGGTTGGCCCACTGGCCCACAGCCGCCGACGAGCCGGCAGGAATAAAGTGGCTCTCCGAACCGCTGTAGTTGACCGAGAGGGTGAGTGTGTTGGTCAGAACGCGCTGCACACCGAAGGTGAAGAAGTTGAACGTCGGTGCACGGCCGGAGACGTAGGGATCGGCATAGCCGACCGAGCCATTGCTCTGCTGGTAGACGCCGTTGGAGACGTAGTTTCCAGTGTTGAGCAACTGACCGGCGGTGCCTGCGCCCGTGGGAGTCGGCAGGACATGGCCAGTACCGCCAAATGTGGTGTTGGCCATGCTGTTGCTGGTCCAGGTGGTTCCGTTGTTGAGCCAGAAGGCGGGAGCCAGGGTGGTCTCGGCAAAGCTGTCCGAAACTGCGTAGCCTAGCTGGCCGGTGCCAGTTGCAGCGCCTGCACGGCCGCCCACTCCGCCGCCATGGGAGTAGAAGATACCGAAGCCGGCATGGATGACGGTCTTGTCATTGAGCGAGTAGGCCAGTCCGAGTCGGGGGCCCCAGTTCTTCCACCAGGTCTGAACAGGAGTGCGGCAGTTGCAAGTGCCCGCGCCATAGCCGGCAAACTGCATCATGCCGGCGTTACCGGTGATGGTGTTGGTCAGCGCCGGATTCAGGAACGACCAGCGATCGGCAGCCTCATGGTACGGAGGCAGGTAATCCCAGCGCAGGCCGATGTTGAGGGTGAGCTTGGAGTTGACCTTGTAATCGTCGTTCACATAGGGAGCGATGGTGTGGTAGCGACCGCCAACAACGCCTACGCTCTGGATGGTTGTGGCCATGTTGCCCACACCGCCAATCAAGTAGCTGGCGTAGCTGAAGCCCGTGTTGGAAGTCGTCGAAGTGCTGGAGGCCAGCCCTGCGGTTGGCGTGACGGAATACGTGCTGGTGAGGATGCCAGAGTGGCCATCGTAGGTGTCGGCGTTGGCCTCCAGCAACTGAAGCTGAGCACCGAAGGTGAAGGAGTGGCGTCCTACCTGATAGAGAACGTTGTCTCCATAGGTGTAGCCGAGCGACTTCGAGGTGTAGGTGGCCTGCGATGCGCCATTGCCGGTCCACTTGGTGGGAGCATAGCTTCCAGAGAAAGTCGCACCGGGGAACTCATCGGAGGCCTGTCCGGAGGGCAGGTTGGTGATGCCGGCCGCGGTGGCCGAGTACTGGTTACCCGCACCCAGATCGGTGGCGGCGGTGATCGGCGGCCCACCAAAGTAGAGGAAGCCAAACTTGGCCGTGTTCACCATGTGCGAGTTGATGGTGTAGGTGTGGTAGACGTTCGCCAGATCAATGTCGACCTGCGCCGAGCTTGCCTGGATATAAGGAATCGGCAGGGTCGGGTTCGCCAACAGGGTGTAGGGAGCGTTCTTTCGGGTTCCACGCGCATAGACCAAAGCGAGGGTCTGGGCGTCGGAGATCTTCACATCCACGCGGGTATTGGAGATCCAGTTGTCGTAGCCGGAGGGCATGCCGCCGAGCCAGTTGTTCTGGAGATTGCTGTTGGAGGGTGTGGGCAGATACTTCTGCATGTACTGCGCGATGGGCGAGATGTAGCCCGTGGGAATGACGTTGGTGGCCTTGGAAGTATCGACCGCGCCGGACCAGCTCTGACCGAAGGGATAACGGCAGTATTTACCAGTGTTGGCGGTACAAGTGGTGGTCGAAAGCGGATCGTACAGCACGTAACCCGGACCGCCGTTGGCCGAGAGCAGCTCGGAAAAGTCGCCGGTGCGCATCTTGGTGGTGGGAACGGTCAGGTAGCCGGGATCCGTACCCGCACGGCCGTGATAACGCATGTATCCCTGGAAGAAGAAGACGCGGTCTTTGAACCAACCAAATGGCACGGGGCCACCGATGGTGCCGGAGACCTCGTTCTGGTTCTCGTAGCGGTTGGGCTTGACGCCAGTATTCGCGTAGGAGCGCTTCTGGGTGTAGGTCCAGGTGTCGAAAACGGTATTGCGGCCAATGTAGTTGGCCGAACCATGGAACTGGTTGCCACCGCGTTTGATGGTAAAGTTCATCACGCCGGCACCCTGATACTCGGGCGGGATGGCAGAAGTCTGGAGCTGGAACTGATCGATGGAATCGATGGCAATGGAGTTAAAGACGACGCGGTTGTCGCCCTGCTGCGTGGCCACGGTGAGCGGCAGGCCTTCGAGATAGAGTTCAGTGGAGTAGTTGGCCGTGCCACCGATAATGGGGGCGCGTGCGCCGCCCTGTGCACCAGGCATCAGAGTGGCAAAGGCGGTAGGATCGCGCTGCTGGCCATTGGCGAGAATCGGCAGGTTGGCGTACTGCTTGTTTTCCATAATGCCGCCGAGTGTGGCGGAGTTGGTATCAATGGAAGGAGGCGCCTCGTTGACGACAACGGTCTCAGTGGTCGCACCAGCCTTGAGAACGACGTTGAAAGAGGTGAGCTTCATGGCGTCGAGAACCAGATTGTTCTGAACGAAGTCCGAGAAGCCGGGCATGGCCACCTTGACGGTATAAGTGCCAGGAACAATAGGAGAGATATTGAACACACCAGCCGAGGTGGAGGTGCGGGTAGTTGCGATGCCTGTGTCGATGTTGGTGGCGGTGATGGTGGCGTTGGGAACAACGGCACCGGATTCATCGGCGACGGTACCCTGAATGCCGGCCATGCCGGCGGTCTGGCTCCATCCAGGAGCCGTTGCAAGCAGGCCGATCAGGCAAAGACAGGCCGCCCATACTGCTGGCAGCCGCTTGCCGGAACGAAGCCTCTCAGCAAATGCACTGAGCAAGTTCACGTGTTTCCTCCCAATAAGGTGTCGGGTAGTTGTT
>Ga0207834_1000727_pt1 | contig 11144 bp, 9 predicted proteins | sample LuqExpMetagenom5_FD_187763 | JGI IMG/M metagenome (GOLD analysis project Ga0207834, IMG submission 187763) | Tropical forest soil microbial communities from Luquillo Experimental Forest, Puerto Rico - Sample 5 (SPAdes) | ecosystem: Environmental > Terrestrial > Soil > Tropical forest ...
GAGCGTTCAAGAGGCTGCCCGCAACTTGCTCGCATCGGCAGACCGCACCGGCGCCGAACTCTACCTGCAGTACCTGGTGCTGCAAGGCGATCCCTGGACAGGCGTTGAAGACGTTCTGTCGGCTGGCAAGTAACAACCGACAGCCAGTCGCCGACTCATTCTTGTTGACCTGTTGGCTTCTTGCAGGAAGCCAACAGGCACGGATCGAAAAGCGGCAGCATGAAAGAAGGCTCCATTCGCTGCACGGCGGAGATCGACAGATGGAAGGCTGGGGGCCGAGCCAACAGGAAGAAGAATGGCGCTAACAGAAAAAATCTGTGCCTCATTCATCCACAGGCACAACTACAATTTCCTTATCAGCGCGTATGAAGCCTTCTTCCGTAAGTTCATAGATGTCGGTGTCTATTTGATAAATATATTTGAACTCTTCAAGTCTCCTAACTACTCTCTTCCAGGTTGCTGCCGAACGCGGAGTTCCCTCTACGAAATCTTCGCCGTTAGCTTGAACATGGTACCCCCCAATATCCGTAGTGGTCACTACCTGGCCGTTCCGATCAGTGGCAATTGCTAACAGAAGTCGCGATTCATTTTGATTTAGTTCAGGGTCAAGTAGCTTGACGGTCGCGTGGGGCTTGGTTAGCCAGAGGTATTTAGGTTTGTTCAGCTCAATCGCTAGGTGGTGACTGAAGTCGCTCCGAAGTAGCTCATGACTTGCATATTCGGCATACAAGCCACCCTTGCTGCACTCTTCCTTGAAACTTTGCAAAGCCGTCCACTGCTTCTGGTCAATCAAGTTAGGATTGACAGGGACATGTGAGAAGTACAACATCGCCAGTTTTCCCGCCGCGACATGCTTCTTGATCTCTTCAACACTGCCACTGATGTAGTCATCCGTGGCTGTTCCAATGCGCGTGCCAAAAATCCCCACCACGATATCCGCGTCAAGCAGCAGATCATCATTCAGAATGGCCTGCGGATGTGCGCCCATTTGCGGGGAGCTATGCGTTTCCCATTTGATTGGCTGGAGGATCAATTCCCGCGTGACGGCGTTCGCACTGTTCCACCGATATAATTCGTCGGTGATAATGTCGCGTTCGATCGCAACATCGCCAGGTGATGCAATCATTACCTTCAAAACGTTTGCCTGAAAACCCATGCCTATTTTTATACAGCGTGAGGCCTCGAAAGGCCTGGGGAACTCACAATATGCAGGACAAAACGGCGCTGATCTCACTGAGCGCATGATCGCCAATGCGCTTATCGAACCGAACTCTTACCGAAAGTCGGTAACTGCCCGGCAATCTGCTGAAAGCTCCGAGACGAGTTATTGCAGCCAAAGTAAGTCCCTCCCTGAGCCCAGCTTCGACTTAGCACGCGGACACGTAGCGGCAACCGACTTATCGTGCCTCCTACCTAACTTCCTCCTGCCTTCTCTGCCGCCTACAGAAATAACCTCCGCAAGTTTGGCCCCACCGCAGGTGGCAGGTGGCAAAGGTATGCGGCAGAGGGTATGATCTCCGGTGAAAAGCGGCCGCGACCCCGTTCATGGTCCAACGCCAGGACAGGGTGGATCTGGCGTTTCCTCGTTCCCGGGAATCAAGGAGGTGTTTTTGTGACGCAAGTACAGGCAAGCGAAACCTTTTCCGCCAGCTCTATTGCGGCGGACCGCATTGGCCCTTATCGTGTGGTGGACCTGAGCAAGCACATTGATCCCGCCACCTCCACGCGGCGCTGCAAGCTGGAACGCTACTACCAGGACTGGACGAAGGATTACCACACCAATCTGGACATCGAGTCGCACCTGGGCACGCACATTGAAACCCCGGTGCACTACAACGACGCGTGGAAGGACATTCTCGATCTGCCCGTTACCGCCTTCATGGGCCGCACCGTGCTGCTGCGCCTGGAGTGCGAACCGCTGGCGCCGATTACCGGCGAGATGCTGGAGCGCGCCAGCCGTGGCCGTGTACAGCCGGGCGACATGGTGGTGCTCGACAGCCCGTACCACTCCGAACCCTTCGTCAAGAATCCCAATGACCAGCGCCCCTATCTTTGCGGCGAGTCGGGCAAGTGGTTCGTGCAGAAGCAGGTGAAGTGCGTGGGCTTTGGCAATGGCGTGGCCATTGAGTACAGCGTGGAGACGGCCTGCGCCATCCACGAGGTGATCATGCCGCACGACATCACCTTCCTTGAGGTGATGCAGAACATCGACCAGCTCCAGAGCGATGTCTTTTTCATGACCTGTCAGCCCATGCCCATCAAGGGGCTGGATAGCTGCTGTGTGCGCGCTGTGGCCATTGAAGGTATCCCCGGCTTCAGCGAATAACATCAACCCCCAACCGGAGGTCTTCCCCAATGAAACTCAACACCTATCTCAATTTTGCCGGTAACTGTGCCGAAGCGCTGGCCTTTTATCAAGAGAAACTGGGCGGCAAGATTCTGGTCTCCATGTCCTATGACCAGATGCCCGAACCCCGGGACATCAAGCCGGGCACGGAAAAGCACGTGATGCATGCCCGCATCCAGATTGCCGATGCGGTGCTGATGGCCAGCGATGGGCCTATCGACCCAGCCAATCCGATGGGCTCCTGCAGCCTGACGTTGTCGGTGGAAAGCTCGGCGGAGGCGGAGCGACTCTTTGCCCTGCTGGCCGAGGGCGGGCAGATCAAGATGGCAATGGCCGAAACCTTCTTCGCACATCGCTTTGGCATGCTGCGGGATCGCTTCGGCATTAACTGGATGGTGATTCACCAGAACAGTCCTGAGTAAATTGCACTGTCCAATCGATTGGGGCCGGAACTCCCGGCCCTGATCCTCTTTGCCGCGCATGCGTGCTGGTTGATGGCAGGGCAGGGAACTTCCAGTCAGCTTTCCAGATATTCCCAAAAGGAATCGGTCAGCTCCGCGCCCAGTTCATTCAACATGCGGCGGGCGGCCCGTTCCACCTCTTCTATCAGGCCATGCAGGTATTCGCGCGAACGCGAAACCGCCACCACACCGAAGGTGGCCTCATTCCACAGCACGGCTTCATCCATCTCCGCAATGGAGATGTTGAAGGACTGGCGAAGCTGATCTTTTACCGAGCGCACCACCTGCCGGCGGTCTTTCAAGGACTGGGCGTGCTCGATGCGGACTTCAAGGGTCAACTGAGCAACGGGCATGGGCTTCTCGCAGATTGCACCGCCAGTGTAAGCCGGATTCCGCTGGTTTGCACTGAGTATTTTGCAGTTTTCCGCAGCCCAGGGCGTGCATGCCCACGCAACTTTCTCAAAGCTCGCTCCAAGGCCAGATATAATCGGCTGTTGCTCAGAGTTATGAGCAGCGGAGGAACGCTATGGATGTTTTTCTTCTCGTGTTGCTGGCTATCGCAGCCGTTATTCTGCTTTCCCTGGTTCTGGGCAGCTTTTTCACGGTGCAAACCGCGAACGTGGCGATCATTACCCGCTTTGGCAGATTCCTGCGCGTCGCCGAGGCCGGCCTGAACTGGAAGATGCCGTACATCGACGCCGTATGTGGCGTGATGAGCCTGCGCGTGAACCAGATTACGCTCACCATGGAGACCAAAACCAAGGACAACGTTTTTGTCACGATTCCCATCAGCGTGCAGAACCGCGTGCGTCCCGAGAAGGTCTACGACGCGTTCTATAAATTGTCCGACCCGGTGGCGCAGATCAAGAGCTATGTGGAGCAGGTGATTCTGGGTCACGTGCCGGGCATGACGCTGGACGAGGTCTTTGCCACGCAGAGCTCCATTGCCGCCGCGGTCAAGAGCGAGCTGGATGCTGACATGGCCGCCTTTGGCTACGAAATCGTCAACGTTCTGGTGACCGACATTGTGCCGGACCAGAAGGTGAAGAGCGCCATGAACGACATCAACGCCGCGCAACGCGAGCAGGTGGCCGCCACCGCACGCGGCGAGGCCGAGAAGATTCTGGTGGTGAAAAAGGCGGAGGCAGAAGCGGAAAGCAAGGCGCTGCAAGGCCAAGGCATCGCCAATCAGCGCAAAGCTATCATTGAAGGCCTGCAGGTTTCCGTGGAGCAGTTCCAGAAGGCCGTTGAAGGAGCTTCTTCGCGCGAGGTGATGCAACTGGTGCTGGTCACGCAGTACTTTGACACCCTCAAATCCATTGGCGAAAACGACAAGACCAACACCCTGTTCCTGTCACATTCACCCTCGGCGGTGCAGGATGTCTCGCAGCAGTTGATGGAATCCATGTTGGTGGCGCAAAACGCCAAGAAGTAATTTTCCGCCGCTCGACAAGACTGTTCTTAAACAACAAGGCGGCATTCATTCGGAGTGGATGCCGCCTTGCTGTTTCTTTGTCTGTGCGCAGCCGCTGGCCACGATGGAAGAGTGCGCGGCGTTAGCTGTTCGCCGCCACCCGCAGCCGCAGTGTGGCTCCGCCGCCGGGGCGATTCTCCGCCGTCAGTTCGCCACCATGCAGCCGCACCGCGCGCTCGGCAATCGCCAGCCCCACGCCAAAGCCGCCGGTATCGGGACTGCGCGCATCGTCTACCCGGTAAAAGGGCCGGAAGATGGCTTCCAGTTGTCCTTCAGGAATGCCAGGGCCCTGGTCGCTCACGGCAATCTCCACCATGGCCGCGCCCCGCACCGTTACCGGACGGAGCTCGATCTCCACCTCGGTACCCGACGCCGTATAGCGGATGGCATTGCGCACCACGTTCTCCACGGCGCGATAGAGCAACTCCTCATTGCCCTCCACCACGCACTCGGCCTCTGCCTTGAAGTTGATGGTGCACTGCCGTTGACGAGCTTCATACTCCGCGTCAGGAATCATCTTCTCGATCAACTGGTTCAAACTCAACTTCACAAAATGTTTCTGCCGCTCCAGCGCTTCCATGGACGAAAGCGTGAGCAACTGGCCGATGAGCTGATTCAGCCGATCGGTCTCGCGTTCGATCCGGCCCAGATGAACGGCCATCACGTCGCCGGCATCCTCGCGCGCCAACTCCAATCCCACACTTAGACGGGCCAGTGGGGAACGCAGCTCGTGCGACACATCGCGCAGCAGCAGTTTTTGCGCGGCCACCAGTTGCTCCAGCCGCTCGGCCATGTAGTTGAAGTCGTGTACCAGCGCCTCGATTTCGTCGCCGGCAAAAAAAACGCCCTCGGCCTGGCCGAGCTTTACACGCGCATTCAGCTTGCCGGTAGAGAGCAAGCGTGCGGCCCGCCGCAACTGCACCACCGGGCGCGTGATCAGCAGAACCAGCACGAAAGTTGTGAACCCACCTACCACAATCGCCACCGGCAACTGCGGAGAAGAAAAGCGCCGCAGATCGTGAAACAGGCTCGGCTGCCACGGATGATGCGGAATGCTCACCAGATACACATAACGCTGCTTGCTGGCCGAGCTCACGGGCACACTCCACACATACTGCTCGCCAATCTGGACTCCGGGCAGATGGTCAGGATGGTGATCGGGCCGCGGCGGCTCTACAGCCAGAATCTGTTCAGGACGCGCCATACCGGATGGCCAGCACAGATCACCTCCCTGGGCATTGGCCAGCGCAGCCATCTGGTGCAACTTGGCGCTGTGCGCAAAGAAGGCCGCGCAACCGCCTTGCTCAAAGGCAGCCGTCGCATCCAGCGCATCGTTCCGCAAACCCGCGTTCATTGTGTCGAACAGGATATCGGGGCTTTCAAAATGGTGCCGCACAATCAGCGCAGTTGAGATCACAAAGGTCAAACTCTGGGCGATCCAGAAGATGATGAAGATTTTGAAAAACAGGCCGCGCACGCTGCCCTCCTTGCCGATTAGTCGCCGGCTGCACTGGTTTCGTAGTTCACCGCCAACTGGTAGCCGGTGCCGCGGATGGTCTTCACCTGATCCTCACTCCCGCCCGCATCCACCAGCTTGCGGCGCAGCCGGCTCACATGCATGTCCAGGCTGCGATCAAAGGGATGGAATTTGCGCCCCAGAACAGTCTCCGACATCTCTTCGCGCGAGACCACCTTGCCTGGAGAACGCATCAGCACCTCCAGCAGGGCGAACTCCACATCAGTCAGCTCCACCCTGGCTCCGCTCAGCGCAACGGCGCGCGCCGCGCGATTCAGCTCCAGCCCATCGGCCCGCAGCACTGTCTGCTCCGGCTTGGCCATGCTGGCGGAACGGCGCAGGATGGCCCGCATGCGCGCCAGGAGCTCGCGGGGGTTGAAGGGCTTGGGCAGGTAGTCGTCCGCGCCAATCTCCAAACCGACGATCCGGTCCACATCCTCGCCGCGCGCGGTCAGCAACAGCACGCTCACCGCCGAGGAAGCACGCAACCGCCGCAGCACCTCAAAGCCATCCATGCCCGGCAGCATCACGTCCAGCAAGATGAGCGACCACGGCCGTTCGAGTGCCGCGGCCAGTCCCAGATCGCCGCGGTGCACGGCCGTCACCTGGAAGCTGAAACGTCCCAGGTAGTCGGTCAGCATGGCTGCCAGCTCCGTATCGTCGTCAATCAGCAGAATGTCGGTGGTTTGCATCTCGTCCATCAGTGGCCTGCCTTTGTACCCGTTGCTTCCAGAAGCTTCTCCCGCTCCTAGATGTTTAGCGTACGCCCGTCCGGCAAGGACCAGCGCAGCGGAAGTGTAACAAATGGTCACGGCCCTCATGACAGTTTGTTACACGCCTTTACCCATTGTGACCGCACTCGAAGTCCGGCTGGAGTGAACTGGAAATGTAAGTTTTGCGAGGAACCACCATGACAAGAACGAATCTCCCCCATCGGACTTTGGCGCATTGGTTCGCTTTCCTTTTTCTGGCGCTTGTTTCGAGCTTGCCCGTCTTGGCCCAGACGGGCAGCCTCCATGGCACGGTGACCGACCCCAGCGGAGCTGTCATTCCTTCCGCCGCGGTGACGGTCACCGGCCTGGACGGAACCACCCATTCAGCCACCAGCACGGCCACCGGCGCTTACGCCATTGAGCCGCTGGCTCCGGGTCGCTACACCCTGACGGTAACCGCTGGCGGGTTCTCCCCGATGGACCCGGCCGCCGTGCAGATCTTTACCGACCGGCTATCGACCCGGAACATCACCTTGAAGCTGCCGGTGGATGTGCAGCAGGTTCAGGTGCAATCGCAAAACGAGGGGCTCGATGTGAGCGCCGACAACAATGCTGGCGCCATCGTGATCAAGGGCAAGGATCTGGACGCGCTCTCCGACGACCCCGACGAGTTGCAGAATGAGCTGACCGCCCTGGCCGGGCCCGCTGCAGGCCCCAACGGCGGCCAGATTTATATCGACGGCTTCAGCGGCGGCAACCTTCCCCCCAAGAGTTCCATCCGCGAGATCCGCATCAACCAGAACCCGTTCTCGGCGCAGTATGACCGCCTGGGTTACGGCCGCATTGAGATCCTGACCAAGCCCGGAACCGACAAGCTGCGCGGCATGTTCATGTTCAGCGGCAACGATTCAGCATTGAATTCGCTGAATCCCTTTGTGACCAGCGAACCGCCCTATTACTCGACCTTCATGATGGCCAACGCCAGCGGTCCGCTGACCAAAAGCTCTTCGTGGTTTGCCAATCTGTTCCGTCGCGACAACCAGTCGAACGCCATTATCAATGCACAGATTCTGGATGCCAGCGGCAATACTGCCAGCTACTCGACGGCCGTAGCCAATCCTCAAACCCGCCTGGACTTCAGCCCGCGTCTTGACTTCCAACTGGGTCAAAAGGACACGCTGACCGTCCGCTACAGCTATAGCCGCCAGACCGACACCGGCGACGGCGTCAGCGGTCTTACCCTGCAGAGTCAGGCCTACGACGTGCGCAATCAGGAAAATGTGGTCCAGATCAGCAATTCGCACATCGTCAACGACCACACCGTGAACGAGACCCGCTTCCAGTACATCCGCGACCGCAATAACCAGACTCCGGTCAGCACCACTCCCACGGTCAGCGTGAGTGGCAGCTTCAATGCCGGCGGCGCAAGCTCCGGATTGACCCGCACCAACATCGACCAGATCGAGCTGCAGAACTTTACTTTGATCTCAAAGGGCGCGCACGCCCTGAACCTGGGCGGCCGCCTGCGCACCACGCGTGAGGCCATTTACTCGACGTCCGGCTTCAACGGCAGCTTTACCTACGACGGTTCGCGCACCGGCTCCGGCACCAGCCTGTCCGACTATGCCGCGCATCTGCCCTCGCAATACACCGTGACGTCTGGCAACAACTCCACCCTCATGCACTACTGGGATCTGGGCCTCTGGTTCCAGGACGACTTCAAGTTCCGCAATAACCTTACCCTGAGCTACGGCCTGCGCTACGAGACGCAGAGCTCCATTGGCGACTACGCCGACATCTCCCCGCGCGTCTCCTTTGCCTGGGCTCCGGGCGCCAAGAACGGCAAGCCGGCCAAGACCGTATTCCGCGGCGGCTATGGATGGTTCTACGATCGCTTCGGCGCATCGAACATTTTGCAAACCATCCGCCAGAATGGCGTGAACCAGAAGCAGTACATCGTCAAGAATCCCAGCTTCTACGAAGGCTCGGCCAACATCCCGTCGGCTTCCTCGCTGGCCTCGCTCAGCAGTTCGACGCCCACCATCTACACGCTGGCTTCGAACTTCAAGGCCGCCGTCAGCATGCAAGCCGCCATCGGCGTGGAACACCAGTTCGGCAAAGCGGTGACGCTCTCGGCCACCTACATCAACTCGCGTGGCGTGCACCAGTATCTGACCGACAACGTCAACGCCTACGACGCGTCCACCTACGATGCAAGCACCACAACCGGCACACGCCCCAACGGCATCAACGAAAACATCTATCAGTACCAGTCGGGCGGCGTGTTCAACCAGAACCAGTTGATGATGAACTACAGCGTACGCACCGGCAAGGTTTCGCTCTTCGGCTTCTACATGCTGGGCTCAGCCAAGGCAGACACCTCCGGTGCCAGCTACTTCCCGTCGAACCAGACCAACCCCGGCGCCGATTATGGCCGTGCCAGCTTCGACATCCGCAACCGCTTCCTGCTGGGCGGTAGCTATACGGCTCCGTTCGGCGTCTCCATCAGCCCCATGCTGGATGCCAACTCCGGCACGCCCTTCAACATCACGCTGGGCAAGGACCTGAACGGCGACAACCAGTACAACGACCGGCCGGCCTACGCCACCTCGTCCAGCACCAGCACGCTCACCACAGCCTACGGCAAGTTCGACCTTACCCCGGCCTGGAACGCCGAGCGCATTCCCATCAACACCGGAACCGGCCCCGCGCAGTTCAGCATGAATCTGCGCCTCTCCAAGAGCTTCGGCATCGGACCCAAGGTGGACAAGAGCCAGGCCGCAGCGCAGGGCGGCGGACCCGGTGGCCCCGGCGGACCGCCTCCGGGAGGTGGTGGACCGGGCGGCGGAGGCCTTGGACCAAGCGGACTGAGCCGCAGCGGTGGCCCACCCCGTCTGGACCAGAACACGGCGCGCCGCTACTCGGTGAACTTCTCCGCCATGGCCCACAACGCACTGAACCACGTCAACATGGCGGCTCCGAATGGAGCATTGAACTCCACTCTGTTCGGCAAGTCAACCGCGCTGGCCGGTGGGTTCTTCGGTTCGGCGGCCGCGAATCGCTCCATCGACTTCCAGGTTTCTTTCAACTTCTAAACGCAGGTGCAGGCGGGGATCCAACGATCTCCGCCTGCAAAGCGTACACCGGACCGCGAGCTTCCTTGCGGGCCAACAGCTTCAGCAACACACGGGTTTCCCCTGAGCAGGGGCTTTTCTCCATCCGGCGTCCCTCCGTCGCCGGGTGGAGTTTTTTATTGGAGCAGGGAGGACACGCCGGGATGTCAGCCCTCCGGTGGCTGTGTTTTAATGATCGATAAGTTTGAGATAACGTTTTCCGGACACCTTCCGCAAAAGCCCGCAGGAGTCGCCATGTGCACCTCACGCCGTTCTTTTTTGAAGACCTCTTCCGCCCTGGTTGCAGCCTCTGTCACAGCGCCCCGCGTGCTGCGTGGCGATCCTCTGCCTCAACCCGTCATTGAGCCTGAGCTCAGCCAGTTCAATTACGGCGACGTGGAGCTGCTCGAAGGCCCCCTGCGCCAGCAGTTCGACGAGAATCACAAGTTCTTCATGGCCCTCGACGAGGACCGTTTGCTCAAGCCCTTCCGCCAACGCGCCGGACTGCCTGCGCCCGGCGATGAGATGGGCGGCTGGTACAGCAATTCCGATGACTTCAATCCCCACGGCAACTTCAACGGCTTCATCCCCGGCCACACGTTTGGGCAGTATCTCTCCGGTCTGGCGCGCGCTTATGCCGTGACCGGCGACAAGCCCACCCAGGCCAAGGTTGACCGGCTGGTGCGCGCCTTTGCGCCCACCCTCTCCAGCAAGTTCTACGCGGGCTATCACCTGCCTGCGTACACCTACGACAAGAGCTGCTGCGGCTTGATCGATGCGCACGAGTTTGCCGGCTGTCCCACTGCGCTGCGTACGCTCGACGCCGCCACCGACGCCGTTCTGCCCCACCTACCCGAGAAGGCCCTCTCCCGCAAAGAGCAGTATGCGCGGCCTCACGCCAATGAAGCTGATTGCTGGGATGAGACCTACACGTTGCCGGAGAATTTTTTTCTTGCCTGGAGGCGCGGCGCGGGCCAGCGTTATCGTGATCTGGGCGTACGTTTTCTCGAAGATGACTTTTACTTCAATCCACTCGCCGAGGGCCAGAACGTGCTGCCCAGCGAACATGCTTACAGCCACGTGAACGCCTTCTCCAGCGCCATGCAGGCTTACCTGGTGCTGGGCAGCCAGAAGCATCTGCGCGCCGCCACCAATGGCTTCAACTTCCTGCGCGATACGCAAAGCTTTGCCACCGGTGGATGGGGTCCGGACGAAAACTTCCGCAAACCCGGCTCCGGCGAAATAGGCCAAAGCCTGGCAAAGTCCCACTCCAGCTTTGAGACACCTTGCGGCGCTTATGGCCACTTCAAAATCACTCGCTACCTGCTGCGCGTTACCCGCGACAGCCGCTACGGCGACAGCATGGAACGCGTGCTCTACAACACCGTGCTCGGCTCCTTGCCGCTCAAGGAAGATGGCTCCAGCTTCTACTACTCCGACTACAACTCCGCCTGGGGCCAGAAAGGGTATCACCGCGACAAGTGGCCCTGCTGCTCCGGCACCTTGCCGCAGATCGCCGC
>Ga0207834_1000728_pt1 | contig 11142 bp, 5 predicted proteins | sample LuqExpMetagenom5_FD_187763 | JGI IMG/M metagenome (GOLD analysis project Ga0207834, IMG submission 187763) | Tropical forest soil microbial communities from Luquillo Experimental Forest, Puerto Rico - Sample 5 (SPAdes) | ecosystem: Environmental > Terrestrial > Soil > Tropical forest ...
ACCGGGATGTCCTGGGCTTACTGCAAATTCGTTGATGGACTGCCGTGTGCGTGAGTGCACGCTGAATACCCGCAAAGGTGATCTGCCGATGATTTCAATTTCTCGTAGACGTTTGATGCAGATGGTTCCTGCCGTGTTCGCGTCAGAAGCAACACCTCCCTTGCTCCAGGCGCAACAGCCGCCCACGGCTGCGATGCCGATTGGATTAACGCATGCAGGCGGTGAAGATCGCGGCGTATGGATTCACCCCGAACGCTATCTGACGACGCGCGATGACCGCGAAGGACGTGCTCAGGTGCGCACCATGGTGAACCGGTATGTGGATGCGGGCTTCAACCTTCTTCTCCCTTGGACGGTGAGTGGCTACCTGGCCGCAGTGGAAGATCCGCGTCTGCAGCAGGCGCACCCCTCGGCCAGTTGGGACGCGCTCGGTGTGTTGCTGGAAGAGGCGCAGGCTCAGAAGATCAATGTGGACATTTGGTATAGCTATACGGAGTATCGCGGGCCCAAGAGCCCAGAGTTTGATCCCGCTTTCGGCGGCGATCCGGCATGGCGCGCTATTCATAGTGAGAAGTTCAAGAGCGGAAAAGATGAGGCCGATGGGGCTTGGAATCTATGCCCCATCCACGCGCCAGCGCGCCGCTGGCAGCTCGATCTGCTTGGCCGTGCACTCAAGCGGTATTCTTCCGCACGTGGCGTGCAGATTGAGGAACCGGGCTACGATACGGGCGAATATTGTCTTTGCGCGCTTTGCCGCAATCTCTTTCAGCAGATTCATGGCCTTCCCCTCGAACAGCATTTGCAATCACAGCAGGCACAGGATCTGAAGACGATAGGAAACAGCGCCTTTGTCTGGGAGCTTCGCGAGTTCTTGGGCAGCCAGCATCCGCAGATGCTCTATACCATCAACGGTGGAGCAGACTGGCGGCGTGATCGCCGGCGGGGTCGCGATTGGGGCAGATGGGCGCTTTCCGGATGGATGGATGCCTTTATCCCGCAGGTTTATGAGGAAAATGTAGAAGCCTTCCGCCGCAATTTGCAGCGGACTATAGATGACTTGGGACGTGCATGCCCGGTGCAGGCTGGTATTGCTTTGGTTTGGAGCGAGGGCAAGAACGATATCGGCATGGTGATACGTCAGATGGATGCAGCGCGCGAACTTGGAGCCAAAGGCATCTTGCTCTTTCACGGCGCAGCATTCTCGGACGCCGATCTCGCGCAGTTGCGCAAGGGGCCGTTCCGCACCTAGAATGCGCTTCGTATGCCCACGGCCGTTCGTCTTTGGGAACGGCCGCTGTGCTTGTGAGCCGCGAGTTGTTAAGGTTCTCGGCGTAGCAGTTGATCGAGCGTGGGGCGTGGATCGCCTGGCTTGAACTCGCGTCGTGCACGCCACACCTTTTCCTGAAAAGTGATCCAGAACTGTTGCTCGCGCTGCCAGCGCGCCTCGGCGGTTGCCAGACGGTAGGGAAGAGCCTCGGATAGCCACGCTATACGGTACGCTTCAAGACATTCTCCGGCTCTATCAATCAGGTCGCCTACACGGCTGTGATTGCGCGATGCCGTTTCCCAGCCTAGACGATAATGCAGGTCTTCTGCGGTAGGGTGCGCGGGAAGAGCCTGAAAATTATCCTCGATTTCGATGGCATACAGTGCGCGCATGGCTCCAAAGTCCATGCACCGTGCCTGGGCAATCAGCGTTTGCAGCTCCTGATCGTGCTTGTCTGCAGCGTTCATCTGCTGCAGTGTTGCGATGGCCACTTCGATTTTTAGGCGTGCCTTGATGAGTTCCTCGCGATGAGCGCGGGCACGTTGGAGGAAGGCCGTGTCGAAGGGCATATCGAAGATGCGGAATGCAGGTTCAGGGCCGAGAGCCTGCTTCAATGCTGTTTCAGCCGCAGTGAGATTGCTGTAGATGGAAGCGACCTGTTCAGTGTCGCTTGACATGCTGTGGTGTGCAGCGTAGAGAGCAAAGAAACCATCTGCAGGAGGAGGTGACTGCTGCCACGACGCTGCGGCGCCATAGACAACGCCGGGCATGGCCGTGCGATGAAGCGCGAGTGCCGAGTCGGACCATATCGTATTCACCGCGCCCACGGCTCCTGCGGCGCGGCCGGCTGTTATCATTCCGCCGATGTTAAGAAAGCTGGTTTCATAATCGGGGAAGATATCGTCCCAATCAGAGACGGCGGGTGCAACCATCAAGGGCACATGATGCTGCTTGAAGAGAGCGAAGAGCGGCACGTAGCTGCTGCGCTGATCATAGAACCACGGAACAGCAATTGCTTCGGGTGGAAGCTGAGTGGCTAACTGCGGATATTTGTTGAATAGAAAAGCCCCCTCATCAAGATCGGCCCAGAACATGGGGCGTTTGTGCAGCGCGGTGGCCAGTGCGGCACATTTGCGCAGATGCTCTGACCATAGATGGTCTGGCGGTATGTTGCGTCGTGAAGCCGCATCCATCAGGTCTAATTCAAAAGGCTCGTCGAATCCCATATGCAACCATGGGCTGGGAAACATTTCTGCCAGTTGATGCATCCAGCTTTCCACCACGTCGCTGGTGCGCGGGTCTGCGGGGTTGAGTTCTCCGCCATGCGGCATCGCGCCCATCGGCGACTGGCTTTCCGCGCTTAGTAGGTCATGTAAATGCCCATAGAGCTCGACGCAAGGAACAATATCGATATGGCGCTCCTTCGCATAGTTCACCAAATCGCGGATCTCTTCGCGGCTCCATGCATTGGCGTGCCACGGCGGAGTGGGGTGATCAAGAGGGAGATTGGTTTCCACATAGAGATAGAGTTGGTTCAGCTTCCATGCTTCCATGTCGTCCAGCAACTGATGCATGAAGTCCATGGTGGGGCGCGCACCATGCGCTGTGTCGATCATCAATCCACGATAGGCCAGTTCTGGCCAGTCGTCGATGCGGACTGCGGCTAGCTGCGAGTGTGCACTGGAGAGGGGGCGCATTAACTGCAGAAGCGTTTGTGTGCCATAGTCTATGCCTGCGCTGGAATGCGCGGTAATCTCGATTCGTGAGGCACTGATGCGGAGTGTATAGGCCTCGCGCGAGGCACTGCCTGTCGCATCCTGTGTGCCGGGCAATGCCGCGAACGTGTTGCTGTTGTGGAAGAGGATTTTGTTTGGATGTTGTGCATCCGGCGCAGGGGCAGGAGGATGGCCGCAGATTCGTCCGATGGCAGTGGACAATAACTGCTCCGCGCGCAGATCGCGAGTAGATGCATGTGGACCTCGTTCGACTTCCATACTGGCCTGGCAAACGTCGAACATGCCTGATGCCGTCTCAATTTGCCGTGGAGAGGGCAGCAGTTGAGGAATGGCAGCATGTAGTGTAGCGGGTGCCAGTGTACTCAGCAGGAGCAGCCAACAGCGTGCCTTGCAAATGTATCTTCTCGTGCTCTTCCGGTGAATCATGGTGGCTCATCTCCTGGATATGTGTTGACTGCCAACTTGCGCGCTATTAGCAATAGCCTCACTCAGCTTCAAAGGAATGTCAACGCTTGTTAGCGCGTCCAGCATGGTGGACATCCACACGCCCCATAGCGGAATCGCCATTGCGTTCCATGGCAGTTGTTGGAGAAGGTAAGCTCACGTTGTTGGAATGCAGACGGTCACCGCCGGCACAATGCAAAACAGGAAATGAGCCGGCAAGAGAAGAGTTTTACGAAGGATCTTCATTACGCCAGAGTCTTTCGTACACACTTGCACCTAACTTTCGAGATTACGGGAGGACGATGCCTATGTTCCGCCGCCATGTCTTTGGCCTGCTGGCGATGTTTACGGCTTTGGCCTGTTTGGGCCTTCGTGCGCAGACGGTCACAGGATCTGTTACTGGAACCGTGTTTGACCCATCCGGTTCAGTGCTCGCTGATGTTACGATTACGGCCATCCATGCCGGTACCGGCATGGCAGCGACGGCTGTCAGCGACAAAAATGGAAACTATACGATTGCCAGCATGCAGCCTGGAACCTACGATGTGGTGTTCACCGCTTCAGGCTTTCAGACGGAGAAGATACAGAAGGTGGTTCTTCTGGTAAATGCTGTGGTGCGTGAAGATGCGCATTTGAAGGTAGGCAGCCAAAGTGAGACGGTGAGCGTGGATGGTGGCGCGCCGGTCATATCCACCGAAGAGGCGTCTGTCGGCACAGTGATCGATCAGCATGCAATCAGCCGCTTGCTGGTGAATGGGCGAACCATCGATCGGCTTCTGACAACCGTCGCGGGCAATACAGGCGATAGTGCGACGGCTCCAGTTTTGGCTGGCGCGCTGCATTGGGGTGGAACGTATTTTACTGTGGATGGCGGATCGTTCAACGACGTGGGCAATGGCGCGGCGGCCTACAGCTATGCGACGAATCTTACAACTTTTCCCTCCACCGATACAGTGCAGGAAGTGAAGGTGCAGCAGAACCTGGCTGGTGCCGAGTTTGAGGGCGGAGCAGGTGTGGTGGTGGTGACCAAGTCCGGCACCAATCAGTTTCATGGATCGCTCTCGGAGTTCAATCGCAACCGCGCAGTTGCTGCTTACGATCGGTTTGCAAGCGCGGGTTCGGTAAAGCCTCCCTTCAATCGGAATGAGTTTGGCGGTACGCTGGGTGGGCCAATCTACAAAAACAAAACCTTCTTCTTCTTCAGCTTTGAAGAGTTCATTCAGCGTAAGGCAGGCTTTGACAACACAACCGTGCCCACGGCTTTGGAGCGGACCGGAGACTTCTCGGAACTTCTGGCGCTGAGCACGCCCATTGTTCTCAAGAATCCTTATACAGGCACTGCCTTTCCGAACAATAAAATCCCCGGTATCGATACGCGGGCGGCTACGATCCTGAGCTACTACCCTGCTCCCACCGTGAGTGGCGCGTTGTCGAATAACTATCATGCGTCGATTGCAACCCGATATAACGTGCAGCGTTGGAACCTGAAGCTGGATCATGCTCTGAATGCGAAGAATGCATTGAGTGGGGGCGGAAGCTATGCGGTCGGCGATCCATATTTTGTATCGCTGAGCACGCCGCCGAATTACGGTAACTACGACAACGCCGGTTACATTACGCAGTCAGCCTGGGTACGCAATGTGACTACATTCAGCCCTACGCTGGTGAACGAAGCGCGCATCGGCTACTACAGCCATAGGAGCATACGCGTAGGCCAAAACCGAGGCTTTAGTCCGCTCAGCCTGTTTCCGGATCTGTATTGGCAGACAGGTATGATCGGCGGCTTGCCAACATTCTCTTTCAGCGACACCTATGCTTACCAGAGCATCGGCGATTATGGCGGCTCAGGACATGCGCCGCAGACGCAGATTCAGGCTACGGATAGCCTGACCAAACAGTTGGGACGCCATACGCTCAAAGCTGGTCTGAATATCAATTTCATTGATTCGATTGCCAAGGCTGGGAGCAATTCGTCGGTGCTCGGTACGTTCGCTTTCAATGGTACCTACACGGGCAACGCATTTGCAGATTTTCTGCTGGGATATGTCAATAGCTCCGTGCGCGCCGCGGCAACAGCGCCTGTGGATCTTCGCTTCCGCCAGTACGGCTTCTATGCGCAGGACGAGTGGAAAGCGACTTCACGCTTGACGCTGAATTACGGTGTGCGCTATAGCCTGCAGTCGGTTCCGGTGGAGCAGCACGGCGATATGGCGAACTTTGACTTCAAATCCGGGCAGCTTGTGATTCGTACTTCGGGTGGCAAGATGGGCTCGGGGGTTAACTCTACGATTCTTGGTAAATATCCCTATACGACCTCGGAGGCGATTGGCTGGGGTGATCGCGTGATCGATCCTGACTATGCCGATGTTGGTCCGCGTCTGGGATTTGCTTACCGTGTGACCGGAGATAGCAAGCTGGTGATCCGCGGAGGATACGGCATCTACTACAACTTTATGCCGGTCTATATTGGCATGAACCAGTTGGCCAACAGCAACTATCCGTTTACTTTGTCGCAAGGCTACAGCGCCACGGCAGGCTCTACGCCATCGCTGACGCTTGCTGCCCCGTTTACCACCACGGCCAGCATCTCCGCCAACCCGACGATCTACTCGGTCGATCACAATCTGCGCAATGCGCGTGTGCAGCAGTGGAATTTAACCGTTGAGCAGCAGTTGCCCGGCGACATTGGTTTCCGTCTCTCTTACATCGGTAGCAAGACCACGCAGGCCCCTTGGTACCTGTATCAAATGAACTATCCCAAGGTGCAGACCTATGGAGTAGTGCAGCCGAATCGCCCCTATCAGCCGTGGGGAACGATCTATGGCCTGGTGACCAAGGGGGCAGCGGAAACCAATGAATTGCAGGTGGAAGTGACCAAGCGCTTCTCACATGGCGTTTACTATCAGGGCAGCTACACCTGGGACAAGTCGTTGAACAATGTTCCGCTGGCGGCGAGTCCGCAGGATCCTTACAATCCCGCTGGCGATCGGGGATTCGCAGATGGAACCTATCGCCACTCAGGTTTCATCAACGCCTCCTGGGATCTTCCGTTCAAGGCTAGTGGCGTGTTGGGCAGCGTAGCTAAAGGATGGACGCTGTCAGGTGTGGCGCAGTTCAAGAGCGGATTGCCCTTTACGCCAACGTTTACGGCGGTTACATCGTCTTCCTATACCGGTTGGCTTGCGACCCGCCCTGACGTTGTTCCTGGCGTAGATCCCGATGCTGGGTACCACACCCTCAAACAGTGGTTTAATCCGGCAGCTTTCCAGAGACCCACGGCCTTTACCTATGGCAATGCGCGCCGCAATAGCTTGTTCGGACCTCATCAGACCGACATTCATGTAAGCCTGCAGCGGGAGTTCGCGGTTTATCGGAATATCAAGTTGCAAATACGTATGGACGCCTTCAATGCGCTGAATCACCCGGTTCTCTATCCTCCGTCGAGCAATGTCAGCACATCGACGGCGGGTTTGATCTCCTCAACCAACCTGGATAACCGTCAGGTTCAGTTTGGAGGCAAACTAAGCTTCTGAGAAAAATTCGGGTATATGTCTTCAGGACGAAGTGCGAACAAAAAATCTGCGCTCTGGGCATTCTGGCAGCTTGAGGGTGTCGTTCCTGGGGGCTGTTACCCGGATTTTACTCTACAAACGGAAACTGTTGGCGAATTAGAGCGGAGGCGCGCGGCGATTATGTCGCGCGCGCTTGCTGTTCCAGCGTGGATGGAGCCGGGCAGCACGATACACAGATCGCATCTCTCTTGCCGGAGAGGCGCAGCATTCGAGGAGCTATGAGCAATTCATTCAGGTCGCAGGAAATTCTACAAAAGAACAAACGCTACATACCGGGTGGCATTGTCTCCACCAATCGCACGGTTGAGCCATCGCTGGTTTTCAGCCGCGCGCAAGGCGCGTCGCTCTGGGACGTGGATGGTAAAAAGTACATTGACTATCATGCAGCCTTCGGGCCCTACATCCTGGGGCACAATGACGAGGATGTCAATCTGGCCGTTGTGAAGGTCCTCCAATCAGGCTCCAGTTTGTTTGGTTCGGGAACCAACGAACTGGAAGGAGAACTGGCCGAGCTGATATGCCAAAGCATTCCTTGCGTTGATTCCATACAACTGCTGAATACCGGAAGCGAGGCTACGTATCAGGCCATCCGTCTGGCTCGGGCGCAAACCGGTAAGGATCACATCGTTAAACCCCAGGGTGGCTACCATGGATGGCATAACGATGTGGCCATGAACTTGATGACGCCGCTCGACAAGATGGGACCTTACGTGAGCCCGGGCGAATATCCCAGCGCGCCGATCAGCGCAGGAATTCCCGCGGAGCATGCCTCGCTGGTGCACGCTGTCAACTATAACGATCTCGCCTCCGTTGAGTGGGTGTGTCAGCAATATCCAGTAGGCGCCATGATTCTGGAGCCTATTTTGCAAAACATCGGTGTGGTGAAGCCCATGCCTGGGTACCTTGAAGGACTGCGTGCGCTCGCTGATCGTTTTGGCTTCCTATTGATCTTTGACGAGGTGAAGACTGGATTCCGTCATGCGCTGGGCGGTTATGCAGCGGTCGCAAATGTATCTCCCGATCTGGTGGTCTACGGAAAAGCAGTTGCCAACGGGTTTCCGCTTGCGGTGCTTGGAGGCAAGCGGGAATACATGGATCTATTTGTTGCTCCTGATCCGGCACATCGTGTCTTACTGGCGGGTACCTATAACGGCCATCCTGTTCCAGTTGCGGCTGCCATCGCGACCATCCGTAAGCTGGCACAGAATAACGGAGAAATCTATAGTCGTTTGGACGCGCTTGGTGTACGTATGGAAGAAGGACTCGCCCGTATCTTCAGCCAGCAGGGAATTACGGCGTCTGTCGTTCGCCAGTGCTCGGCCTTTAGTTGCTACTTCATGGAAGGAAGACCGCGCAATTGGCATGAACTAGTTAGCCAGCACGACTTTGCCCTCGATCTGGCCTGGCGTCGTCAACTGGTGGAACGCGGCATCTATTTCTTGCCTTTGCCGGTTAAGCAGTGTTCACTTTCCGCGGCGCATACCGTGCAAGATGTCGATTACACGCTTGAACAGGCTGCGGAGGCGCTAGCTGCGGTACGGCAGCCGGTTATGTGATCTGTAAGAACTGCAGAGCGCGAACTTTAATTTTTTCGTACCATGGAGTGGGTGCAACGTTATGTGTTGGGCGAATATGCGCTCTGGGCAGGGCATTGCTCAGAGCGCAGACATGCTTTGTTGAGGAGATAGGATGCGCGATCTGTTGCTAAGCAACGGTACGATTCTGGATGGGAGCGGAGGTGCGTCTATCCAGGGCGATGTGTTGCTGCGGCATGGAAAGATTGCCGCACTTGGACCGTCACTGCAAGCTCCAAATGAGGCGGAGCGCATAGACTGCACTGGCCTGATGATTGCGCCCGGTTTCATCGATCTTCATAGCCACTCAGACCTTCATCTTTTGCATGGCCGTCAGGAGAAACTGCGGCAAGGAGTCACAACAGAAGTTGTCGGCAATTGTGGATTTTCCGCATTTCCTGCTGGAGGTGATGGTCGGGCCCTACGCGATTTTGCGAATGGCATTTTGTGCGGTCATGGGGAGTGGTGCTGGGATTCGGCGCGCGCCTATTTAGGTGCTTCGCGCCAGAGCGAGTTGCCGGTGTGTGGAGAATCGCTGGTTGGCCATGGCAGCCTGCGGATTGCTGTAGCTGGGATGCATGCCGGTGGACTGAGCGCCAAACAACTGGAACAAATGCTTGGGCTACTAGACGACGCACTGAGCAGCGGAGCCGTGGGGCTTTCAACCGGTCTGATGTATGCGCCAGGTTCTGAGGCGCCACGAGAAGAGTTGCTGGCACTTTGCCGGTTGGTTGCGCAGAGGGGGAAGCTGTATGCCACCCACATGCGCGACTATGGTTTCCATCTTCTAGAAGCTATCGATGAACAGATAGAATTGGCGGTACAGAGCGGTTGCCGCCTGCAGATTTCGCACTTGCAGGCCGTAGGCAAGGCAAATCGTACGCTAAATCACCTGGCGCTGGAGCGCGTGGAGGCAGCACGGCAAAAGGGCGTTGATATTGCTTTCGACTGCTATCCCTACATTGCCGGAAGCACAGTGATGACGCAGTTGCTTCCGCAGGAGGCTTTGGCGGGCGGCATGGATGCATTCCTAGCGCGCTTGGCTGATCCTGCAACAAGAGCCGGCATTGCGGCGCGCGCGGTTCAAGGCATTGCCAATAGTTGGGATGAACTGGTCGTTTCCTCTGTGCAGTCCGTGGCCAACGCCAAGCTGGTGGGGAGGTCGATTGAGTCGATTGCGCTGGAGAGAGAAATTGAACCAATGGAAGCAGTACTGCAGTTGATCTGCGAGGAGCGCGGGCAAGTGCATATGATCGAATTCAATCAGAGCGAAGAAAATCTGCGAACTAATCTTGCGCATCCGCTTTGCTCGATCATTAGCGATGGATTCTATGTGCAGGGGCGTCCGCATCCGCGCTTGCATGGAACATTTCCCGCATTCTTGCGCATGAGCCTTGACGAGCCATCTTGGATTTCCTTGCCCGACGCGGTTCGGAAAATCACCGCGCAGCCGGCCGAGCGGCTTGGCCTGCGGGACAAGGGTTGGTTGCGCCCTGGCTATCATGCTGATGTGACTGTTTTCGATCCTGAACGCATTGCCAGCAAGGCTAGCTTCCTGGATCCGGAGGTCAGCCCAGTAGGCGTGGAGTACGTTTTCCGGGGTGGTGTTATGCGCTTTTCCGCGCGTTGTCCAGAAGGGCCATCAATACGGTGCTGACAAGAATCAGCATGCCCCCGGCAATGGATGCCGGCGTTAGCTTCTCCCCAAGCCAGATGGTCGCAATCGGAATGCCGAACAGCGGGATCAGGTAGTTGGAGAGCGCTGTTTGGATCGCATCCAGGTGCTTGAGCGCTTTCAGGAAAAGCACCATCGCCAGAAAAGTGTGGAAGAAGGTTAGCAGTGCGAGGCCCGTCCAGGTTGGCCGGGTGAAGTGCCCGAAGCGGACAAATGTTTCTGGCTCCATCGCGAAAACAAACGGCGCCATACACACTACCAGGCACAGATATGTCCAGAACAGCATCTCGATGGGCGAGTGATGCTCAAGAGCCTTCTTGCCGTAGGAGTTGTAAAATCCGCTTCCCAGAATCGCCAGGAAGACCAGAAGATTGCCAAGAAGCTGGCTGCTGTTGAAGTGGACCTCATACAATGTGCCGGCTGAAGTCAGAAGGACGCCGGCCAGTGCCAGCGAAAAACTCATCCAGCGTGTACCATTCATCCGCTCTTTCAGAAACAGCACGGCGAACAGCGCTGTAGCTACCGGAAGTGCAAGCGTGATCAGTGCTGCGTTGCTGGCCAGAGAGTAGCGAGTTCCTATCGTCATCAGGAGTTGCCCAGGCACCACGCCCAGCAACACCAGCAGCAGATAGAGTCGAATGAACTGGCGTCTCGGGAGTTGCTGCCTGGGCGTTGTTGTATTCAAACGTGCAGATTTTTGCTCAGCGTGCACAATTGGCCAAAGCATGAGTGTTGACAGCGTGGTCGGAATCCAGACAGTGGCCAGCGGCCCAACCTGGGCCTCCGTCAGCTTGATGCAGGTAAATTGCAGCGCCCACATTAAATTGCAGGCAAACAGGGCAAGCCAGGAACGGACGGAGGCATTCGGCGCGTG
>Ga0207834_1000730_pt1 | contig 11056 bp, 8 predicted proteins | sample LuqExpMetagenom5_FD_187763 | JGI IMG/M metagenome (GOLD analysis project Ga0207834, IMG submission 187763) | Tropical forest soil microbial communities from Luquillo Experimental Forest, Puerto Rico - Sample 5 (SPAdes) | ecosystem: Environmental > Terrestrial > Soil > Tropical forest ...
GCATCTCAAAATCCCAGAGACTGTTGCTTACCTGGCTGATTGAAGATAATACGATTTTTGATAAAATCAAAGGCTTCCTTGGACCGGAGGATTTTACCGAGGGCATCTATCATGAGGTTGCCGCACTGGTTTTTGATCAGTACGAGAAGGAGCATTGTGTCATACCGGCAAAAATCATCAACTGCTTCCAGAACAAGGAAGAGCAGTCAGAAGTAGCTGCACTCTTTTCCGCGGAGATCCGGGGTGAGATGGATGAAGCCGGAAGACAGAAGGCTTTAACCGATACCGTCATGAGACTGAAGGAGAATAGTCTGGACAAGCAGAGCCAGAAAGCAATTGAAGTCAATGATACAGCACTTTTGATGAAAATCATTACGGAGAAGACAGAACTTAAAAAAAGACAATTTACATTACGAATTTAACCTGATGGAAGCATTTTCCCGGGGGAAAGCATTCCAAAGGATGCTTGCCGAAATTGCATAGTTCATCAAATGGTGGTTAAAATATAAAAAGAGTCAAAGAAGGAAGGATTATCTATGGACGAAAATATAATTAAGTTTACGGAGAGACTGAAGGAACTGCTGGTTTTTGCTGAAAAGAAGAAAAATGTACTTGAATTTCAGGAAGTAAATGATTTCTTTGCAGATATGGAGTTGGATCCGAGTAAGATAGAGAAGATTTATGATTTCCTGGACAAGCATAACGTCGATGTTCTCAGAATTTCCGAGGAAGAAGAAGAGGACATCATCTTAGACGATGATGAAGACTTGGAGCCCATTGATTTATCCATTCCGGAGGGAATCAACATTGAAGATCCCGTCAGAATGTATCTGAAGGAAATTGGTAAGGTTCAGCTTCTGAATGCGGATGAGGAGATAGAACTTGCCAGAAGGATGGAGGATGGGGATGATTACGCGAAGAAGCGTCTGGCTGAGGCTAACCTCCGTCTGGTTGTCAGCATTGCGAAACGCTATGTAGGTCGTGGTATGTTATTCCTCGACTTAATCCAGGAGGGAAATCTTGGTCTGATTAAGGCAGTTGAGAAATTTGATTATCGTAAGGGTTATAAATTCAGTACCTATGCTACCTGGTGGATCAGACAGGCAATTACAAGAGCGATTGCGGATCAGGCAAGAACCATCCGTATTCCTGTGCATATGGTGGAAACCATTAATAAGTTAACCCGTGTACAGCGTCAACTCTTACAGGAATTAGGCAGAGAGCCTTCCCCGGAGGAAATTGCCGAGGTTATGAATATGCCGGTGGACAGAGTAAGAGAGATTCAGAAGATTTCCCAAGAGCCCGTATCCTTGGAAACTCCGATCGGTGAAGAAGAAGACAGCCATCTTGGTGATTTCATTCAGGATGACAATGTTCCTGTTCCGGCGGATGCAGCAGCTTTCACCTTATTGAAGGAGCAGCTGGTTGAGGTACTTGGAACTCTGACAGAGCGTGAGCAGAAGGTACTTCGCCTTCGTTTTGGTTTGGATGATGGACGTGCCCGCACTTTGGAGGAGGTTGGTAAGGAATTCAATGTTACCAGAGAGCGTATCCGCCAGATTGAGGCAAAGGCTCTTCGTAAATTAAGACATCCGAGCCGCAGCCGTAAGCTGAAGGATTATTTAGAATAATATGTATTTGAATAATTCATTAAATACTTATCATAATAATCAAGAAATTATGTAGGATATTAAGTTGCTTTCATATGAACTATAATTTTATAAAATAAGGAACTATAATTTCAAAAAAAGAACTACAATTATATAAAATAGAAAGACTGCTAATGGCTCCATTCAGAAATAAGGGTTCACCTTAGGTATGAAGTATAGCAGTCTTTTTTATTGGCCCGCTAACTAAAGGTCTTTTTCGTCATACCGTCAAACTCATATATTTTCGTATATACAGCCGTTTCCTGAGCATTGCTGTTACTGTCGATATATTTTTGCGGCGCATTCAGCTGTCTTTATTTCAGGATGGATAGGCATCCAACATGTTATCCTATAATTAAAAACTTTCTATTCGCATTTTGTGAATAATTTGATGGAAAAAATAACAAAAGAATGATAATATACAATATAAGGAACTGCCCTGATAGGATGTATAGAGAATAAACTGACAGCCTATGGGAAGGACAGCCAGCCATTATCTTAATAACTTATTTATTGGAGTACAACATGCAGCTTTCGAAAAGATTACAGGCCGTCGCAGACCTCGTAACACCGGGGAGAAGGGTTGCGGATGTGGGTTGTGATCATGCCTACACCTCAATTTATCTAGTGAAGAATCAGATTTCCCCCAGTAGCATTGCTATGGATATCAATCAGGGTCCCATCGACAGGGCGAAAGAGAATATACGAAAATATAATTATAGTGATCAGATTGAAACAAGAAAATCGAATGGACTGGAGAAGCTTCAGATAGGAGAAGCAGATACTGTTTTAATAGCCGGTATGGGCGGTGCATTGATGATTCAGATACTGAGTGACCGGATGGATGTGCTGCAATCGGTCCAGGAGCTGATTCTGCAGCCTCAGTCAGAAATCCACAAAGTCAGATATTTTCTTCAGGAGCAGCATTTTCTTATCACAAAAGAGAATATGATGAAGGAAGATGGCAAATATTATGTCATGATGAAAGCCTTACCTAAAATAAATGTAGAGAATAAAACTCCTTATGTCTTGTCCAAAGAAGAGCATTTTCATTACGGAAGGCTTCTTCTGGAAAATAAAAATCAGGTGCTGAAGGAATTCCTGCTCTGGGATCTGAGCCTTTGCGAAGGAATTCAAAACACACTGCAAAATGGTCAGTCTGAAAATTCAATACAAAGACAGAAGAAAATACAAGATAGAATAAACCTGATTAACCTTGGACTTGGATATTATGAAGCGGCAGCTGAAGTAGAATAACGGGATGAATTTTCTTCCCTCGTAACAGAAGATAAACCGGAAAAACACTTACTTTTCTCCGGTAAATATAAAAATAGGAGTGTTGGTATATGAGCGCAATTATAAAAGTTGAAATCAACGGTAAGATATTCGAATACCCTGGCAATACGACACTTTTGGAAATCAGCAGGGATTTCCAAAAGGATTATGACAATCAGATTATACTAGCCTTTATGAATAATAAATTGCGTGAATTATTCAAGCATGCGGCTGATAACAGTAAAATTCGCTTCGTAACAACAGCAGAGGATGCCGGACATAAGACTTATATGCGCGGTATGATTTTAGTGATGTTAAAAGCATTTTATGCAGAATTCGGTTATGATAATGTTGACAAGGTTTCTGTGGAATATACCATCGGCAACGGCCTGTATTGTGATTATTCAGGCAAGCTTCCCCTGACCAAAGAGCGGATTGCAGCGGTGAAAAAACGAATGAAGGATATCATTGAACGAGATATTCCATTCATGAAGAGAAGCATCGGAACGGACGATGCCATTGAGCTATTCCGTCGTTACCGGATGTTTGATAAGGAAAAGCTATTCAAATACCGTCGGGTATCAAAAGCAAATATTTATAATCTGGATGGCTTTGAGGATTATTACTATGGGTATATGCCGCCCAGATCCGGCATGTTAAAGCATTTTGACTTAATGAGGTATAACGACGGTTTTATGTTAATCCTGCCAAATAAGAAAAAGCCTACTCTTGTAGAACCATTTGTGCCGCAGAAAAAGCTGTATGAGACCTTAAAGGAAGCGAATGAATGGGCGAAAATGCTTGATATTCCTAATGTCGGTGCGTTAAATGATATCATTGCAAGCGGTAATATCAACGAACTGATCCTGGTACAGGAAGCTCTTCAGGAAAAGAAAATCAGCGATATCGCTGATACGATAAAGAGCAGACCTGGTATGAAATTTATCATGATTGCGGGTCCTTCCTCCTCGGGAAAGACGACATTTTCCTACCGCTTGAGTGTACAGCTGAAAGCTCATGGCTTAAAGCCCCATCCAATTGCGGTAGATAATTATTTTGTCGACCGGGAAAAGACACCTAAGGATGAAAACGGCAATTTTAATTTTGAAGTCTTAGGGGCAATTGATACAGAACAGTTCAATAAAGATATGACGGATCTGCTGAATGGAAACAGTGTTGATATCCCTTACTTCAATTTTGTTACAGGAAAAAGGGAATACAAGGGGAATTATCTTACCCTGGGACCTGAGGATATCCTGGTAATTGAGGGCATCCATGGCCTGAATGATGCATTATCTTATTCCCTGCCTAGGGAAAGCAAGTTCAAGATTTATATCAGTGCGCTTACCCAGTTAAATATCGACGAGCATAACCGGATTCCGACGACGGATGGCCGTCTGATCCGCCGTATGGTTCGCGATGCAAGAACCAGGGGCGCTTCTGCGCAGAAGACCATTTCCATGTGGCCTTCCGTACGAAGGGGAGAGGATGAAAATATTTTCCCCTTCCAGGAGGATGCAGATGTCATGTTCAATTCCGCATTGATTTATGAGCTTGCAGTCCTGAAGCAATATGCGGAACCGATTTTATTCGGAATCGATCGTAACTGCGATGAATATATAGAAGCAAAGAGACTCTTAAAATTTCTGGATTACTTTATTGCAACACCAAGTGAAGCAATTCCGCAGAATTCGATTTTACGGGAATTTGTCGGCGGAAGCTGCTTTAAGGTATGATTTATCAGTTTAATAATATCTTTCTTAGTATACGGGATGCAGGCATGGAAAGCCTGCATCTCGTTTTATCTCATAGGAAAGTACGCCCTATGAGATAAAAATCGCTCCCATAGCGAACGAAGTTCGCTTTTGGATCGCACTTCGGCGGATCGGAATTTTGCTGCTGACGCAACCCGCCGCTGGCGGAGTATCCCGCAAGCTGGATATTTGCTTGATAATAAAAAACACCCGCAGATGCGAGTGCAAGTTACATTTGTATGAGCAGCACGATAAGCCGGGTTCTGTCTTGAATGGTCATCTATCTTGACCACATGTTACCATGTGGCTCAAGTATCGCTTACGCGGATACTACGCGACCTACCCTAAAGCACGGCGGGCAACCGTATCGCTTTATGTTCGGTCTTGCTTCGGGTGGGGTTTACATAGCCCCTTCTGTTACCAGAAGAGCGGTGGTCTCTTAAGCCACCTTTCCATCCTTACCGGCACACATGCCCTGATTACAGAACATAGTTTACTGGCGGTATATTTCTGTTGCACTAGCCTTGGAGTCGCCTCCACCGGACGTTATCCGGCACCCTGCCCTGTGAAGCCCGGACTTTCCTCACCTTAAAAGGCGCGACCATCTGTGCTGCTCACAGGTTGTATTCTATCATGCTGTAATTAAAAAGTAAATGAGGAGTTACTGGTATTTTAATTGTATTTTTGGAAATCGGGATGAATAAGCTTTATTCTTACAAGAAGCGTTATATTTTTTATGAATGACGTACGGATAGACGGGAATGAAATTGCTGATAAGGTTAATAAAGGTTAAGAAAAAAGTAAGGATTTTTCATACTTCTTATGTTATGATTAGGTTAATTATCACAATGGAAAATGAAATATTAGAAAAAAAGAGGTAGGTTGAAAAAGCATTTACAAAATCAGAATGATACAATTTGCAGATTTGCAAAGAAAATGATACAATGCGCAGATTCGCTAAGAAATGATGCAATGAACAAATTCACTAAGAAAATGATGCAATGAACAAATTCGTTAAGAAAATGATACAATGCACAAATTCGCTATGAAAATGATACAAGGCACAGAACCGCAAAGAATTGATACATAGTATAATTTTCTTAATCAAAAGCTTGTTATTATGATTTTGAAGAGTGTCTGACATAAATTATATTTTGCTTAAGTATATAAATAGTCTGACAGCAGAATGGAGGTTAATATGGAACAGGATCAGATTTTAGTTGTAGATGATGATAAGGATATTGCAGATTTGGTAGAAATCCATCTGGTCAGTGAGGGCTACCAGGTACATAAAGCAAACAGTGCCAGAGAAGGCCTGCAGCTTCTTGAAACAGCGGATATCAAGCTGGTTATTTTAGATATTATGATGCCGGGGATGGATGGACTCTCCATGTGCAGGAAAATTAGGGAAACCAGCACAATTCCGATTATCATGCTCAGTGCCAGATCAGCAGATCTGGATAAAATCATCGGTCTTGGAACCGGAGCGGATGATTACGTAATCAAACCATTTAATCCATTGGAGCTAACAGCGCGCGTAAAATCCCAGCTAAGAAGATTCACGAAATTTAACCCAAGCTCCCACGATGAGAAGCAGGACAGAGAGATTATACTGGATCATCTGACAATTAACAAGGACAATCATAAGGTAACCGCATACGGCAAGGATGTAAAGCTGACTCCGATTGAATTTGATATTTTATATCTTCTGGCCAGCAATGTTGGAAGGGTATTCTCGACAGATGACATTTTTGAACGGGTCTGGAATGAAAAAATGTATGAAGCCAATAATACCGTAATGGTTCATATCCGCCGCATCAGAGAAAAGATAGAGATGGATTCCCGCAATTCACAGATTATTAAAACCGTATGGGGAGTTGGGTATAAAATTGAAGAATAGTATTTTTAAAAGCTTTCGATTTGAGATAGTTTTATATAGTTTGCTGAGCCTGCTTTATACCATGCTTTCCTTGGCAATTGTCCATACAGGATTATATATCTTTATCTGGCAGAAGGAACAAGCGCTTTCAGGAGCAACGGTGGCTTTTATCGCCTTCTTAACCGTTTTGGCGGGAATCATAATGTTTATTATCTACTTCCTGCTGCTGACGAAGAAGTTTATCAAGTACATAAGAGAGATATCGGAGGGAATTAACCAGATTTCACAAGGCAATCTTAATAATCGAATCATTATTAAAAATGAAGATGAGTTCGCCTTTCTCGCTGACAAGCTGAATCAAATGGCCGATGATATTAAAGAAATCATGGAGAATGAGCGAAGGATTGAATATTCCAAAAATGAACTGATTACCAGTGTGGCACATGACCTGCGTACACCACTGACTTCCATCATCGGATATCTTGATCTGGTTTCTTCCAAGGAGCTTACCCAGGAAACACAGATGAAATACATCAGTATTGCATATAATAAATCGAAGCGGCTTGAGAAATTAATTGACGATCTGTTCACCTTTACAAAGTTCAATTTTGGAGAAGTAAAAGCCTCATATAACGAGGTTGATATGGTGAAGCTGCTAAATCAACTGGTAGATGAGTTTTATCCCAGCTTTGAAGAGCATCATCTCATTTATAAATTCATTACCTCCAGCACTTGTGCAATCATTAAGGCGGATGGTGATCTTCTGGCCAGGGCCTTGGCAAACCTAATCAGCAATGCAATCAAATACGGAAGAGACGGAAAAAGTATTCTGATTGAGCTTGGCAGGACAGAAACCGAGGTTACCATATCGATTACGAATTATGGTATGATTATTCCACCCGAAGACCTGAAACGGATCTTTCAGCGTTTTTACCGCGTTGAATCTTCAAGATCCAGTGAAACCGGCGGAAGCGGGCTGGGCCTTGCAATTGCTCAAAGCGTTATAGAAATGCATGGCGGAGACATCTATGCGGAAAGTGATGAGAAAGGTACTGTATTCACAGTGAAACTAAGAAATGAATCAGATAAAATAAATTGAGCCATCGAATATCCTTATCAGACCGATACATTCCGAATGTATCGCATACGCCTGCCGGATGTTCAATGGCTACAATTTACGAACTATGAAAACGGAAGAAGAAAAAATATAAATATATTATAACACAAAAATAAAATAAAGGTAGTGTTTTTTGAAAATTTAAAACATTGTTAATATATTTAGGTATTTATAGAGAACTTATTTCATATCAAGATGATCAAAGTCGGCAGATTTGCCGGCTTTTTATTGATCACAAAGCATGGGCGAACTCTTGTGAGTATAATTTCCGTTGGTGAATTCTTCTGCAAATGCCAATAATTTTTTGGAAATACGAAGCTTCTGATAGAGGGATGCATATGCAATTTCATTCACTCCCTCGATAAAATTCTGTGGGTAATTCTTGTCAAAACCATGATTTCTTAAGATGAGAGCTGCTTTATTATAGGCAATTGCAGCTTCTGCCTCTGTCTGATAACGACCAATCAGATAATCCCCATTAATATGAATTTTAGCCTGATATTTAGGCTGGCCTTTTAATTGTATCCGTGAAACACCGTGATAACGGTTTACTATTTCAATGTTATTATAGCCAAAATCACTCTCATCGCCATTGGCAAATATATAATCTCTTCCGGGTACGGCATAATTTTTAATACCGTATCGTGAGAGTATGTTAACCTGCATTCCATAGTCGGATACAAAAAGATGACCGCCCCGCTTCATGATTTTATGATGAGCATAATAAAACAGATCCTCAGCATCAAATTTCAAACAGCTTTCCTTATCAATATAATAGAGAAAATACCGTTTTTTAAGGTAAATTGGGTTCTTGAAATATATTTTATTATCTCTGAAATTAATCAGCACGACCCATTTTTCAAAGGATAAGATACAGTCAGCCTGATACCTTTCGACGGTCCAGGGAGAAGGATCTGCAACTACATCGCAGGCAAGATGATAAGCCTGATTTGCGTAAGCCTCCTTATGATAACTGCCAAGACTTATGTGCTTTCCATTATAAGTTACAGACGCTCTGTAATAGATTTCACCATTCTTTTTCTGGGCTAAATAAACACCAGGTAACATGCTATTTTACCTCCGTCATAAAATCATTTCTGTTTATCAATAACTTAGGGAGATAATGTCTTAATATCATCAAAATCAATATATCAAAAATTAAATCATTGCGCAAGGAGCACACGATAAAATGACAAATGTTAACAAAATATTACGTACAGTACGACTGCAATAGCATGCAATTTGGCTGAAAATCCAGACTAGGGCAGTAGAATAGGAATAAAGTTTGAGAGAGTAGCGTAAAATATTTAATATATAGTTAATAATTTGTTAAAATTATCTTGTGCAATATACATAATTAAAGACTTCAAGAATACGTTTAAGTTTGTTATATATTACTTTTGATGTAAATTTACGGAAATAAATTATCGTTGCATATAACGAAAATGAACTTATGTTATTGACACAAAAATGATGGTTGCCTATAATGCATGATAGCATTACCAATAATTACAAAAAATGGAAATATAAAAGAGATAAGTAATTATTTCTAGAAAAGAGGAAAGTGTATGTCATTCATATATTCGTTTCTTCAAAAGAGAAAAATGCATGAAAATCAGCATGGTATTGTCATGGTTGTTATTGCATACGCATTATCCGTGCTTATGCTGGCACTCGGCTCTGATGTTTTTTATAACATCAATACCGCAGCAGCAGGGGTAAATGCGGATACTGAAGAAGAAACACACGACTTAATCATTCAGTCAATTCCTGAAAAGGATGCCACTGATAGTTCATCGCTCATGCTAAAGTCTAAGCTGATGAATCCTTATAACCTGGCTGATGCCTCAATAGCAAGCTTAAGTGCGGCATCAAAGGGCAGTTTATCGAACATAGAAGATACCGTATGGTTTTTGGGAAGCGCAATGGATACGGTTACCTTCAACAGCCTGATGGGACAGATCGATAGTATCGTTCCGAAAACAACTGCTGATTCAGAGAATGATAAGGCAGCAGATACAAAGACAGAGAAAACAGAGACAACTGCCAACACATATTCCGTTAAGGTCGCATCAAATGATAGTGCCATTACAGTATCAGAAAATGATGTGACGATGCTTGAGAGAATTGTGGAAGCGGAAGCCTCCGGCGAAGATATGGTTGGTAAAATACTCGTTGCAAATGTTATATTTAACCGAATGGCTGACGAGGCTTTTCCGGATACTGTAAAAGGAGTTATCTTCCAGAAGGTGGACGGGGATTATCAATTTTCTCCGGTTGCCAATGACAGATACTGGTCTGTAAAGGTATCCAAGGAAACAAAGAAAGCGGTTCAAAGAGCGCTTGATGGAGAAGATTACTCGGACGGCGCACTGTATTTCATTGCCAGAAAACGTACATCATCCCAAAGCGCAGAATGGTTTGATGATAACCTGAAATGGCTGTTTAAACATGGTGGTCATGAATTCTACAAAAATAAATAGAAGTATTGTAATCCGAAGCATAAGCATGTTATAATACATGAAACTTGCCCTTTGTATAATTATGCGTCTGCAGACAGACTGCTGACAGGCTTAAATCCGCCGGTAAAATAGGAGCGGCTAACTTTGGGGCAGTGAAATATGAGTAAAGGGGATTGAAATGTGATGAACCTAATGTACAGGAGCACCAGAGATTCAAGTAACAAAGTGACGGCATCCCAAGCTGTGCTGCAGGGCTTATCTTCGGATGGAGGATTATTCGTACCGGAAACAATTCCGGTTCTTACCAAGTCAATTGACGAACTATCAAAGATGGATTACCGTGAAATCGCTTTTGAAGTGATGAAGCTTTTCTTAACTGACTACACGGAGGAAGAGCTTAAGGATTGTATCAATAAAGCATACGATGATAAATTTGATACCCCTGAGATTGCACCGTTAAAGCAGGTAGGACAGACTTATTATTTAGAATTATTCCATGGAGCGACAATTGCTTTTAAAGATATGGCATTATCCATACTTCCGCATTTACTTACAAAAGCGGCAAAGAAGAATAATGTCAAGGAAGAAATCGTTATACTTACCGCAACCTCAGGAGATACAGGTAAAGCTGCCTTAGCTGGCTTTGCGGATGTAGAAGGTACGAAGATCATCGTATTTTATCCGAAAGACGGCGTAAGCAGTGTCCAGGAAAAGCAGATGGTAACACAACAGGGTGCTAACACGGATGTTATCGGAATTCTTGGCAATTTTGATGATGCCCAGACCGGTGTTAAGATGATGTTCAATAACACGGAGCTGGCAAAGCGACTTAAGGATGCCGGATATCTTTTCTCTTCTGCAAATTCGATTAATATCGGCAGATTAGTGCCTCAGATTGTATATTATGTCTACTCCTATGC
>Ga0207834_1000735_pt1 | contig 10988 bp, 9 predicted proteins | sample LuqExpMetagenom5_FD_187763 | JGI IMG/M metagenome (GOLD analysis project Ga0207834, IMG submission 187763) | Tropical forest soil microbial communities from Luquillo Experimental Forest, Puerto Rico - Sample 5 (SPAdes) | ecosystem: Environmental > Terrestrial > Soil > Tropical forest ...
CAATAAAAGTTCGTATTTAAACAGAGTAACAAATATATAGAAGTTTTACATGGAAATTTGTGCATTATTAAAAATGTGGATTGACAAATTTATAAAGTGAAATCATTTTGGGATAAAACAATCCAAATCTTAAAACAAAATGAAAAAGAATTTAATCTATTTCAATTAATGATGTCTTGCAGGCCGACAACTCATATTACCTCGTTAAATTGCGTTCGTTGGTCTGTTATAACTATACAGTTTTGAGGTAAGTCACAGTATACTGAAAAGAGGTCGTTTTAAGGTCATGTTGCCTAACTTAGTTTTCTAGGGTAAAAATTGAAAAAGAGGATTTTTATTTATTCGATTGTTTCGATTTTCTCTTTCTTGACAAAGGGCTTATCTATTTTCTCAGGCATCCAGCTAGGCCTATTTTCAGGAGCTTTTACAGTTTCTTTCCATCCCTTGAAAACGTGTACTTTCTTTGTTCCGCGTTCTCTAAGACGAATAATCTCCGGTTTGGACTTTGTCCCAGCACCCCGGTTTGCAGCTTTCAAAGCAGCCTGACGAGGCTGTTTCCCTGTGAAGACTCCATGCTCATTGCCATTCTCATCTCGTAAAACAAAATTTCTCGCATCGGCTATAATAGTCACCTCGAAAATTAATCGCGAGATACTGTATAAATTTCTAACTATATAAAGCCTTTCCGCAAATATTGGCGATAGCTATTGGTTTTCGAGATATAACAAAGTATGGTAAATTTCAAAAAGCTATGCATAAATTGCAGTTACGATTTGGTTTCCCTCTATAGTAACTGATTCATTTTCTATGAAAAAACGATAGCTACAACAAGTAGCGTAGCGAAAATTAGGTAAATTCGGAATATTTATATTCAATCTCTTTCTATTTTATGAAGAATTTTATCATTCTTACTTTTCTGAATATTCAAGTGGAACTGTGAATATGCGCTCATTAGAGCTTAGCTGCATTTAATGCAATCTCTCGAATAGTCTCAATAACAGATAGTAATTCCTCTGAATCAAAATCTTTGAGCAGAAGTGAGTTCAGCTCGAGACCTATCTTCCGCATCTCAGGCTTCATTTTTCTGCCCTTTTCAGTAAGGTAGAGCCTTTTGATTCTTTTATCTTCTTGGCCTGTTATACGGTAGACAATGCCTTCTTTTTCCATTTTCAGAATAGATTTTGCAATCATCGTTTTATCAAACCCTCTTGACTGTGCAAGGCTGTCCTGGCTCCGGCCTTCCTGACGATATAGAGACATCAAGATAGAGAAATGTCCCCATCCTATATTGTATGGAGCCAATTCTTTCGCAAAGTGTTTCTGGACAGAACGATATGTAAACGAAATCAGTGCAGCAACTTTGTCAATATCCTCGATCCACTGAATAGGTGTTTCTTCTTCATTCATTATTCTCACTTATGACAATTCAGCATAATTTAGCTCTTTGGAAAAATAGTTGAATGATATACTATTTATAATACCTAAACAGTAATAAATTTATTTATCAGTTGTCAAATCTCGACGTTACCACTGTCAGGGATATTGGAGTAGTGATCAATAGAGATCCCTTTGCACTTGATAAATTTAAGGGAAATCCATAGGATCTTGGCAATGAGTTAGCAAAGCTAATTTGAAAATAAATAAAATACCTGACCAAGATGAAACATATCAACAATATGAGGAATATTTTTTCCAACTATTAAAACTTAATAAAAAATGCTTTGTCCATAATTATGAGTGGTATATTCAGAAGAAATCGAGAGTTCAGCCGCTGCTATGGTTTACGTAACAAAAATTGGGATAAATTAAGAAACGGAAGTAGTAGAACCAACCCTGACTTTTTTGTTCATCTCAGAAAGAAAGGTTTAGTTCAGATAGAACTCACTTGAGGGTATGTATGGAACTCAGCGAAATTATAAAAGAATTTAAAACTAAGCTGAATCCCTTAAAAATTATGAATAAACTTGAAAAAGCTGCGGCTTTCAATGAGGAATTAAATAATGATTTAGAAGGAAATCATCGAGGGGTAGATCTAAAAAATAACCCATACAGCAACTCTCCCAGTGATTTTATTAAAAGCTTTAGCGCAGTAAAAATTTCTCAAAAAATAGAAGTTCCACTTATCAAACTGACCGATGTCTGGAAAATTTACCAGATGGGAGAGGTTGAGTTTGCAGCTCTTAAAGGAATAAACCTGAAAATCTACGAGGGGGAGTTTCTTGTTGTTCTTGGGCCCAGTGGGAGCGGAAAAAGTACTCTTATGAACTTGCTGGGCTGCCTAGATCTACCCTCAAAGGGTACTGTCTGCTTAAGCTCAAAGGATATCTCTAAACTTAACGAGTCTGAGCTTGCTAAGATCAGGGGACAGATGATAGGATTCATTTTCCAGAGCTTTAACCTTATTCCAACCTTGAACACCTATGAAAATGTACTTCTGCCTCTGGAATTTCAAGAAGAAGATGCACAGAAAGCTAGAAAAAAAGCTGCATATCTTCTTGAGATAGTAGGACTTTTGGAAAAGAAACAAAACTTGCCTTCTCAACTCTCAGGGGGACAGAGACAGAGAGTTGCAATAGCCCGTTCCCTTGCAGTGAATCCACCTATTATTCTAGCTGATGAACCTACAGGAAATCTTGACAGCAAAACTGGGAACTATATTTTAGATTTCTTGAATGATTTGCATGAAAGAGAAGGAAAGACAATCATTATTGTGACTCATGACCTGGATATTGTAAAATACGCTACAAGAGTTGTGTACATTAGAGATGGAGAGATAGAAAAAATCGAAAACCGAACGAAAATCGGATACGAGGGGTTAAAATGAGAAAGTTATCTCTATCAATATTTTTACTTGTGTTTTCAACTTTCCTATTCCTTTGGACCGGAACAGCATTTGGTGCGTTAAACGGAAATATAAATTCTGCAGATCTGCAGATAAGTGTAACTAATCAAAATCCTGACACTGCTAGGCCTGGGGAACCTGTCGAACTTACTCTCAGCGTGCAAGATATAGGAAACAGTGATCTGAAGGACATAAAGGTTACAGTCAATCCTGAATATCCTTTCAGTAAACTTTCTGGGGAAGATCTTGAAAAGAATATCGCTTACCTAAATGCACGGCAGGATAATGATGAGGCTGGGGTTCTGAAGTTCAAACTTATGACCGATTCCAACGCTTCAGAAGGTACGTATAATATAGATATTACCACTACTTATAAAAGCGGGTCAGGATCTTCAGTAACTACTTACACTACTACAAAAACAATTCAGATTCAAGTTCAAGGTAAAGAATACGCTCAGGTTGTGACTGTAAGCAAGGCTGATATTGATATAGCAAAGGAAGAACCTCTTGAATTTATTGTTACAAATACCGGAACTTCTCCCTTGAAAAACCTGGTTTTCTCTTGGACTGATCCAAAAGGCGTGATTTTGCCTGTATACTCAGATAACACAAAACATATCAAGTATTTGGGAGCAGGACAATCAGTAAAAGTTGATTATATGGTAATGGCAGACGTAAATGCCAATCCAGGACTCTACCCCTTGAATGTAAACCTTTCGTATGAAGACTATCAATCCAGCGCACAAAATATTAAGACTACAGCAGGACTTTTTGTAGGAGGAGCAACTGACTTCGATGTTTCTTTCTCGGAAAGCTCAGTAGGAGAGACTTCCCTCTCAATTGCAAATGTTGGCAACAATATAGCATATGCTGTGAAAGTATCAGTTCCGAAGCAGGGTGGGTACAAGGTATCAGGAAGTTCGTCAACAATTGTAGGAAATCTGGAGAAAGGAGACTACACAATCGCTTCTTTTAATGTCACAAACACTCGGGCTGAAAATGAAAATCTAGGAACAGCACCTGATACCACAAATAAAAGATATGTAGCAGGAGACAATGCAAGTTCGTCTTCAATGAATTCAAACCCATTAAAAGTCCAGATTGAATATACAGATGCAAAAGGAGAAAGAATAACAGTTGACAAAGATGTAGCAGTCCAGATGTCTGGATCTACAGGATTTGGCACTGGAGGCATGTCAGGGGCACGAGGTAACAGAAGTAGTGGTCTCAGTTCAAGTCTGCCATACATTTTGGGAATAGTGATTGTAGGCGCAGGGATCTTCCTGTATCGCAGACGAAAACAGGAAGCTAAAAAAGCAGAAGGTAAAACATCCTCAACTGACTCCAGTTTAGGAATTCCGAAGTATTAAAAGGAAAAAACTGGAGGAATGCTCAATTAAAAATTCAACTTATTTGAAATTAGCCCTAAATATGCTCGTGCATAGCAAACTTCGAAGCTGGCTTACTATCATAGGAATCGTAATAGGAGTTGGCGCAGTAGTCGGGATAGTCTCTCTGGGGGATGCCATGCAGGCACAGGTACAGAGCAGGCTTTCCACTTTAGATCTAGCACATATCACTATATCGCCAGGATACTCAAGAGCTTCAGATAGAGGGTTTGGCGGTGGCGGGTTTGGGAGAAGAGCTACTACAACTGATGTTCAGTTGACAGACAAAGATATTGATGTTCTTCGTGGTATACCAGAGATAAAATATATTGCTGGTCAGATTTCTGGTAGAGTGAATATAAGCTACAACTCAGAAAGCGCTTCTCTTTCCGTTACTGGAGTAGATCCCCAAGTTTGGAAGTACATGAACACTATTACTCTAGGTTCGGGGAGGTTACTCGAACCAGCAGATAATTATGTTGCAGTTATAGGAAGTGGAGTAGCCACTGGAATCTACAAAAAAGACATTGGAATTAACCAAATTATAGACGTCGGTGGAAAGTCCATAAGAGTCGTTGGAATTCTGGCATCGCAGGGTGGAGGTGAAGACAATCAAATATATATGCCCATAAATGCCGCGGTAAACGTGATTACAGATGCCCAAAAAAATGTGTATGATTCCATTCAAATAGAGGCTCAGAGTCCGGCTGTTGTAGATGCTGCAGACACGGCAATTGTAAAAAAGCTCTTGATCTCTAGGCATGATAATAAAGCAAGTGATCAGGATTTTACTGTAACCACCACAGAATCGATGGCTAGCACTGTTACCAGTATGATTGATTCAATGACTCTCTTTTTGGGAGCAATTGCTGCTGTATCGCTGATTGTAGGAGCTGTAGGAATTGCAAATACCATGTTTACTTCTGTCCTTGAAAAGACAAAGGAAATTGGGACTATGAAGGCCATAGGGGCGAAAAATAGAGATATACTCATGATTTTCCTGTTTAATTCCGCAATGGTAGGTTTTGTTGGAGGTGTCTTTGGAGTTATTCTGGGAGCTCTTCTTTCGGCTCTCTTCCCAATGATTGGCGTGACAATGATGAGGGGAGGAGGTGGGACAAGCATATCGCTTTCTCCTAGTCTGATGGTTTATGGACTAACTCTTGCTGTGATTATCGGTGTGATATCAGGAGTGGTTCCTGCATATAGGGCTTCAAAACTTAAACCTGTGGATGCTTTGAGATATGAGTGAAGAAAAATGGTTCCGTTGCAAAAATTTTCTTCTCGTACTTTGAAGCTATAATTGGTACCTTTATATACCATTTTTCTGGGTGATGAGAATGATTAATTTGCCTAATTGTGAAGTTTTTCGCTTGTTTTGTAAAAGAACCAGATTTTTGCAATGGAACTTTCTTGCCTGCTTTCCTGGAGCTTTTAATTGCTACTTTAAAATAATAATATCTGAGTTCAATATGTTATTTATACCATATATAAATAAAAGTTTCTAAACCTTTTTTTTATTAACAGAGTATTTTTACTTATTATATTTTTAATTAAATCCATTAAATCTCTTATTTTCTTAATTAAATCTTTTAAAACCATTCTCTTAATAATTATACTACTTTTATAAATTTTTATATATAAGTATGTTTATATTTTAACTGGTTTATGTTAGAATTGTCAAGCTGCGAATGGTCAGTGAGATAATTCAGAAAATAAAGTAAGGCTATCCGAACAGCAAATATTGTGGGGTAAATAAAATGCTGAAAATGAAAAAAATACTTGGGATTTTGCTGGCATTCTGTTTTATAATGTCAGTGACAGCTGCAGCAGTAAGTGCATCGGCTCCTGGTGTACCTAATGGTAAGAACAAGTATGACAACCATATAAACGATGGTAAGAACAAGTATGACAACCATATAAACGATGGTAAGAACAAATATGACAACCATATAAACGATGGTAAGAACAAATATGACAACCATATAAACGATGGTAAGAACAAGTATGGCAACCATTATGGTAAGAAAAAATACCAGATGAAAGGTCACTGGGGATATAAACAGGTAAAGCACAACAAGGATAAAAACCACAAATCTTTTTGGTATAGCAATGAAAGATACTGGATACCTAGCTACTGGTATTGGAAGTAAAAACGTATAACCATAGCTGAAAGTTGAATAGAACTAAAAACAAATCCTAACTGGCTGATGTTTAAATGTCTACATTAGCCAGTTGTGTTGTTTTCCGAAGCAAATTTTGAGGATTTTGGTCTATTTTTTAATTGGTATATTTCCATTGCAATATTTTGACATATTTTAAAATGAATGTTTGTATGAAAGTGCTCTTTAAAGGGCTCTACAAGTCCAAAAATTAGAGATTAAAAAAAATAAATATAATTTAGTTTTATTTTAGTAACAGAGACTTTATCTTTTTCCAATTCATAATACAGTTTGGGGGATTAAATGAGTAAAATTATAGATTGGATAAACAAAACACCAAACAGCATTATATTCGTGTCAATAGCAACAACGTTATCACTTTTTATTGCATTAATGGTTTTTTTAGCAGTAGCGCCTTCAAACTCCATAACTTCTGCTATTGGAGTCATAATTTTTATTATCTGGTTATTTAGTGTTTTAGGTGTTGTTTATGCTTGTGTAAAAGCACTTGATCGAAAAAATAGAAGCTTTTGGTGGCTCGGACTTTTTATTTTGTTTCCGTTAATTGGATTAATCGTGATTCTTGCTCTTGATGACCATTCTGAGCATGAAGTAAGCGAAATCCAACAGTTCAGATGAACTCTTTTTTTCTAACATTCTTTTGAATTTCCTCATTTTTACTTATCTACCCGGGTTAAACTGCTAAAATTAATCAAAGGCCTATTCTCCAGCTTTCTGTTTAATTTTCACTAGATGTATCCAGTGCATCTTCTGAAAAACAAGTGGGCTATTATTACATCACTCGTTCACTAGTACCCTAGTTGTACAACGATAGGCAACCGGAAATCTGTAATAAAAGTGAGTCTTGAAAACGCAGCTCTGAAGATCCTGGGTACTGTGTAGTTGACTGGGTTTGACCCCCAGCAGATGTCACTAAATGCTGAAAATTTTTCCCAGATCCCATAGACTACAAAGAACCCATTTATATATTACTTTATGAAGTTGGTGTGAAGGCGGTATTCCTCAATTTTTGCAAAGTTCCCATATCGAGATGAAGTCTAACCCTGTTTGTAGAACTCTATAGATAGAGAGCCTGCTTCTAGCATCTCTTCTATCAAAAAATTTCTAAGCCACCACAATGTTTTAAAAATTTTCTCATTAAACAGGTAGATTTGCTTTGCCGCTTAATTTTAACGAGCAAAAAGAGGCTCAAAGGAAGCAAGCTGGAAATTAAGCAATTTCGAGCACAGTCGCAGATAAAGTGAACACGAATCATATTTTTCGGAATTTAATTGTTAAAATTTGTATATATAATCTTGATAATTTTAATCTGTTTCTTAACCTATATAATAAAGGTTGTCCATTTATATGAAATGATGAAACGAACAGCAATTTTCTTTATATTACTTTTATTGGTTTTGACATCATGTACTGCCATAGCAGGTGCTTCAAGTACATGCAACGTAAAAATTAACAAGGTTGTAATACATCCTGCGACTGGAGTTGCACCAGCTAAAATTGGGCTTACAACTTACATGTCAGGAACTGTTAAGAGTGTCAGCTACCAAATATTGGATAAAAATGGAAAGGTAGTTGCTTCCTGCAGATCATTCTGTTCACACTGTACTAAAAGTCATATCTGCACTTGCTCGCTGAAGATAAGCAAAGCTGGAACCTATAGCGTAAAAGTAATTGCGTATGGTACTGGAAGTTGCTCTGTGAGCAAGAATCTGAAATCAGCTGTTAAGATAACAGCTGCAAAAAAGTAACTACATATGGTACTGGAAATCGTTATTTAAAGCAGACTAAAAAATCAGCCGTTAGGTAACAGCTGCAAAGCAAGTCTGTATGCCATAGCGGGTACTGTCACGTCTACGAGGGATAATAGTCTATAGGTTCGTTTGTAGCTGGAAAAAGTTCTTATCCCTCGTAGACTTGACGGTAATGTTTTTTTTATAGGCTCAAAATACGTACATTGTTGAGAATTTCACTTATCTCTTTTAATAAACTTAATTTCGTATAGTTCACTTGTAAGTGATCCAAATTTCTAAAAAAGTTTTGATTATATTTTTGTTTATTAATTAAAAATTAATCAAATAACTTAGATGGGCCAAGAATGACTTATTAAGTAGTTGTAAGTAAGAATTGTCTTTTGTAGAAGGTTATGTTAGATAGCCACAAACCCCCGACATCCAATTCATACACCCTAACCTGCTCATTTTGTTCTCATCAAATAGAAATATTTATAAGACTTACGTACTTGAGGAACAAAATCAATCACGGTAAAGATTGTGGATTGAAATAATGTTTTAAACGGTTAATGATCTAATGCTATTGATATTTCAGTTCAACTGCGTAAGGCCTAATTTATTTAGGCTTTTTTCATTCGAATACCCCGCTAGCTTGCTGTGGGGTGCGCCAGCGCAACTTTGATTCACCTAAAGTTTTAGTTATACTTATCAATTTGTTTAATTTTATAATAGATAGTTTTATATTATTTAGTTTCATTTTTTAAATTAAAGTTTGCATTTAAATAACATAAATTAAAAATATAATAGTTATATAAAATAAAATGTATAAAATGAAAAGCTATTTATAGCATGAATAGATATTCCTACCAAGTGAGCGGGTCTCTTTTCCATAGTATAACCCCAAACCCATATCCCCCAACTATTTCCCCCAACTATTTCCCCCACTATTCCCCAAACTCTCCAACCCGCTCACAAACTTTTCCATATCCGTTTTTATCAGTTTCTCGCAGGTTCGGAAACATTTCTGTTAATTTATATAACTGTTATAGGGTTACTAACTTATCTTAGTTTAGATTAATCTGAGATTATCTCAGCCCCCTTCTCATTAGTTTTACGTACTCTGGAAAAAACATTCTTGTAACGCAGCAGTAAGGAAAAAAGTTGATTCACCTTTGAATAAAAAATAAGAGACTGGAAGGAAAATTGAGAAAATTAAACAAAAGACGAAAAATTAAAAAAAGGCGAGAAAAATCAAAAGTCGAAAAGCGTTTTTTGAGTTTTTGACCCTACTTTTTTAGGAAGCTCGCTTGTCTTAATATCAGGATTTTCAGGCTCATCAGGATTTTCATGTTTATCAGGAACTTTCCTGCTAACGGGCTCGCAGTTTGTGGGTTCCTTGAGTTTTGGAAACTCCGGAGAAATTATGTTCTCTCTCGGTTCAGAGCTAGGAAAAGTTTCCATCTTAAAGAATTCAGGCAGAGGAGAAGGATCCTTAATCTGAAGATTATCAAGTTCAGCGACACTGGACTTAGAACTGTCAGATATTAGGGTAATAGAGGTAAGATTATCAGAAGTAATACTTCCTGAATTAGTTATTTCTCTGGATATCTCAGAAGTATCAATTCCAAAGTTAAGGATCTTCTGCCCGCCCTGGGAACGCCGAGAATCGGGAGCTCTAGATTTCTCAGAAGTTTCCACATTTTTTTTCTCAGAATTCTTAACTGCATAATCAGAAGAAACATCTTTGTCGTTGCCTGCAGGAGTGAAAGCCCTAAAAAATTCCGTTTCGTTGGTTTTTCCTTTTCCTTCTAGGAGGAGTTCCTGTGCCCGATCGTAAATTTTCTGTAGTTTTTTACTAGCTTTGGTGCTTCCCGATAGATATATCAATTCCTCGAGTTCAAGCCCTAGGCTTGCCGTAACCTCAATTGCAGAATCTTCATCCCTTAACATGCGGGAGTAAAGCTCTAACAGGTTATTTCTTGAATAACGCATGGATTCGAAGCTATGTTCTCCAACTTTAGAAGCTATGTTATCCCTGAGATCTCGTTTCGAACGTATCTGTCCCATCTTTTTCCAGAGAGAAGGCGATTGGTACTTGATAAATCCGGGATAGGGTTTTGTCTTTGATATTGCAGCTCCACAGACCATCAGCATGTTAGCATACCTCCACATCCTGTAGTTCTGGCGTTTTTTTACGCGCCCGAGATAAAGATCGGCCTTGGAGAGATAACCAAAACCGGTTCTTATGTCCCCGAGATCTCCATCCTTAGATGCATACTGGACAGGCAGATTTTCATCGATCCAGTGTACAAGGTCTTCGGGACTTTCATCAAGCCCGCGAGCAGCTTCTAGGGCCTTTTTACAGTCCGTGCTCTTGAAGATTCTCTGCATTGCCTTGAAGATATTTTCCTTGACATCCCTGCCTGAAGTACTGATATCCTCAACTTCCAGTGTATTCCTTCCATTGGCTGCGGCCTGAAGATCATTGATTGCACTTCTGAGATCACCTCCTGCATCTTCAGCAATTTGCTGGATTGCATCCAGACTGCACGAAATTTTCTCGCTCTCGCATACCTTCTTCAAAGCAGGAACCATAGAGCGGCTTTGCACAGACCCAAACTTTATCTCCAGACAGAGGTTTCGGATAGTAGGAGTCAATCCATAAATATCGTTTGCAATCAGCACTATGGGTTGAAAGGTGCTCTTTATAATTCCTGCAATAACTCGCATCCCACCTCTATCTGCAGTTCCATGAATATTGTCCGCTTCGTCCAGAATAATTAGGCGCTTTCCTCCAAAGAGGGTGTTCATTGAAGCTGCTGATCCCGCAACCTTTTCGATAACA
>Ga0207834_1000737_pt1 | contig 10977 bp, 5 predicted proteins | sample LuqExpMetagenom5_FD_187763 | JGI IMG/M metagenome (GOLD analysis project Ga0207834, IMG submission 187763) | Tropical forest soil microbial communities from Luquillo Experimental Forest, Puerto Rico - Sample 5 (SPAdes) | ecosystem: Environmental > Terrestrial > Soil > Tropical forest ...
GGCGGCTACTACGAGACCGACGAGTTCTACTCCATGTGCGATGAGCTGGGGTTGATGGTGTGGCAGGATTTCCAGTTCGGCAACGACTGGCAGCCCGGCAATTACAGCTTCAAACAGAACATCGAGGCCGAGGCCGAGCAGCAGGTGAAGCGGTTGCGGAACCACGCCTCGATCGTGCTCTGGAGCGGCAACAACGAAACGGAAATTGCGCTGAACTGGGGCGAGCGGTGGAAGCTGGCCCCGGAAGTGAAATTCCAGATGTGGCAGGACTATCTGACCGAGTTCAGCGGCATCCTCAATCGCGTGGTGGCCAAGCTGGATGCGGAGACGCCGTACTGGCCCAGTTCACCCAGTGCCGATTACGAGCCGCAGACCGCCACCTACCACACCGGCGACGATCACATCTGGGATGTGTGGCATGGGCGCGTACCCTTCAGCACCTACGAAACGCATCACGCCCGCTTCGTCACCGAGTACGGCTTCCAGTCCTTTCCGGAGATGAAGACGGTGGAGGCCTTCACCGAGCCCGGGGATCGCGCCAACATCTTCACTCCCGTCATGCTGGCTCATCAGAAGAACAATGAAGGCAACTCCATCATCCACGACTACATGCTGAAGGACTACGCGGAGCCGAAGGATTTTGCGAGCTTCCTGTACGCCAGCCAGGTTTTGCAGGCCGAAGGCATCAAGATCGGCTCCGAGCACTTCCGCCGTTCACGACCGGAGACGCTGGGCTCCATTTATTGGCAGTTGAACGACTGCTGGCCGGTGGCCTCATGGTCCTCCATTGACTACTATGGCCGCTGGAAGGCGCTTCAATACTATGCGAAACGCTTCTACGCGCCCTTGCTGGTGTCGCCGCATGTTGAGAATGGCGCGGTGAAGACGTACATCGTCAGCGATCTGACCGCGAGGCAGAAGATTCAGTTGCGCGTACGTCTTATGGACATGGACGGCAAGGTCCTTGCCGACGAGATGAAGAACGTCGACGTGGACGCGCTTTCCAGCAAGGCTTATCTGGAGTGGCCGCTCAAACGGCTCACCGATCTTGGCGCCACGGATACGTCCCAGCTCTTTGTGGTGGCGGAGGCGGGAAGTACGGAGCAAGTGGCCTCGCGCAACATCGTCTATCTTGCCCCCACCAAGGCGGTGCGGCTCAAGCCGGCTGCTCTCAAACTCGATGTGCAGAATGGCTCTCAGGCGCATGGAGAAACGCATTCCATGTGGCTGCCGGCGGCAGAGAAATTTGAGACCGCGAAGAATCTCTACATCCTCCGCGTTTCCTCACCAGTGCTGGCGCGCAGCGTGAATCTGACCTTTGGCAATCTGGACGTGGAACTAGCCGATAACTACTTCGATGTGCTGCCGGGCGAAACCGTGGAAGTGAAGCTCTGGACCAACGCTTCGCTCGATGCCGTGAAAGCCGCCATGCATGCCACTTCGTTGGTGGATGCCTTCAACGGGAACGGCGCCAAGGCCAGTCTGCGCGCGGTGCACTAAACGCTAGACAAAGAGAAAGGGCCGGAGAGGAACTCCGGCCCTTCGTTTTGGATGGTCCTGCGGGTTTATCCCTGCCGGACCGGTGGCTTGTCTGTGGCTGACCTCTCGCCCCACCGCAGGTGGCTAGAAGCTGAAGGCCGCCATGATGAAGATGCGTCGCGCGGCTGAGGTGGATGCTCCCATGCCGCCTGACAAGCTGGTGGACTTGCCAAACAGTTGCGACCCCACCGTGCCCACCGGTGTTCCGTAGTTGATGTTGTTGAACACGTTGATAGCCTGGGCGCTAAAGTTCAGCGAGTACTTGTGCCCAGTGCCGGATGCGCCGCCGGGGCCGCCGCGTCCTCCCCCCATGCCGCCGCGTCCGCCACCGCCCGGACCTCCGCCTCCAGGTCCGCCACCCCCCATATAGGACTGCTGACGGCGTCCCTGATCGCCTTGGCCTGCGGCACTTTGCAGCTTCGGCCCAACGCCAATCGAGCGGCTGACGCGCAGGTTCATGGTTACCGAGGCTGGGCCATTGGCATAGTTCACCGGAATCAGATCCGAGCCCGCTGGTGGTGTTACATCAAAGCAGCCAAAGCTGGTGGAGACATAACGCGTGCTGCTGGCTGTGCAGTTGGAGGCAGCGGCAAAGGCTGGGCGATTGTTCATGTAGTTATCGCCGGTGAGATCGTTGCTGGTGAGAATGTTGTAAGGGCGTCCGGCCTGCGCTTGCAGCATGGGATTGAAGCTGATACCCCACGGTCCGGTGTAGTTGCCCATCAGGAAGACCGAGTTGCGGCGGACAAAACTGGCGCGGCCGTAGTCCTGGGCGAGATCCCACGAGTTCGAGGCCGTACCGGTGTTGCTGTTGCCATAGTTCAGGTTGTAGAAGCCCATTACGCTGAGCTTGGGAGACAACCGCGCATTCACATTGACAATCAACTGGTTCTGCTTGAAGACCGCCTCGGGATACATCTCGTTGATGATGCCCGGCTCGGAGGGATACGGGCGCGTGCCGGTGAGCGTGGAGCTGCCGTAGACAAAGGTTCCAGGCAGATAGGAGTTGGCATTGCGGGTGGCCATCTGGTGCACGCCAAAGGTGTGGATGTAGGTGGTGGAGAGCGTGGCCACCTTGGAGAGTTGCCGTTCCAGCGAAACGCCTAACTGCTCGTTATATGGCGAGTGGTAGCTAGAGGCCAGCGATTGAATCACCGATGTGCTGGTGGTGCCCGATCCGCAGCCCGTAAAGTAGCTGGACGATACCGGTGTGTCGGTATAGCAGTTGGGCGAGTTGATCACCGTTTGCGACTGGCTGTTGGCGTTGCCATTGTTGCGCTCCAGTGACATCAGGTTGCTCACGCCAAACCGGTCGTAGAAGAAGCCGTAGCCGCCCCGCACTACCGTCCGCGTTTGCGTACCCTTCTTGTGGCCGTCAAGCGCATAGGCAAAGGCGAGGCGCGGCGCAAAGTCGGTGTGATCCGCGGTGTGATTCTGCGATTCAAAACGCACGCCTGCTGAGAGCGTCAGGTAGCGGTTGAACTTCCAGTCGTCCTGAAAGAACAGGGAAGCGTCGAAGATGTTGGCGGCAAACTTCTGGTTGCCGGTGGTGTAGCTGAGTCGGTACACCTGCTTGTTGCCATTCAAGGTGTTCTGGTAGGCATCGAGCGTCTTGAAGGTAAAGCTGCCGTTGAAGCCGCTATTTGACGAGCTGGCAATGCGGTTGTCGCGCAGCCATCCGCCCAACTTGATGGCGTGCGCTCCGGCTGAAATGGTGGTCACGTTCTGCAACTCGAGGTGGTCGTCGTGCTCGCTGGAGTACTGGCCGCCGTTGCCGCCACCGCTGAAGTAGCCGCTCACACTCAGCGAGGGAGCCGTGCTGACCGGGGTGCTGGAGGAGATGCCACGCCGCAATTGCAGCCGCGTTTCATTCACCACGTGATCGCTGACGATGAACGAGTCGCTGGCCTGGAAGGCAAATTCCGACGAGGTGGAGCTGGACGATTGCGAGGGCAGAGCGGTGGAGCCGATGCTGCCGCTGGAGGTTCCGCGCTCATACTGGAAGCGCGTGGTGAGCGTGTTGCGCGAACCCAGTTGAATATCGAACCGCGGCGAGATCTCAAACCGGCTGGACGGCGCAAACAAGCCACCCGAAACCGGTACCACGGTATAGACGCCGTTGCTCAAAGACGGCAGATAGGCCGAGTAGATGCTGGCGTCCTGGGTGTTGCGCCCTTCCACGGTGAGAAAGAAGGAGGCCTTCTTATTGAGCGAGCCGCTTACCGACGCGTTGTACTGAACACTGTGATAGGCCGGAATCTGCTTGGTGAACGGGTTGCCGGTGTTGAAGGTGTCGTCGTTCCCTTGCAGGAAGCCGCGTGCATGGAACTTGTCGGTGCCGGGCTTGGTCAGGATCTCAATGCGGCCATAGCCAATGCGCTCAAATTCCGCTGAGAAAGGGTTCTGATTGATGCGGATTTCGCGGATGGCGCTCTTGGGAGGCAGCGTGCCGCCGGTAAATCCGTCAATGTAAATCTGTCCGCCGTTGGGCCCGGCTGAAGGGCCTGCCAGGGCGGTCAATTCGCTCTGCAACTCGTCCGGATCGTCGGAAAGAGCATCCAGATCCTTATCCTTGAGCACCATGGCGCTGGCATTGCTACCGGCCTCGGTGGACACGGTGGGACCAGCTTCGTCGGAGACTTCAACGCTCTGCTGCTCGGCCACCAGGGCCATGGAGATGTCGACGCGCTTGAACTGACCCGCTGTGAGCTGGATCGTAGCCGAGGAGAAGGGGGCAAAGCCCTCCACGGTGGCCTGCACAATGTAGCTGCCGGCTGGCAGGGCCGTGAAGGCGTAGACTCCCTGCGCGTCCGAAAGGGTGCTGGTTACCGCCACGCCCAAAGGATTGGTGACAGTTACCTTCACTCCCGGAATCAATGCGCCGGTTGGATCGGCAATATGGCCACGCATGCTGGCTGGAGCGGATGCTTGAGCGTTCAGCATGCTGACGCCAAGAGCGGCTAGCGCGACGAAAAAAAAGCACAAAAAGGCCCGCTGGAGTTTTGAGTACACGTATCCTCCACTGTTTGGTCGAGCAAAAAAATTGTCGAAAAGCCCGTCTTACCGGTTTGTTACTGGCCCATCTCGCCGCCACCGGAGCCCATGCTCCAGTTGGAGAGCAGGTTGCTGGCCGCAGGAGCCTCAAGCAGCGGTTCCACGCCGGCAAGCAGAGAGATGGCTGTCAGATCGTTGGCGCCATCCGTGGCCACCAGCATCACAGCGTCGCCCTTCTTCAGGTCGGCAAGCTGGACGGCTGGAGCACGGCTCAGCATCATCTGTGGATCAAAACCGCCGCCCGGCGCACCATGTGCAGCGCCCATTCCACCGGCTGGCGGAGCACCGGCCCCACCCGGGGCGGGAGCGCCACCGCGAGCTGCCATGCCCGCGCCTTCGCTCTTCAGCATCATGGCCAAACGGGAGGCCATCATTTCAGGAAGCTTCTTGGTCTGCGACTCAGAGGTGAATTTGATCGCCGCAGGTTTCTTGGTTGCCAGATCCTTGACGGTCAAGGTCTGGGTGGCGGCGTCGAACGAGATCACCTGTCCGGCAATGTTACGGAAAGAGCCGGAGACAGCCTCTTCTGCGGTCAATTCCGTGCCGTCGGCCGACTTGGAGCCACGGGCGCGGATCTGGTCGCCTGCACGGACCGTGGTGATGGGGGCCGTCTTGGCCTCGTCAAAGCGGACCGACGCCGCGGCGTACCGCTTGAGCACGGTGGAAGCGGTGGTGTGAATCGTGATGGTTTTGGCCGCAGCGCCTGCCCCGGAGGTGACGACGATCACTCCCGCAGCCGGATCGACGCTCTTGACCAGGCCGCCGATGCCGCGATGCTGCCAGTCCAGACGGTCGGCTTCCTGCTTCTTGGCCAGGTCCGCCTGCTTGATGGCGATCACCTGCAGCGCAATCGCGGAGCCCTCCGGAGCCTTGGTATCCAGACGAACCAGCACGCGATCACCCGAGGCCAGATTGGAGAACTTGATCACTTCCGCCTTCGAGAGATCCTTTTCCCCCGGAGCCACCTGTTTGAGCACGGCCGTCTCGGGCACCTGTACCTGGCGCACGTCGCCGCTATCGGTCTTCACGCTTAGCGTGCTGCCGTTGATGGTGGTTACGGTACCCATAAAACGTGCTGCCGCAGGGGTTTGCGCCAGCAAAGCGTGCACAGCGGTCAAAGCAAGGCAAAGCGTCCAGGCAAACAAGCGGAACTTGGGGGTGCGGGTCATCGGTCGTATCTCTCCAGGCGGGCCCACCGCCGATCCAGAATCTGGTTTCCATTCCGGTAGACGAAGAAGGCCGGTAAAAGGTTGAGGTAAGGCAAAGAAAGTCTTATCAGCGGCTTTGGAGAGCGCTCAGATGCGCCGTCTCCAGAAAAGCATAGGTGCCCGAGGGCGCGGGATGCACGTCTGTCAGCCTTGCCGAGTGGACCACGATGGTGTCGCGGTACCAGAGCGGGATCGAAGGCAGGTCGCGGGCCAGAATCTGCTGCGCCTGAACGTAGTCCCTGCGCCGCCGTTCCTGGTCAGGACTCTGCGCGGCGTCCAGCAGAAGGGCATCCAACTCCGGATTCGAGTAGCGCCCACGGTTGGCGCCCTTGGGCGGAAAGCTGGAGCTGGCAAAGGCCAGCGTGTAGATGTCGGGCTGCTCGTTGCCGCCAATCCAGCGCAGCGAGTAGAGCTGGAAAGCGCCCCGCGTGGCATCGGCATAGAAAGTGGCAAACTCAAAGCTGCGAATTTCCAGCCGGATACCCACGTGCGCCAGTTGCTGTTGCAGCACGGCGGCGAGCAAACGAGTTTCCTCGTCGGTGGAGGTCTTCATGGTCAACTGGAAGCGCTGACCGCCCGCACCGCGTTTGTGTCCCGCCGCGTCCAGCAATTGCTCCGCGCGCCCGGGATTGTAGTCATAGCGGGCCACGTCACCGCTCCATGCCCAGTGGGTGGGAGGCAGAAGGCTCACGGCCGGCTGGCCATGGCCACGGCGCAGCGTGCGCACAATCAGGTCGCGGTCGATGGCAAAGGCTATGGCTTGCCGTACGCGCGTATCCGACAAAAGAGGGTCGCGCACGTTGAAGTTCAGATACTGAATTTGCGTGCCCGGCGTTTGCGCCACGCGCAGATTGCCGCGTTTGGCCAGCTCCGCAACCGCATCCATGGGTAGGGAATTGACGGTCAGATCCGCCGATCCTTTTTCCATCTCCAGGGACTGGGTGATCGCATCCGGCACCACGGCAAAGCGTACGCGTTCGATGGTTGGCACAACGCTCCAGCTCTGCGCGTTCCGCTCCACCACCACGTCCTGATCAATCTGCTGGCTCACAAAACGGAATGGCCCGGTGCCCACCGGATGTCGCCAGAAGTCCTTGCCCGCGCCGGCCGGCACAATGCCCATGGCGCCGGTCGATAGGTTGGTGAGCAGAAAGTTGTCGGGACGCTTCAGGTGAAAGACGGCAGTGTGCTCGTCGCGGGCTTCCACCGTGGCAATGGCCGCAAATGCAGCGGCACGCGGCGAAACGATAGTGCCGTTGCGCATGGAGTCGATGGTCCAGGCCACATCGCGCGCGGTGAGCGGGCGGCCATCGTGGAAGCGCACGTCCTGGCGCAGATGAAAGATCACCGTGAGCGGATCGGGCTGCTCCCAGCTTGCCGCTAGTGCGGGAACAAAGTGGAAGGCCGCGTCGTGTGCCACCAGCCCGTCAAAAATCAACTCGTCGATGTGCTGTGATTGCGCGTCGGTGCCGATGCGCGGGTCCAGATTGGCCGGGCTGCTATCGATCAGGAACACCGCCGTTCGCGGGTCGCGCTCCGAGGTGCGGCAACCGGCCAGCAGTAACAGAACCGCGAATAAGTAGGAGGCAGTGAGGGGTTTGTCTTTGGTGCGCGCGGTCATGCCGCCAACCCATGCGCGCCAATTGCTCCATCCTTTTCCGGCTGCTGTGCGGCGGGCAGAGAGCGTCTTGCCCTGCAGGCTGCCCGTCTGGGATTCCCCACTACACATAGCTCACCTGTCCCAGCAGGACCGGCCGCGCGGCGCCTGTGGCGGAAGGCACGTTGGCCGGCAGACGGTTCCAGCTTTGCCAGGCCAGCAACGCGAACGCGGCAGCTTCCTTGGCCTCAGCCGGCAATCCAAACTGCTCGCTGGTGGAGAGCGCGCATCCCAGCGGCGTCAGCTTCCGGGACAGCAGCGCCATCAGCGCGCGGTTCCGTGCGCCGCCACCGGAGACCACGTAATCCACCTGCGTTTCGCCCATTTGCAGGTGCGCAAACCGCTTGTAAGCGCGGACAATCGTCTCCGCCGTCAGAGCCGTGGCTGTGGCCAGCGCATCTTCCGGACGTTTGCTCACGCGCCGGCAATCCTTCAGGAAGCGCGCCGCAAACTCGCGGCCAAACTGTTCGCGGCCCGCTGTACGCGGAGGCTTCTGGCTGAAATAGGGATTCTTGAGGCGATCGGCAAGCACCGGCCGGATCACCGTACCCGAGGCGGCGAAAGCTCCATCGGGGTCGTAGGCCTTGCCATACAGTTCTTGCGCCAGCCAGTCCATCACCATATTGCCGGGGCCGGAATCGAAGGCCAGCACCTGTTCGGAGGTGGCTCCTGCCGGAATCGCCGTAAAGTTGGCAATGCCGCCAATGTTCTGCAGCACGCGCCCGCGCCGTGGATGCGCAAACAGCACGTAGTCCAGCAGCGGCACCAGCGGCGCACCCTGCCCGCCCACGGCCATGTCGGCCGGACGGAAGTTCGATACGACCGGGATGCCCGTTTCCTGCGCCAGAACCGAGGGCTCGCCCAACTGCCATGTACAGGCGAAATTCTTGCCGGCATAGGCTTCGGCATGGGGTTGGTGATAGAGCGTCTGCCCATGGCATCCGATCAGATCCACCGCGATGTTGTGCTTGGCTACGGTGGCCCGTACGGCGTCCGCATAGGCCAACGCCAGCCGCCAGTTCAGGCGCGCCAGTTCCGCCGTGGAGGTTGCGCTTGCGTTCATGGCGGCCAACACCGCGCGCCGCAACGCCACGGGATAGCGGAATCCTTCATGCGCCAGCAGCGTGAGTTTGGGGCGGGGGCGGCCTGCTGCAATCCGCACCAGCGCCACATCGATACCATCGGCTGAAGTGCCGCTCATCAGTCCTGCTACGACCATCGGCTTCATGCCCGGCCTCCTTCTGGCGGGTTGATCTTTGCTATCCGCGCCGCGAAGTTTTCGATCTTCTTGCGCAGGGCGTCAATTTGCGTGGCGTTTTGCAGTGGAGCGGTCCGCGCCGCAAACAGGCGCTTGCGAGCCTTTTGCGTGCTCCGCGCACGCGCCAGCAGCAGGTTGCGGAAACTGCGCGAGCGTTCGCCTTCGCGGATCAGCGCTTCATAAGCGCGCAGGATCAACTCCGCGCTATGGCAGATCTCGATCAGATCCATGCCGGCGCGGATTGCTTCCACCGCAGCCTCTTCCATGGGCATGTAATTGAGAATGCCGCCCATCTCCAGATCGTCGGAGAAGATGAGTCCGCGATAGCCCATGCGCTTGCGCAGAACGGTTGTGATCCAGAAAGGGGAGATGCTGGCCGGCGTTGTCTGAGAGCGCGTTAGCGGGAATGAGGCATGACTGACCATGGCCATGGGTAACTCATGCGCCAGCTCGCGGTAGGGAACAAGATCTTCGCGCCAGAGCTGGTTGAATGTACGTTCAATGGCGGGTGTGGCCAGATGCGAGTCCAGAGTTCCGCCCCCCAAGCCGGGAAAGTGCTTGCCGCAGCCCGCAACACCAGCCTTGTGCAACGCGGCAAGAAAGGGTCGCGCATAGTCAACGACTTCTTCTGCCGTAGCGCCCGAGGTGCGCGAACCCATGACCTGGGCTGAGACTGGCAGGCCAAGATCCAGCACCGGGGCCAACGTGGTGTTGAAGCCGAAGGCCTTCACCGCGCGCGCAATCAGCTCGCCGTGCTGCGTGGCCAGTTGCGGCTTCCGTTGATGGCGCGCGGCCTGTGCTACTGCCTGCGCGGAGGGCATCGGGGTCAGTGCATTGCGCAACCGGTCCACGGTTCCACCTTCCAGATCGACGCAGCGCAGCCCTCGCTCCGCGCAAAAAACAGTTGCGGTATCCAGCAGCGCGCGGGTCTGCGCAGGATTCTCAATATTGCGCCGGAACAGGATGATGCCTGCCGGCTGCACCAGGCGCAGCCAGGCGCGTTCCAGCCCTGTCAGCTCGGTGCCTGCCAGCCCCACCACCATCAAACTGCCTGCTGCCCGCCGCAATTCCATCGCGCGCTAGCTCCTTGTGTCCTTCAGTTCCTGCTGCAACTCTTCCAGCAGGTTTAGGGCCTGCAACGGAGTGAGCTGGTTGATGTCGGTTTCAGCCAGGCGGTCCACAATGCGCTGCGAGAGCGGTGTGAAAATGGTTAGTTGCAGTGGCTCCGGCGTGGTTTCCACCTGCACGCTCTGCCGCTCCTGCTTTTCGTGCTGGCGCAGCACGTGGCGTGCGCGCTCGATCACCGCAGGCGGCAATCCCGCCAACCGCGCTACCTCAATGCCATAGCTCTTCGACGCGGCTCCAGGCTCAATCGAGTGCAGGAAGACAATCCCGCCCGCGCCTTCCTTTACGCCCACGCGCAGATTGCGTACGCCCTTCAGTTTGTCGGCCAGCATAGTCAGCTCGTGGTAATGGGTGGCGAACAGCGTGCGCGCGCCCACTTCGGCATGGAGAAACTCCACTGTGGCCCAGGCCAGGGAAAGACCGTCGAAGGTGGCTGTGCCCCGTCCCATCTCATCCAGCAGCACCAGGGAACGGTTGGTGGCCGTATTCAGAATGGTGGCCGTCTCGGTCATCTCCACCATGAAGGTGGAACGGCCCCGGGCCACATTGTCACTGGCGCCAATGCGGGTGTAGATGCGGTCCACCAGGCCCAGGCGCAGGCTTTCCGCGGGCACAAACGAACCCATCTGCGCCAGCAGAACCAGCATGGCGGCCTGACGGAGATAGGTGCTTTTGCCGCCCATGTTGGGACCGGTGATCAACAACAGGCAGGGACCATCGGCGCCGGCGCTCAAAAACAGATCGTTGGGGATGAAGCGGCCGTCCCGCGTATCCTCCAGCCACTGTTCGATGACGGGATGCCGCGCTTGTCGCGCCTCTAGCACCGCTGCTTCTGTGAGCGTGGGGCGCACATAGCGGCGCAGTGCCGCGAGATGCGCAAAGTTGGCTACCAGATCCGCCTCCGCCACCGCCGCGGAACTGCGCCGGATCCGGCTGGCCGGGGCCAGTACAAATTGACGAAGCTCGGCAAAAAGCCGTTTCTCGATCTCAATAGAGCGGTCGTGCGCCGTCAGAATCTTGCGCTCGTACTCCTTCAACTCGGGCGTGGTGAAGCGCTCGGCATTCACCAGGGTTTGCTTGCGCTCGTAGTCATCGGGGACCGCGGCCAGATTGGCTTTGGTGATTTCGATGTAGTA
>Ga0207834_1000739_pt1 | contig 10973 bp, 6 predicted proteins | sample LuqExpMetagenom5_FD_187763 | JGI IMG/M metagenome (GOLD analysis project Ga0207834, IMG submission 187763) | Tropical forest soil microbial communities from Luquillo Experimental Forest, Puerto Rico - Sample 5 (SPAdes) | ecosystem: Environmental > Terrestrial > Soil > Tropical forest ...
CCATCAATGAACAGAAGACACCCACATTATATAAGCTGGCCAAGGAAGGCTTTGTATTCAATAATTTTTATACTGCTTTATGGCAGACAAGTACGAGTGACGGCGAATATGTTGCCATGACAGGCTTAATACCGAATGGAACAAGGAGCATGTATATCGGAAGGAAGAATCTTTGGCCCTTCTCCCTTGGTAATCAGTTTGACCAGCTCGGAATAGCGAGTAAGGCATATCATGATCATACCTATTCCTATTATCAAAGAAATGAAACCCATCCCAATCTCGGGTATATCTACAAAGCCAATGGTAATGGCCTTGTGTTGGAACATCCCAATGTGTGGCCGGAATCCGATGTTGAAATGATTGCTTCCACAGTGGATGAATACACGGATGAGGACCAGTTTCACGTATATTATTTGACCGTAAGCGGACACATGAATTATTCCTTCACCGGGAACATGATGTCGTATAAGAATAAGGACTTGGTAGCTGATTTGCCTTATTCGGATGATGCTAAGGCCTATATAGCATGCCAGATCGAGCTGGACCGGGCTCTTGAGCTATTGATTAAGAAGCTTGAGGAAGCAGGAGTTGCGGATCGCACCGTAATTGCTCTGAGTGCGGACCATTATCCTTACGGCTGGGAAAAATATAAGCTGGACGAACTGGCCGGACATGTGATTGATCCTAATTTTGAAATTTATAAAAACCATTTTATTCTCTGGTGTGAAGGAATGAAGGAGAATATCGTCATAGATAAGCCCTGCTCCAGTATGGATATTCTGCCGACCTTATCCAACCTGTTCGGCTTAGAGTACGATTCCAGATTACTGATGGGTCAGGATATTCTGTCAGATGCGTCTCCACTGGTATTTTTCTCGAACCGAAGCTTTATCACGGACAAAGTAAAGTATAATTCTGAAACCGGAGAGGTTATAAAACTGACGAACGAAAGCCTGCCGGAGAATTATATCAGTAATATTAATAAAATCATCAAGAATAAATTTACAGTATCAAAATCAATTCTGGATGAAGATTATTACCGCCATATATTCCCGAATTATCCGGAATAGCTCACATCATATTCAACTGTCAGAAAGTTATGAATGAATAAATATTTACTCTTGCTTTTCAAAATACAATATGCTAATATAAGTCAACAGTAAAACTTGATGAATATTGTTATCGGTAAAGAAGGAGACTTTATTCTACCCAAAAATCGATCGACAGGAATGGTGAGCCACCGACTGAGAGCAAACCTATGGTGATAAGTAGATTACGGAACACTCTGGAGCCCGCGAATTGAACGATCAGTAGGTTCGTGCGTGGTACGCGTTAAGTACACGGAAAGCTGGAGAGCTATGCTCTCAATGCGGGTGGTACCGCGGGAATTCGACTTCTCGTCCCGAAGAATGCAATCATTGCATTCTCCGGGACTTTTTTTATTCAAATTTACGCTGCAAAAGGGCAGTATTACGGAGGGAAACGAATGGAGTTTATTACAGGAATTCAGAAAAAAGAAACCAGCGAAATCAGTGAAATCCTGGCTGGTGAGATTTCGGGGAATGTAAAAATCAATGGATATGTTCATACGATACGGGATATGGGCGAAGTTGCCTTTGTCGTATTAAGAAAAAGAGAAGGTCTGGTTCAATGCGTATATGAGGAAGGTGTGACAGGCTGCCAGTTAAAGGATCTGAAGGAAGGCATGACCGTTGAGGCTGAGGGTTTTCTTCATGCTGAAGAGCGTGCGCCCCAGGGCTTTGAAGTCAGGCTGACGAAGATTAATGTATTGACTTCCCCGAAGGAAGGCTCCATGATGCCCCTTCCGATATCCAAGTGGAAGATGAAAACCTCCTTGGAGACGAAGCTGACCTATCGACCAGTTTCCTTACGAAATATCAGGGAAAGGGCAATCTTTAAGATTCAGGAGGGTATTGTCAGAGGCTTCCGTGAATTCTTATTTACCCAAGGTTTTACTGAAATCCGTACACCGAAGATCGTAGCAGGTAATGCGGAAGGCGGAGCCAATGTATTTAAACTGGAGTACTTCGGAAGCAAAGCATTTTTAGCACAGAGCCCTCAATTTTACAAGCAGACGATGGTAGGTGTATATGACAGGGTTTTTGAGGCTGCACCGGTATTTCGTGCAGAAAAGCATAACACCACGAGACATCTGAACGAATATACCAGCTTGGATTTTGAGATGGGATATATTAATGGTTTTGAGGATATCATGGCGATGGAGACGGAAATGCTTCGCTATGTGTTCCATTTATTGAAAGAACAATATGCAAAGGAATTGAAGATTCTTGAAGCAGATATTCCTAATCTGGATAAAATTCCGGCAGTTAGATTTGATGAAGCGAAAAACCTGGTTGCTGAAAAGTATAACAGAAAGATCAAAAATCCTTACGATCTGGAGCCGGAGGAAGAGGTTTTGATCGGTAAGTATTTCAAAGAGGAATTTGACAGCGATTTTGTATTCGTAACCCATTATCCTTCCAAGAAAAGACCTTTCTATGCGATGGATGATCCGGCTGACCATAAGTTTACCTTAAGCTTTGACTTACTGTACAAAGGTATGGAGATAACAACCGGAGGACAAAGAATTCATGATTATGAAGAGCAGGTTGCCAAAATGATGGCAAGAGGCATGAATCCGGATGAGTTCACCAACTTCCTCATGATCCACAAGCACGGAATGCCACCTCACGGCGGACTTGGAATTGGTCTTGAGCGTCTGACCATGAAGATCCTGGATGAACAGAACGTAAGAGAAACCACATTGTTCCCGAGAGATATATCCCGTCTGGAGCCGTAATTCCTGTCCTATGAGGTGGGAATAAAGCTTGGTAGAAGTAAGTTATGAAATAGAAATAATTATGGATTTCGACATTAAGAAAATAATGATTGACCAGGAAAGGCAGGTATCGCCATGAAGATAACAGAAGAAACCGTAAAATACGTTGCAGCCTTAGCAAAGCTTTCTGTTTCTGAGGAAGAGAAACAAAAGATTGCTGTGGATCTGGATCGTATTCTGGATTATATTGAGACGATGAACGGACTGGATACTGAGGGTATTGAACCCATGTCCCATGTTCTTCCGGTGAAGAATGTATTCCGTGAGGATGTTGTCACAAATACGGATAACCGTGAGCAGCTTCTGAAGAATGCACCGAAGCAGAAGGATGGTTGCTTCGCAGTACCGAAAACTGTAGAATAGGACGCCGCTTTGCGGCGAAATGGAGGTAGCTATGATAGACATTACTACATTGTCTGCGTTGGAGCTCGGCAGGAAAATCAAAGCGAAAGAAATTACTGTTGCCGATGCGGTGAAGGCGCAGCTTGAGATGATAAAACAAAGAGATGCAAATTATCGCTGTTATATCACGGTTTTGGAGGAAGAGGCATATGCACAGGCTGCTGAGATACAGAAGCGCATTGATGCCGGTGAACTGGATGATTCACCTCTAGCCGGAGTTCCTATGGCAGTGAAAGATAATATTTGCACCAAGGGTGTCAAGACAACCTGTGCATCTAAGATTTTATATAACTTTGAACCGACCTATGATGCAACCGTAATAGAGAAATTGAAGAAGGCAGGTGCAGTCATCCTTGGCAAAACCAACATGGATGAATTTGCAATGGGCAGCACCACAGAGACCTCCCATTTCGGTGAGACAAAGAATCCCTGGGATTTAAACAGAGTGCCCGGGGGCTCCAGCGGTGGATCAGCAGCAGCAGTTGCACTGGAGGAAGCCTACTATGCGCTTGGCTCTGATACAGGCGGTTCCATTCGCCAGCCGGCAAGCTACTGCGGCGTTACCGGTATTAAGCCTACCTACGGTACTGTTTCCCGTTATGGCTTAATTGCTTATGCATCCTCCCTGGATCAGATCGGAACCTTCGGAAGAAATGTATCCGACTGTGCAGCGGCCCTGGAAGTTATTTCAGGACATGATGATAAGGATTCCACCTCCGCACCGGCGAAGAATTACTCATATACCAAAGCCTTGATTGATGATGTAAAGGGCATGAGAATCGGTATCCCGAAGGATTATCTTGGTGCAGGACTTGAGGAAGATGTGAAACAAAGCATTCTGAAGGCAGCGGAAAGTTTCAAGAGTAAAGGTGCAATCGTGGAAGAATTCGAGCTTCACAGCGTAGACTTTGCAGTTCCTTCCTATTATGTAATTGCCTGTGCAGAAGCCAGTTCGAATCTGTCCCGTTTCGACGGCGTAAAATACGGCTATCGCAATCCGGGTGCGGAATGTCTGCAGGATTTGTATAAGAATACCAGAAGCGAAGGCTTTGGTAACGAAGTAAAGCGCCGTATGATGATCGGTGCCTTCGTATTAAGCTCCGGTTATTATGATGCCTTTTATAATAAAGCGTTGAAGGTAAGAGCAATTATCAATGATGGCTTCCAGAAGGCCTTTGAAAAATACGACATTATCTTAGGACCAACGGCTCCGGAGACCGCACCGGTACTTGGCGAGAGCTTATCCGATCCTTTGAAAATGTATTTATCCGATATTTATACGGTATCTGTGAACCTGGCAGGACTTCCGGCAATCAGCCTTCCCTGCGGCAGGGATTCCAAGGGGTTACCGATTGGTATGCATCTGATTGGCAAGCATTTTGGAGAACAGGATATTATCCGTGCAGCATATAGCTTCGAGCAGTCAAGAAATTACGAAAGACCCACAGTACTTACCAAAGGGAAGGAGGCATAAACATGAAATCATATGAAACCGTCATTGGTCTGGAGGTTCATGTTGAGCTTGCCACCAAATCTAAGATTTTCTGCGGTTGTACCACCCAGTTCGGTGGTGACCCGAATGCCCATGTATGTCCTGTATGCTCCGGTATGCCGGGAACTCTTCCGGTACTGAATAAGCAGGTTGTGGAGTTTGCGATGGCTGCAGGTCTTGCATTAAACTGTAAGATTACCCAGAAATGTAAATTTGACCGTAAGAATTATTTCTATCCCGATCTTCCGAAGGCTTATCAGATTTCCCAGTTATACCTTCCGATCTGCCGTGACGGCGGTATTGAAATTGAAACCGAAGCAGGAAAGAAAACAGTACGCATTCATGAAATCCATATGGAAGAAGATGCAGGAAAGCTGGTTCATGATCCTTGGGAAGATTGTACCCTTGTAGATTATAACCGCTGCGGTGTTCCGTTGATTGAAATCGTAAGTGAACCCGATATGAGATCCGCAGATGAGGTGGTTGCATATCTGGAAAAATTAAGACTGATCCTTCAATACCTCGGGGTATCCGATTGTAAGATGCAGGAGGGCTCCCTTCGTGCAGATATCAACCTTTCCATCCGTGAGGTTGGTGCGAAAGAATTCGGAACCAGAACCGAGATGAAGAACATGAACTCCTTCAAAGCGATTGCAAGAGCAATTGAAGGTGAGAGAAAGCGTCAAATAGAGTTAATCGAAGACGGCAGGAAGGTAATCCAGGAGACCAGACGCTGGGACGATAATAAGGATACCAGCTTTGCAATGCGTTCCAAGGAGGATGCGCAGGATTACAGATATTTCCCGGAGCCTGACCTTCCACCGATTGAAATCAGTGATGAATGGCTGTGGACCGTGAAGAGCCGTCAGCCCGAGCTTCGCGCTGAGAAGATGCTTCGGTATGAGAAGGAATTTGACATACCTGCCTATGACGCTTCCATTATAACAAGCTCCAAGCATCTTGCTGATTTATTCGAAGATACAGTTGCCCTTTGTGGTAAACCCAAGGAAGTTTCCAACTGGCTCATGGTTGAGACAATGCGACTCCTGAAAGAGCAGGAAATGGAGCCCGAAGCAATATCCTTTACTCCGGATCAGCTTGCTGTTTTAATTAAGATGGTGGATGGCAGTAAGATTAATCGTACCGTTGCTAAGGAAGTATTTGAGAAGATCTTCAAGGAGAATGTTAATCCAGAAGAATATGTTGAGAAGCATGGCCTTGGTATGGTATCCGATGACGGCCTCCTTCGTACAACGATCGAGAAGATCATTGCTGACAGTCCTCAATCCGTTGCCGACTATAAGAGCGGCAAGACGAAAGCAATGGGCTTTATCGTTGGACAGACGATGAAGGAAATGAAGGGTAAAGCAGATCCCGGAATGGTGAACCAGATCGTTAAGGAGATTTTAGATTCCTTATAATTTAATTAGGATAATATCCTGGAACCTATAGAGTAAGACCTTTTTCCTGTCTACTTTATAGGTTCCTTTTATGTTGTATTGCTGCTAGATTATTTCATTGCATTTCATTTTCTCCTTATTGTATATCCTGTCTGAATAAGTTATAATAAATTACATAAGTTTTGCTGTATCACACATATGACAAGCTGTTCGAAAAGATGTCCTATGACAATTTTATATTGAATGGACAATGATGGAGGGTTTACGATGGAAGAAAGAAGAAAGGCAAAAAGAATGCCGGTTACACTGTCACTGGAGATATTAAATCTATATAAACAGGATAATGTTCAAGTAAGTAATCTTCATGCACCAATCGAAGTTATTAATGTTTCACAAACTGGAATTGGCTTTATCTCAGAAAGTATCCTTCCCCTTGGTTATTATTTTAATGCGAATATCAATCTTGGTAATAGTGAAGATACTTTACATTGTGTAATTGAGATCATCAGAAGTCAGCAGTTAGAAGATAACAAGACTTTATATGGTTGTGAATTCGTTGGTATGGCAACCGTATTATCCTATGTTTTTGATGAGTATGATCAGAACATGAATGATGTAAATAATTAATCACAGTAATTAATAAAGCGAGTGCAATGAGTGCTGGAATGGCGGAATTTCCGATTGTTCCGGCACTTTTTGCACTTTTTTTATGTTCTTAATCCGGTCTGTTCACAAAAACCTTGGAAAAGCATCACAACTAATACACAAATTGTACACAGGTTTTACTTAGGATAAATATGGTAATACAATAAATTAATTCCACTGATAAGGAGATTATGTATGCAAAAAAAGATTGCTTTACTACTATGCATGACACTTATATTAGGAATGGTTTTCGTTCCAATTAATGGAAACCAGGTATATGCTGCGGATCGTACTGCACAGGTAATTAAAGCTATCGGTATTATGAACACAGATAAGGGGAATACCGATAATGAAACGGACATAATAACGAGAGGACGTTTCGCTCAGATGTTAGTTAATATGTCGACGATTAAGGATGATGTTACCAGTGAATGTAATGTTTCCTTATTCAAGGATGTAAAAAGGACTTATTGGGCAGCCGGTTATATTCAGACAGCGATAACACAGGGCTGGATGTTTGGCTATCTGAATGGTTCTTTTAAACCAAGCAGGGGGATAACCTTGCAGGAAGCAGTATATGCCGTTATAAAGCTTCTGGGTTATTCGGACAGTGATTTCAACGGTAATAAGGTTAATGTAATTATGAAGCTATACAAAACAAAGGGATTAAATTCAAATATCACGAAATCAAAGGCCGATTACCTTACAGCTAAGGATTGCATTTACCTGTTCTACAATACGTTAAATGCAACAACGAAGGACGGCAAGGTATATGCATCTGTATTAGGATATACCTTAAATTCGAGCCAGGAAATTGATTATTTATCTTTGCTCAATACCGGAATATCCGGGCCGGTTATTGTTGATGATAACTGGAAAAATAAACTTCCTTTTTCAATTACAGAGGCAACAATGTATAAATATGGAAAACAGTGTTCTTATCTCGACATTAAAGATTATGATGTAATTTATTATTCTGAAAATTTCAAAACGATCTGGATATATGATGATAAAGTAACCGGTACCGTGGAATCGATTAATCCGGATTATTCAAACCCTTCTTCAGTAACGGTTGCAGGCGTTAATTACAGCTTCGCAGACAGTGAAATTACATTAAGGTTTACTGCTATGGGTGATGTAAAGGAAGGCGATGTTGTTACACTGTTGTTAGGAAAGGATGGAACAGTAGTAGATGTACTGAGCACCGATGAATATAATACGACCATAACCGGTGTTGTATTAGCACTTGGCACTCATTTGGTTGAGACAGAGGCTGGTAAGTATGTGAATACGGACTATGTTACCTTTGTTGATGCATCAGGCAATAAACATACTCAGGATTATGATGGGGATACAGTAAGTTTAATAGAAGGAGGACTGGTAAAGCTTTCTTTTGTTGATGGAGCTGCTACTACTACCGTGTATACGCAGGAAAGCCGATATTTTGGCAATAACACCTTTAGTAATGATGCCAGTACCTTCGGGGATCTGACTCTTGCCTCTAATATCAAAATTCTGGATATCAGCAGCGGTAACTATATCAGTGTATATCCGGAAAGATTAGCCGGAGTGACTCTGGGTACGGCTTCTATCTATTATTATGAGTTAAATAGCGACGGTCAGCTTTCTCAGCTGATTTTAAATGATATTACCGGTGATACAGATTCTTACGGTATTTATACCGGGATTACATTTACTGGTTCTAATGCAGCTAATTATAATTATTTGATCGGTAATAAAAGCGGAAGCTTAACAGCGAATACCTTACCTGCTTTAAATTATGAAATAGGTCCTACGCAATTTGTCTTTAAGAATAATGCTTTAAACAAAAGCTATGCGTTAACCGGAATTGATGTTACCTCCATTGGCACAACAACGGTACAAAACAATAAGATGAAGTTCCCTTTAGCTGACAACTGTTATGTGTACATATTACTGAATGGGGAGTACATTTCTACTACGATTGATAAAATATCTGACTTATCAAAATACAGTGTAAAGGCTTATTATGATAAATCAATTACCGCAGGTGGACGAATCAGGGTTATCGTTGCTCAGAGTATCAATTAATCTTTAATTTAGATGCCAGAATTGCATCATGGAGGTAATAATGAAGAAGCATTCCAGGATAATTAAAAAATTATTTAAATGGGGAATTATTATTGTAATATTAGTAGTAGGAGGAACATTCCTATACCAGCGTTTTCTCTCCGGTAAAGTATCCTCCACCTCAGCGCAGACAACTACAATTAAGACAGCACAAGTTGAAATGAGGACCATTGAAAATATATTATCATCTTCCGGTACCATTCAGCCGCTAGACAGCTATGAAGTCTCTACCCTTGTTGAAGGTGAAATTATTGCTGCAGATTTTGAGGTAGGAGATACCGTTCAGGAAGGTCAGGTGCTATATAAAATAAATACCGATACGCTTGATTCAAAAATCAGTACAGCAGAAACGGCGGTAGAAAGAGCAAATAAGAACTATGATAAAGCAGAAAAGAGTTATCAAGATGCATTAGCCGCTTATGATAAAGCTCAGGCTGATTATAATGATGCTTCCGATGAATATAGCAACTTAGATGTATTATCTACGGAAACAGGTATTGTGAAATCTGTATTAGTTGAGGTCGGTGATAATGTACAGAAGGGATCTCAGATTGCACAGATTTATGACAATAGCAAGATGTTATTAGTCGTACCTTTTAACGCTAGCGAGGTAGATTCCTCCTTAGTTGGCAAAACGGCTAAAGTAACAATCAATGACAGTTTTGAGACGATAAAAGGCAAGGTAACGGAGGTAAGCAGTATTGAAGAAGCTTATTCCGGAAACCGTGTTATCAAGGATGTGACTATTGAAGTGTCTAATCCTGGCGGTATAACCAATACAACAGCTGCAAGTGCATCCATTGGCAGTATTTATAGTGTTGATATGGGAACCTTCAGCGTGAAAACGGATGCTGTTATCACCTCGGATGTAACCGGAGAAATTGCAAGCTTGAATCTGCAGGAAGGTGACAGTATCAAAGAAGGTGACGTTGTACTTGCAATCAGCCAGAAATCCGTCGATGATGAGCTTGCGAATTATCTGAATGCCGTAGATAATGCGCAGAATACTGTTGATAATACGAAAGATGCGTTGGATGAGAAACAACAGGCGATTGAAGATGCTGACACAAATCTTCAGGATGTGATAGACACTAAAACTGATTATACCATCACTGCACCGGTAACCGGTAAAGTAATCAGTAAAAATATGCTGAAAGGTGAAACGATTGATTCATCGAATTTTAATTCAACGTTGTGTACGATATATGATTTATCGTCAGTAACCTTTGAGATGTACGTAGATGAATTGGATATTAAGGAAGTAGTGGTTGGACAGAAGGTTAATGTTACAGCGGATGCTTTTAGTGGAAAAGAATTTACCGGTACTGTTACGAATGTCAGCTTAAAAAGCTCAACGAGCGGTGGTGTAACACAATATCCCGTTACTGTAAGAATCGATGATGTGGGTGATCTGCTTCCCGGTATGAATGTTACCGGTAATATCGTGATTGATGAGGCTGTAAATGCAATCGCTATTCCGAGTGATGCTCTGCAACGTGGTGATGTGGTTTATGTAAAGGATGATACAGCGTCCACAGGTACAGGAAGTGCTCAGACAGCAGATACCAGTACAGCGCAGGGCAATGCGACACAAGGCAATACAGCACAAGGCAATACAGCACAGGGCAATGCGGCACAAGACAATGCAGCACAGGGTAATGCTACACAGGGCAATACAACACAGGGCAATACAACACAGGGCAATGCAGCACAAGGCAATGCGACACAAGGTAATGCAGCACAGGGCAATACAACACAGGGCAATTCAACAGGACCGGGAAATAATGTACCGGATGGTTACAAGGCTGTTACTGTTACAACCGGTATTACTGACGGTGATTATATCGAGATAACCAGTGGTAATCTGACAGAAGGAGATGAAATCTTCTTAGCATATGTAACTACTTCGAGCTCATCAGGTCTGGAGGATTTACTTTCTCAGTTTAATATGAATAATAATCAAAGTCAGAATACTCAGCAAATGCCTTCCGGAATGAGTGGCGGCAACTTTAACAGTGGCGGCGGCAATTTTAACGGCGGCGGTAATTTTAGCGGTGGCAGCGGA
>Ga0207834_1000740_pt1 | contig 10960 bp, 12 predicted proteins | sample LuqExpMetagenom5_FD_187763 | JGI IMG/M metagenome (GOLD analysis project Ga0207834, IMG submission 187763) | Tropical forest soil microbial communities from Luquillo Experimental Forest, Puerto Rico - Sample 5 (SPAdes) | ecosystem: Environmental > Terrestrial > Soil > Tropical forest ...
TTGCTCCTCTGTCAAGCCTCCTTAATGGCTGATTTAGGAGCTGGATTTCCACTTATCGCAACACTTGCCTGCGCTCCGATTTTCCGGGGCAACGTCAGAGAAGATCTTCAATACCAATCAGAGCAATGCGCTCACTGAAAAGGCATCCAGATTAGCCTGGATGGTAAAGGTCGCTGGGCCGACAACGTCTTCGTCGAGCAGCTGCGGCGCTTGCTTAAATAGACGCATATTTACCTGCATGCCTGCGAATCGCTCGACAGAGCTGGAGACAAGATCGAGTGTTATTCAGTGTCCTACACCATCCAACATCCGTATTCTAGCCTTGGGGCGCTGGCGCTGGACCAGGTATACTGCCACAGTCGCCAAAAACATTGGCGACCTAACACGGAATGGCACAGGTCGTGAAAATGACGATCAGTGAAACGGATCTTCACATTCTTACCGCCACAACTAACTGAATAATCTGTCCACTTAAAACGCAGAAGAACCTGTCCGGACAAACGAAATGCATTACGCTGAAACGAGTTAACGTATCATACCGTCTTGCTAAGCATTCTTGAGAGCGCCGCTTCCATGACAGACTGAACAGTTTCATTTTGCATCTGCAGACAAGGAGAACCAATGAAGAAAGTAATCGTCACTACCACCATAAATCCACCAACAGAGGCCATTGAAAAGTTTCAGTCCATGAAGGATTGGGACTTAGTAGTCATCGGAGACCGCAAGACCCCCGCATATAAGCTGGCGCGGGGCATCTATGTTAGCCCAGAAGAGCAGGAAAAATACGATCCGGCGCTTTCCGAGGCGATTGGTTGGAACTGCATTCAGCGCCGCAACATGGGTCTACTCTTCGCACATGACATGAAAGCCGATATTGTTGCCGTGGTTGATGACGACAACATTCCGCTGAATGGGTGGGGTGAAAACTTGCTAGTTGGAAAGGATGTAGAGGTTAATTACTACACGACCGACATACCAGCCTTTGATCCTGTAGGCGCTACGAACCACTCACAGATTTGGCACCGCGGCTATCCCCTGCAACTACTCCCAAAGCGCGATTACAGCAATAAGAGTGTGCGCAAGGTCAAGGTCGACGTACAGGCCGATTTCTGGAATGGAGATCCAGATATTGACGCCATCTGTCGCATGGAGCATGCTCCTGAGTGTAATTTTGATTCATCCGTTTTCCCAATTGCAGCCAACAAAATTGGCCCCTTTAACTCTCAAAATACCTTTCTGAGTGGGGATTGTCTGAAAGATTACTTTTTATTCCCTCATGTCGGCCGCATGGATGATATCTGGGCAGCTTACTATATACAGGCCAAAGGTTTTCAGGTAGTTTGGCATAAGGCTTCTGTATACCAGCAACGTAATGTGCATGATCTGGTACGAGATATGCAGGCCGAATACTGTGGATACGAGAATAACCTAAAACTGGTAAAAGAGATCGTTCAAACTCCGGAGGCAATCGCGCAGTTTTTACCAGGCCGTTCACTCTGGGCATTCGAACTTTACAGGAGGCACTTCAATGCGTAAGGTTTTGGTTACCGGTGCTGCTGGGTTTGTGGGACGACATATTGTCAAGCGTCTTCTGGAAGCTGGCGATGAAGTACATGCGGTGGATTGCATTGCTCAATACACCGGTGGCATTGATCCCCATAATGGATGGCCGTTGTTCGATCCTCGTCAGTACAGTAATTTTCGTTTTTACCGTGAAGACTGCCGTGACTGGTTTAAGCGTGTGCAAGATACAGATTTCGATTATACCTTTCACCTTGCCGCAATGGTTGGTGGCCGGCTAATGATCGAAAATAATCCGCTTGCAGTTGCCGAGGATCTGGCAATTGATTCGGCGTATTGGCAATGGGCAACTGTTGCCCGTCCGAAAAAATCAGCCTGTTTCAGTTCCTCGGCCGCATATCCGATCTCACTGCAGCGCGAGGACCATTATGTTCTCCTGAAGGAGGATATGATCTCCTTTGATACTGATATCGGTATGCCAGACATGAGCTACGGCTGGGCAAAGTTGACCTGCGAGTATCTTGCGCAGTTGGCCTACCAGAAATACGGCCTAAAATCCATTTGCTATCGTCCCTTCTCAGGCTATGGCGAGGATCAGGACGATGCCTATCCATTTCCAAGTATCTGCAAGCGCGCTATTGCCCACATGGGACAGGATACGTTAACTGTATGGGGAAGCGGCACGCAGATGCGTGATTTCATTCACATTGAGGATTGCGTCACCGGCATCATGAAAACCATTGATCAAATTGACGATGCTGGGGCGCTAAATTTATCCACAGGCATTCTGACAAGTTTTATAGATTTCGCCTCTTTGGCCGCAGATGTACTTGGATATCATCCTGAAGTAAAGGGTATGAGTGATAAGCCTGCGGGTGTGCATGCTCGTGGTGGCAACCGCGCAAAACAAGAAGATCTGGGGTTTAAGTATTTACTCGACTTTCGGGCAGGTGTAGAGCGCGCATTGAAGTATTACGGTGTTGAGAACCCGCCCACAAAGTAGGCCCTTCTCCATAGAGTGTGAAGGGAAGCCAATCCAGATTATGGTACTCGAGAAGGTTGGGCAAAGTTTGTTGCCTTTCACTCAACCTTCTCCATCATCCCATCTAGGCGAAGTTCCTCTTTAATACTCCAACGGTTCTGCAAAATTTGTAATTCGGCCAACTGCTGCTCGATCCTACCAGACGAGCATGCATCGAAAAAGCAGCCGCTCAGCGACTCGATCAGTCCGTCGCTGTAGTCGGCACTACCTTACTTGATCGAAAGAAAGAAACACTGGGCACTCTTGGACTCAAGAAACAAAAAGCACCATGTGAGAGTAAAATCATCTGAGCGAAGGTATTTCTCTGTGCTGTAAATCTAATTTTGTCCAAATTTTTGTAGTACAGATGAGCTTTGCTGGTTGTGATTTCACGCATAATGCAGGCTAGGAGCTCTTATGATTCCGACTATTTCAATTGTGATCCCAACACGCAATAGAAGAGACAAGCTGAAAAGAACCATCGATACTCTTCTGGCCGGTGACACAAATCTGTTTGAGATTGTCGTCATTGATGCAAATTCGAATGATGGCACCGTTGAAATGCTCAGAGAATATGGCGATCGCGTACGCTGGCTCTCCGAGCGGGACAAGGGAGAATACGACGCGCGCAACAAGGCGTTAAAGCTGGTTCGAGGAAAAAACCTGCTATTTGCCGGAGATGATAATGTCATCTACCCCTCCAGCTTGGCAGAGGCAGCCACGCACTTTCAAACTTATCCAGACACTGACATTCTGTTCGGAGGAGCCTATCAGTACAATGAGGACTCAGACGGTATCCGCACATTGATTACTGATAAGATCAAAGTTCATCATAACTTCCTGCCGTCGGTCTTCATCAAGAGTCAGTATCCGACAATTATGAGTGATGCGGCCTTCGTTCGCCGCAACGTCTTTGATAAATTGGGGGAATTTGATATCCAGATCACCGGCGGCGATTATGAATTCTGGGCCCGTGCGGCCAAGGCCGGTATGGTGATCCGTCAAGAGCCTATTCATGTTCTTGATTACATCCTTTCTCCCGATAGCGCTGTCATGCGTAAGAAGACGAAGCACGCCATCGGCAGGCTTCAAATCGCGCGCCGTTACGGTACCTTCTCCGATATAATGTACCTGCTTTTTTTCTTTATTCCTGAGCAATACCTTATCGAGATGATAATCAAATATCTGCCCGTCAGTTTTGTTCGTTCCCTGCGCAAGCTTAATTGGAAATTGAAAAATCTGCTCGCCTGATTCCAGCTTTTGTATCATCTGGCTATCACGGCACTTTGCCTGATATCTGAGACGAGAATGGCGGTGTGGCTTGAAATTGTCAGAAAGTTATCCAGTTGGTATGCTGCAGTCGTAGCCTGTAGCCGATTTCGTACGGAGAGTCGAGTGAAATCTCTCTTTGTGACACATAGTGCCGCGCCTGCTGGTGCCGAATTCTGCATCCTCGAGTTACTGAGTGACAAGAGAATTCCGGCAAAAGTGGTTTTTTTTCAGAAAGGAGAGATGATCTCACGTTTCCAAGAAGCAGGCGTGCCGATCGAAGTACTGCACGGCGGCGATAACCTACTGAGGGTCTCGCGCAAGAACTTTCTGTATCTAGCCTTAGCTTTCTCTGCTGTCTTCCACTTGATACGGGAGCTCATTCGAACTGGTCGTGAGTGCGCGCATTTTGTTGCTGCATCGCAAAAGGCCTTGCTGCCTTGTGCCCTGGCAGCTTGTTGTACACGCAAGCCTTTGATATGGTGGCTTCACGATTATCTTGACCCGCGAGAATTCAATTCCTTCGCGCTCAAGGCTCAGATTCTGCTGGCTAATCTCTTTGCCGATCGAGTGATTTGCAACTCTGAAGCAACGTGTGATTCTTTTGTCGCGTTGGGAGGCCGTGCCGACAAAACTCGTATAGTATATTGTGGAATTGATGTGGATCACATCGTGACGACATCAGATGATACCGGACTGGCTAGGCGATGCGAGCTAGGGCTTGAGGGTAAATTTGTGGTAGGATGCTTCAGTCGCCTAGCCCCCTGGAAAGGGCAGGACCTACTATTAGATTGTATGTCCTTTTTACCTTCTGACACCCATCTACTTCTAGTAGGCTCGGCTCTATTTGGGGAACAAAACTACGTCGATATGCTCCTCGCCAAGATCAGTCAACTGGGTCTGGAAAGTCGAGTCCACCTTATTGGTTTTCAGGCCGACATTGCGCCATATTTGCGAGCTTGCGACGTGATAGTTCACACTTCCCGTGCGCCTGAGGCCTTCGGACGGGTCATAGTTGAAGGTATGCTTTCCAAGCGTCCCGTGATAGCCATTGACCAGGCAGGTCCCCGAGAAATTATTAATAATGAGGCAGACGGGCTACTGGTTCCTATCAACAATATGGAGGCAATGAGGGATGCTTTGCTCCGTCTCCATGAAGACGACAATCTACGTCAGCAACTGGCATGTGCTGGGTATGAATCAGCCCGTAAGCGTTTTTCGCTGACGCTGTACAGATGTGCATGGATCGATGTAACTAGTTCCCTCTGAATTAAATCCCGCGCGTGACGTCTCCATGAGCCTTGCGCCCAACAGTATTGGCCGAGTTCGTTTTTCAGGAGATCAGCGATGGATTTTTCAAAGATGCGAATTGCCCTCGTGCATTACTGGTATATCAAGCGAAGAGGAGGAGAGCGTGTCTTTGACGTATTGGCCGATATGTTCCCTAACGCGGATATTTTCTTCATTGTGGCCGATCTGAAAAATCTGCCGTCTAATATCAAGTCTCATAGAATTGTCACATCCTATATTCAGAAGATTCCTGGAGCCACAAAACACTACCGTAAGATGTTGCCTCTGTTCCCCACAGCACTTGAGGGGCTTGACCTCAGTTCATATGACTTGGTTATCAGTCAGGAAGCTGGCCCAGCAAAGGGGGTGCTTACGCGTAGCGATACCTGCCATATTAGTTACTGTCACTCACCACTACGCTATGTCTGGGAGATGTACTACGATTATTTACGCAAAACACCAGGTGGAATGTTAGGCAATTTTTTCTACGCACTTTCAGCGCACTATGTGCGCTTCTGGGATTATGTCTCTGCGCAGCGAGTTGATTCCTTTGTTGCCAGTTCGCAGAATTCGCGGCGACGCCTTAACAAGTATTACGGACGCAGCTCAAGCATAGTCTATCCGCCCTGTGACCTGGACCGTTTTGTAATCACTTCTGGGCCACGCTCAGACTTCTATCTAGTGGTAAGTCCGCTTGTGAATTACAAGCGCGTGGATTTGGCTGTTAAGGCCTGCAACGCTCTCAAACGTCCCCTCATCGTTATAGGGACAGGTGAAGAGATTTCATATTTGAAAAGCATTGCTGGGCCTACCATTAAATTGCTCGGATTCCAGAGCGACGAGCAGGTACGCGATTACTATAGCCGTTGCCGCGCGTTTATCTTCCCTGGCGAAGAAGATATTGGCCTGACGCCGATCGAGGCCCAAGCCAGCGGCGCTCCAGTAATTGCTTTTGGCAAAGGTGGTGCACTAGAGACCGTTAAAGGGTTCTACGCCACCGAGGGTTATACCGATGGCTCGACCGGAGTCTTTTTTCGTAATCAGAATGAAGAAGATATTATCGAAGCCATTCAGGCTTTTGAATGTGCTGAATGCCGGTTTGAACTGGATCAGTTGCGCAAGCAAGCAGAGTTCTTCAGTACCGAAAAATTCAAACAAGAGATGTATGCTGCTGTGGAAGTCTGCTTAAAAGAGTTTCGCGTACGTATGAACCTATAGCGCTTAAGTGTTCAAAGTTTCCATTTGGCGTACTACTCGCAACATGTGCCAGGTAGAAACTTCGAATGTTTCCAATTTCTCGGGTCCTCGTTACGTGCTGAGCATAGAGCGCAGTGTATCTTCAAGCGTGAAGGCAGGCAGTGGACCCGCGAGTTCGGTCAGCCGCAAGTTGTCGCCAATAAGTATCTTCAATTCGTTGGCTCGCATGAGATCTGAATCAGCCTCGACCTTGATTTGATGACCAGTAATGTGCCCCAGTGTATCAAGAACTTGCTGAATGCTGTACCCATGTCCAGAGCAGATATTGTAAACCGAACCGGGGATAGCACTTTCGAGCAGTATTCGATAGGCATGGGCTACGAAGCGCACATCGTTGAACTCGCGTACCACGTCTACATTTCCAAGCCTGATACTCGGATTGCGGTAATGGAAGTGTCGAATGAGCTTGGGGATCAGAAAAGAGTCGCTCTGTCCAGGTCCAGTGTAGTTGAAGGGACGTGCGATCACGATGGGAAGCCGATCGCCCCATATCCGTGCCATGTGTTCCATTGCAAGTTTGCTCATGGCATAGTGATTGGCCGGTTCTGGCGGCTGCTCTTCTCGAATGGGGCATATGGGGTGCATGCCGTAGATATTAGCGCTACTGGCTAGAACAATCGACTCTGGCGCAAGGGCCAGATCGTCCACAGCCTGGAGGAGATTGAGTGTGCCGAAGAGATTAACGCGATAAAACTCCATGGGATCCTGATAGGTAACCAGGGCTTTAGCTGCAAGATGTAGGATGTGCGTGGGACGCACTTCCTCAAGACAGGCACGAATGTTCTGAATGTCAGCCAGATCTATGGGATCTTCTCCGCAGGTATGGCGGCGCGTTAATCCTGTGCAGGTAAAACCGGCCTGCTCAAATATTTTCGTAACGTGCTTACCAGTGAAGCCGCGATTTCCCGTGATGAGAATTCGCGGTGCAGAACCGTTTATCACAGAGTGATGCCTTTCTCATTCCTCACAAGATCTTTTTCTACCATTAGATGGCAGAGCTCATCAAGAGATGTCGATGCCTTCCAGCCCAGCAGTTTTTCTGCCTTGGCAGGATTACCGAGCAAAAAATCTACTTCTGATGGACGATAAAACTTCGGATTGACGCGTATGATCGTTTTGCCTCTTGCCGTGTCAATACCCACTTCTTCTGTTCCAGTTCCTTTCCAGGCCAGGCCTATCCCTGCATGACGGCAAGCTGAGGCAACGAACTCGCGTACCGTATGAGCGCGATTAGTAGCTAGTATATAGGTGTTAGGTGTTTCATGCTGTAACATCATCCACATACCCTGAACGTATTCCTTTGCAAATCCCCAATCACGAGTGGCGTCCATATTGCCTAGTTCGAGTACTTCGGATTTGCCCAGTTTGATTTTGGCAATACCGTCTGTCACCTTCCGCGTGACAAACTCGAGTCCACGCAACGGCGATTCGTGATTGAATAGAATGCCGCTTGCCGCATAAATTCCATAAGATTCTCTATAGTTAATAGTGCTCCAATGAGCAAAAAGTTTGGCTATTCCGTAGGGACTACGCGGATAAAATGGAGTTTCCTCAACCTGTGGAATTGCTTGTACCTTCCCGAACATCTCAGATGTTGAAGCCTGATAATAACGAATCTTGGGATTTACAATACGGATAGCTTCAAGAAGGTTTAGAGCACCAATCCCGGTAGCTTCTGCCGTGGTTATTGGCTGCTGGAAAGAAACGCCTACAAAGCTTTGTGCAGCAAGATTGTAAATTTCATCTGGACGGGCAGTCTCTATCAGGCGAATGCTCGCCGACAAATCTGTCAGATCGAATTCGACCAGATGAAGATTTGGATGGGAAATTGATGTGATACCAAGATCATTCAGGCGCCAGAAATTCAGGCTACTCGTACGTCGATATGCTCCGAAAACTTCATAGTTCATGTTGAGTAAAAACTGAGTCAGATATGCACCATCCTGTCCAGAGATTCCGGTGATGATTGCTCGCTTCACGTGTAAATTCCTTTCCTTAACCATAGATCACGGTCCCAAACAGATGACCTAATTGATTAGGTCACTGCAACAGGCAGTGCAAATATAGCACCCTTCACAGCACCTTAAGAATATCAGTCATAGTAACCATTGGATTTCATCCGTAAGGCACTGTAGAAGTGCAAAGCCGGCGCACTGATGCGCCAACCCGTTTCCTTCCTTAGGATATTGTTTACTAAGGCGGCATTCCAAGGAGAGAGCAGAGATAGCTCACAAAAGACAGAGTATTGAGATTAGAGCGAATTGGCAAGCCGCTCTGCTCTACGCTCGGCGCCGAAAGAATCGGGTGTCAAGGGCGGAGCAAAACCAGGCCAGTGTGGCGGAGTAAAAGTAGGCCAGCTGATAGCGATGCAGTTGTGGTGGGATGGTAAGGAAGAAGGGCCACTGGAGCGTAGCGAAAGAGGTCCTTCTACCCCCGTGGCGCGTTCAGGACTAGTGTCCGGCGAATGCAGTTCGTTTGCGGCGGCTCTGCTTGAGGCGGTAGCTGTCGCCGTTCATCTCCAGGATGTGCACGTGGTGGGGAGTTGGTCGAGCTGGGCGCCGGTAAGGCGCTCGGAGCCAAGGACTTCAGTCCACTCCTGGAAGGGCAGGTTCGAGGTGATCAGAATCGAGCCGCGTTCGTAGCGTTGGCTGAGCATCTCTAGGAACAGCTCGGCGCTGGTTTTCGACAGGGGAACGAAGCCCCATTCATCGACGATCAGCAGTTCGTAGCTGGCGATTTGCTTCTGGAAGCGAAGCAGCTTCTTCTCGTTGCGAGCTTCGATCAACTCACTGACCAGAGTGGCCGTGGTAGTGAAGGGCACGCGACATCCGCACTGACGGGCGCCAAGGGCCGAGAGACAGAGCGATGTGGGTTTTGCCCGTGCCGCTGTTGCCGAGCAACAGCGGGTTCTCACGCGAAGCGAGGGACTCCGATCGCGCTAGTTCCGGCACCAAGGTTTTGTTCAGCGCGGGAATGGCGGGGAAAACGAAGCTGTCGATGGTCTTAATGACCGGGAACTTCGCTTGCCGTATGCGGCGTTCAGCGGCTCGGCGCTCGCGATCCAGCAGCTCCAGTTCGGTGATGCGCAGCAAATAGCGTCAATAGTCCAGTTGCTCAACTGCGCACTGCCGGCGATCTTGTCGTACTCGCGCAGAATGGTGGGCAGCCGCAGTGCCTTCAGGTGATGCTCCAGCAGCAACTGTGGTGTATCGGCGGTATGAGCGGCAGTGTAGGTAACCACGGTCTCGGTACTCATGCGCATACCTCCGCCAGAAGAGATATGTAGTCGGCCGCCTGCGTGGTGCTAAAAATTTCGCTGACCTTATCGCCTGTTGTATGGAAAATTCGCTGACGGCTTTCGCGCTCCTTGTGGAGGAATTGAACTGAACTTTTTTGTGTTTTGTGTTCGCTGTTGGACTAGCCGTGGTCGCATTTTGGGTGGGTATCGCAGAGCACTTTTGTGCTCTGTTGATGGGGTCTCGGGGCGAAGTCCTGAGTAAGATGTTCAGACTCGTTTTGAGTAGCGAAGCGGATTGGAACGAGTCGGTGGGGCAACGGAAATGGCCGTAGGGAGTTTTTGTGGCCACAAAACCCATCTTGCCGTCCTGTTTTAGAAGTTGCCCGCTCCTTCCGCAAAAAACCGCATAGCCTTCAAAAACTTATTAATATGCATGCGCAAAGAATCGCGCATGCCTCTACAAGGAAACTCACAAATTTGCACAAGCAGAAAGAAATGTTCCCATAACTTTTGGATGACTTCATCACAACGTCGCAACATAATTTGGACATCATTCGCCTAACCACGCTCTATAGAACTAGCCCGCAACAAAAACATGCAGGAAACATGAACTGCAAACCAACCCACATCCTCCGCCTTACCAACCCCACAAGCGTTAATGAGCGCTGCACTCAAGGGCTTGCGCTCGAGGCAACAACTCCCCACAACGATGCAGGAAGAAACCACTGCAGCCGTGTAGAGAGAGAAAATGGGAGGCGTTTGATGTCGAGAGTTGCTTCACATGCACTGCCCGAAAACGGGGAGGAGATGATCACCTTCCGCCTTGGCAAGGACGGTGCCCTCTCTGAAAGCCGGAAGGATGGCCAGCACTGGGAACACGGCGTGGATCGCTCCGAATGGCCTGCTTATATCCAAACCATCGCGGAATACATGGCAAAGTGCACAGCACAGGAGGGACGGCCGAACACAACGCCTTGGTTCTGGATTGTCCGCGTAGAAGATTTGAAGCAAGCCTGCCGCATCATGGACTAACCCCCAGGCGCTCTGAGTTCCACATGCCGAGCGGATCTTCGATCTTCTCGGGAGTTTACTTTTTAGATACCCTTACATTGAGGCGTTTCTTCGCCTAAATTGACTTTAGGCGCAGAAACGCCTAGAGTAAGTTCAGGCGTTTTAACGCCTAGATTTTCTGCGTAGGTGGTCCCACCATGGCAAACCTGGCACGCACTCCGCTGCAACTCGGCAACAGCATGCGCGAAAGGCGACGCAAGCTCGGCCTCACTCAGGAGCAACTGGCCGCCAAGGCTGGCGTGCGGCAGCGCACCGTTTCCGACGTGGAGAATGCCGGCAATGCGCGGCTGGAC
>Ga0207834_1000741_pt1 | contig 10948 bp, 9 predicted proteins | sample LuqExpMetagenom5_FD_187763 | JGI IMG/M metagenome (GOLD analysis project Ga0207834, IMG submission 187763) | Tropical forest soil microbial communities from Luquillo Experimental Forest, Puerto Rico - Sample 5 (SPAdes) | ecosystem: Environmental > Terrestrial > Soil > Tropical forest ...
GATCTGAAACTGTCGAATTATTCGTATCTTTGAATTCGAGATGGCGGGAAGCCATGAATTTTACCTGCAAAATCGGAAGCGGAAGGAGTTTCCGATTCGTAATAATCTCCACCAGAGACAGTTCTTCCCCTTCAATGGCAGAATCTTTGGAGAATTCGAGATTTACCGCTAAATTCTTCTTCCAATATCGTTTATACAATAAATCCTGAAGATAATACAGCAGCAAAACGCCGATTAATGCTGATATCAGTTCCATATGTAATGGCCTCCATGGTTATGAATGAGTAAATCATTATATCATTCTTTTCACGATCTTTTTTGGAAGTCCTCTGTCGGTACCGGAACCTCCGACAATATATTTTTCACTATCTCTACTGCTGACTCACTCTTCTGGAACGTAGTTCTGAGTACCAAGCGATGTGATAATACATATGGCGCAATGTACCGGATCATCTCAGGGGTAACATAGGAAAATCCCTTGATCGCTGCATATGCCTGGGCGGATTTTAATAAAGCAAGGCTACCTCTTGGACTTGCTCCCAGTAAAACACTCTTATTTATTCTTGTTTTTTGTATGATTGCAATGATATATTCCATCAATACCGGATGTACATAGATGGTTTTCATAACATTCTGGGCTTCGAGAAGCTCTTCCTTGGAGCATACTGCTGTCAGGTTTTCCAGTGGATTATCATCAATGAAGCGGTTTAAAATCGCCATTTCATCCTGGAATTCTGGAAATCCCATACTGATCTGCATCAGGAAGCGATCCATCTGCGCCTCCGGTAAAGGAAATGTACCGGCAGTCTCAATCGGATTCTGAGTTGCAATAACTAAGAAGGGTCTCTCGAGCAGATGCGTCTCCCCATCAATGGTAATCTGTTTTTCCTCCATACATTCCAATAAGCTGGATTGTGTTCTGGGAGTTGCACGGTTTATTTCATCTGCTAACAGAATATTTGTAAATGCAGGACCGCTTCGGAAGGTAAATTGTCCCTGCTTCTGATTATAATAATTGATACCGGTAATATCGGAAGGCAGCAGATCTGGTGTGAACTGGATACGTTTAAAATCTGCAGCTAAGGATTTTGCTAAAGATTTTGCCAGCATAGTTTTACCGGTACCGGGAACATCCTCAAGCAGGACATGCCCATTAGCAATAAGAGCTGTCAAAAGCAGCTCCACCACATCTGATTTACCTATGATAACTTTCTCGATGTTATTCTTAATATTTTCCGCGAGCTCCTGTATATTCTTATAATCCATACTTATCCCTGTCCCATTGTTTATTTGCAGGAGATTTTCCGAATCTGCCTCCGCTGCCCCTGCTTAGTCACCGAAGGTATCTTGCCTATATCCAAATTATAGCTATTTTTATAGATAATTTATATAGTCAAAACAGTAGAAAAAAGGAATAACTCTATTATACACTATTTTTTCGATTTGAAGAATTTCCTATAAATTAAAAAAATAGCTTAATCCCATAAGCTATTCATAATCCATATTATATAATCGTTATTATTTAAAAATAATTTTGAATAAACAATTCTTACTATTCAACGATCATTACTATTAAATAATCCTTACTATGTAAAAACCTTTACTACTTAATTATCCTTATTATTAAGAATCATTACTATTAAATGATCCTAATTATTTATTAATCTTTACTACTTAATTATCCTTATTATTTAAAATCATTACTATAAATGAACCCTACTATTAAAAATCCTTACTTTTTAACTATCCTTACTTTTTCATAAATCCCTATCATAAATCAGCCATCATGAACTCATCGCAGGCTACCGCAGAATCAATACTATCTCTAACTACGATCAGGCTGTTTTTAATATTGTCGCCCATCTCCTTCTGGTAGGCAACCTCACCTTCGATACGGTGGGATTTGTCGTTTACTTCTGCAGAAGCCTCGGCAATATTAAGAAACACTTTCTTAATCCCATCCATTAAAGCTGTCAGCCTACGATACTCATCAGAAGCAACTCCAACACCTATATCACTACTGCATTGCTGCAGCTGTTCAACCAACTGTTTCCCTTCTTTTGACATATTAAGTACATAATCAGATACATTCATCGATTCAAAGGCGTTTTTCTCGGTATTTAGCTGGGAGCCACTCCACTGCTCCATCATGTCCGCAATATCAGTCATGCATTCCTGAGCTGTCGCTAGGAGTATTAATCTTTCGCTTAGCTTATCCTTCATTGGTATCCCCCTGGTTTTAACCCAATCCCATCACCTTATCCTAACAAGTAAATATACGCTCATATGTACACTTATTTTCTAAGTATGCCTATTACTTCCTGAAGATTTCGCACTCCAATCAGCTTTATTCCCGGTGATTTGATATGTTCCTTATTCGCTTGCGGTAAAATGCAGACTCCAAAGCCCATCTTAGCTGCTTCCGATACTCTCTGCTCAGCCATATTAACCGCCCTGATTTCACCTGTTAATCCGACTTCGCCAAATAGCACTGTCTTGTTATCAAGTGATATATTCTTAAAGCTGGAAAGTATCGCAGTAGTCACCGCCAGATCAAGCGCTGGCTCCGTAATTCTCATACCTCCTGCTACATTGACATAAGCGTCACAGTCGGATAATTGGATACCCGCTCTTTTCTCCAGTACGGCCATCAATAAGTTGACTCGGTTATAATCGGTTCCGGCTGCTGTTCTCCTTGGCATGTTAAAATTGGTCTTGCAAATCAATGCCTGAACTTCCACCAGAATTGGTCTTGTCCCTTCGATCGATGCAGCAACTACCGATCCCGGTTCTCCTTCCGGCCTTCCCTTTAACATGAATTCGGAAGGATTTTTCACTTCCACAAGCCCAGTACCCTGCATCTCGAATACACCGATCTCATTGGTAGAGCCAAATCGGTTCTTCACAGCACGAAGCACCCGGTAGGAAGCGTAATTGTCTCCTTCAAAATAAAGCACCGTATCCACCATATGCTCCAGCACTCTCGGTCCTGCAACAATACCTTCCTTTGTTACATGCCCAATGATGAATACTGTAATTCCCAAGCCCTTCGCAATCTGCATCAGTGCAGCGGTAGCTTCTCTTACCTGGCTTACACTTCCAGGAGCAGAAGTCACCTCTTCCTTAAACATCGTCTGGATGGAATCTATGACGACGATATCCGGCTTGTGTTTCTGAATCGTCTCTTCAATAACATCAAGATCTGTTTCACAAAGGAGCAGAAGCTCGCCGTGAAATACGCCGAGCCTCTCTGCTCTCATCTTTATTTGACTTAAGGATTCTTCTCCTGAGATATAAAGAATCTTTTTTGATTTACTAACAATCTCCCGGCACATCTGAAGAAGTAACGTAGATTTACCGATACCGGGATCACCGCCCACCAGGACCAGGCTTCCTTTTACAATTCCGCCTCCAAGTACACGGTCTAATTCTTCTATATTGGAACTGAGTCTAAGCTCCGTCTCCGCTTTGATATTGGAAATCAGCTCAGGCTCCCTTGTCAACTTTATGCCAGCAGGTTTATTGCTCTTCTTCAAAACTGGTTCCTCTGAAAAAGTATCCCACTCTTTACAGCCCGGGCATTGGCCTAACCATTTCGTCGATTCGAAGCCACACTCTTTGCAGAAAAACACAGTCTTGTTTTTAGCCATCCTACAGTTTAACCACCTTTATAAAGTCCTTATTGCCTTCTTCTAAGTCCAAGCTTAATACAAGCTTTCCGCCTAAATTCGTCTTTATCTTATCAAGATAGGTATCATCCTTATAAATTTCATATTCCTTCTCAGCTTCCAGCTCTAATGTAATCTGAGCGCTGTCATTACCACTTACCTCGAAGCTTAAGCTGTTACCTTTGGTGTCAAAATGAAATACGGCAGTACCAGGAACTGATTCATAGACAAACATACCGTTCTTTTCAAGTTTGGTTATTTCATTATAGGTCTTAATTTTATATAAGTCCCCCTGATGTTCAAAATCAGAAACCTTGGATTTAACATTCAGTGAATAGTTACCGAAGCTTATTGTCCCATCGCTTTCTTTGCGTATTAACTCTTCAACAACTGCCATTGTATGACCCTCCTAATTGTATTTATATGTCTGTCGTACTGATTCACAGGCCATAACAGGCCGTCCAGTACACAAACCGTGACAGATAACGCCATAAGGGACGTATCGTAACTATTCAGTCGCTGTGGTTCTATCGACTAAATAGTTATATCCATTATATACGAAATTTCGGGCAATTTCTACTACCTTGTCATATTAATTTTTTGTAAATTATTTTGCCTGAAGTACCATTTCGTTATCAAGGTATTCAACTCGGACAGTATCTCCTTCTTTAATCGTACCTGCCAAAATAGCCTCGGCCAGTTTATCCTCGATATTAGTCTGAATTGCACGGCGAAGCGGTCTGGCACCATATTTAGGATCAAAGCCTACTTCTGCAAGATGGTCAATTACTGCATCACTTGTCTCAAGTGCGATATTCATTTGTGCCTTACTTCTCTTACCTATGGAAGCAACCATAATCACAACAATGCTCTTAATATCTTCTTTCGTCAAGGAGTGGAATACAATAATCTCGTCGATTCGGTTAATGAACTCCGGTTTGAAAATACGCTTTACCTCGTCCATTACGCCTTCCTTCATGCGTTTATAATCTTCTTTTTCGTCAATGACGGAAGCAAAACCAAGACGTTTCGGGGCAATGATATTCTGTGCTCCGGCATTGGAGGTCATAATGATGATGGTATTCTTAAAGCTTACTCTTCTTCCCTGGGCATCGGTAATATGTCCGTCATCCAATACCTGCAGCAGGATATTGAATACGTCCGGATGGGCTTTCTCAATTTCATCAAACAGGATTACCGAATACGGATTCTGTCTGACCTTCTCACTTAACTGACCGCCTTCATCATAACCTACATATCCCGGAGGGGAACCAATGAGCTTACTTACACTATGCTTCTCCATGTATTCGGACATATCGACACGGATAATGGAATTCTCACTGCCGAACATCGCTTCTGCCAGGGCTTTGGAAAGCTCCGTCTTACCAACACCGGTAGGTCCTAAGAATAAGAAGGATCCAATCGGGCGGTTCGGATCTTTGAGACCGACCCTGCCTCGGCGGATTGCTTTCGCAACGGCTCCGACTGCCTCTTCCTGTCCTACTACACGCTGATGAAGTATATTCTCGAGGTTCTGAAGACGTTCTGTCTCTTCCTCTGCCAGCTTCTTTACCGGAATCTTGGTCCAGCTTGCAACGATTTCAGCAATTTCATTCTCACCGACAACCAGCTGCTTCTCTAGCTTCTGTTTCTCATCCTGAAGCTTCTGTCTCTCCAATTCCTCCTGCGTTGCTTCCTGTTGTTTCTTTATCTCTCCGGCTTTCTCATAAGCTTCTGTCTTAATTGCCTTTTCCTTCTCATCTTCCAGGCGTCTGATCTCCTGCTCCAGATCCTTGATCTGAGGAGAAGAGGTATAGGTGCTAAGACGTACCTTGGAAGCTGCTTCATCCATTAAGTCAATTGCTTTGTCCGGTAAATAACGGTCATTGATGTAGCGGTGTGATAATTTTACCGCTGCCTCTAAAGCACCATCGGTTATGCGAACCTGATGATGTGCTTCGTATTTATCACGTAAACCGAAAAGGATCCGGATCGCTTCCTCTTCGGAAGGCTCATCAACAACTACCGGCTGGAATCGTCTTTCCAATGCGGCATCCTTTTCGATGTATTTACGGTATTCTTCTCTTGTGGTTGCGCCAATGATCTGGAGCTCACCACGTGCCAGGGACGGCTTCAGTATGTTGGATGCATCAATCGCACCCTCAGCACCGCCTGCGCCGATGATGGTATGAATCTCGTCGATGAAAAGTAATACACTTCCGTCGGAGATTACCTCGGCAATTACTTTCTTGATTCTTTCCTCGAATTCACCACGGTACTTGCTGCCTGCAACCATACCGGATAAATCCAGTGTAACAACACGTTTTTCCTTAATTGTATCCGGGATGTTGCCCTCTACGATCTTGAGCGCAAGACCTTCTGCGATGGCAGTTTTACCTACACCGGGCTCGCCGACAAGACAGGGGTTGTTCTTCGTTCTGCGGCTGAGAATCTGAACCACTCTCTGAATTTCATTTTCTCTTCCGATGACCGGATCAAGCTTACCTTCCCTTGCATATTCTGTCAAGTCACGGCTGTACTGGTCAAGAGTCGGAGTCGCACTTGTCTTCCCTTTCTGCTTACCTTTCCCTGCGGAATACTCATTCTTGGCTGCACTCACATCCACGCCGGATGCTGTGAGAATATCAATATATACCTTCTGCACATTCACACCTAAGGTATTCAAAAGACGTACCGCGATACAATCCGATTCCTTAATCAGGGCAATCAGGATGTGCTCTGTTCCGACCAGCTGCGCTTTGAATTTGGCTGCTTCCTTATAGCTCTGATCCAGAATTCTCTTGGACCTTGGCGTAAAGCTGCCGGCATCCATCATTTCTACACCATTATTCGGTGCAATCAGCTGGTTTACCAGCTCCAATACCTTTTCAACGGTTACACCGTTCTCTTCTAAGATTTTTGACGCAACACCTTCTACTTCCATTAAACCAATCAGAAGATGCTCCGTTCCGATATAATTATGGGATAAGCGAAATGCTACTTCCCGTGCCAGATTTATGGCATTCTTCGCATTTTCAGTAAATTTATCATACATCATGCTGTGTCCTCCGTTCCTGCTGAAGTATTATATTGTAACTAGACAGTTGCTTGTCATCATTCCATAGGATTTACCTTGATTTACTTTGATTTACCAGTAATTTTATCTGCAAAGCTTCACCCAAGGTATCATAACTGAATAGTTACCTTTATGCGTTCATATATATTACTTAAAGTCTTGAAATATAAGCAGAATATTCGTATCACCCAAACATATATCTCAAATATTCTCTTTTGATAATTTGTTACCTGCTAGTTACTACTAGATAATTGTCGGTAATTCTTTTCTGATATATTCAGCTCTGGACTGATCTCTGGTTAAGCTTCCGACATTTTTACCGAGGGTCCACTGAAGGCTGCCGGGCTGAACGCCCATCATCAGCTTATGGATATTGAATTCCCGGTCAAATTTAACCAGTCCGCATTCCTTGCCGAATTTTAACTGGGAAAGCAGCGTCATGGCGTCAACGGATGATATCTGTCTTGCATATTTTAATACTCCGTAAGAACGGAATACCTGGTCTTCTATCTCGTCCGTATTTACGGAAAGCATATATTCCCGGCGCTTGCGCTCCTGTTTCACAACCTGGAACACAATACGCTTCAAATTCTCAATAATCTCATTTTCCGAGATGCCCATGGTCTTCTGATTTGAAATCTGATAGATGTTACCGAGACTCTTGGTGCCTTCTCCATAAATACCGCGGATGGTGACTCCATATTTGCCTACTTCTTCAATCAGCTTCTGAAGCATTCTTGCTGCACTGAGTGCAGGTAAAAAAACCATGCAGGAAGCACGCAGTCCTGTACCGGCATTGGTCGGGCATGAAGTCAGATAGCCATATTTCTCATCATAAGCAAAATGCAGCTTCTCATAAGCAATATCATCAATCCGGTCTGCTTCGCTGTAGGCCCGCTCCAGATTCAGGCCTCCGACAATGGCCTGAATCCTTACATGGTCTTCTTCGTTTATCATAATACTGTCGGTCTCATCCTCGGAAAGGATCAGTCCGGTGGTCTGCTCTTTTTCAGCCAGAAGCGGACTCACAATATGGCGTTCTACCATTGCTGTTTTATCTATGTCGCTTAGGGTGCTGATGTTGCAGGAATAAAATTTTCTATTCTCTTTTTCTGAAAGGGAAGCGGTTATACCTTTGACCTCATTTACCAAGGCCACGGCTTGTTCCTCCGTAATTTTAGAAGAAAACGGATAGTTCTCTAGATTTCTTGCAAGTCTGATACGGCTGGATATAACCACATCGCTGTCAGGAACGATCTGCTCATACCATTTAAGCATTGCTGGCTTCCTCCTTCTTCATCTGTTTGATTAAATCACGAAGTCTGGCTGCCTCTTCAAATTCTTCCTTCTCTATCGCTTCCTGAAGCTTCAGCGAAAGCTTCTCTGCTTCTGAAAAGTCTTTGAATATACGATCTGAGCCGGCAGTAACAAAGCCCTTCGGCCGTTTTCCGTTATGAATGTCAGAGCCCTGGATACCCTTGAAGGTTTTGCCCAACTGTCCGCTAAAGCTCCGATAACACTCAGCACAGCCAAAACGGCCCTTCTGGATAAACTCTTCATAAGAAGTACCACAGTTACTGCAGACAATGGTGGGCTTTGTTTCACCGGTTTTCTTCTTGTCCGTTGAGGTATAATTGTCAAGTAAGGTGGACAACAGATCTCCAAGCGTCAGATCACTGTTTAGTAAAGGTTTTTCCATTTGAAAGGATGTATAGTCAGTTGCACATTCCTCACAAAGATGCTGTTCTTTCTTTGCTCCGTTAATTATCTCCGTATATAATATTTTTGCATCTCTCTTTTGACATCTGTCACATAGCATGGTAATTACCCCCTTTCAAATTCGCCAAATATATCGTTAACGATTTCATGTGCCTCCTCACAGCTGATGTTTTTACAAAATGCCTTTGCAAGTACCACCCGCAGGTCGTTTCTCATCTCCTGGATTGCCTGTAATTTATTGATATCAATAGCAATTACTGCACCCTTCCTGCGGTCAAGCTTCAGGTATCCCTCCTGCTTTAATATCGCATATGCCTTATTCACAGTATGCATGTTAATTCCGATATCTTCTGCCAGATCCCGGACAGAGGGCAAATTCTCCCCCTCCTGCAGCTGTGAAGTAGCGATACCATAAATAATCTGATTCCTTAGCTGGATATAGATTGCTTCATCACTATTAAAATCAATTTGTACATACATTAAGATACACCTCGTTATATTACATATATGGTTATTAAGTCAACAGGTACAGTAATTAGAAACTATAACGTTATATCTGTTATACATTCAGTATAACAGAACTTCATGATTTGTCAAGCATCATCCTAGTCGTTCCTCTTGTGGCGGTTCTTCTTCATCATCAGGCGGATTACAACAAAGCTAAGCAAACCGCTGAAAGCACTGAGTAAAGCTATTACAATCGCAGCCTTTGTTAAGTTCGAATTGTATTTCTTGGTACTGGAATTGTCTGAATTACCGGCAGAACTTCCACTCATCAGTACACTGTCCGGAACATACCGCAGCATCGTCTTCTCAACCCTGTCATAGCGATAGAAGCCGGAATCACCCAACTCGTTCTCAGCATATACCAGCAGGAATTCACTCTCCTCGTTGTTAACCGGCAAATAAGCGGTAACTGATACACCGGAAATAATCAGAGTTCCCTTTGTATAGCCTTTGGGTATCTCAACATCAGCAGCAGGCTCTACCAGCTTATATTTACCGCTGAATACTGCGTACTTTTCTCCATCAATCGTAATTATCTCAAAAGTGTTCTGGTTTGTTACCGGAGAAGCTGCCGGTGTACTGGTCGGCATCAGCGTAGGTGCAGGCTTACGATTTACATTGATAGCATATTTTATGATGTCTCCTGATTCAGCTAATACAGAAACGATAACTTTATTTTCCCCTTCCCGCAGAGAATCATTACCGGATATTGAAACTGTTGCTTTTTCATCGTCCGGAAGAGCCGAGATTATCAATTGCTCCGTATCACTGCTTACCTCTGTGTTATATTCATAGGTTCCAGGATCAAAAGCAGGTGACAGCTTCGAAGGATTGATTTGCAGCGATTTTAATTTCGCGTCGGTGGAGGCAGTTGCCGGTGCCTTCACATCTAGTGTCAGTACATTGCTGGATACAGACATCTCTGCACCTGTGGAAAAATCATATACCGCAGCCCGGTCACTGAAGGCTATCGTGCACGTACCAGCCTGAAGAGCTTCAAATTTTAAAGTATATTTTCTTGTATTGTCTCCATCCAGGACACCAAGGTCCGATATCTTTAAGAAACCGCTTCCGCCGGTAATAACTGATGCTCCGCTCTTATAATCCAGAATATTCTCATCATAGGTCAGATTTGCCTCAAAATCTCCGAACATGGTATCCGAATCAATCGTGACATATACAAATATATTATCACCTACGGTAACTTCAGTAGAGTCAGCATTAATATTCACCTCGGCACTGGCTGCCTGACATTGTTTTACAGAAATTATGCTTCCTGCAAGAAACAGTAAAAGAAATATCGAAACGTAATGTTTTATTCTCATCTTCATCTTTTCATCCTCCGTCTTTATAGGAGGATTTCTCCTCCGTCTTTTAGAGGATTTCTCCTCCGTTTTAGGAGGATTTCTCCTCCATGTTTTAGAAGGATTTCTCCTCCTCTGTTTCAGAAGGATTTCTCCTCCTCTGTTTTAGAAGGATTTCTCCTCCTCTGTTTTAGAAGGATTTCTCCTCCTCTGTTTTAGAAGGATTTCTTCTCCTCTGTTTCAGAAGGATTTCTCCTCCTCTGTTTCAGAAGGATTTCTCCTCCATATAGTATTATCCGGCCGACAGGTATTACACCTGCGGCCGGATGTTTTTTAAATCCGATATAACATATTCCAAGCCAACATTTCACAATATAAGTATAAACTTATAATTAATCAGTAGCTCTGTGTTACTGTTCACTACGAATGATAGTTACTTTATAATATGCAATATCACCATTTTCAGCTGTTACAGGAACTGTAAATTCATTGGTGCCTACTACAAGGCTAACGTTTCCACAGCCTCCAACCGTAGCTTTCGTACTCACTGAAGTAGCTACGATATTAACAGAATCAACACTGTTATTTACCATCAGATAATAATTGAGCTCTGTCTGGCTGAAGGTAGGTGTTATTGTCAGCTCATTTCCGTTCGTATCTAATATCTTTAAGCT
>Ga0207834_1000745_pt1 | contig 10878 bp, 6 predicted proteins | sample LuqExpMetagenom5_FD_187763 | JGI IMG/M metagenome (GOLD analysis project Ga0207834, IMG submission 187763) | Tropical forest soil microbial communities from Luquillo Experimental Forest, Puerto Rico - Sample 5 (SPAdes) | ecosystem: Environmental > Terrestrial > Soil > Tropical forest ...
CGACCTGCATCGCATTGGCCGCTGTCATCGCGGGCGTGCTGGCCGGTCCTTACGTGAATCATAGCGTACTCGGCCAATGGCTGACACTGAACAAGCAGACCCTCAGCTTCGTCCTGCCGGCTTATGCCTTCTTGATGAGCGCGCTGCCGGTGTGGCTGCTTCTGACCCCGATCGGCTATCTCTCCAGCTTTATCAAAGTCGGCGTGTTCGCGGCGCTGGTCGTGGGCGTGATCTTCGTTAATCCGGCGATTCATTTCCCCGGCTTTATCGGCACATTTGCGGCCGGCGGGCCGGTGGTGGCCGGGCCGGTTTGGCCGTTCGTTTCCATCACCATCGCTTGCGGCGCGATCTCCGGCTTCCATGCTTTTGTCGGCTCCGGCGTGACGCCCAAAATCATCGATAAGTGGAGCGACATCCTGCCGGTCGCCTTCGGCTCGATGCTGGTCGAATGCCTCGTCGGCATCATGGCGCTGGTGGCCGCCTGCTCGCTTCACCCGGAAGACTGGTTCGCCATCAACGCCGCTCCCGCCGCCTTCGCCAAGCTCGGCATGCACCCCGTCGAACTGCCGCGTTTCGTCGAGGAAATCGGCATCAATCTCGCTGGGCGCCCTGGCGGTGCCGTGACCTTGGCGGTCGGCATGACCAACATCTTCACCTCGCTGCCATGGTTCCGGACGCTGGCATCTTACTTCTTCCAATTCGTGGTGATGTTCGAGGCGGTGTTCATTCTGACCGCAGTCGATTCCGGCACCCGCATAGCCCGTTATCTGTTGCAGGATCTTTCCGGCGCTTTCTGGGCGCCGTTGAAGCGCGTCGACTGGACGCCAGGCATGCTTGCGACGAGTTTCGCGGCTTGCTTGTTATGGGGCTATCTTTTGGCCTCAGGCGACATCGCTTCGATCTGGGCGTTGTTCGGCGTTTCGAACCAGTTGATGGCTTCGGTCGGGCTGATCATCGGCGCCACGGTGATTTTGAAACTGTCTCGGCGCTTCCGCTATGCGCTCACCTGTCTCGTTCCGCTCGCCTACCTGTTCGTCACTGTCTATACGGCCGGCATTTGGATGGTGCGGCACGTCTATCTCAATCCGGTAGCCAAAGGTTACAACGTCTTCAACGGCAGCATCACGATCATCGAACTGGTGCTCGGCACGGTGATCCTGATTGCGGCGCTCGGGCGATGGATCAAGATGGCCGACGCGGAACCGTCCGCCGCGCCCATTTAGAAAACGCTCTAATCCTTTTTCGCCCAGCGCAGCGACATGCAGGAAAGACCCGCATCGAGCTTGGAAACCTCGCGTGCGGGCAGCAGCCGTACCGGTAAGCCGTGGCGTGTGATCATCTCGGCCGTGCGCAAATAGCCATCGCAGATCAGCACAATGCGGTTGATGCGGAGGAGGTTCGCGGCGGCCTCTTCGCCTTCCGGCGTAACCAGCACGCGCAAACCTTCAAACACACCGCTGCCGGCCATGGTCTTGGTGGCCACAATCGTGTCGTCGCTGAGCAGCGCAGCGGCGGTCTTGAAATGCAGGATGCCCTTTGGGGTCTCAACAATGCGAGCCTTACGGCCGAAGGCCTCCAGATGGCGGGCCAGCGCCTCGGCGCCAAGCCGGTTTGTCCGCGCCGACAAGCCGATGAACACGGCGCCGGGCGTGATCAGGACATCGCCGCCATCGGCATATTCGCCGACGTGAAGCTCCCGCACCTCGGCGAAATGCCGGGCCAAGGCCGCCCGCATCTCTTCGCGCTCACCCAGCCGGGACGGCGCCCCGGGCCGCAGGAGGATCGCTCCTTCCGGAAATACCAAGGCCGGATCTTCGACAAAGATCGAATCGGGAAATCCTTCGAGCGCCGGGAGAATATCGACCGCCAGTCCAGCTTCCGCCAAGGCGTCCACATAAGCCCGATGTTCGGCCAGAACACCGTCATAGCGCGGGACGGCCGTAGCGTCGGACCGCAGCCCGTTAACGACACTCTCACCCGGTTCTCGCACAATGGCATGGGTGAATTCGAAGACGCGCATGGACGCCCCCTTTATCGCGAACCGGGCCATTGTGAAGATCAAGCCCGCAAAACGGAAGGGTAGCCGCGCGGAATTGGCCTCGCTATTTTGTATCCACTGACCACAGAGATCCGCCGATGACCAGCGACAGCCCTGAGAATGCCAATCAGCCAGCCCCGCGGGGCGAACTCACCGTGCGGGTAAAGGCCATGCCCGCCGACACCAATGCCAATGGCGATATTTTCGGCGGCTGGGTTCTATCGCAGATGGACATCGCCGGGGCCATCACCGCCTCCGAACTGGCCCATGGCCGCGTGGTGACGCTGAAGGTCGATTCTATGATTTTTCATCGCCCGGTGCGGGTGGGCGACACGCTTTGCGTCTACACCGAGGTGGAGAAGGTAGGGCGCACCTCCATGACCATCCATATCGAATGCTGGGCCCGGCGCTTCCTTAGCCAGCTGCGCGAACAAGTGACCGAAGCGAAATTCATCTTCGTCGCCATCGACGAAAACGGAAAATCGCGCCCGGTGACGGATGGCTGAGCCTTCTCAAGGCATCGGCGTACAGATCTCGACCAGAAAGCCGGAATTGTCGCGCACATAAGCGACCATCTGCCCCCAAGGCTTGGTCTTGGGTTCTACGATCGGTGCTGCACCGGCCGCCACAGCCCTCTCATAAAGGGCTTGCACATCCTGAGTCGTCAGCGCGATTTCGAAACCGAAGGCGCTCTGGCCTTTGGTCAGCGTCTCCACATCGACATTCAGCGTCTCGGACGCCAAGGCATGGCTGACAAAACCGAGCCGCGTCGTACCCGTTTCGAGATCGCCATAAGCTTTGCCGTTGTCGTCATGGAAAAAGTGGCGGGTTACGCCAAAGGCTTTTTCATAGAAGGTGAGACTTGCCGCGACATCCTTGACATAGAGCAGCGTGTAACCGAGCTGAGGTGAGGTCATAATTCGTACTCCGATGATGAGACCTGCAGACGCGGTATCCTGCCCAAGCGGGCAGCCTCCGTCTTGAAGAAATCCGACATATCAGGCTGCAGAAGACCGATTTCCCGCATATTGGACCGGCGTCAGCCCGGATAACGCCTTGAACTCCCGCACCAGATGCGGCTGGTCGGCAAAGCCAAAAGCCGCCGCCATGTCCGCCCAATCGTGCGAACTGCCGGCACGGTTGATCGCAGCTTTGAGCCGCTTGAAGCGCACGATCCGCGCAAAAGCTTTGGGCGCAAGGCCGACATGCTGTTGGAATTTTCGTTCGATCTGACGGGCACTGAGGCTGCCCGCATCAACCAACGCCTTCATTGCCAGAGGACCTCGGGAGGCTTCAATCCGAGCCACACATTCCCCGATACAAGGATCAATCTCTTTTGGGGCATTGGCCATCAGAGCTGTTCGTAAAAGAGCCGGGCGCGCCGCATGCGGCGTTTCCAAAAGCCGGTGCCACAACTCGCCAGCCATAGAACCCCATAGGTCCGTGAGAGCGGCACGGCTGTCGGTGATATCGCTGGCATCGAGGCGAAGAAAGGCTGGCAAACCGCCAGGACGAAAACGTATGCCCCAGAAATCGGCCGCACTATGGAAATGGACTTCTTGCGGCTTGCGCATCGTCCCGATAACGGCCGCCTCCCCAGTCCTGGCAGTATCGAACAGGATATCCATGCAACCATCCGGCAACACGGCATGAACCATGTCCGAGGCCGGCGCAGCGCTCGACCACAAACACTCAACCCAGGGCGCCAGAGGGCCTGGTGCGTATTCGCGATAGCGTGGTGGTTCCGTCATTGCCAACGATCTGCAGAACAACGCGGCGATGATGATACAGGCCTAGTTCGAAAGAGAAACCCCGCCAGATAAGAGCGGGGGTTCTGTTACTTGCTTCCCGTCGCAGCTTTAGCTGTATCTATGGGAGTTGCCGTTTCTGTAGGCTTTTCTGTGGGTTTGACGGTATCAGCAGGTTTAGCAACCGCGTCAGCGGGCTTTGCCGGATCCACGGTCTTAGCGGCCTCTGCAGTCTTCGCCACATCGGCGGGTTTGCTGCCATCAGCAGCCTTTGTTGTATCTGTCGAGGCCGTCGGAGTGGCGACCGGCGCGCCATCGGCCGTCAATGTCACCGTTACCGGTGATTCATAGTAATAGTTCGCTCCGCTCGCGGCATCGACCGCCACACCAACAAGACCACCTGCCAGCACGTTTCCAAAAGTCGTGCCGCCAAACTTGGCTTTCGCGAGAGCCTTACCCGAACCCGTACCATCTTTGCTGCACGAGATCTCCAGATCAGTCTTGGTCTTATGAACCTCCACAGAGCCGGGCGTCGTCATATACCAAGTGCCTTGGGAATTCTTGAGCTCACATTTGGCTCCGTCTACCGGCGCCGTATTGACTGACATAGTCTGTTTCGAACCCTGAACAATGGTCGCACAACCTGACAAACCGATCGCCGCGAGCGCGACGACCGCCACTTTACTGATCATGATATGTCCCCCCCCACAACAATAAAAGTGAAGCCTATACCGCTATCAGCTTCGAGTTGAAGGGGGGCGTAAGGGGCATAAACCTTGTTTTTCGGGCGCCATGTTGCGACCGATTAGCACGCGGCCCCGCCCTTGCAGGTTCGCCTCTTTTTTCATCCGTCCACTGATTACAATGCATGCAAACGTAAGCCCCCGCCGGGATTAACCGGCGGGGGTTTCTGATTATTGTGTGAGGGCGATAGGTGTCTGTCTTTAGCAGGACCGGCAACGACCTACTCTCCCGCGGCTTGAGCCGCAGTACCATTGGCGCTGGGGGCTTTAACGGCCGAGTTCGGAATGGGATCGGGTGGAATTCCCCCGCTAGTATCACCGGTCCGGCTAAAGACAGACGTCATACGACACCGAAAGACTTGATTGATTTGGCTTTCGGCTTTGGGCCGAAGGCTGTTTTCATCCTTGCGTATTAGGCCACCCGTTAGGGCGATAGGGATGATGTCTGGATTTCTTTCCAGACATGGAACGAGGTGCTGGCGTTCAAGCCAATCGAGCGATTAGGACCAGTAAGCTCAACGCATTGCTGCGCTTACACACCTGGCCTATCGACGTGGTAGTCTTCCACGGCTCTCAAGGGAAACCTGGTTTTGAGATGAGTTTCCCGCTTAGATGCTTTCAGCGGTTATCTCGTCCGCACTTAGCTACCCGGCAATGCAGCTGGCGCCACAACCGGTCCACCAGAGGTGCGTTCGTTCCGGTCCTCTCGTACTAGGAACAAGTTCTCTCAAGTTTCCAACACCCACGGCAGATAGGGACCGAACTGTCTCACGACGTTCTAAACCCAGCTCACGTACCACTTTAAATGGCGAACAGCCATACCCTTGGGACCGGCTACAGCCCCAGGATGTGATGAGCCGACATCGAGGTGCCAAACCGCACCGTCGCTATGGACGCTTGGGTGCGATCAGCCTGTTATCCCCGGCGTACCTTTTATCCGTTGAGCGATGACCCTTCCACTCGGGATCACCGGATCACTATGACCGACTTTCGTCTCTGCTTGGCCCGTCGGCCTTGCAGTCAGGCAGGCTTGTGCCATTGCACTCAACAACCGATTTCCGACCGGTTTGAGCCTACCATCGCGCGCCTCCGTTACTCTTTGGGAGGCGACCGCCCCAGTCAAACTGCCCACCATGCATGGTCCAGAACCTCGTTTCGAGGCCGCTGTTAGACATCAGGATCGCAAAGGGTGGTATTTCAAGGGTGGCTCCACCCGAGCCAGAGCCCAGGTTTCAAAGCCTACCACCTATCCTACGCATCACAGTCCTAATGCCAGTGCAAAGTTGCAGTAAAGGTGCACGGGGTCTTTCCGTCTGACCGCGGGAACCCCGCATCTTCACGGGGAGTTCAATTTCGCTGAGCCGGTGTTGGAGACAGTGGGGAAGTCGTTACGCCTTTCGTGCAGGTCGGAACTTACCCGACAAGGAATTTCGCTACCTTAGGACCGTTATAGTTACGGCCGCCGTTTACCGGGGCTTCGATTCGACGCTTTCACATCTCCTCTTAACCTTCCGGCACCGGGCAGGCGTCAGACGCTATACGTCATCTTTGGATTTCGCAGCGCCCTGTGTTTTTAGTAAACAGTCGCCACCCCCTGCTATGTGCCCCCGGCCAAAACTTGCGTTCTAACCGGGCCCTCTTCTTCCGAAGTTACGAGGGCAATTTGCCTAGTTCCTTCAACACCGTTCTCTCAAGCGCCTTAGCATACTCTGCCAGTCCACCTGTGTCGGTTTAGGGTACGGGCTACGCTGGAGCTATTTCCTGGGACTTCTTCGCGGCACAGCCAATCCGTTAAGGCCGTACAACTTACAAAATCCGTCACTTCCAGCTGGCTCAGGAATGTTCACCTGATTCCCATCGACTACGCCTTTCGGCCTTGCCTTAGGGGCCGGCTAACCCTGCGCAGATTAACTTGACGCAGGAACCCTTGGACTTACGGCGAGAGGGTCTCTCACCCTCTTTATCGCTACTCATGTCAGCATTCTTACTTCTGATACCTCCAAGGTCGGTCGCCCTTCCTCTTCACAGGCATACAGAACACTCTGCTACCATACACTTGCGTGTATCCTAAGCTTCGGCTCGTGGCTTGAGCCCCGTTACATTTTCGGCGCAAAAACCCTTATTTAGACCAGTGAGCTGTTACGCTTTCTTTAAATGATGGCTGCTTCTAAGCCAACATCCTGGTTGTTTTGGGATTCTCACATCCTTTCACACTTAGCCACGAATTAGGGGCCTTAGCTGTAGGTCAGGGTTGTTTCCCTCTTCACGACGGACGTTAGCACCCGCCGTGTGTCTCCCGTGCTCAGCACTCATTGGTATTCGGAGTTTGGTTAGGTTTGGTAAGCGGTGAAGCCCCCTAGCCCATCCAGTGCTCTACCCCCAATGGTGATACACGAGGCGCTACCTAAATAGCTTTCGCAGAGAACCAGCTATCTGCAAGTTTGATTGGCCTTTCACCCCTAGCCACAACTCATCCCCGACTTTTTCAACAGGCGTGAGTTCGGTCCTCCAGTGCATGTTACTGCACCTTCAACCTGGTCATGGCTAGATCACTTGCTTTCGGGTCTAATCCGTCTAACTCAGTCGCCCTATTCAGACTCGCTTTCGCTACGCCTCCACCTGACGGCTTAGGCTTGCTAGACAAACTAACTCGCTGACCCATTATACAAAAGGTACGAGGTCACCTTGCGGCTCCCTCTGTTTGTAGGCGTTCGGTTTCAGGTCTCTTTCACTCCCCTCGCCGGGGTGCTTTTCACCTTTCCCTCACGGTACTAGTTCGCTATCGGTCACACACGAGTACTTAGGCTTGGAGCGTGGTCGCCCCATCTTCAGGCAGGATTTCACGTGTCCCGCCCTACTCAAGGATCTTCATTCTTTCTACCCGTACGGGGCTATCACCCGCTATGGCCACTCTTTCCAGAGTGTTCCGGTTCTTAAACAAAGACCACTGGCCTGATCCGCTTTCGCTCGCCACTACTAACGGAGTCTCAATTGATGTCCTTTCCTACGGGTACTGAGATGTTTCAGTTCCCCGCGTTTGCCTCTCTGACCTATGTATTCAGTCAGAGATAATCCTTGCGGATTCGGTTTCCCGATTCGGAGATCTGCGGGTCAAAGAGTGCTCGCCTCTCGCCGCAGCTTTTCGCAACGTGCTACGTCCTTCATCGCCTGTGTGTGCCAAGGCATCCCCCAAACGCCCTTACTTAAACGCTTGATCGCTCAGCAATTCGTTCCATGCCCAGAAAGAAAGCCAGATGTGAGATCGCTCTCACCTCCCGCATTCCATCCGTTCACGGATTTCTTACGATCAGTTTTTGGTGTCGTATGGATCAACCGGTCGTGCAACCGGAAGATCTCGCCTTCACAATGTCATGGATACGCATCGATCCCGGATCTTGGAGGAAACCGGATCGAAGCTTGTTACCTGTTCCGTTGAGTGTCGTGCTGCGGAGAAGATCAAACCTTGTCCAACCAACCCGCGCGCCGGGCGCAACAAAAGGCGCCACAAGGGGACTAGCTTTTGTAAGCTCGCTAGGCTCGCTAACAAAAGCTAAGTCTGGTGGAGCCGATCGGGATCGAACCGACGACCTGAAGCTTGCAAAGCTACCGCTCTCCCAACTGAGCTACGGCCCCAAAGATGATCTCATCTCTACTAGGCCCGCATCCGAAGTGCGAAAGAAAGTTTGCGACCGAACCTGGTTCAGCCAGCCCGCTCGCTTCGCTCGCCGGGCACAAGGTTTTGTAAGTTCGCTTCGCTCACTAACAAAACCTAAGTGTGGTGGGCCCGGAACGAGTTGAACGTTCGACCTCACGCTTATCAGGCGTGCGCTCTAACCACCTGAGCTACGAGCCCAATAAGGTGCCTCTCAAGAGGAGCTATGTCGTCGAGATTGCTCTCGATCACGCAGCAAACCCAGCTCGCCATGCAAGCCGGGTCTCAACGGAAGGAAGGGAAACGAAGGCGGCGACAAACTTGCCGTTTGTCTAATGAGTTTCGAGAAACTGCATGAGTGCAGTTGATCTGGAAACATCCATAGAAAGGAGGTGATCCAGCCGCAGGTTCCCCTACGGCTACCTTGTTACGACTTCGGCCCAGTCGCTGATCCTACCGTGGCCGGCTGCCTCCTTGCGGTTAGCGCACCGTCTTCGGGTAAAACCAACTCCCATGCCGTGACGGGCGGTGTGTACAAGGCCCGGGAACGTATTCACCGCTGCCTGCTGTTCAGCGATTACTAGCGATTCCACCTTCATGTACTCGAGTTGCAGAGTACAATCTGAACTGGGACGGTTTTTTGGGATTAGCATCTTCTTGCGAAGTAGCTGCCCACTGTCACCGCCATTGTAGCACGTGTGTAGCCCAGGGTGTAAGGGCCATGAGGACTTGACGTCATCCCCACCTTCCTCCGGCTTGCCGCCGGCGGTCCCTCTAGAGTGCCCAACTTAATGATGGCAACTAAAGGCGAGGGTTGCGCTCGTTGCGGGACTTAACCCAACATCTCACGACACGAGCTGACGACAGCCATGCAGCACCTGTCTCCAAGCCCCTTGCGGGGAAACCTACTTTCATAGGCGGTCTTGGGATGTCAAACCCTGGTAAGGTTCTGCGCGTTGCGTCGAATTAAACCACATGCTCCACCGCTTGTGCGGGCCCCCGTCAATTCCTTTGAGTTTCAACCTTGCGGCCGTACTCCCCAGGCGGGACGCTTAATGCGTTAGCTGCGCCACTGAATAGCAAGCTACCCAACGGCTAGCGTCCATAGTTTACAGCGTGGACTACCAGGGTATCTAATCCTGTTTGATCCCCACGCTATCGTGCATGAGCGTCAGAAACGGGCCAGTGAGCCGCCTTCGCCACCGGTGTTCTTCCCAATATCTACGAATTTCACCTCTACACTGGGAATTCCACTCACCTCTCCCGCACTCAAGCCAATTAGTTTCAAAGGCAATTCCAGAGTTGAGCTCTGGGCTTTCACCCCTGACTTAAATGGCCGCCTGCGCACGCTTTACGCCCAGTAATTCCGAACAACGCTAGCCCCCTTCGTATTACCGCGGCTGCTGGCACGAAGTTAGCCGGAGCTTATTCTCCCGGTACAGTCATTATCTTCCCGGGTAAAAGAGCTTTACAACCCTAAGGCCTTCATCACTCACGCGGCATGGCTGGATCAGGGTTTCCCCCATTGTCCAAGATTCCCAACTGCTGCCTCCCGTAGGAGTCTGGGCCGTGTCTCAGTCCCAGTGTGGCTGATCTTCCTCTCAGAACAGCTAAGGATCGTCGCCTTGGTAGGCCGTTACCCTACCAACTAGCTAATCCTACGCGGGCTGATCTAATGGCGATAAATCTTTCCCCTTGCGGGCTCATCCGGTATTAGCACTCGTTTCCAAGCGTTGTTCCGAACCATTAGGTACATTCCCACGTGTTACGCACCCGTCCGCCGGTGACGTATTGCTACGCCCCCTCGACTTGCATGTTTGAGGCCTGCCGCCAGCGTTCGTTCTGAGCCAGGATCAAACTCTCAAGTTATGATCCTAAGCAACGAACAACTGTCGCTCTCGTTCACGTGTTCGCATTACACATCTTTGACGAGGTTGGATCTTCTTGGCGCCGTCACAGCTCCAAGAAAATCGAACATCTTACGTGTATTGCAAAAAGGAACGTTAGCTTCAGTACTCATTGCTTGATTTGTTCGCAGTTCGAACTTTCGTCCAAACCGCTGGCAAGCGAGCCGCCGCCCACGTTCCCCTTCCTTCAATCACTCTGTCAAACAGCCCGATAGAAGCAAAAAACTCTTTTGTTTCAATCGTCTCGCCGGTTTTCCGTGGCGCTCAGCGCGTCGGCGAGGGCGGGTGTATACGGGCGCTTCGGATGGGAGTCAAACGCAAAAATGAAAAAAATCACTAAGCCAGCAGGCAAGCCTGTCGCAGGCTGAAAAAGTCCATGTTTTCGAGCCTTCCGCAGTGGCGTTCGCCTCATCAGAACTGATGATGTGGCTCAAGCATGAGGAGATTTCTTTTGCGCACCGAGCCTGCTCAACCGAATCTCGCTCGGCTTCAGCACTGCATGGCCTCAATCGCCTGCACCAACAGCAAGCAACATCTGCCGCAGCGGCCCATCCAGATCCATCACCATCGGGGTTTAAGGCGCACTACGGATATCGCGTTGAGATGCTCAGCGTTCGTTTCGCACTTCGGCAGGCGACACGCAGTTGATGTGTGAAGAAATCACAAGCCCGCACCGACGATGAGACACCTCGACAGCAATGCTGCGAGGCCGTTTCATCCGTCCACTGATTACAATGCATGCAAACGTAAGCCCCCGCCGGGATTAACCGGCGGGGGTTTCTGATTATTG
>Ga0207834_1000746_pt1 | contig 10873 bp, 13 predicted proteins | sample LuqExpMetagenom5_FD_187763 | JGI IMG/M metagenome (GOLD analysis project Ga0207834, IMG submission 187763) | Tropical forest soil microbial communities from Luquillo Experimental Forest, Puerto Rico - Sample 5 (SPAdes) | ecosystem: Environmental > Terrestrial > Soil > Tropical forest ...
GACTCAAGTGAAATTGGGCAGAATATGAGCGAAGTATTAGCTTATGGAACGGCCGTAGTGATTGAAAAGGAATAAATTTATGGTTATTAGCATCTATATAGTTATTGAAATAGGTTTTGTGATTTTAGCTATAATATCTTATTTAGTCATCGACAAGAGATACAAAAAGAACCATGGAAAAGATATACCAGAAGGCTTTGACAAAACTGATGAAATTACAATCGACCCTACTGATGGTAAAAGACTAAGGGTATATTACAATAGTAAAACTGGTGAGAGATTTTATCACGAAGAAAAAAGTAGATAAATAAAAAAGCAACGACAGTCCAATTTTAGAGTTGCATCCAATATCGATAGCAATAACGTTAATTTATAGGAGGTCTCTATGTTACCAATTGCTGTATCGTTTTTAATCGGATGTATTATTGGGATATTACTAATTATTATTCCGATTATAAAAAGAAAATTTCTTCAACCATGGGTGCTTATGTTGTTGATTATTGTTGGGTTTATGATAACAATAGGATGTGCTATGATGTTTCTTTGTATAAGTTTTGTTATTGGACCGTCAAAAGTTTTATAATTCCATTTAATCCGAATTACTCGAAAGATAATCAAAAGGACAGCTATAACGGCTGTCCTAATTCTTTGAATATTAATAACTTGACTGACGCATTGCCAGTAAATCCTCATTCCAGTCCTTTTTGAGAGGGATTTTTCTTAGTAACAGAGAATTTTGGTCCTTATTACAGAAGTTCCTACCGGCATCCTCGTCAGTATCATCCCGGACAGAATCATTATCAACAGCTAAAATTACATGTTTGAATTCTTTACGGATGCGGTCGAGCGCTCCCTGCTTTAAGCCGCCCATCGATGCAAAGTAACACTGTGGCGTCTCAGCCCCGTCTCTTCTGGCTGCCTCGTCCATAATACAAAATAAAGACATCGCATCTATCGCAGATTCACAGACATAGCAGATACTCTGATTCTTAGGTTTGTCAGTGAATCCGAACGCCCAGTAACCATCAGAATCAGAACCAGCTGCAATCCCCTTGAAAGATTTATAGGATAAGCTACCGTGAAGTTCTATGTAATTACCGGATTCAAAGCAAATATTGTTATGACCCTGTTCTTGATAGATTAAGCCATCTTTCATCAGTTTGGAAACCAATTTACTATCGATACCCCTGGTTTCTATTAAATATTTTGCTGCTCTATCATACATATCAGCGTGCTCCGGAATAATTAATTCACGATTAAAGTCATAATCATAATCGTCGTCATCTCCAAACTGTGATAAAGCAAGCACTGCATCCACGAAAGTGTATCCCAAATAATCTTTTAATAATTCAATAGGGTTACCATGTTCGCCGGTAGAATTTCTACAATATATTGGAATCCCTCGTGTAACTACCAGTGAATGATAATCCTTTAATCGAATTCTTCCGGCGCCAGCACCAATAATATCATGCTCGTGAAATTTGTTGAGATAGCCAAAAATATTTGAATTTCTTGCATTGTGTATCTGTTTTTTCGATACTTTCATAAGCAGTCTCCTTTACTTTTCCATTTCCAGTTTTGTTGTAATGGCTCTATGGTTTTTACACTTAGTGGTCAATTCTTTATTCTCACTGGCGGATAAGATGATTTTGGCAGGAAATTCGCAGTACTGACGGTTCTTGCCCCAGCTTTTCCAAGCCAGGTCATCATTTATGTAAAAAACAGTAGAATTACCTGTTTTCGCAACATAGATAATACCGTTACTTGTTAATACCTTTATTGCCTCGTATGCAGTAGTTCGACTGATACCAAGAGCTTCCTGTAGTACCCTATAGGAGCATACCAGAGCATTGTATCCATCCATGTGTGCTAATAAAAAATCTAGGATTGCTCGAGCTTTGGGTTCATGCAGGGACAGCCACATAAGCAGTTCCGAATGTTCAAGGTTCACCTGATAAAATTTCTTGTATCCGCATTTCTTCTCCCTTTCAGCCTCCTTCTTTTCTTTTTCTTGCTGCTTTTTCAATTGTTTCTCACGTTCTTCAAAGGTAACGGAGTTCTCATTATAAATATTCTTTTTTTGCTTACATTTAATTCTGCCATGGTAAACTTCCTTTCTTTTTCCGATGTAGCGAACATGCGCGTTCGGGATTGTAATATATGTTGTAAAATAATTTGGACATCTTGTTTATTAACTTATTGTTATTATATTTTGAGTTATCAATATTTTTATGGTAATGTTACACAAATATTTTTGCTGAATTTGTATATAATGCCGTGACACTGTAGTGTTATGTTCGATATCCTGAACAAAAACGTCCGGAATCTCGGAATAGGTACCAATAGCTATAGCCGCATAAAATCAGGGAAAATAGTTTTTTGAGCTAAATTTCCTCTTATATCTTCAAATACATACGAGGTTATGCGAAAACATCAATCAATAGTATCGTGGTTTTAGCAGGAACAGCAATTGGTGTGAGGGAGCGGTTGCATTGCTGACTATCTGGTAGTGGAGATAGGATAGTAATGAAGCCGCAGCTTTGTTTTTTAATAGTGTTAAATTTTGTTTTGATTGTGTTGTTAAAAATAACAATTAAGATGTCCTATAAATCAATATGTCATTTTAAAAATATTTTTAGGTGATTTTTGGCGCATTTCAGAGAAAAATTTTAAAGATGGTAAGGATTCATTGATTTATGCGGTGTCGCAGGTATTGTTGTGACACTGCAGTGTTATAGCTCGGTATTTGATGCAGCTTTGGGGCTGGCAAAAGAGGATTTATGATTTGACGGTGGATTCTATTTGGGTATATAAGAGGTTAGGCTAAACAGGAATCATTTGATTGTGTGTTTTGGTACGGGACAGAAAAAGAAGTTTATTAAATTTGTGAATTACAGATAATCTAAACGATGTAGATTTGATTGTAGATAACAGATGATTATGGATGATGCGACACGGGGCAAGCCCCTATGTCCGTCACTGGCGCTCCTCCCTTACCCAACGGGACAGCAAAAAATGGAGTATTCATTAACACAGTGGAATATATGAGATGAAGGATAATCTATTATGCCTCTACGAGGCGGTCTGATAAAGGTAACTGTATAATCCTTATGTATGGAAATCCAATAATATTGATTTTTTGCTGTCCCGTATAGAGTAGCAGGAGAGCTTTGCTTGGGCGTAGGGATGAAATCCCTGGCCGCATAATCGACAATACCTGATTGGTTCAAAATTTCTTTAATACAGAGCGAAGTAACATGATGTTTAAGCTTATATAACTGGCTTCACCAATATATATAAATATGCTATTTGTCTTTTTGGTGTTATATTTTAATGTCAAATCATGAAGAAATGTGCTATGCTGTAAATGATAGGAAAGTATTAACTTGGAGGATTTTTAAATGTTATTGGATGATGAGTATATTTGGATTAAAGAGAATCATTCGTTTTCTGATATTTTTAAAAGAAGTACAACAATTAAATGGACTGAGAAGCCATATATCGATTTTAAAAGCTTATCAGTTGCATATTTTGAATGTGCACGTAAAATATGTGAAGAAATTCTTGAAAATCCTGACGATAATTCAAAATGTGATACATGGTTTTTTCCAGCGGTATATATGTTTCGTCAGAGTCTAGAATTACTATTAAAAGCGCTTATATGCAAAGAGATAAATAGAAAGCGTGAAATGGAGGATGTTTTCGAGAGTTGTAAGCATAATCTATGGTTACTATTCGGCACATACAAATCAGCAAGTCACAATATGCTTATAAATAATGAGGAAGCTGCTTGGTTAGAGGATTATTTGAAGAGCATTGAGATTGTAGATGAAAAATCAGACTTATTCCGATATCCATTTACTGAAGACTTTTTTCAAACATATAAGAATAAATTTTTTGATATAGCAGATATGGGAAATGCTTTTTTAATGGTATATACAATACTGGGCAAATGCGACACAGGTATTGAAAATAAGGATATCATAGAGATTGATACAAAAATGCCTACGGAATTTATTCGTTATGCAGGGGATGGTTATGGGAATTGTTACATATGGAAATCTATCAAGAAAAATGACTTTTATGCACAGGTTACCGGTTATAACAGAGTGGCAGAGTTTCTTTTTAAACAGTTGCAAGAAGTGAATACAGCCACTGAATCTTATCCAATCATTTTTCTATTAAGGAACGCTATTGAATTAGGGTTGAAAAGATTATTGTATTCAAATACCCAAATAAGAGTGGCAACCCATAAGATTTATTCAGTAAGAAATAGTCATTTACTATACAAGGATTTATGGAAAAACATCTCTGGAATGTTGGAACATTATGCTGCAGAAAGAGATGAAGATTTGAATACTTTAAAACTGTTTGATAAATATGTAAAGGAACTTAGTCTAATAGATAAAAAGGGAGATATATTCCGCTATCCTTGTTCATATAGTATGGAATATAAATTTAACAATGAACAAATAGATATTGATAATGTTTATCGTTGGATGCAAGGGATGTTTCAGCTGTTAGATGGCTGTGATGCCATGCTTGATTCAATAGCTGATTACGAGTCAGAAATGAACTCATATTGGTGAATACGCAGATGAAGCAAATAAATCATGGTTGAGAACATATTTCTAAGAAAAATTGAATATACAACAGAATATGTATAGTTAAGACGTTGGATGAGACAAACTCACCCGGCGTCTTTTTTTACAAAAAAATAATAAAAAATATGCTAAACATGTCTTTTTGAAGCAAAAATTTTTCAAATCTATCATATTAAATAGTAAGAAAAACAAATATTGTTGTTTGCAACATTGTTAAAAATCGCAAACAAAAATAACATTTGAAAAGGAGTCTTGAAAAATGATGAACACGGAAACGATAGAAAGAATTCAGCTAATCAAATCGGAGATATACAGGTTCTTCGAGTCCGAAATAATGTGGGATTCTTTGGATGAATACCTATTATCAGTGGATTTGGTTGAGCTGATTGCTAAATTGAAAGAAAGTTATGGATTCGCATCTGAAATGGAAGAAGCGGTGGCGAGCACTATTCAGGATGATAATGTAAGGAGATTCATCTGGATTGGGAGTCAAAGAATTGAGATGTCAGGGTACAAAACACTCAGGTTTATGGCAGATGCGATTACAGCAGCTATAACAGAAGAGATTGATATAGTGAATCAGGAATCTTCCTATTATAGAGAGTTACTTCCTGATTATTTGGAATGGACTTGTCGGGGAGAGCAGACGAATACTTTTCTGGAGATGATATCAGCAGTGTCAAGAAACAGATTCTGTGACGTGGCATTTGCAGGACTGTTGAGGAATACCGGATTTGTTGTTGGAAAAGCAGATTACTGCGGATGCGGTGATACATATTACGTGGAAGCTCGAGAGGGACAAAGAATCTGGTTTGATGATGTTATTGTCAAGAATGAAAATACTCCGGAAAGGCACCATCTACCACGAATAGAAATTCTGCAAGCCATGGTAGATGAAAAATTTCAGAAAACGATATAACTAAAAAACCGTGATATTAGTATTCTTACATACTTATAGTGCTGATGAAAATTAAAAACAAAAGAAAGGCAGGATAATAATGATGAAAGAAAAGAACATATTTGATTTGAACATGAATGAAAAGTTAAGATTGGAGATTTTGGGTTTAAAGCCGGAATGGGTGGATTATAGCGATGGCGGTTTATACGGATATTTCGGAGACGGTGTTGAGGTGGACTTGAATACTCTTAAAAAGTTAATTGAAAACAATTTTATACAAAGAGATGAATATACTCGTGACGGTGAACCGTTTGACCATGACGGAGAGCATTTCGAGGCGTCTGGATTATGCGTTGATGACTTTGTGGCCTTTATGGAAAAATGGAAAGCATATAACCTGAAACTGATTGTTTATTTAGTAGAACCCGACAGACCGGATTATCGTATCTCCCCAAGGGGTTTGATAGTAAAAAGCCGGTATTTCGATAATGATACTGCTTTTAGAAAAGACTTTATTAATACGGTATTAGGAACATCATATGCTAATTATTACGAAAGTAGGGGAATTAGGGGCTGCTATTGGTTCGATTAATTGGATTCATGTATATTAAAGATAACAAAATAAGAAAGGTAAAGGGTGTTTATTATGAAATCAAAAATCAAGAACTTGGAAAGAAAATGGGTTGGAAAAGTTTTGACAATTGCGGAGCTTGATGAAGAAATCTGCGAAGACAGAAGTGCATGGGACGCGTTTGCATGCCCGTACATAACGTACCTCGAGCTGGGGGCAGCTAGTGTAGCTACTTATGATGAGGCTGATAAGGAAGAAAAAGGAATTGAAGTTATTTGTGCAGATTTTGATGTCCTAGATGATTACGATATAGACATTGATGCCGAAGATGCAAATGCTGTAAAGGAACTTGGAGAGACAAGGATTAAGATAACAGGATTCTATTATGGTTAAAAATCAGTAATCTGATATTAATGTAATATAGTTTGGTACATGGGCAGATTTTTATGTCATTTCAGGAAGCAGCTTAAGAAGGACAAGGTTGTATGCTAAGGGGGTATTCTCAATTTGGGAGTGCCCCTGATTTATTTAAGCTTTTCAGCCTGTATATAGAAAAAGCAGCTGAAAAATATCAGCCGCTTAGGTTAAAAATTATTTGAATGAAGCAACAATAGTGTTAAGAACCTGCTCAATATTATTGGAGTTGCAATATGTAACATCGACCTTATTTGCTCTGGCTAAGTTAATGTATTTGTAAAATAAGGAATGATTCATAAATTTAGGGAACATTATCACACGTTCAAAATTACTGAAGTCTATTTTGGTGATTTCATCTTGTACGAATACGGAGCTTGGGAAAGAATATTTTAATTTTTGAATGAGTTCAATACGTCCACCGATAAACAGCATTCGCTTCCCAATAACCTCTGTAATGTCAAGCTCTTCACCAGGAGAAACTAGAAGTTCATTATCATTTGATAAAAGAGCAAAGTATTCTTCATATGCAGCAAGTTTCTCTTTAAGACGCAAATTCTCTTTATCGCTTAATTCGAGCTTTTTTTCGTAATCCGAAATGACTGCAGACGATTCTTTGTATAAATCATTTTCTAAAGCATGATTTCTTGTCTTAAGAGCTTCTACTTCATTTGTTAGGCTTTCTAGCCTTAAGTCCTTTGAATTGAGCATATTGGTATAGTCGGTTAATTGGGCTCTTAATAACGAGTTGGCATCCTGGTGGGTGATTCGTTCTAAAGAAAAATTCTCGAAAGAATACTGCATACTGTCGTTAATCAAAATGGAAGAGAGTGATATATAGAAATTTATTATCGTTTCTTCTAAGAACGTTTTGGGGTCGGAAATGAGTAAGCCGTCAATAAGGTTTTCTAATGGGAATGTTGTATTGTTATTTTTCATTTCTGCAATTTTTTTGAGAATCAACTTGTTAAATGAATTAAGTAGGCACTTATTCATCACGTTACCATAGTACTTATCGGAGTATTCAAAAATCCAATTAAAACTGATGAAATTTTGCTCCCATGTATCCGTTAAGTGCAAAAATATCATTTTCATAAATTTATATGTATCGGATTGTAATAAGCTTGGATTTCGGTTCGCATTTTTCGCTTCATTCCAAGGCATTATTCTTATAAGATAATGTTGAATGTTATCTTCATTGCATTTGAGATATGTAGCAAGGTTATACCTTCTTTTTTTAACAAAACGCTGAAATGTTTTATCTTCATATAAATCATCAATGTTCCAATACATTTCAATCCATTTTTTATCATTTCTATGAGAATATTTATGATAGAAATAGTTTTGCTGGTCAATAAATTTTTTCCAACGTTCATCATTAGCATTTGGTGATAAAAATAAGCAACAGCAAACCACACCATATAATGAATATCCAGGAAATTTTTTACTGGCGGTTTGTTCTAATGCATTATACAATTCGCCATCGGTCATCTTATCTGCATCTTTGAATAAAGGAAATTTACTAGAGTATATAGTATTTAATGCATTATAACCTTTGGATGGATTTTGTATAATAGCATTTGTATAGCATCTTGCTATTTCAAAAAGGATTGAGTCATTAAGAGTTTCTGTATGTGTCCGATTTATTGAATCATACTTCATGGGAGTAGTATATTGTGTCATGTCAAAGACACTAGAAAGATACTGTAAAAAATCATAATTCTTAAATTCGATTTCAGTATGAAATAATGCATTGAGGCTATTCATCAAAAATTTAGATATATTTTCTTGAGAGCAATAGTCATAGCCTTCATCAGGCAATCTTTCTAATAGGCTGATAGTACCATCAGGGTTGATATCAGCAAGAAAATCTCCGTCTATCATAAGTAGGTTCTCCTTTGTATGTTGGTTTATAATCTTAGTTACAAGTATATAACAGCTTTACAGGTGTTGCAATAAATTGAAGAAATCAATTGAATTTGATATTCAGCGTGCATAGCAGGAGCTTAGCCCCTGCTATTTGTAGTTACTGCATTTCTTTAGACTTCTGAATCAACTCTTTTACATCTGCCTCGAACGGAAAATCATCAGTTACGATTAACTGCTCGTAAATCGGATATATCATTTCCACCGGCATGCCATTTTTAACAGCAATCTCGAACCAGCGGATTCTAAAATCATCTGGTACATCTGGGAACAGTAAATCGTATTGTTTGTTTTCCCACATTATGAGATGGCGATAGTAGCTTTCAGTAACTGCCAGAAAATTAGGAGGATAGTAGATATGCTCCGCCTCAAGGTAAAACATCAGTCCATTTCCCGCATCCACGAGGTAGTGACCATCATCATACGGGTCCCAATACAAATTATCAGTCGGAATTCCGGAAAAAATTCTTTGAAATTCTGAAAGCCGGTATGGAATTTCCTGACCTTCAAATTCTGTTTCGCTTGTAACATCCTCGATATGAACGAGTGTTTCATAATTGTTTCTGTAGCCTGTTTTGTTTGTTGTCATGTGTTTAAATCTCCCTTCGTGTTTATATCTTTAATATGAAATATTTAGTGCTTTCATATTTGAATTTTTGAATAGTAGCAAGACTCTATTATCAAAGAATTATTGGATTCGTTCTGGAGTTTATGAATGAGCTTATTTAGAAAGACTTATTATTCTGATGGCATATGAATAATTACAGGTTGTGGTAACAAGTGAATTTGGAGTATAATAAAAGAAAAATAAGGAAATAGAAAAGAACGCTAAAATGGAAATCAGGAGGGCTAATATGTCAGAAGAAATTGATAAATACATAAATGAGGATGTTAAAACTGAATTGAAACAAGCAGTTAAAAAACTGTTAATTGAGAGTGTTGACATCAAAGTTATATATAAGGTATTCTCCAGATTAACAAGGGAAGAAATTGATGAAATCGAAGCAGAAGCTTCTGTAATCCGTCAGAGAAATTTCAACAGAGAATACTGGAAACAGTATCGAGAGGAACATAAGGACGACCCTGATAATTTTGCAGTGAAGATTTTCAACGAAGCTAAAGAAGAAGCTAAACGGGATTACGCGGCTATGGTCATAAAAAATATGAAAGCTGACAATGTACCGGTAGAAACAATACAAAAAATATTTCCTAAGTATTCTATTAAAGAAATGGAAGAGTTGGTTATTGAGTATGAAAATAAAGAAAAGCAAAATTTTATCATTAAAATGATGACAGACTATTCTCAAAAACATCCGGATGAGGATAATGTAATTTCGAAGTTTTTAACTGATTTAGATGAAAAGTACTGGAGAGATGCACAAATCCTTTTGATTAAAGACATGAAGGGCCGCACACCGATTTTTGCATTAGCAGAATATTTTAGTGATTTTACAGAAGATGAAATTGAAAAAATGTGAGGAGGCGTTGTAAATGAGCGAAAACAAAAATGATAACACCAAAATCGAAGTTCCAGTTTTTACTTTCGATGAATATCAGAAAATGTTAGCGGAAAGAAAGCCGCTCCCGAGGAACTATAAAATCCGGGAAGAGGACAAGGAAAGATTCCTTGAATATATCACGAAGTAGGAGGGGAGAAATTTACTATGACAAATGACCAGGCCTGGAATTTTGCAATTGGTCTAGTTCAGATAGATGGCATTAAACCGTCTGACGATTTTTTGAAGCTGGTAGAGAAGGAAAAATGCGGAGAGATAACTGGCGATGACATAAGGTGTATTCTATGGACAAAATATGCGGTAAAAGTGAGATAATGTATGACCAATATGGCCAACGTGATAAGGACGCTTTTGATTTTGGGACTGAAAAAGAGCTCTCGCAGCTTAGTTACGGGAGCCCTAGTTCTATGTAATTAGGTTTAAGATAGAAAGCAATGCTTTTAGTTTGTTATTTTTTTTGTTTTACTTTCTATAATAATATGGTTGAAAGTGATGTGCGATATAAAAAAATAGCAGGAGATAACCCCCTGCTATGCTCAATATAGATTATTGTAATTTTTCTGATTCTTTAATAAGCTCTTGAACATCCGAGTCGAAGGAATTCAATGTTTTTTTTATTACACTATCTCCAAATAATTCAATTTGAGTTTTTAAAAATATTTCGTGATAAATAGGATAAATCATCTCGATTGGCATATCTCGTACACAATCTATAAACCATATGTTTTTAAAATCATCTGGAACTCCAGCTGCGAAAAGTTTATCGTATTGTTTGTTTTCCCACATGATTAGGCGTCTATAATAAGTCTCTGCAACGTCAACCGGGTCAGTTGGATGATAAATGCTTTCTTGTTTAAAGTTAAACATCAATCCTTTGCCGTTATTAATCATGTATAGATATTCCCCATTATCCCAATACAGATTTTCGGTCGGAACGCCATTA
>Ga0207834_1000747_pt1 | contig 10842 bp, 10 predicted proteins | sample LuqExpMetagenom5_FD_187763 | JGI IMG/M metagenome (GOLD analysis project Ga0207834, IMG submission 187763) | Tropical forest soil microbial communities from Luquillo Experimental Forest, Puerto Rico - Sample 5 (SPAdes) | ecosystem: Environmental > Terrestrial > Soil > Tropical forest ...
CTAAAATCTGAAATTATCATCGAAGATCTTCATATGAAACTGGACTCCATACTGGAAAATCAGCAGTTGATAATGGATAAAATCAAGGAACTGGAAAAGAACAATGGATAAATTCCAGGCGTATTATTACAACAGGAAGCAGAAAGGAGAAGCATGAGGAATCCTCCGATTTATCATGCAATATAGTTATGTACTACCAGATAAGGGACGAAATTAAGAAAATAAGATTACACGATGTCAATCCGGAGATACTTACGGCAGGTATTATCTCACTGCAAGAACTGGAGCAATGCTACGATCAGTTTGGCTTCTCCCCACTTACCGTGGAAGAATGTAAGGTCGATGTCCAGCATCTTCATGGAACAATGAACGCCTACTACGATTATTTGTTTGGTGTTATCATCGGACTTAATCCGGGACAGATCATCAAGGTACAGGATCGGATCGGCATCTATATTAAGCGCAACCTCTTACTAATTGTAATTATTGAAGACAAGGATGACAGCACAAAGATTAAAATGCTGGATTTACTGGAGCATCTCAATCTTAATAAGATATCCTTGGAACGTTTAATCTTTGGCTTCTTAGAACGCTTCATCAACCAAGACTATTCCTTATTGGCTGACATTGAGGAAGACATTAGCGAGCACGAGGATAAGATTATCGCACGTAATTTGGATGACAACTTCAATTACCAGATCACAGCCATCCGCAAAAAGCTCCTGCTGCTGGATAGTTATTATCAGCAGTTCATCGCCATTGGAGAAGAGCTTGAGGAAGACTCCATCGACATCTTCAGCGAAGAAAACCTTCATTTCTTCGGGATATTTTCCAGCAAGGCTACCCGTTTATGCAATAATGTTCGTATGCTGCAGGAGTACAGCATTCATGTAAGAGAATCCTATCATGCACAGCTGGACAATGATATGAACCGGATTATGAAGATATTTACTGTAGTTACCACCGTCTTCCTTCCTCTTACGCTGATTGCAGGCTGGTACGGAATGAATTTCTCTAACATGCCGGAGCTTACCTGGAAATACGGTTATATCTATGTTATTATCTTCAGCATCATCGTTGCAATATTTTGCTTTATTTATTTCAAGAAAAAGAAGTTTTTATAATAACAAAACCTCCGAAAGCCTGTGTTGCATACACTGGGCTTCGGAGGTTCTTTTCTTATATGTATCCGATTTCTATAATTTCATGTAACCATAGCCATTCACTATTGCCTCCAGTTTGTGTTTGGAAGCACACATGGGGCAATCTCCGATGGAATAGCTCATGTAGTCTGGAAGATCCTTCGGCTTGAAGATCGAATGAACTTCTATATCATCAACTTTATCAACTGCGCTGAAAATAGAACTAATTCCCTGAACTATTCCGCCGTAATATTTGATACAATCAACACTTCTTCGGAGGGTATCACCTGTGGTGGCTGAGCCCGCTAACAACAGAATATGCTTACTGTAAACCGCAGACAGATTATTCTCCCTGAAAATCATTTGTCCTACTGTGTTAAATGCAGGTGTGATGATATAAATCGTCTGATGTGCATTCATTGACATAATGCCTGAACCGCTTAATTCCTGGGCCAGATAAGCTCCGATAACCTCACATCCATCCAGGCAGACAATTGTATCCACTATCGTAGCTGTCATATACTGCTTAGCCATCACCCTGGCCGCCTCGACGGCTTCATTTTGTCTGGATCTCATCGTAGTTAAATCAATATAAAGATTAATGTGGGAATTGTTCGTAGCGAAATGTCCCGGCATAACCTTTAATGCAATTTTCTTGTTCATTGGTGCATAAATCCTAATAGCTCTGCTTTCCATAAAATTACTCCCTTCGTATCAACAAGCTTCATTGTTTCACTATTAACGAATAACTATATGTACGGTGCCATTCTTATGATCCATCTCCATTATATCCCAGTTACCAAGTCTAGGCAAGGGCTTCCGGTCTTAAATTATTCATGCCTTCCATCGATTTCATATAATTCATCTTTCCTTTTCTGATGTGTGACAAGATTACGGAAAAGGTACATCGCTTCTGATATTATGTGCTTCGAGTAAGTATATTGAAAGGAAGGTCATGTTTATGTCCGATATCGTTATTTCCGAAGCGAAAAGATGCCTGCAGTGCAAAAAGCCACAATGCAAGGCTGGCTGTCCGGTAAATACACCAGTAAATGAAGTTATCAAATTAATGTTGGAAGGTAATATCGTCCAAGCCGGCGAGACGCTTTTCAATAACAATCCGCTCTCCATCGTATGTTCCCTGGTATGCCCTCATGCCAGACAATGTGAGGGACACTGTGTTCTTGGTAAAAAGGGTGACCCCATCAAAGTTGGAATGGTGGAAAACTACATTTCCGATTATTATTTAAGCTATTCAGATATTAAGCCGTCAATGAACAACGGTAAAAAAGTTGCTATCATAGGCTCCGGACCAGCCGGTATCACCATTGCCATAACGCTTGCAGCGAAAGGCTATGATATAACCATCTTTGAAGCACATGATAAAATCGGAGGTGTGCTGCGTTATGGTATCCCGGAATTTCGTTTACCAAAGTCCATCCTTGATAAATTGAAGGATAAATTAATCGATATGGGAATTAAAATACGCCCAAATACATTAATCGGTCCTACGATTACAGTTGATGATCTGTTTCTGGATGGTTATAAGGCAGTATTCATCGGTACTGGCGTCTGGAACCCTAAGATACTTAAGATTAAGGGCGAGACCTTCGGCCACGTCCATTATGCGATTGATTATCTGAAAAGCCCCGAAGTATATTCTTTAGGGAAGAAGGTATGTATTATCGGAGCAGGTAATGTGGCTATGGATGTAGCCAGAACTGTACTAAGAAATGGTTCCCGTGATGTCACTATCATGTATCGCAAAGGTCCGGAGAGTGTGGATGCAGACGCAACTGAAGTCGAATATGCGAAGCTTGACGGCGTTAAATTCAATTATTATCAAGTACCATTGGAAATATTAGATGATGGCATCAGATATGCTCAGACACATGTAACCGGTACCGATGAAGATGGTAAGGAATTCGTAGAAGTTCAAGAAGGGGAGGAAGGCTTCTTCCAATGTGATTCTGTTATTTTAGCAATTGGCCAAAATCCAAGAAGAAATATTGTGAACAGCTCGAAAGAAATTGACGTTAATAACAGAGGTTTGTTAGTTACCGATGATAACGGAAGAACCACCAAAGAAGGGGTCTTCGCTTCCGGTGATGTAGTGACCGGAGCAAAGACCGTCGTAGAAGCTGTCAGAGTCTCCAAAATAGTAGCAGAAGCTATGGATGAATATATTCAGTCATTAGAATAGTCCTTTATACGGGCTATTCCCAGGACTTCCATATCTCAGGCTGATAACCGATCGTAGCTTTCTTACCATTACGTACGATCGGTGTGTGAAAAAGCTTTGGCTTCTCCAATAGCTTCTCCTCCTGATCCTCCGGCGAAAGATATTTCATCAAGGCCAGCAGGTCCTTATCCTTCGAAGTCGTATCCAGAAGTTGTTCAAGACCTCCCACAGCCTGTTTTATATTATTAAATTCACCTTTACTCATGCCAAATTTGGCTACATCAATGGATTGGAATTTTACTCCCCGTTCTTTAAAATAACGTTCCGCCTTCCTAGTATCAAAGCATTTAGGCGTTCCATAGATTTGTATGTTCATATTCTTCACCTCATAGTAAGTAAAATAAATTAAGAAACCGGTCGATGGACTAAGCATGGGATAATATCGAAAATCTGCCTTTATCAAGGAAATTCTTTCCCTTAACAAAGAAGGTGGAGCCTTCTTCTTGCAGAAACTCTGCCGTGTATGAGGTACCCGTGTAGGAGGTACGCTCCATCGGGGTAAAACCTAAGACAACCTTACACTTTGGAAGCTTCATCAGAGAGTTAATTACCTGCTCCAGATCAAATCCCTTTTCACAAAACAGATCCATTAATATTAGTTCATCTTCCCTCCAGGCTGCAACCGCTGCCAGATCCTGATCTTCAAAATAATAGATATCTCCTGCCATAAAGGAGGTCAGATAGAACATAATCAGCTGCGGATTATGAACCATCGCATACTGCGAAACAGGCTTCGCGCGGTTAACCAGGCGGGCAATCATTGCTTTATCCGTCTCATAGTTCATATCAATTTTACGAAAGGGAAGCTTTCTGCTGCTTTCCTTGAACTGCCTGATATAAACATATTCATCTGCCGTAGTAAATCCGAACTTAGGATAAAAATCGAGAACCGTATTATTTGCATATAGATAAAACAGTTCACAGGTATTCTCATACTGCTCCAGTACAAGGTTCATCAGTGCCTTGCTTAGACCTCGGTGCCTGTAGGCCATATCCGTCATAACAGTTCCAATCTGCACCGTATGGTGAAGTTCTCCATTTACCAGAAAATCAATAGGATTAACTGAAATATTCGCTACAATCTCATTGTTATGCAGGAAGGAATATGGACGGTATCTGTCTGTCCAATAGCCCTGCTGATACCACTGCTCAAAATCAAAGCCATAGGTCTTCTGAGTCAAACGGTTAAGACTGTGCCGTAAATGTACGTCATCTTTATAGTTCGTAATCAGGGAATACTCTTCCCCTTTCATGTTAACTTTTATATTAACTTTTCTATCGATATCCATATCGTACTCCCTATCATAATCATTAATAACGGCATAGCCTATAGGTTCAACCTTTATAGTAGTATACGCAGCCATTTCCTGCAAGATTGATCTTAATAAATAAAAACAATTAAGGCTTATGATTATAATTAACCTGGAGCTGCAAGTATTGATAACATGCAGAATTCTTCAGGTACTACGTAAAAAAGGACGGCGGGCAACCATGTTCACCTCAGATAAGACATGATAAATTTTGTCTTTCTGTTTGCAATATGATTGCCCGCTGTCCTTTTTACGGAATACGTTTGTAAATTCCCTTGCATATCAATAATATCTTAAGCTTTTGTAAGCCTTGTCTCTTTAGATTAACTTTATATTACCTTGCAGGTTCTATCGCGTCTTATTTTTAAATAAGCTTACAATTCCTAATAATATAACTGCACCTACGATGGAGATTAGGAAGCTCCATAGATTGAGTCCTGTTGCCGGTCCAAGGCCAAAGATACGTGCTAACCAGCCGCCGATAAATGCACCTACAATACCTACAACAATGTTTAATCCAACTCCCATATTCTCATCGTTACCGGTAATCTTACTTGCAATCCAGCCGGAAATTCCTCCGAGAATTAACCATACAATAATGTTACTGATTTCTGGCATTACAACAATCTCCTTTCCATGCTTATAGTTACGATTTGTCCTTCTTACCTTCTTTGGCACGGTCAATCAAATCGTTAGCTTCCTGAAAAACATCTTCCTTTACTTCATACAATTTATCTTTAACTTCCGTCGTCATCGTCCGGAACTTACCGGTAAATTCAAGCTCTTGATCATTCGTTAGCTTGCCTGTGGCTTCCATTACTTTGCCTACGGCTTTGTCTTTGGCATTCTCTAATTTGTTCATAGCATTCTACCTCCGAAGAGTTGATTAAGTTAACAAAATAGTATATTTATAATATTGGCATTATTCATGGTTACTATACTTACAATTTCATGCAGCAGATGAAGTGTTATACTTGAAAGGATTTTTATGAATGATATAACAAGTGTTATTAAGGCCAAACAATAAAAATTTTATTGAAAGAATCGCAAACTATAATAAATAAAGTCACAAGATAAATAAAGCACTTTAAGATAAGGAATATACTTGTAGATTTTGTATTTTTAGTAAATTACTTTTTGGAGGATATGACTGATGAAGTCAATTGAAGTTGTTGCAGCGATTATTATAGAGAAGGACAGAATATTGGTAACCAGAAGAGGCTATGGAGATTTTATAAATCAATGGGAATTCCCCGGCGGTAAAATGGAACCGGGAGAATTCCCGCCAACCCCATCCTTTTTAATCGATGGATCGGAATTTATGATAGATGTTTTCGATTTTATTGCGGTTATCCAGAAAGGTATCAATGATGGTCGGATCAAAATGCTTTCCTTTTCCTTCGATCATGATATCCATTGCTACCTCTAGCGAAAATGCTTCCTTATAGGGACGCTTGCTGGTTAATGCATCAAATACATCCGCTACTGCAACGATACGGGCAGCTAACGGAATCTCCGTGCCTTTCTTTCTATTTGGATATCCGGAGCCATCCCATTTCTCATGATGACCTCCTGCAATTTCGACTCCCATTTGGAACTGGCTTCTGCCTCTTTGCTGTAGATTTCGTTCTGCGGACCGAAGAACATCTTCACCAAAGGAAGCGTGATGTTTCATTTCATCGAATTCCTCCGGTGTGAGCTTTGCGGGCTTCAATAAGATACTGTCCCTGATACCAACCTTTCCGATATCATGAAGAGGGCTGAAGCGCTCTATGTTATCGATATATTCCAGAGAAATCTCATCGGTGTAAATGTTATTCTCATATAAAATCTCAGCAATTACCTTCGAATAGATGGACATACGGTCAAGGTGCTCACCGGTATCCTCATCCCTTGCTTCTGCCAGCTTTGCCAGTGCCAGAATACTGCTATATACGATGTCACTGATGAAGATATTCTGATTTAAGCTAATAGCGATACTATTAGCCAAAGTACGCAGGAAGTTCAGATGCTCCTTGGTGTAGACGTTCCTGCTGGTGCTGGAGAAGAATATTATTCCCATCGGTTCTCCTGATACGATAAGCGGCAGCGTAATGGAGGATTTAATTCCACTCTCCAGAATAACTTTGTTATAAGCCTTCAGTGGTTTGCCCTTGCAGTATTCCTCCAGATCATTGATAATTCGCACCTCACCTGATTTAATCAATACTCCAAGACTCGTATCGCTAATCAGCCAGGCAATGCCGCGGATCTTCTCCGGTAAACCTATAATAGTGCCGTCAGAGACTCCATAGGATGCACGCAGATATTTCTTATCCTCGCTGATTAATGCAATTCCGATGTAATTATACGGAATAAAGGGAGCAAAGGTATTTCTGATAAAATTCAAGGTTTCCATAAAGGAATTGTTGTTATTTACATTCTCAATCAAGGATATTAAGGAATTGATCTTAAGAAACATACTGCTGATTTCATTTACAATCGGTATAATCTTTTTCTTCGTAGGAAAATTCGGATTAACAGGATAATTATCCAGTCCTATTTCCTCCAGCCCCCGATACAACTGGCTGAAGGGTTGAATAAGATAATGCTGCAGTTGAAATAGAGTAACCAATATGACTGCCGATAATAGCCAAATCAGAACATAAGATAAATACTGAATTGTTCTGTCGCCCTGCAGAGAATCCTCCTGTATTTCATTAAGCAGGTTATCACAGCTGTTAAGTAAATCCATATTATTCTCATTAATATAGATTGCCGCCTCAGCTATTCTTTCATCAATCTTATCGGCACCTGCCATAACCTTAGCTGCCTGGTCAAACTTGACCCAAAGCTCATCGATCTTCTTCAGATTTTCTGAGGAATCCAATAGCTTTACATCAATATGGATTACATGGTTAGTTATGGTTATTTTATTTTTATGTATCGCATTTAAGGTTTCCGAGAAACTCTCCCGTACTGAGGATAAGCTTTCCTTAACGGAAGTAATCTTACTTTGTATCTCTTTGTCAGACAAATATGCATAATCCGTATTCTCTGCCTGCAGCAATGCATATAAGCGGTTGGAATCCTTGCTGATCATCTGCGTATACATCCTTTGTCTGCCAAAAATATTAATAATCTGCTTGTCTTCATATTCTATGTGCCTGGTCTGATACTGCAAATAAATAAAGCAGAATAATATCAGAAAAATTGCCGTCATTACAATATATATTATCTTTTTGATCGATCCAAGTATTGTTGATTTTCTTTTGTTCATTTCTGATCCTCCTGCATATGTATTCGCCCTTAGAATTCAGAACAACTTCCCCTATCTGTAAGTCTATGTGAAGATTATGGTAGTGTCAAACGTTTTTCGTATATTTCACTTGAAATACCATGGCCTTCCGGTTTATTATGTAAAAGGAAGCTTTCTATTTATATGATGAAACTTCCAATAATAAAAATAAACCGGAGGTAAGCAATGACAGATTTAGAAGCAATTGCATTACGCCAATCCAGACGTAGTTATCTGGGTACCCCCATTGCAGCAGAAAGTGTATCACAATTAAAGGCTGCTGTTGAAAAATATAATAAAATAAGCGGTCTATCCATCCAATTGATCGAGGATGGAAGGGAAGCCTTCGGCGGCTTCGGCTTAGCTTATGGAATGTTCAGCGGTATCAGAAGCTATTTCGCAATCATAGGCAAGTCCTCAGATGTCAATCTGAAGGAGAAGGCAGGATATTATGGCGAGCTTCTGGTGCTTCAGGCTATCACGCTTGGTCTGGGTACCTGCTGGGTAGGCGTAACCTTTAACCGTAACCGCTGCCCCTTTACCGTACAAGATGATGAAACCTTAATCTGCCTTATAACCGTTGGAAATATTGCAGAGAAGAAGAGCTTTAGGGAAAATACAATCTATAAAATGGTCCATCGTAAGACAAAGGCTATCGAGGAATTATACACGTCAGACACTCCGGTGCCGGATTGGTTCCTGGATGGTATGAAGGCTGTTCAGAAGGCACCTTCGGCGGTTAACCAGCAGCCCGTATTGTTCAAATATGAGAAGAGCGTTGTCACTGCTGAAGTAAATAATACTGAGAACCATCAGCCCATTGACCTTGGTATTGCCAAGCTTCACTTTGAACTGGGCGCAGGGAAAGGCAAATTCGAACTTGGAAACGGAGCTAGGATGGTATAGGCTGTGAACGGAAAGTACCTGCTAGTACACAGGGTATCTGCATGTGCTTCAACGCCAGGACAGCGGGTTCAATGTTTGTTTCAGATCAGACACGATAATACTTTGTGTCTGTCTGCCTCTAACATTGGACCCGCTGTCCTCTCTGATGAAGCACATTAGCAGATACCCTGTATACTAGCAGGTACTTTCCGCTTTAGTTTACGATTTTTATACTAATATCATTCTTTATTAAGTCAATATCAAATATACCAATATAATAATTAATAAGATTTTAGTGTCGAAGGTATCTTATGAGTACTTTGGGCACTCTAATCAAATAGTAATGTACTATGAAATTTATTTCATCATAATTACGGTTGAGATTGGATCGATATATACTACCCCGCCGGTATTTACTTCAAGTATCTCTGTACCTGCGCGGTTGCCTTTAACGTAGACCTTCCAGTTGCCTTCCGGAATATGAACCGGCTTTCCTTCCCTGTTCGAATTATAGATGACACACATATCCCCCTCCGTCGGGTGGGTAATTACGAAGGCTATAAGATTGGAATCCAGCCACTTTAAGAATTTGAGGCGTGCCTCAATATCCTGGGCTCTTGTCATTCTCAGTGCACTGTGTGCTTTCCGAAATCTTATTAATCCTTTATAATAATCAACCACTTCTTTATTCTCAGTAATCGAATCCCATTTTAAACTGTTTACCGAATCGGGAGAGGAATAGCTGTTATCTTCATATTCCGTCTTCTCCGGATTAATTGGTTTACTTCGAAGGAACTCCTCTCCTGACTGGAAGAACGGCATTCCTTGACAGGTTAAAACTATAGCGGCTGACAGCAGATTCATCTTCACTCTGTCTTCCCTGCCTGCCCACGGAGTTGACAGGATAATCTTATCCCACAGCGTCAGATTATCATGAGCGGAGGTGTAATTCACACACTGGGTCGGTTCCACCGCCCAGGGACCATTGGAGTACAGCACTTTGGAGTAATCGACCCATTCATGCTGGGTCGCAGCAACCACGCCGAACTTGATGGTATCCTCCATTCCGTTTCTGCCGCTGATATATCCGCCTTCCGCATGATCAAATACACTTCCTTTGATACCATCACGCAGATTATCGTTAAATGCTGCAATTCCGGTATCCATTCTCCTGATATTAACCTTCAGTGCTCTTTCCCAGTCAGGAAGCGGTGACATTCCGCCGGTCCAGCCTTCCCCGTATAGTAACAGCCCCGATTCAAGCTCATCCAGCGCTTTTCTTATTTCATTCATTGTCCTGGTATCATGAATTCCCATCAGGTCAAAGCGAAATCCATCGATATGGTATTCCTTTGCCCAGTATTGTACGGAATCTATGATAAATTTACGCATCATGGCACGTTCAGAAGCTGTTTCATTTCCACACCCGGAGGCATTGGAGAAACTTCCGCCCGGTGTCAGACGGTAATAATAACCCGGAACAATCCGGTTAAAGTTGGATTCCTCACTCTGCATGGTATGGTTATATACCACATCCATGATAACACGAATTCCGTGCTGATGAAGTGACTGGACCATCTGCTTGAATTCCTTCACTCTGACTTCCCCGTGATATGGGTCCGTCGAATAAGAGCCCTCCGGTGCATTGAAGTTCAACGGATCATAGCCCCAGTTATACTGAGCTTCATTCATTCTGGCCTCATCCACCGTCATATAATCAAAAGCCGGAAGCAGATGAACATGGGTAATCCCAAGCTCCTTAAGATATTCCACCCCCGTCGGCTCGTTATGGTTATTCTTTGTACCTGTTTCCGTAAATGCGAGGTACTTGCCTTTATAAACCATGCCCGAGCTTTGGTCAGCTGAGAAATCCCGGATATGAAGCTCATATATGATTGCATCAGTGTAATTGATAAACTCAGGCTTCTTTTCCTCGGCAAAGCCCTGGGGATTCGTAGCAGAAGGATCAATTACCATACCCCTTCT
>Ga0207834_1000751_pt1 | contig 10815 bp, 11 predicted proteins | sample LuqExpMetagenom5_FD_187763 | JGI IMG/M metagenome (GOLD analysis project Ga0207834, IMG submission 187763) | Tropical forest soil microbial communities from Luquillo Experimental Forest, Puerto Rico - Sample 5 (SPAdes) | ecosystem: Environmental > Terrestrial > Soil > Tropical forest ...
ACTTCCCTCCATACGACTGCCGGCCCCCATGGCCACGATCACCGGAAAAACCAAAATAATGACAAACGAATCGTAGATGCCGTTCCACCACAGATGCTGCACCCCTCCGACTCGCGGCATGCAGAGAACAACGGCGATCAGCAGACTGCAGACCAGGAAGCCGCCTCGCACATGAAGGCGCTTGCCCACGCGCATCAGCAGCATGCCGGCCAAAAACGGAAAGAGCAAGCGCGCAAACCCGACATGCAGCTCTGCCTGGGTGATGCTCCATCCGCCGATCACATCTCCGTTGGGGCTGGTTAAGCTGAGGTGGATCAGGAACACCGCCGCAAGCAGCACCACCAGCCCCAGCACCTTATTCGATAGCCGGCGAATCACTGTGGCGTAAAGGATGTTCCCAACATATTCAAAGAAGAGCGACCATGCCGGGCCGTTGAGCGGGTGCATCTCCTGCCATCCCCGAATATCCATCGAGGGTGGCAACGGTACCAGTGTGCAGCCCACCAGCATAACCAGCAGCATCTGCCATACAGGAGTGGTGGCGATCTTCGGAAACACGGGCCCACTCTGAAGATAAAAGAGCGCGGCGCCAATCACGCTGCCCATGATCACCATAGGCTGCAAGCGGACGAGCCGGCGTTTGCAGAATCCCCAATAGCCCATCTTCCCCCAGCGGTCATCGTAGGCATAAGCAACCACAAATCCCGAGAGCAGGAAGAAGAAGTCCACAGCCAGATAGCCGTGATTCAATATCTGCTTGGTGTGATCCCCTCCCGAATAGGTCTCGAAAAGATGAAAGATCACAACAAGGATGGCGGCCACACCGCGCAAACCATCCAGGATCAGGTAACGACTCTTGGTTTGAAGTATTTCCGGAGCATCTGTCATGAGTACGCTCCAACATATCACGTCGCCGCATGCAGGGGCGCAGCCCGATTCCCTGCATCGCCCCCACCGTACAGCGCTGCCCGGTTGTCAGGCCTGAAGCCCTCCCGCCTATTTCACCTCCAGCACGAAGAAAGTAAACTGGAGATGAGGTCCCTCATTGCTCATCGATTCCCACGCGCATATTGACGATCCACGCTATACGGACGACCGTCCTCAGATGCTGCGCCGCGCCTACGAGGCGGGTGTCCGGGGCCTGCTGGCCATCGGCATTGGCGAGGAGCCGGCCGAAATGGCTGAGGCACTCGCTCTCTGCCGCCAGTACAACGGCCAGCCCGATATGCCCCGGCTCTGGGCCAGTGCCGGCGTGTATCCGCACACCACCCCAGCCATCACCGACGCGGTCATGGCACAGTTGGACAGCCTGCTGGCTGAGCCCGAAGTGATTGCCTGCGGCGAGATTGGCCTGGATTTTTACCACGAAGGCGCTGCCCATGACGTGCAGCGGGCAGGCCTTATCCGCCAGCTCGAAGTGGCTGCGGCGCGCAAACGGCCGATTTTGATCCATTGCCGTCCGAAGGATGGCACTCAGGACGCTTGGGATGAGCTCTTCCCTCTTCTTGATCAGCACTGGGCCAAAACCGGGCTGGGCGGCATCATGCACTGCTTTGGCGGTGGCATGGAGCAGGCCCGGCGCTCCATCGACATGGGATTTTTGATCAGCTTTGCCGGCAATTCCACCTACGCAAAGGCCCAAAGCTTGCGCGATGTGGCCGCGGAGCTCCCCTTGGAGAGCCTGGTTGTGGAGACCGACGCCCCCTGGCTCGCCCCGGTTCCTGACCGTGGCAAGCGGAATGAACCGGCCTGGGTAACCCGTACAGCCGCCCTTCTAGCCCAAAGCAGAGGCATCAGCCAGGCGGAAATCGAAGAAGCAACAACGAAAAACTTTTTGCGGCTGTTTGGATTGCCGCCAATCGTGGGAAACTGAGAGAGGCGAGGTGTGTCGCACGCCCGGCCGGTGAACATCGGCCGGTGACAGCAACCCCGACCGGAGAAAAGGTTTATGGCGCAAGAAAACTCATTCGATATTGTCAGCAAGGTGGACGTTCAGGAAGTCCGTAACGCGATCGAACAGGCGGTAAAGGAAATCCGCCAGCGTTTCGACCTGAAGGACTCAAAGTCCGAGATCAAGCTGGCCGAAGGCGACAAGGAGATTCAGCTTGCCTCCGCCGGCGAATACCAGCTTGAAGCGGTCAAGGAGATTCTGGGCCAGAAGCTGGTCAAGCGCGGGGTTTCGCTCAAGAGCCTGACCTACAGCAAGCTGGAACAGGCCACCGGCCAGAGCGTACGCCAGAAAATTACTCTGCAGCAGGGCATCCCGACCGATAAGGCTAAAGAGATCGTCAAGCTGGTGAAGGAATCGAAGAAAAAGGTGCAAGCCACCATCCAGGGCGATACCGTACGCATCTCCGGCAAGGACCGCGACGACCTGCAGTCCATCATCGCTTTGCTCAAGGGCAAGGACCTGGGCGTCGATCTGCAATTCAGCAACTATCGCACCAATTAGCTCTGCGCCGCTTCCCTGCGCCGAGGCACCACGGCCACTCTAACCAGAAAAACGAGACCAGGACAACGTTGAACACATTGGCAATAGCGACAGCGCGTGAGGTCTTCGATCTGCTCCGGGACGACCTGGTGCTGGTTGAACAGGAACTGGGCCGCGACGCCGCTTCAAGCGTCAGCACGATCACGGAGATCGCCGAGTACCTGCGCGGTGGTGGCGGCAAGCGCATCCGTCCGTCGCTGTTGCTGCTGGCCTCGCACGCGCTGGGCTTCAGTGGCCCCAGCGCCATCCGGCTGGGATCCGTCGTGGAGATGGTGCACACCGCCACGCTAGTGCACGACGACATTATCGATGGCGCCGACACGCGCCGCGGCCGCCCTTCAGCCAACACCACTTGGGGCAACGAAAAGTGCGTTCTCGCCGGCGACTGGCTCTACATGCAGGCCTTCCGCGTGGCTCTGGAAGAAAAGAATCTGCGCGTTCTCGACCTGCTGATTACTTTGACGCAGCAGATGGTGGAAGGCGAGTTGCTACAGATTCAGAAGCTCGGCAAAGCCGTCAGCGAAGCCGAGTACTACGACCTGATTTACCGCAAAACCGCTTGTCTGTTTGCCACCTCCATGCGTCTGGGCGCAGTGCTGGCCTCCGCCAGCCCCGAGCATGAAGAGGCGCTTGCCACCTATGGCCGCACCGTCGGTCTCGCCTTCCAGGTGGTAGACGATGTGCTCGACCTGACCGCCACCGAAGAGGTATTGGGCAAACCGGTCGCCAGTGATCTGCGCGAAGGCAAAGCAACCCTCGCCGTCATCCACTCCATGGATCACGGCACGGCGCGCGACCGTCAGGCCATCCACCGGGTGTTGGACGACCGCAGCTTCGACCGCGTCACGCACGAGGAGCTGAAGGAAATCTTGAAGCGCAATGGCTCCATCGAGTACGCCATGAATATCGCCGACCGCTATGCCGAACAGGCCCGCGAGGCACTCGATGCGCTGCCTGAATCCGACTACAAGCGCGCCCTTAGCTGGATGCCGCAGTTTGTGGTGGCTCGCGACAAGTAAACCACGCGTTGCAGAAAATCAAAAGCCCCGTCAGCATGCTGACGGGGCTTTTGCATTGCACGTTGCATGGCCTTCCAACTACTCAGCCATCATGCCCTTCAACGCCAGCACATAGGGCTCAGGCAGCGTTGCTTTGTTCATCTGCGCATCGCACACCACATGAACCGTCTCGCCCTCGGCCAGCAGTTCGCGTTCCGCTTCTTCGCTGATGCGAAAGATCTCATACGCAAACTTGATCACCGAACCACGCAGCAGCACAGGGCGCGTCTCCACCTGGACCCGGTCGTCATAGCGAGCCGGCGCGCGATAACGGCAACGTGCTTCGGCCACGGGCAAAATGCAGCCGTGTTCCTTTTCCAGCCTGTCGTAGCTGAGGCCAGCGCTGAGTCCGGCCGCACGCAACAGATCAGTACGGCCAATCTCAAACCACACCAGATAGTTCGCGTAATAGACCACGTTCATCTGGTCGGTTTCGGCATAACGGACGCGCAGTTCGGAGGTAACGGGCATAGTAGGTGCTAGGTTCGAGGTTCTAGGGGCGAGTTGCGAGGTGCCAGGGGCTAGGGATTGAAACTTAGCACTTAGCACCTAGCACCTAGCACCTAGCACCTTTTTTACTGCCTCATCTTCGCAATAAACGGTAGATTCGATACGTCGTTGAAAATGACGAAGGCGAAGAAGACGATGATCAGCACGAAGGCGCCCTGATAGATGTACTCCTTCACGCGCATGCTGATGTCGCGGCGGATGAGGCTCTCGATCAACAGGAACAAAATCATGCCGCCATCGAGAATGGGGAACGGCAACAGGTTGAGAATGCCAAGATTCAGGCTGATTTCCGCCGCCAATCCGAACTTTGAGCCCCAATCCTGCGTCTGCGCGGCCTCACCGGCAGCAACCGCAATACCTACCGGGCCGGAGAGCTGCTTCACCGAAGCCTGATGCGAAATCAGCTTGCCCAGAATCTGCCCGATCCCCTTGGTCTCCACCACGCACATATCCACGGCGTGGCTATAAGCCTTGCTGAGCGCGAGAGGCGCGCGGCGCAACGCCGGCGCAACCTTGGGAGCCGCCGCGCGCACACCAATCAACCATGAATTGCCCTGCTGGCGCGGATGAACCACCACTGTACGCTGGGCACCCTGCTCCGTACGCACAGTCAGCGTCACCGGCTTGCCCTTGCCGTAGCTCAGGTAGGAGATCATCGGCAGGAGGGTATGGAAGCCATATCCATCCACGGCCAAAATCTGATCGCCCGCATGCAAACCGGCCTCGGCCGCTGCCGATCCGCTGGTGACCTCGCTCAGAGTGAACGGCTCCTGGAAGATGCGCGGAAAGCCCAGAGTATTCGACTGCAACTCCTCGCTGGCCGAGGGGAGAGAGAGCGGGAACGAAACGTTTTGGCCACCACGCAGCACGGTGACCGGAATCGTCGTGCCAGGATGCTCCTCAATGGCCATCTGGACCGCGCCCAGGTCGGGATTGGTCAGCGCGCCAAAGCTCGCAATCGTGTCGCCAGGCTTGAATCCCGCATTGTCGGCCACGGAACCGGGCTGTACCCACTCCAGAACCGGCTGCACCGAGGGCACTTCATTAATGAACGCGAAGTAGACGAACATCAGCACGAAAGCCAGAATGAAGTTGGCCGCCGGACCGGCCACGCCGATCAACATGCGCTGCCAGCGCGGATGCGCGGTAAAGGCGCCGGGATCGATCATGGACGCCACAACTGCAGGAGATCCGGCAGAGGCCTCCGCTGACAGCTTGTCCATGTCGGCAGCCAGCGAGGGGTTCGGAAGCGTAACTTCCTCCCCCGGATTCTCGCCCGTCATCTTCACATAGCCGCCCAAGGGCAGCAGGCAGACTTTGTAGTCGGTCTCGCCGTACTTGAAGCCGAACAGCCGGGGTCCAAAGCCGAACGAAAAAGCTTCCACGCGCACGCGGCAGAGCTTGGCGACGGCAAAGTGTCCAAGCTCGTGCACGATGACCATCAGGCCAATCAGGACAATGAAAGCAACGACGGTTACCACAAAATCATGCATAGATGTAGAGTGTGTTCCTCAAGACCGGAGGCCGCAAACTGCGCGGCGGTGAGGGCTGCGGTTACGCCACCAGTGCCCGGGCGCGTTCGCGCGCTTCGTGGTCGGCAGCAAGCACTTCGGCAATCGTAGCCGGATGCGACTCCGGCGTGCGAGCCAGCACCTTCTCAATTGTATCTGGGATGCCCATAAACGGGATGCGGCGGTTGAGGAAGGCGTCCACCGCCACCTCATCGGCTGCGTTCAGTGCAATGCAATGCGCTCCACCCTTCTCCGCAGCCTCATAACTAAGCCGCAAGCAGGGGAAGCGTTCGAAATCGGGTTGCTCAAAATCCAGGTGTTTGAGCGCGGCCAAATCGAAGGTCAGATTGGAAGCCGGACGCTCCGGATAGGCCAGCGCGTACAGGATCGGCAAACGCATGTCGGTCACCGAGATCTGAGCCAGGATGGATCCGTCCACATACTCCACCAGCGAGTGAACCGTGGACTGCGGATGCACTGTAACCCGTACCTGCGAGGCTGGAACATTGAACAGGCGGCAGGCCTCGATCACTTCCAGGCCCTTGTTCAGCATGGTGGCTGAATCAATCGTGATGCGGCGGCCCATCACCCAAGTAGGATGCTTGAGCGCCTGCTCGGGCGTAATCGATGCGAACTCCGCCAGCGGCTTCTGGCGGAAGGGCCCACCGGAGGCCGTCAGCCATACGTACTTGACTTCCTTGTGCTCGCCCACGCGCATGCACTGGTGGACAGCATTGTGTTCGCTGTCGATGGGCAGAATGGGCACGTTGTGCTCGCGAGCGGCCACGGTAAGAATCTCACCGGCGGCTACCATGCATTCCTTATTAGCCAAGCCGATGGGACGGCCCGCCAGAATGGCGGCATGGGTGGCCTCAAGACCAGCAACCCCCACAATCGCCGAAACCACGAAATCCGCCGCCGGGTGCGTGGAGCAGGCCACGGTGCCCGCAGTTCCATGCACCACCTCGATGCCCTTGATGCCAGCTCCGGCCAGCTTCTTCTCCAGTTCGCCCGCCAACTCAGCGGTAGCCAGCGAAATCATGCGCGGACGCCAGCGGGTGGCTTGCGCAAAAGCCTCCTCCAGATTGCGTCCGGCGGCCAGCGTTGCCACCTGATAGCGTTCCGGGAACTGTTCAACAATGGAGAGTGTGCTTTGGCCGATCGAACCTGTGGAACCGAGAATGGCGAGATGTTTCAACGGAGAATTCCCTTTCTCTAGTCTTCAATTTCTATTATCGCCGCCCGAAGCAGGCGTGGTCTCACGGTTCTCCTGTTGAATACGCAGCTTGGGCTGCAATAGTTCCCTCGCGGCCCGGGTACATCCCTCTTTCTTGGGCTGTAAAAAACACAACGGACATGGCCAAAGCCATGCCCGTCAGGAAGTTTCTTCCGCTGCTGCTGCGGTTCCGCCTAAAGCAACTGATGCAGTACCTGGCTGTACCAGACGGCCGGAGCCGCCAGCAACAAGGCGTCAATGCGGTCCAGCACGCCGCCATGCCCCGGAAGCAGGGTTCCGGAATCCTTGACGCCAACCGAGCGCTTCAGCGCCGATTCGGCCAGATCGCCAATCTGCGCGGCCACGTTGATGATGACCGCCACCACCAGCCAGTACCAGATGTCGTCGGGATAGGTAAGCACCGCAATGTCGTGCGCCTGCAACGTCGCAGCCAAACTGAACAGGATGCCCGCCGCGGCCATGCTGCCCACCACCGAACCGGCAGCTCCTTCCCAGCTCTTATTGGGACTGAGCGAGGGCGCCATCTTGTGCTTTCCCAAGGCTTTGCCCACGTACATTGCCACCGAGTCCCCGGCCCAAACCGCACACAGCAGCAGCGTAACCAGCGATGGCCCGTTCGCCTGGCCCTCCAGAATGGGCAGCGAGACCAGCGAAAACCCGCAATACACCAGGGCAAAGACACCGCTCATGGCATCCACCATCACCTGCTCCACCGGATGGAAGAAGGTGCAGTAGACGAACAACAGCGCGCACAGAGCGCCCAATACAGCCGCCGTATGCTGAACCCAGAAGTAGTTGCCCACGAACAGCAGCAGAATGGCCACCAGCACAGCAATCCGCGGCGGTCTGCCTCCCCCCAGGTTGGTCAGGCTCATGAACTCCCAACTCGCCAGCATGGCAACCACCGCCACACCGAGGGAAAACAGCCACTGCGCCTTTGGTCCCAGAAAGACCATGGCCAGCACAAGAGGGATCAACACTAAAGCTGTCAGTACACGTTTCATGTCCAGTGTGAGAATACACTGCGCGAGGTCAGAGCGTATCAAGAACAAAGAGCAGGAAATATCCGCACCTGCAGTCTAAAAGCCTCAGCCTAGATATAAACACATTCACCTAAGACAGTCTTATCTATTGACAGACAGTCTATCCCATGGCATCTTGATCACAACATCGCGCCATCGGCGCCTAGGTCACGAAAGGAGAAAAATCCATGAAGCAGGGAATGAGTGATCGAATTCGTACATGGGCAAGGCAAAAATATGTGGACGCCGCCCGAAGCACCGGCCAAAAGGAGTTCTCCATTGCAGTACGGGATATTTGCATGGATTTAAAAGACAAAGGGCTTCCGCTCCGCAACACTCCCCAGGTATGCAATGCGCTTCAATCCACGAAGTTCCTCCGCGAAAACGAACTTGAGATTACTTCTGTGGACGGTCCGCCCTCGCGACAGAGCACAACCGTGGTTGTGCACTATCGGATGCTCAACACACAAATCGGACTGCAAGCTTCTTTGCAAAATGGCGCTTCCGGATGGCCCACAGAAGAGACTCCAGAGGAATGGTCCTTCCGTCTTACGGAGAAACTGCGCGGCCTATTCAAGGAAGAACTGGAGGAGTTTGGTGGTGCGGAAGGCTTCATGCGCTGGGTCCGGTCGGATGAACCTGAAAAGAGCGATGAGGCTGCAGCATGAGCCGTATCTGTTGGGACTCCATGTTATTTATCTATCTGCTCGATGATCACCCTATCTATGCACCGCGTGTCCGGCAGTTATTTGAACGCGCTCGGCGGCGCAATGACCAGTTGTTCGCTACGTTTCTATCGCTTGGCGAAATCATGGCTGGAGCAGGCAGATCACCCAATCCTGCCAAAACAATGGCTGTCTCTGAAACCCTGCGCGAACTTGGTTTTACATTTCTTCCTTACGATGGAGGCGCGGTAATGCCCTTCAGCCAGTTGCGCGCGCACCACAAACTAGGCGTCGCCGATTCCATTCACTTGGCCTGTGCAGCTTCTGCCGGAATCGATCTCTTTCTGACTGGAGACAAGCAACTCATCCGGCTTGACGTACCTGGCATTCAATTCATCGCCGATTTCATGACGTCGATTCTTTAAGCTTTCACCGCTAGCCGGCTACAATCCGCGCCCGTTCCGTTTCTTCGTCCACCGTGCCGGAATCCTCGCCCAGGCCGCCGTAACGACGCTCGCGGCGCTGATAGTTGGCAATCGCCTCCAGCAGATGAATCCCGCGAAAATCCGGCCAGAAGCGGTCGGTGACAAAAATCTCCGTATAGGCAATCTGCCAGAGCAGAAAATTCGAAATGCGCATCTCGCCCGAGGTGCGGATCAGGAGATCCGGGTCCGGCATATGCGCGGTATACAGATGGCGATGAATGTCTTCCTCGGTCAGGCGCTCGGGGGCAATGCCCTTTTGCGCCATTTCAACTCCCAGCCGGCGGAAGGCGTCCACCATCTCCGAACGTGCGCCATAGTTCAAGGCCAGGGTCAACGTAGTCCCCGTGTTGCGGGACGTGGTTTCCTCTGCCCAGTGCATCTTGTCCTGCACCTCGGGCGGCAGCTCGTGGGTCCGGCCAATATAGCGCATGCGCACGTTGTTATCCATCATGCGCTGCACATTCGACTCCAGATAGGACTTGAGCAGCCGCATCAGGAAGTTGACTTCAGCCCGCGGACGACGAAGATTATTTTCCAAGGAAAAGGCGTACAGAGTAAGCCAGGGCAGCCCGATACGCGAAGCAGCTTCCGTCACCAGTTGCACACTGCGCGCGCCTTGCTGATGGCCCAGAAAGCGCTTGAGGGAACGGGTACCGGCCCAACGCCCATTGCCATCCATGATGATGGCCACATGCTGGGGCATTGCATTTGGTTTCAGCCGGTTATAAACTGCGCGCTCCTCGTCGCTCAGCTCATCGATCCGCAGCTTGGAAGAAGGGTGCAAAGGTCCGCCTCAAAAAGGAATATGCGGCCGCCGCAGCCCTGTCGAGCCACTACACGCCGCAACGCCATCAACCCGCCAACTTCCGCGAGCCTGCCACCTGCTCTTCGCTTGCCGGGTGCAGCCGGCGGCTGCACCCGCAAAAGCAGGCACCATCTCAGAAGCTAGCACAAGCGCCTAGGTGCTGCAATCGTCCGTCTCACTGCGCACCAAGGCACGCGCCCACTCCGGAGCGGCGGCACCGGCAAACCGGCCGGCGCTACGCCGTACGGCGGCGTCCGCTGGAAGCGTCGCGCACTTCGCCCAGCAAAATAGTCCGCTGCAACTGATCCAGTTGCGGCAACAGTTCCGCCAGTTCGGCCAGGAACGGATCGGCAAAGATCGAGGCCACTTCCGCATCGCGACGGCTGCGGGAATCGCGCACCAACTGGCTTACGTCCACGGCCAAAGCCTGCGCCAGCCGTTCCAGCGAGCCCAGCGTGGGAATCGCCTTGCCGTTCTCAATCTTGGAGATGTAGGTACGGGGCACCTGCATCCGGCCGGCCAGTTGACGCTGGCTCAGATGGCGCGCACGCCGAATATCGCGCACCTGGGCCGCCACCTGCAAACCGGCTTCGGCTGAAGGCGCAACCGGCTGGCTGGTCACCAACTGGGGAGCAAACTGGATGGGTTCTTCAATGTCCAGGGGCTTGTGGCAGCGGCGGCACAGCGAGTTGCTGGTCCGGTACTGCATCAGGCGGCAGTGCTCGCAACGCACGACTTCGCGGGAATCCACACACATGACAGGGGTGGTCGCCATAGGCTAGTTACGGAGCGCCAGAGCAGGGCCTCCGTGGTGCTTTTTTTGCACCGCGAATAATGCTACTTTCGCGGGAGTGAACCATAATTGTCAAGTAGAAACTTTGGCTCTTACCCAAGATTCACCTAGGATTTCCGGCGAAACCCGAATTGGCACGAACCAAACTCAGCAACTGGAGGCCCCATGAATCCCACTCAAAACAGCTTTGGACGCCAGCAGGCCTGGGAGTTGCTCTGCTCGTGGACTGCATCTGAAA
>Ga0207834_1000752_pt1 | contig 10813 bp, 11 predicted proteins | sample LuqExpMetagenom5_FD_187763 | JGI IMG/M metagenome (GOLD analysis project Ga0207834, IMG submission 187763) | Tropical forest soil microbial communities from Luquillo Experimental Forest, Puerto Rico - Sample 5 (SPAdes) | ecosystem: Environmental > Terrestrial > Soil > Tropical forest ...
ATCGACTTCCACGAGGGCGACAAGATAGACGAGAGGGCGTTGAAGGCTCTCGTTCGCGCCGCCGTGACCCTGAACAAGTCGACAGCCCAAAGCTAGCCGAGCTGGCGGATACTGCCCGAAGCGCGACCGAAGCGCAGCGTCACTGCACCGAGCTTTCTTACCCGCTCCGCTATAGCGTCCGTAGCAGCAAAGATGTGACTGACTTGTTCATCCAATAGGAGGTTTATGGCAGAAGCCGCACCCTATATGCTTCAGAGTGGCGCGGAGGATGCCATTGGATACGACAGCAAGGATCTCAGACCTGGCCGAGAGCCAGAAACACGATCAATTTATCCCAGTTCGCAAGGAAGATCTTTTCAGCACCCTCATCAAGCAGGGAGACTTAGCGGACCCTGCAGAGCGTGAACTTTTTCGGCGTTTTGCGCGTACGCTGCGCACGATCTGTCACTACGAATATTCCGAGACGCTCGATCGGCTGCGCGATGATTATTACTATTTCAATCCTGAGATTGCAGGCCACGCCGCGGCCGACCGGGCAAAGAGTAATTGCGCCTATGACGATCTGATCCGATCTCTGGACAAACTTCTCAAAGATGCAAATTTTGAGGAGCTGCCGCACGAGGACGTCGCAGACGCCCACCGCAAGCGCACAGTTCCGGTTGAAGTCAGGGCAGAGCACGACGATTTCCGCGAGATGCGCTTTTACAAGCGTGGCCGCCATGTCGAGCGGTTTGAGGTTACCGAATGGTTCGGCTTGCGGCGGCGCGAAGTTGAGATCGAGGTGTTCGATGACATCGTGCTTGTGGTGGCAATGAAGACCCGGGCCGAGATTGGCTCGCGGCGCGAATTGCGCATCTTGAAGCGCCGCAAGATCATCCCAGGGTCGGTGCTGCTGAAATATTTCCGCAATATCGCGTGCGGCGATCTCTACGCTCTCTTTCCAAATGCGCGCGTCGTCATGAGCAATTTCGACAAGGCCTTTCTCGGCGTACCGGCAATTGCCGGCGGCATTCCTATCCTACTCAAGCTCTACGCCACGGTTTCCGTCCTGTTCCTTGTGGCGGGAATTTATTTCGGCGGATCAGGGTCGGTTGAGGACGCCGACATGAAAACGGCACTCGCTGCCTTGATGGGGATCATGGCGCTCGGTGGCTTTGCCGTGCGCCAATGGCTGAAATATCGGCATAAAACGCTGAAGTATCACATGGAGCTTAACGAAAATATCTATTTCCGCAATGTCAACAATAATGCGGGCATTTTTGACTACTTGATCGCCACTGCCGAGGACCAGGAGAGCAAGGAAGCGGTGCTCGCATATCACTTCATCCGCAAGGCGGAGGTAGGGCCAACGGCGACCGAGGTTGCGGGCCGTGTCGAGACGTGGCTCGAAAAAAACTTTGTGGTCAATGTCGATTTCAAGATTGCCAATGCACTCGAGACGCTCAATCGCTTTGGGCTCGTGCGACGTGAGGGCGAGCAGCTCTTTGTCCTGTCACTCGAGCCGGCAATCGCCCAGTTGCACCAAGTTTGGAACAATTTTTTTAAGCGTGAAACGTGAGTAGAGAGGTGAGCGCTTTCTTTTGGGACTGGGGCTCCTGTGATTCTGTATTGCAAACAGATCAATCATCCAATGAGAAGCGAAATGGAGCGCGGAAAGATCGCTGGTTCCTCCATCACGATTGAAAGCAATCCTCGCGACCCCAACAGCCTTGGGACGGCTGGCGCATTCCAAAATGAGCGCTTTTTAGTGATTGGCGTCGGATACTAACGCTTGCGGCCATCCTTTCGGCTGGCTGCTTCAATGTGAGATTCGGGCGCGCAAAGTCACGGTCCCGTGCATGCGAGCAGGGCTTCCTTGATCTTTGCGACGGCGTAGTTGCCGAGCTTATCAAGTTCGAGATGTGGGAAATTTGGCATCTCGTTTGCCGTCACGACGCAATCGACGATTGCTGGTCCGTCGACTTTGAGTGCTCCGTTGATCTCGGCGTGCAGCTCACCCGGTTTCATCGCTCTAAATCCGTGACCGCCGCAAGCGGGCGCGAGCGCGCTGAAATCCGGATTGGGGAATTCGATTCCTTCCTTGTACGCGGGCAGGCCGACGGCCTCAGCTTCCAGCGGGATCAGTCCAAAAGACGAATTGTTATAGACGATAACCTTTACGGGCAGTTTGTGATGCACAGCAGTTAGGAATTCGCACATGAGCATGTTGAAGCCGCCATCACCGCAAAGCGCAATTACCTGGCGCGAGCGGTCGAGTGCCTGGATGCCGTTAGCCTGACCGAGCGCAGTTCCGACCGCGGCATTGTTGAAAGAGCCGATGATCCGTTGCGATCCGCTTTGACGTATCCAGTTGGCGGACCAAAGAGTATTGAGCCCAGTGTCGAAGACGAAGACTGCGTCGCGCCTGGCGAGGTCGCTGACCGCCCGTGCGACGGCCTGCGGATGAATGCGATCCATGCTGCGTGTCGGATCGGCCTGCCGGTCCAGCATCTCATCCCATTTGCGGCGCTCGTTGATCACCCGGTCCCGGAACTTGCCATCGCTCTTGGCGCTGACCCGTTCGAGGAGGAGCTTCAATGTCGGCCGCACCGAGCCGACGACACCAAGCGCTGTTGGGGCACGGCGTCCGAGCACGCGCGCCCTATCGTCGATTTGAATGACGCCGCCGTTGCGCGGAAGGAATTCCGAATACGGATAGTCGGTGCCCAGCATAACAAACAGGTCGCAGCGCATGACCGCGTGGTACACGGCTTTGGTGCCGATCATGCCGACGCCGCCCATCCAGCGCGGATCGTCGTACGGCATGATGTCCTTGCCCTTGACCGAATGAACGAGCGGTGCCTTAAGCCGGTCCGAGAGGGAGCGCAGTTCTTCGACGACGCCGTGGCAGCCGGCGCCACACATGACGACAATGGTACCGGCTGCATCGATCCGGCGGGCGATTTCGGCGAGATCTTCCTCGCTCGGAACGATTTCAGGCCGCGGCCTCAAGGTCCCGACGCTCGATACGGCGCCCTCGGCCTTCGTCTCAAAGACATCTTGCGGTACCGTCAGGTGGGCGACGCCACGTCCCGCGTAGGCTGCCGCAATCGCCTGATGAATGACTGCCGGCGCTTGGGCGGCCGAGGAAATGGTTTCCGTGTAAAGCGATACGTCGCGAAACAGCAGATCAGGCTCCGTGGTCTGGATGAAGTCGGTACCGTGCATTTTTCGCGGCATGTCGCCCGAGAGCGCCAGGACCGGCGCATGGTCACGGCTCGCTTCGTAAAGACCGGCGACAAGGTGCGTGCTACCGGGCCCGGTCGTGCCGCAGCAGACCGCAAGCTGGCCGGTGAGCTTCGCCTGGCCGGCGGCGGCAAGCGCTGCGCCTTCCTCATGGCGCACGCCGACCCATTCGATTTTGCTGCGGCGGACTGCATCGGCGAGCGGGTTGAGCGAGTCGCCGATCAGTCCGAAAATATGCTTGACACCGATCCGTTCGAGCGTGCCGACCAGCATGTCTGCGACCGTTTGTGTCATCAACGCCTCCTGTCTCCGCGAGTGCTTGTGTCCGACTGTCGCGCCGCTCCATAGCTATGCCGCTCATCGATCAACAGATGAGCACGATCTTGCCGACCGATCCGGGTTCAAGGATCTCCTTGTGTGCGCGCGCCGCTTCGGCGAGTGGCAATTCCTTGCCAACGATGGGGCGCAGAGTACCGTTTTCGAGGCCTGCAAAGAGCCCGGCGTGGATGTCCGCTTCTTCGGCAGGTGTAATGGCCCAGAGCGTAAACCCGCGAATTGAAGCGCGGCGGGCCATCAGCTGACGAGGATCGATGGTGACCTCGCCGCGACTGCCGATCACGATGACGCGGCCATTGTTAGCCAAAAGTTTCGTGTCATTGGAGAGATTCACGTTGGCGAGCATTTCCAGAATGATGTCCACGCCGCGGTTGCCCGTCGCTTGCAGAATTTCTTCCTGATATCCAGCTTTGCGGTGATCGAAAACTTGATGCGCCCCTTGCTGCTTGGCCAGTTCGAGGCCTTTCGGCGTCCCGGCGGTGCCAAGAACCTTAAGACCCATGGCGCGCCCGATTTGGAGGGCCGCGTTGCCCACACCGCCACTTGCGCCATGCACTAGTAAGGTCTCGGAAGCGTGCGCTTCCGCCGAGTGATACAGCGCATGATATGCGGTTCCATAGGGAACCCAGATTCCTGCGCCCTGCTTGAGATCAATTCTCGCGGGAAGCGGATGCACTTGCTCTTCGAGCGCGAGTGCGTATTCCGCATATGCACCGGTGAGGGTCCGCGCGACGTATACGCGATCGTCTCGCTTCACTTTTTTGACGCCCTCGCCAACCGCTTCAACCACTCCGGCGCCATCCGATCCGGGAGTGTAGGGGAGCGGAGGCTTCAAGGCATAGGTGCCTGCGCGCATGTAGGTGTCATAGGGATTGACCCCGGCCGCATGAATGCGCACCAGCACCTGGCCTGCCGAAGGTTTTGGTGTAGCCACCTCCTCAAGCTTGAGGACCTCAGGACCACCAAATTCATGAACCCGAATCGCTTTCATTTTTCAGTCTCCAGGTTCGCAGGCGCTGAACGTGGAACTATTCGATCACGTCGTCAACGCGGGCGGTAGCAAGGATGGCACCGCAGAACTAAGCGCTTTACCAAGTTGCGGCCGGCCGGATGCCAATGCGCCTCCGCCCTGCGCCCGCCCGCTGAGCGCCTCTTTTTGCGTTCCTAGCAGCGGCCCGTCGACCAGACAGTAAACACAGCTATCAGAGGTCAGGCCATCCTGTGATTCATGTGGAACGAAAGTGGTTCATGACTTCCTACACAAGACAATGAACGGCGCGAGCGCAGCGTCAGTCCGTTGAAATTTGCCCATCTTCAGCAATTCCGCTCCGTGGTCTAATTCATTCTTTCGTCACAAAGCTTCGAGGTCCGATCTTCGCCCATTTACATGCTCGCTTGCGCAGCCACATCCTTGTCGTAACATGAGGTGGTTAGAAGCAAATCCGACGTTCAACCTCATTGATGTGCCTACCTAAACGCTTTAGCAGGAGAGTACAAATGACCACTCAAAAAGCCAAAGTACTGCGGACAGCTCCGCTTGCAACACCCACCGACCTCAAGCCGAATGCCGTACGCGACCTTGCTGGCGCGCTCAATATCCTGCTAGCGGATATGTTTGGACTGTACATAAAAACGAAGAATTTCCATTGGCACGTGTCGGGTCCGCATTTCCGGGATTACCATCTGCTCTTGGATGAGCAGGGCGATCAGATTTTCGCCACGACCGACGCCATTGCCGAGCGGGTGCGAAAGATTGGCGGCACCACGCTGCGTTCGATCGGCCACATCGGTCGCCTACAACGCATCGAGGACAACGATGCGGATTTTGTAACGCCGATGGATATGCTCGCCGAACTGCGTGACGACAATAAGCAGCTGGTGGCGCGCATGCGTGAGACCCACGATCTATGCGACGAGCACAGCGACGTTGCTACCGCAAGCCTGCTTGAGGTTTGGATCGACGAGGCCGAGCGCCGCACTTGGTTCCTATATGAAGCGACTCGTGCGGGTCAGTGATCCACGAGCGTTGAAGCTCGAAATCTCAGATTGGAGCTCCGACAGAGGATGCCGCAGGTCCCGATGATGCGGCGTTGATGTGGAAAGCTGAATATCTTAGGTTCTGCGCGCCAGCCCCTAGCGGCTATGCAGCTCGACGATGACCCCATCTTTTGCGGTCGCTAATCGAGGGTAAAGCGGACCGCTATTGGAACGTCACGGTCGCGATGGCGCGGTTGACCTTGTCTTGCGGCCAAAAGGTGACGGGCCCGGGTGCTGCGCCCGGTGTGGCGATGTTGGTGCCTTGGCCGGGCTGGGTCAGGATCTGCTCGCCCGCCGCGTTCGACACGCTCACCACACCTTCGATAAGGAACACGCCGAGCACCTGATCGTCGATCGGCCCGCCCCAGAATTCCGTCCCGCGGATGCCAAGGGTCGCGACAGCCGTCGTCACGCTGACGTCAGAGCGGGCCAGCTTCGACAGCTGGCCGGAGAGAAACAGGAAGGCGCCGACCACCCCGAACTTGATCGTTCCGCTGCCCGCGGCTGGATTGAAGACGTACCTATCGAACGTCAGCTGCGCCTTCTCGCCGAGCGTCAGCCGCGTGTTGTCGGTAAAAGTGATTTCCAGCCGCGCCGCTTCACCGGTTGACACGACCTCGTTGAGGAAGACGGACGCGCTGAGGCTGAGCGTTCGTGTGGCGCCGCCACGCGTTCCGCTCGCCTCTCCCTGTATACGACTCACCGCGCCGATCGTCTCCTGCGCCGCGGCCTGACCGCCAGCGAAGCCAGATAAGAGAAGCGTCATCGCAATGACGATCAGCCGATGCATTCCGCGCCTGCCCATGCGAATACCATCGGACAAATCTTACGCAATGCGAAGGCGCACCCGTCCTTGCGGCGGGTATGCCCCAGCATCGCCTTAAGCCTTGCGCGCTTGAGATCGAACAACGCAGCGAGAACTTTGGGGAGGCTCAACTAGCCGCGAATACCAAGTGTCCCAGAGGGCGTTTTGATCTGGTAGACCATCTCGTGCTTGCCGGTCACAAATCGAAACGCGCCACGTGTCGCCTCAATAACAACGCTGCCCGATGAGCGGGTGGGATCATAGACGAACTTATCCAGCCGGATTTCCGATATGGGCCCAATACTCATCGTCGTTTCGTCGAGGAATTGTAGATCCGCGACCGCAGCATCTCCGGTACGCACGACTTCGTTGTTATAAACGCTTGTGCCCTTCGAAATGCTTTGTGTCGTAGATCCAACAAGACCTTCAACTCTGTTCTTGGTGGCGGTGGCATTCCCAATCGTAGGATCCTGCGCAAAAGACGCAGTCGATTGCACCGCGACCAATGCCGCAAGTGCGCACGCGGAAGTCCACAGATGATTTGGCATGGTTCGCCTTTGGCAAGAAATGGATGTCAATTAAATATAATTCGATTTGCGTGATGGGGATGTGAGATGTCTCACAGATCGCTATTTTTGCAGGCTAAGCCTGCAAACGCGCATAGACCTGTTTAATCAGTAGGTCCCGGGTTCGAGTCCCGGCGCGCTCAGCAAATAAAATCAATGGCTTAATCCTACATTTTACCGTTTTATCCCGCAGTGGAAGACGATTGTGCACACGGATGTGCGCACATTTTGGGAAATGGTCATCCTAGGGCCGTCGCGCAGCATCGGCCCTAGTATCTACCGGAAGCTACCTGATTACAGGGAACTTGAACTGAAACGTTGAGTCAGCCCGTCAGGGTAACGAGAACTACGCGGTTGGCCAATGTCTCGCCGTTGGCAAGAAATGCCGGCATGGTCGCGGGCGTCGCTTCATGGCCTTACACAAGGTCTCGGCGGCGGAGTTTTAGCGGCATAAATTGCGAGCCTCATGCATGGTTATCCCGAGGTCACCTGCGGCACGATGATCGCTCGCCAGATATTCGATAAGCTCCTGGCGCTGCCTGCGGTGGGTGCGTGCGACGCGGAGCCGGTCGGCAACCCGGTTGAAGACAGTACGAAGCGAAAACGTCCTGCGTCCAGCGAATGTATCGCTCGTTTCAGCCTGCGAAGAGCAAAACATGAGAAACTCCCAAAATGACCTGGGGCAATCTTTCCTTGCTTGTCCTTTCGCCGCCACCCGATTACGGCTAGGCGACGCGCGGTTACGCGTATTGCGCCTCCCCGTTGCCGAACGACCAATTCTCTTTGGCGACTTCCACGACGTTGAGGAAAATATCTTGCGGCCGCAGCCGCGGATTCTTACCGAGCCGCTCGACGATGCGGTGGTAGAGCGCCTTCTTCTGCTCGACGGTCCGGGTATTGCTCACCGTTAGTTGAATGAGCACAAGATCGTCGCTACGCTCGATATTGAAGTATTTACGGTCATAGATGAAATCGCGTGGCTCGAGCTCGTCGACGGTGGCGAAGAAGTCGTTCTCTGGTACGTTAAAGGTCTCGCGCAGCGACGCGTAGATGTTCTCGGCGATCGCTCGGCGATAGTCGTCGGGCTTGCCTGTTCGCAGTGAAATGCGAATGAGAGGCATCATGATCCTCCTGTCGGAATGGAAGTTGGTACGGCTCTGCTGAAATATGGACCCTTGCCTCACATTAGAAAAATTGATAGTTTTAAAGCAATAGTTTTGTAGAACTAATCAATGCAGCTGGCCAATCTTGACATGGATGTGCTGCGGACGCTGGCCGTCGCCATGGATCTCGGCGGTTTCAGCAAGGCAGCGGAACGGCTGGGCCGCTCGCAGTCAGCCGTCAGCCTACAAATGCGCAGGCTCGAGGAGCGCGTCGGTCGCCCATTATTTCGCCGCGAGGGCAGGGGGCTTGCGCTAACCGATGCCGGCGACGTCGTGCTTAGCTATGCGCGGCAAATTCTGGAATTGAACGATCAGGCAGTGGCAGCGGCGCGCGGCATCGCCATCGGCGGCTCCGTGCGATTTGGCGTGCCGCAAGATTTTGGCGATAGCTGGCTACCGGGCGTGTTGGCGCGTTTCAGTCGCGCACATCCATCGGTGCTCATCGAGGTGCGCGTCGATCGTGCCAACAAACTTGTCGAGCGTATCGCCGAGAGCGGCCTTGATCTGGCACTGATGTGGGGCAACCCGCCCGTTGCCAACACGGTGGCAGTGCAGCGGCTGCCAATGGTGTGGATCGGCCTCAAGGGTTACACGGTGCCGAGGGGCGATACAGTTCCTCTGGCGCTGTTCGAATCGCCATGCGTTTTTCGGCAACCCGGTGTCGAAGCGTTGGAGCGAACGCATCGGCCATGGCGGCTTGCCTTTACTTCGCCGAGTCTGAGCGGATTATGGGCGGCTGCCGCCGCAGGCCTTGGAGTCACGGTGCGCACTCCGCTCGGTTTGCCGTCGCCGCTGGCAGTACTGGGCAAGTCCAGTGGTCTGCCGAAATTGCCGCAGATCGCGCTGTCGCTTTACACGGCGCAACCGGAGCCGCCGCAGGCCGTGGCGCGTTTACGCGAAATCCTGATCGAGGAGCTGCCGCTGCCAGGTTAGGTCCGCTTGACCCAGATCACGGACTCACGCCAGGACGTCGTTCGAGTGCGCTCTGTGCCGATACTGTTGCAAAAAGATTTTTAGCCTCTGACCGAAGAACATTTTTCACTTTGGAGCGCGAATGGGGAATTTAACCGTTAAGGTTGGCAGTATCTAGGTTGGCAGGATCAAGGATCTGGCCCTGATGCGAACCCTCCACTGCCGCGACATAAGCCTTCGCGACGTCGGCTGAAGCAAGGCCCGGGCTCGGGTCCATGCCGAATTTTACCATTGTTTCTTTCACCCACGGCGGACTGACCGCGTTGATGCGGAGTTTTCGAGGCATTTCAAGCGCGGCAGCCCGCACAAAGCCCTCGAGGCCGGCGTTGACCATCGAAATTGATGCGCTGCCCACCATCGGGCGCATCGCAAGTATACCCGTTGTTAGGGTAATCGAGCCGCCGTCACGGAGTTGATCGGTCGCTATCCGGGCAAGCGAAACCTGTCCCATGAGCTTGCTGCGAATACCGAGCTCATAGTCGGCGTCTGTCAGCTCCGCAAAGGGTTTGAATATCGCGTTGCCGGTGCATGAGATTACCGCGTCGACGTCTCGTATCTTCTCGAACATAGCGCGGACTGACGCCGAGTCATCGATGTTGACCTTAATATGACCGTTGCGCGAGGCATGCACGACCTCGTGCTTCTTCAGCGAGAGTGCCTTTGCGACCTCACTCCCAATGGTGCCAGTGGCTCCGATGACAACAATTCTCATGACGCGCAAATCCCACAAGATCCTCAATTATTCAGTCTCATAATTTAGTCTGATAATACGGCTGCGAGGCGCGTCGCAAGTGCCAAGCGAAGCCGGAGTAATGGTGCTTCTCGCGTACATGGGACGAGGCTGCAAAAGCCGCGGTCGACAACGCTGCGAAATCTTTGAGAGACCTTAGGATCGCAGAAATCGTGCAGCTTGATAAAAACGAACTTACGAGCATGAGCTATATTGAAGGGAGATAGGCGAGAAGAGGAAACGTGGAGGTGACTCGCTGAAACGATCCAGCTATTCATCTAAAAAACTTTGCACCTGATTAATGAGGTGCATCCGGCCTTTCTCGAGAGCAACCGTATGGGTGCCCTCTCCGATGACCACGTGACGCTTGTAGGGCGTATTCGTGAGCTTGCTGAAGACTTCTTGCGCCATGTAAAGCGGCGTGTCCTGGTCCCACTCAGCCAGGATGAGTAAGGTCGGAACGCGAATTTTTTCCGGGTCCCAGGTCGCTTTGCCGGTTCCCCAATATTCAATGACATCCTTAAGCACACCATTGGGTACCCGAATCGCCGGCGGTGTCCGTTTTGCGCCGGCGGGATCAGTTGCAAGAGTCGCTTCCCACCATTTGTCGAACCACGAGGTCGGGCTGATTTCCTCGACCCGTTGGGGAGGAATTCCGCGAGTTCCTCGTTCGCGCACGACGTTCCGCGGTGCAACGCGATAGGCGCCCGATCCGCTAAACGGCGGCGGCGCCTTCAGCATCCAAAGCGGAGAATAGAGTACAAGTTTGTTCACCTTGTCGTTGTTAGCTGTCGTGTAGCCGGCCATGATTGCCGTCCCCCATGACCAGCCCACCAGATCGAGTTTCGAGATGCCTCTGCGCTTGAGGATAAAGTCCACCACGGAGCCAACGTCGATGACCGCATCGGCAGTCGTCGCAAAAGGTGGATTCTCCGTGGGAGGGGCGTCCATCGCCGGCGGCCGCGTAGAGCCGCCATAA
>Ga0207834_1000760_pt1 | contig 10727 bp, 10 predicted proteins | sample LuqExpMetagenom5_FD_187763 | JGI IMG/M metagenome (GOLD analysis project Ga0207834, IMG submission 187763) | Tropical forest soil microbial communities from Luquillo Experimental Forest, Puerto Rico - Sample 5 (SPAdes) | ecosystem: Environmental > Terrestrial > Soil > Tropical forest ...
AAGAGCGACATCATGGCTGTGACAAAATCCGCATACGCCACCTTCCAGGCTCCACCATGGTGTCCGCCATGGCTGACCTTCTTCTTGATGACGATAATCGGTCTTCCTCTGTCGCTGGCCATCTGCTCCTGCTCTCAGTTTCCCGGCTTTTGATGCTAGGCTGCGGCGGCCGCCTCGGCCGTACCACCACCCTTGCAGTTCTTTTCCATCTCGTTGAAGTCGGGGCGCACGCTGCCGGGGATAGCCCGGCGGCCCATTTCAATGGCGATCATCGGAGCAGAGCCCTTCAGGAAAGCCAACATCACCACGCGCAACACATGCAGATATTCGTTATGTTCATCGGCGGTTTTGCGCATGCTGGAGCTGATTGGACCCACCACGCCGTAGCAGGCCAGAATGCCCAGGAAGGTTCCCACCAGAGCGGCCGCCACTTTTTCGCCAATCTCCTCCGGCGGTCCGCCGAGCGCGCCCATGGTGATGACCACACCCAGCACGGCTGCCACAATGCCAAGGCCAGGGAGCGCATCGGCCACGGTGGTCAGCGCGTCCACGGGCTGTATCGCCTGGTGATGATGGACCTCCATATCCAGTTCCATCATCTGATCCATGTCGAACGGCTCCACGCCTCCGGTGATGGCGGTACGCAAGGTATCGCAGAGAAAGTCCACCGCGTGATGATCGGCCAGAAAGTCAGGATAGTTTTTGAAGAGGCTGCTCTCCGCCGGCTTCTCCACATCCATTTCCACGCTCAACAGGCCCTCTTTCCTCACCTTGTTGAGGAACTGGTACAGCATTCGGAGCGTGTTCAGATAGCGTGCCTTGGTGAAAGGTGATCCCTTGAGCACACCTAACAGGCCGGCAATGACGCCCTTGATGATGTGCAGCGGATTGGCAATCAGCAACGTGCCAATGGCGGCGCCTCCCAGGATAAGGAGTTCCGCCGGCTGCACAAGAACAGCAATGTGCCCCTTCTCCATCAGGAAGCCGCCAATCACAGCTCCGAGCACAACCACGATGCCTATTATGGCAAACATATCTTTCCCCCTACTGGCGGCGTAATCGTGTTGCCCCCCGCATGCATACTGGTCTGGAGGGCTTTCTGCGCCTGCTTGAGCAATTCCGTCAGAGTACTGATTTCACCCTTTCGCACCTGGCAGGCTCCAATACTTACCGTCAACTGCACACGATCGCCCCACCAGCGAAAATCCGTGGTGCGTGCCAGCCCAGCCAGTTTTTTGGCATGAACTGACAACAGATCCGCGTTCCGCTCATGCGCGATAACCAAAAACTCATCCGTTCCCCAACGGCCTATCTCTTCGGACGGGCGGAGGCCCTGCGCAATGGCATGCTGCATTTTCACCAGCATGGTTTCGCAGGCCGCTAGGCCGTGGGTTTTGCGCAGTTCATGCGCCTGATCGACGGAGATCCACAAAACGCCAAAGGGATCGCCCTCGTTCTCGAAATCCTCAAACACCTGTGCCAGCCTGTCTTCCAACTCCTGCTGACTGGCCGCGATGCTGCGATCATCACCGGCATCGCCGTGCGGCAACGCATCCAGGCTGCGGGAGGGATGGAACAATACCGCCCGTCCAATCCTTCCGCCAAGCCCATCGCGAAGAACCAAATAACTTCCGATCAGCGGCACATCGTGCCCCTGTTTGTGCCGCAGGCGCATATGCCTCTTGCGGCCTGCCGCCTGTTCGACCTCACCCAAGGCTGCCGCTTCCTCGCCCAGTAACGAACCAAGCGATTCCGGAGCAGGACGCCCCAACACTTCAATCGCCGCATAGCCAGTGATTGCTTCTGCCGCCCGGTTCCAGCACACAGGCTCACCTGCGGGGCCCTGTATCACAACCCCATCAGGAAGACTGTCCAGCATGGCTTCCAGAAGCTCGCTTCGCTCCATCATCCCTGCCCCAAGCCTCTCGTTCTGAACTTTATTGCCTTTGGTTCGCCTGCTTGCGCGCTGTTGCGGCAAATTGGCGTGAGAGACTCCCACAGCTTTTTCATCGGCGCTCAAGCAACGAACTTCATTCAGGCTTCCCGCAGAGAGAAATGAATCTGTGAATTTCATCCAAAATAGAGCAGCCTCCCCCGAAAACTTATTTTCCGGGAAGAGGCCGCACTAAATTATTGATTTTCCTTAATTACCGACAACCAGAAACAGATGACGAACGGCGTTTTCTAGGCGCTCGCACGTACCCATTCCAGAATGGAACGGACCCCTGTACCGCTCGGTCCCTTGGCAATCCAGGGCTGGGCGCTCTCCACCCAGGCCATGCCGGCAATATCCAGATGCAGCCACGGAGTGTCCTCGGCAAACACATGCAGGAACTCGGCGGCCGTGCAGGCTCCGCCCCAGCGTCCCCCCGTATTCTTGATGTCGCCGATGTCGCTCTTGATCATCTCGGCATATTCCTCGCCGATGGGCAACCGCCAGAACTTTTCGCCGGAGACCTTGAGCGCCTGTTCAAAGTTTGCGTAGGCCGCATCGTCATTGGCAAAGACGCCGGCGTTGATCATGCCCAGCGCCACCACGCAGGCGCCGGTAAGCGTGGCCGCATCGATCAATTGGGTTGCGCCCAACTGCTTGGCGTAGAGCAGGCCATCAGCCAGCACCAGGCGGCCTTCAGCATCGGTATTGATGATCTCGATGGTCTTGCCGTTCATGGCCGTCTGCACATCGCCTGGCTTCTGCGCCTTGCCATCAGGCATGTTTTCCGTGGCACAGACCACGCAGATCACCCGCACCTTGGGCTTGAGCAGGGCAATGGCACGCATGGCGCCCAGCATGGCCGCGCCACCAGCCATGTCGTACTTCATCTTCTCCATGTTGTCGCCGGGCTTGAGCGAGATACCGCCAGAATCAAAGGTGATGCCCTTGCCTACCAGGCCGAGCACGGGGCCTTCCGCCACACCCGCCGGCTCATAGCGCAGCACGATCAACGCGGGCGGCTCTTCAGAACCCTGCGCCACGCTCCAGAAGGCACCCATCTTCAGTTCCTTGATTTTTTCGGTGGAATGAATCTCCCAGCCAAGCCCCACCTCCTGAGCCATCGCGGCGGCGCGCTGGGCAAGAATTGTCGGGGTCAGCTTGTTGCCGGGCTCGTTCACCAGCGAACGGGTAAAGTTCTGGCTCTCGCCGATCACCACACCCTCAGCAAAGCCTGCCTCGACGGCAGCCTTCTCCGCGGCAGAGGCGGCAACGGTGAGCTGCTCGATGCTTTTATCTTTGCGGTCGGAGCGGTAGGTGTCGGGATCGAAATCGCCCACCAGTGCGCCCTCCACGGCGGCACGGGCAACAGCGGTATCTGGCAGGCCGGCCACTGGCAGCAGGAAAGTCAACTCCCGCAGGTTGCGGGGTTTGGCAAAACGTACTGCGGTTCCAGCGGCCGAGCGAACGCCGTTAACCGTCAACTTGGCCTGCTTGCCCAGGCCCACAAGCAGCAGGCGGCGGGCCTTCACACCGGCCGGCGCATGCAGCAGCAGGGTTTCATTGGCTCCGGCCTTAAATTCGCCTGTGGCCAGAACAGCCGCGGTAGCAGACTTCAAAGCCTCATCTGCCGTTAGCAGCACGGGGGCAGGGTTAGCGTCGGGTCCCTTTTCAGTCTGTGCATCGGCGGCCAGAGCCACCAGCAGTTCCGTCTCGATCCCTTGCGGTTCGGCAAAACAAAGCGTCGTCTTCATGTAGCCATTCTTGCACTGCGGACGTAAAGACGGCCAGACGCCCGCGGCGCGGCAGAGGCACTCCGCCCACGTCCAGCCGGTACACGTCCCGAAACGGACATGGTGCGTCTTTCAGACGACTACCAGCGCGCCAGATTAGCCGCGCAGCAGAGCAGCCAGATTCTGCAGCAGACGTACTGCCAGCGCCAACGCTAGCGCACCCAGGCCATACAGGACGAAGTTGATCGCCAGGGCAAGGGCCAGAAAAACGATGGCCATGAAGCCTTGCGGTTCAACCACCAGCACAATAGCCGAGGGCCATAGCAGGTCCATGCCGCTCAAAAAACCTTCTGAATCACCCAGCACAGGGATCAAACTCAGCAGAAACAACCCTACCGCCGCTCCCAGGCCGACGACGCCACCGCGCATGAACCAAACCAGTAGATCCGGACGCGATTCCTCTGTTGCCACCATGCATTCCTGCAACATAGCTCCACTCCCCGCAACACATTACGCTCCAGAGCCCCAGACCCCTGCGTTGCTGTATAGATCGGCTGGAAATGGAGAAGCTATACCGGTTCAGTTCTTGGGCAGAACCTACTTTTCAAAAGAACACGCCACTCCCAGATTCACCTCGAACCCAGGGGGCTGTTGCCGGTATTTTGCTTTAGCGGCCCATGCGGTGTTTGCTGGCATTGATGGCGGAGCGGGCTTCGCGGTCGGCTTCACGGCGGCGTTCGGTTTCGCGCTTGTCCCAGTCCTGCTTGCCCTTGGCCACGGCCAGTTCGCACTTCACCTTGCCGTTCTTGAAGTAAAGCCGGACGGGGATGAGCGTATGGCCCTTGATCTGCGTCTTGGACAGTAGCTTGCGAACCTCTTCCCGGTGCAGGAGCAGTTTCCGTGTGCGGGTTTCCTCGTGATTGTTATAGCTCGCATGGGAGTAAGGGCCAATATGCATGTTCAGCAGAAACGCTTCGCCATCCTTGACCAGGCCATAGGAGTCGCGCAGGTTAGCTTTCCCCTCGCGGATACTCTTGACCTCGGTGCCACGCAGGGCGACGCCAGCCTCGAACTTCTCCAGCAGGAAGTAGTTATGGTAGGCCGCGCGGTTATCGGCCGCGTTGCGCTCGCCCGAGGCAACCGGGTCGCGGGGCCGCTTCGGCTTGGCCTCAGGGGCCGCCTTGGGGGGCGCGATCTGGTGCATTTGCTGACGGGCCACGGGGAACCTTCCTTGCTTCATCCTAGCATTTGCATGGGTTGGCCGCATGATTCCAGGCCTGTTGCCCCGGGCGCGCAGGGGATGAGACCTGCAGCGGTCAGCGCCCGGCACGCGGCGCGGACGGCGTCGTGCCCGGAGGCAAAAGCTCTTTGGAACGGGGTAAAACGCCCGAATGGCAGCTCCCGGCCCGCCACGGGCCCTACGTCCGGACAGAAATTTACATTGGGTCCGGAGGCCCATCCGGCACCTGAAACCGTAAATCCTGTACAACCTGCGTTGCTTCGTTTCTTATTGTCCTGCCTGCACTTTGCTAAAATGAGGCATCGTTGGCCCACAAGCGCCGCCTGCCGCGCACGGCGTGGACGGGGCATTCACGACTGCGTCGGGGCGCACCAACGCCACCCCTTTCCGTCCACCAACCGGTGTACGGAATACCAGACGCCCGGGAGTTTGATGAACCGCCGCACCTGTTCGCCGGCTGCTGCCGGCCCTGTTTCCTCACGTTTTCTGGCTGCCCTTCTGCTCCCGGCGATGGGCTTTGTGCTGGCTCTTGCGGCTCTGCCCGCGCAAGCTGAGAGCGCTGCGTCGTTTTTCAAGAACGGCCAAGCGGCCGAATCCCGCGAAGACTATGACGCTGCCTTTGAGAATTATCAAAAGGCCTACAATCGCGCCCCCAAGGATCTGCGCTTCCGCGCTGCGCTTTACCGCATCCGGGTTCCGGCTTCCGCGCTGCATTTGGGCCGCGCCCGCAAGCTGACGGAAAGCGGCGACAATCAGGCCGCTCTGGCCGAATTGTTGCGCGCCACCCAGATTGATCCGGCCAACGAAGCCGTACTGCAGGAGATTGCCAAGCTGCGCGCCAAGGCCAGCCCGGCCGCCTCCGGCTCCGGCGGCGCTCCATCGGCCGATGCCGGCCAGGACGAGATTGATTCCATCAGCTCGCCTGTACTGCTCCGGCCTGTCTCCAGCGAACCGCTCAGCCTGCACATGACCGAAGACGCCAAGGTGATTTATCAGGCGATCGGCAAAGCTGCCGGCGTCAACGTGCTGTTCGATCCCGATTACACCAGCAAGCGCGTCCAGGTGGACCTGAACAACGTATCGCTGGTGGATGCGCTGCGCATTGTGGGCACGCTCTCCAACACCTTCTGGCGGCCGATTACCGCCAATACCCTATTTGTGGCGCAGAACAGCCGCGTCAAACGCACCGAGTTGGACGAGCAGGCGGTGCAGACCTTCTATTTGACCAATGCCTGGCAGCAGAACGACATGAACGATGTGCAGACCGCTCTGCGCAACGTGATGCCCAATGCCAAGGTCTACGGCGTGGCCAGCCAGAACGCCATTGTGATGCGCGGCACCCCGGATGAGCTGCTGCTGGCGCAAAAGCTGATCGACGACCTGGACAAGGCCCGCGCCGAAGTGGTGGTAGACATTGCCATCATGGAAGTAAGCAAGAATTTTGAGCGGACGCTGGGCATTGCCTGGCCCACCACCGCTTCAGTCGCGCTGACCACGTCCAGTACGAGCACGTCATCCTCTTCCTCGTCGTCGAGCAGCACCTCAACCACCACCTCCACCACGCCCACGCTCTACAATCTGGCCAACCTGAAGGCCTCCAATTTCGCGGTCACCATCGGCTCAGCCACGCTGAACATGCTGCTGACCGACTCGAATACCAAGATCCTGCAGAGCCCGCGCATTCGCGCCACCGACGCCCAGAAGGCCTCGATGAAGATCGGTTCGCGTATCCCGATCGCCACCGGTTCGTATTCAACCGGCACCACCACCACCAGCGTGAGTGGCCTGGTGAACACGCAGTTCCAATATCAGGACGTGGGCGTAAACATCGAGATGACGCCCACCATCCACTACGACCGCGATGTGACGCTGAAGATCAAGATCGAAGTCAGCTCGCACTCCGGCGACCAGACCATCAGCGGCGTAACCGAGCCCATCATCAGCCAGCGCGTCATCGATCAGGTGATCCGGCTGCGCGAAGGCGAAGCCTCCATTCTGGGCGGCATCCAGGACAACGAAAATACTGCCTCCTGGAGCGGCTGGCCGGGCCTCTCCTCCATCCCGCTGCTGCGCTATCTGTTTGGCTCCAAAGACACCAAGCTGACCGACGACGAGGTTGTGTTTGTGGTGGTGCCGCATATTGTGCGCGCTCAGGATCTGGGACCCTCGAACCTGCGCTCCGTCGATACCGGCTCGGGCCAGACCATCGAACTGCGGCATGTGGATCAGGCTTTTGTGACGCCGGCCGCGCCGCGCGCCGCCAATCCTCCCACTGCGGTGCCGGGAATCCAGGCGCAAAACGCCCAAGCCGCCGTGCCCAGCGCACTGCAACAGATGCAGGATCCGAACCGCATCAATGGCACTGCCGCCACCCCGGCGCCCGCAGCTCCGTCTGCCCAGCCGCCCGCAACCACGGGCGGCGGACTGGCCTTCACGCTTTCCGCCCCACCCGCAGCCCAGCTCGCCAATGGCGGCACCTTCAACGTGCCCGTTCTGCTGCGCAACGGAGCGGACATCGCATCCGTGCCTTTGCAACTGCATTACGATACCGCCCGGCTGACACTGGTCAACGTATCTGCAGGCGACATGCTCAACCGCGATGGGCAGGCCGTGGCGCTGATCCATCGCGACGACGGGCCGGGTAATCTCACGGTTGTATCCTCACGCCCGCCGGGCTCGGCCGGTATTACCGGTTCCGGCACGGTATGCGTGCTCACCTTCCAGGCCAAGGCCCCCGGGGCTACCTCCATCGCGCTCACCCGCGCCGGAGCCATCGGCGGCAGCCAGCAACCGATTCCCGCGGCCACCACGGAACTGAATCTTGAGATCAAGTAAACCAATGACGATCAGCCTCCAATCCGGTATACGCACCACGCAGCGCTGCAAGCGCGGCGAGCGCGGCCTGACGCTGGTGGAGCTGATCGTCACCTTTACCATCCTCTCGATCCTGGCCAGCGCTGCCCTGCCCCTTGCCCGCTTTCAGGTAAAGCGTGAGAAGGAGCGCGAGCTGCGCCGGCAACTATGGTCCATCCGCGATGCCATTGACCGCTACAAGGACGCCGCCGACCGTGGTGCCTTCCAGACCAAGATCGAGAGCCAGAACTATCCGCCTGACCTGCAGACGCTGGTAACGGGCGTGGATGTACAGGGCAAGAAAGTCCGCTTCCTGCGCCGCATCCCTGTAGATCCGATGACCGGTAAGGCAGAGTGGGGCATGCGCTCCATGCAGGACGATCCGAACTCCGATTCCTTTGGCGGACAGAGCGTCTTTGACGTCAACTCAAAATCCCAGGGCACGGCTCTGGACGGAACCCGTTACTCCACCTGGTAAGGACAGGAGAGGCCACCGACGTGCAGAAAACTGTCCAATCCGAACGCGGCTTTACGCTCTTCGAGCTGCTGGTCGTCATGGGGATCATCGCGATTCTGGCCACCATGGCCCTGCCCCGCTTTGCCGCCTCCATCCGTGCTGCCCGCGAGGCCGTGCTGAAGGAAGATTTGCACGTGATGCGCTCCGCCATCGAGTCCTACACCATGGACAAGCAGAAAGCCCCGCAGTCGCTGGATGATCTGGTGCAGAACGGCTACCTGAAGGCGGTCCCGGTGGACCCCATGACCCAGAGCAAAGATAGCTGGGTGGTGAACAACTCCGACGCCATGAGCTCGGTGGACCAGACAGAACCGGGCATTGACGATGTCCACTCCGGCTCGGACCAGATGGGCTCAAACGAACAGCCTTACTCCACCTGGTAAGAAATCCTCCTGCCCATGCCGGAAGCACTCAGTCCCGACCCCACCTTGTTGGCGGAAATCCACGCCACGCACGCCTTTTATGCAGCCCTGGCTCCGAGCCTTGACCCTGCGCATGCACTCGGCGGCACGCTCCTCCTGGCCGGGCAACTTCAGGAGCAAGCTGTACCGTTGATCCGCGCAGCCAACATTGCCGGAGCCGCCACACTGACCGTTTCCGCATCCGCCGCCGAGCTGCGCGGCGCCATGCGCAACGGAGTCATCGACTTCATCGTCACCTCACTCGACGAGGCTCTGCGCATTCTGAAGAACGAACTGCGCAAACGGCTGCCGGTTGCAGTGGGCGTGCAAACCGAGCCGGCCGCAATGGGCAACGAGATGATGGTGCGTGGCGTGCAGCCCGACCTGCTCACACCGTATGCTGCGGCCGTTGAGCCACTCTGCGCGCGCGCCCTGTTTCTGGAACGTGGAGCTCTGCTGGTGGAACCACAGGCGGAAGATGCCAGCCTGCCGTTGCGGATCTGGCCCGTACCAGCCGCCTGGAGCACCCGCATGAATGAGCTCGATGCAAAGCTTGGCGAACTGCTGCCGGCTGGTGCGCAGGCCCAGCGGCGCTGGCTGCGGCTCTCGCCACGCTACCTGGGCGCGCCGGCGCGCAGATTGCGTTCGGCTGCCTGTGACAACGATCTTGCGCAAGCGATTCAGACGTTCTTGCAGAGTTGAAGCAGTCCGCACGGAGCGCCATCTTCATCCACCGTGTGGCGATCAAGAATGAGGCTCTTGGCGTTGCAGAGCCTTCTGGCCGCTCAGCCAGCCGCCGCTTCCACACGCGCCCAGAGTTCCTTCATCCCGTAGCCGGTTTTAGCGGAGATGGCCAGAATCTCTTCCACTTCCAGCCCCTTTTTCAAAGCGGCCAGATTGCGGGTGCGCTCATTGCCACTGAGCCGGTCTACCTTGGTGGCCACCACCACAAAACCACGCCCCACAGAGCGCAGCCAGTCCAGCAGGAAGCGGTCGCTCTGCTGCACGCCAATATTCGAGTCCACCAGGCAGATGGAGAGCTTGAGCTCTTCCCGCTCGGCCATGTAGGGCTCAATAAAGCTGGGCCACTCCGAGGAGATGGATTTTGAAATCTTGGCAAAGCCGTAGCCGGGCAGGTCGGCCAGCACAATGCGGCCCACCTTGCGCTCATCGCGCAGCTCAAAAAAATTGATGGCGCGCGTGCGGCCGGGTGTGGACGAGACCTTGGCTGCCTTGACGCCCACCAGGGCATTGAGCAAACTCGACTTGCCTACGTTCGAGCGGCCCAGGAAGGCAACTTCGGGCAAGCGGTTGGTGGGAAACTGGCTGGCGGCCATCGCCGAAAGAAGAAACTGTGTGGTGTAGCGCATCGTAATCTGCTCCGGGCCATTGCTGCCCGGCCTCTGTCAAGGATACAGGGGCAGCCTCTACTGTGGCGGATGGATGTTGCGCAGCCCCTGCATCAGCCACATACTGGCCTGCCAGGTGAACTCCAGCGTGCGCTCCGGCCCCATGGGCAAGGTGCCGCTGACCGCCAGCTTGGCAATGCCATGCACCAGCGACCAAGCCGTCAGCGCCAGCGGCAGCGAATCACCGCCAGGAAGCGTTCCGGCCAACTGCGCATCCTCAATGCAACCCATCAAAACACCAAACGCGCCCACTCCGGTCGGCGGCTTTGCGCCGTTGTCCGGCAGTTCGCGGGCCAGATCAAACATTACGGCAAAATGATTGGGCCAGCGCAGCGCGAACTCCACATAACCGCATCCGCTTAACTGCAGTCGATCCTGCGCGTTAGCGCCACGATTCACGGCCAGTTCCATGGTCTCTTTCAGGCGCAGGAAACCTTCATCCGCAACGGCCATCAGCAGCTCATCGCGCGAGGCAAAGTGGCGATACGGCGCGTTGTGACTGACGCCGGCGCGGCGCGCCACCTCACGCAGCGTGAAGCCCTTAGGCCCCCGTTCGCCCACCAAAGCCACCGCAGCTTCCACCAGAACCGCACGAAGATTTCCGTGATGATACGGCTTCTCTTCCGTCATTTTGGGATTTT
>Ga0207834_1000763_pt1 | contig 10688 bp, 8 predicted proteins | sample LuqExpMetagenom5_FD_187763 | JGI IMG/M metagenome (GOLD analysis project Ga0207834, IMG submission 187763) | Tropical forest soil microbial communities from Luquillo Experimental Forest, Puerto Rico - Sample 5 (SPAdes) | ecosystem: Environmental > Terrestrial > Soil > Tropical forest ...
GGCCACTCCCGCTTTGGCAAAACCGCTTTGGTTGCCATGGCCACCGATCAGCGCTTTGCCGCCGCCTACATCAGCTCATCCGGCACCGGCGGCACCAAGCCTTATCGCCACATCTTTGGTGAGCAGCTTGAAAATCTGGCCGGGGAAAATAGTTGGCATTGGATGGCAGGCAACTTTCTCCGGTACGCCGGGCCAAAGACTGTTGCGGATCTGCCCGTGGATGCGCACGAACTGATCGCCCTTTGCGCCCCGCGCCCCGTCTTCATCGGGGTGGGCTCTGCAACGGCGGGCGACGCCTGGGCTGATCCGGCTGGGGAATTCCTGGGTGCGGTGGACGCCGGACCGGTTTACCGGCTGCTGGGTGCGCGCGACCTTGGCGTCCGCCAGATGCCCCCCATGGAAACCGCGCTCACCAGCGGCGAACTCGCCTTCCGCCAGCATCGCTACGGCCATACCCCAGGCCCCAACTGGCCGGCCTTCCTTGATTTCGCCGCGCGTTATCTGGAGCCAGGGAAATAAGCTAGAGCTGCTTTTCCATCTGGATGCCGTGAATCTCCACCCCGGGCTTCACCTCGCGGTTGGGTTGGAAGTCGATGGTGCCGGCCTCGACAAATCCCCAACTGCGATATAGGGGCAGGAGCTCTGGCCGCATGTTGAGCACAACAATCTCCACCACCCGGCAGCCGGCGGCGCGCAAACGTGATTCAGCCTCCGCCGTCATGCGGCGGGCTATCCCCATGCGTTGCGCCGCAGGATGCACGGCCAACATCCCCAGGTAAGCGCGCTCTCCGCGATTTTCCATGAACAGCGTGCCCACCATCCGGCCCTGCGCATCTTCGGCAACCAGCATCTGGCCCTTGGCCATCACGTTCGCCAACCGCGCGGCGTCGGTGCGCGTCCCCTCCAGAAACTGCTCGACGGAGAAGGCGGCGTTGATCATTGCCACCAGCGGCTCAATGTCGCTGTTTGACGCAATGCGATAGCGTAGTTCGGGAGCGCTTCCGTGCGTGTTCATGGGGAAATGATAGCGGGCCCGGCAAAATCCCGTCTCATCCCAGCTTGGCCAGATAGGCCTCGGCGCGCGCCAGATCCTCTTCCGTATCCACGCCGATGGTGTCGCGTGGCGCCTCGGCCACATACAGCCCCACACCGTTTTCCAACAAGCGCAGTTGCTCCAGACGCTCCAGCTTCTCCAGCGGGGTCTGGGGCAGCGTAGCAAACAAATCTAGAGCCGCTTTCCGGTACGCATAGATGCCTAGGTGCTTCCTGTAGCCTGCAAATCCGGTTTTGTCTCGATCGTAGGGAATAGTGCAGCGGGAAAAATAGAGGGCGCGCCCGTCCAGCGCCGTCACCACCTTGACCGCATTCGGATTGGCAAATTCCTCCTCCGGACAGCGCACGCTGAGCGTGGCCACCTGGACCTCGGGTTTTTCGAAGAGCGCCAGCATGGGCGGGAAGAAATCGGGCGTCAGGGTGGGTTCGTCGCCCTGGATGTTCACGTAAATATCGGCCGGGACCTGCCGCGCCACCTCACGCACGCGGTCCGATCCTGAGGGACAATCCGGCGAAGTCATTACCACCGGCAACCCGCGCTCACGGCACACCTCCGCAACTTCGTCCGAATCGGTGGCAATCAGCACCGGGTCCATCACGCCGCTGGCCTGAGCTGCACGCCACACCCACTCCACCATGGGACGACCGGCAATCGTGCGCAGGACCTTGCGGGGCAAACGGGTGGAGGCAAGACGGGCAGGAATAACGCCGGCAATCTTCAACGTGCTCATGCTGGCCAGTTTAATGGATTGCGCTGGCGCTGGTCTGCGCGCAGCACTGCGATAAGGTGGACCGCAACCCTGCGATCTGCTCGCCAAAACGAACGAGGCTGCCAGCACTCCCTGGTTGGAGAGCTCCGGCAGCCTTCTGCCAATGGTTTCTTGGCATTCCTGTTTAAGCCAAAAGTGCGGCCAACCCTGCCTCAGCCTTGGCCAATCCCGTAGCCGGAGCATCGCCCGAACGATTCTGGTTCTCCACGTGGACAATCTCCACATTCGTGATGCCAAAGAAGCCGAAGATCGTGCGCAGGTAAGGATCCACCTGGTTATAAACAGCCCACGGCGAGTCCCCGCTATAGGCGCCGCCACTCGAATGGAAGATCACCACCCGCTTGCCGGCCGGCACCAGCGGTTCCACACCGCCGCCGGCCACGTAGCCAAAGGTCTTGCCAGGGCGTGAAATCAAATCTACCCAGGCCTTGAACGACGCGGGCACACCCAGGTTCCACATCGGCAGCCCAACCACGATCACGTCCGCAGCCAGAAACTCCTCGATCAGCTTGTCCGAGGTGGCCAGAATCAGCTTTTCCGGCTCGGTTGCCGGAGCCACTCCGCCGTAAAGAACTCCCAACGCCGGCTCATTCACAAATGGATAGCTATCGCGCGTGGTGTTGCGGTGATAAACCACCGCGGCCGGATCCTTTTGCTGCAATCCGGCAACATACTTTCCAGCCAGGGCCGCTGAGACGGAGGTCGAACGGGGGCTGACATCCAGATGGAGAATGGTCGACATGACAAATCCTTTCGGGGAGGGAATACCTGTTCCAACAATCTTTCACTTTCTTGGATGGCTAGAGGAGAAAAAAGCTGCAAAAATCTTGTAAATTCCCTCGCCGCACCCGAATCGATCCGCATCCCTATGAGTTCCGGACGCGGTTTGACCTCTAGCCATAGGGCTTGTAGGATGAAGAAGGAGGCTTGTGCGCAAAAAACGCCTTGCTCTCGGTTTGCACGGTCCCGCGCAAACACCCCTTCCGGCGGGGTAGCTCAGATGGTTAGAGCGACGGATTCATAACCCGTAGGTCGGCAGTTCGATCCTGCCTCCCGCCACCAAACTCTTCTCAAATCTTCTTTTTCCCGAGCAGCAATGGGTGCGCCCTTTAGCGCTCTTGCGCAGCAAATCTCCGCGCAAAGCCTGCAGCCCTGCCGTCAGTTCTCCAGCAGAGCTTCTACCGCTGCCAGCAAACTAGCGGCGCACAGATCCGCCAAGGCAACGGCCTCGGCCGCGCCCGGCCCCTGGCGGGTGGGATCGCCCTGGATGAAAACCGTGCGCATGCCCAGGTTGTGGCCAAAGCGGATATCGGAGAGCGAGTCGCCGATCATCACGCTCGTAGCCGCCTCAATCTCCGGAAAGGCCTCACGCGCCTGCTCGAACAGGCCGGGCAGCGGTTTACGGCAAGTGCAGGCATTCTTGTCGTGGGGGCAGTAAAAGAAGGCGTCCAGGTGCACGCCTTCTGCTTCCAGCAGGTCGGCCAGCCGGGCATGTACGTTGTTCACGTCGGCCTCCGTCATCTTGCCGAGCGCCACACCCCGCTGATTCGAAATCACAATGGTCCGCACTCCGGCCCGGTTCAGGCGGCCGATAGCGTCTACCACGCCGGGCAAAATCTCAAACTGCTCCCAGCCGGTAACGTACTCTCCTTCCGGCATCTTGCGGTTCAATACACCATCGCGGTCTAAAAACACGGTACGAACGGGAGACAATGGCTGGACAGACGAACTCATGCTGCTAGTTGTAGCACAACGGGATTGTTCCAGGAGACCCCAGGCCTTGACCGGCGGCGCGGCCCAGCGGCGCTATCCGGAGCCCCTGCAGGCGGCAGGAACTCGCCTTCCCATGCACCGGTTGCGCTATGATTGCGTCTATAAGGATGCGAGGGCCCAGTTCCCGTTAGGCCCTCCCCGGTGGTGCGAGTGTCTCGACTGTTTCAACGTTTCGTCTTCATTGTGTCGGCTACGATCTTTGCCGCTCTTGGCCTCGGTTTGCTGGCCGGCAGCAAGGGATGGTTTGGTGTCCATGCCGGCACGGACCAGGATGGCGCCTATCGCCAGATGGGCATCTATGCTGAAGTGCTCAAGAAGATCCAGACCGACTACGTTACGGAACCGAATATCGGCGACGTGACCAATGGCGCTTTGCATGGACTTCTGGAGTCGCTTGATGCCGATTCCAGCTACCTGACGCCCACCGAATTCAAGATCTTCAAAGAGCGGCCCACCAGCGGGAATGCGCAGATTGGTATCACCGTCTCCAAGCGCTACGGCTACGCGGCAGTGGTCAATGTTGTGCCCGGCTCCCCGGCAGAGGTGGAGCAGCTCAAGGACGGCGATGTCATCGAAGCCATCGACGGGCAATCCACCCGCGAGCTTTCGCTGGCCGTCATCCGCCTGATGCTGGAAGGCAAAGCAGGATCGAAGGTAGTGGTCTCCGTGGTCCGCGCGACCAAACCGGATCCCGACAAGGTGACCATCACCCGTGCCGCGATTGCCTTGCCGACCCTGGCCACGCAGAACTACGAAAACGGCTCCATCCTCTCCATCAAGCCCGGCACACTTACCGCGGCCCGCGTGGATGAGATCGCCGCCAAAGTTGCCGCGGCTCCCAAGGACACCAAATTCCTGCTCGACCTGCGCGACGTGACCGGCGAGGACCTGGAACAGGGACTCCGTCTGGCCAACCTCTTCCTGAAGCAGGGCACCATGGCCACCCTCAGTGGACAACAGTTCCCGCAGAAGACTTTCACTGCCGACCCGGCCAAGTGCATCAGCGCCGCTCCGGTTGAGGTGATCGTCAATCGCGGCACCTATGGCGCTCCGGAACTGGCTGCCGCCGCCCTGATGGAACTCAAGCGCGGCGACGTTCTTGGCGAACGCACCTTTGGCGAGGGCTCCGTACAGAAGACCATCGGCCTGCCCAGCGGTGCAGCTCTGTTGCTCACCGTGGCCAAGTACCAAACCCCCAATGGCAAGAAGATTCAGGATGAAGCCGTCACTCCCAACGTAACCATGGGCGCGCATAGCCAGGATGACGATGAGGACGACGCAACTCCGCAGCAACCCGCCAAAGGTAGCGACGAGATGCTGAAGAAAGCACTCGAACTGCTGAAGGCCAAAGCTGCCTGAAGCAGACGGCACTGAGAACAAAAAAGCGCAGCCATCGGCTGCGCTTTTTTGTTGCTGAATTGTTCTGTGCTCAGCCCCGGAACTGCGCGGCTTGCGTCAGCATGTAACCCACGGCAGCTTCCAACTCGGCTTCCGTCACATCCTCAATGACCCCGGAATCACCCACGCCGATGGGCACCACAAAGCGGCGCACGCCACCAACATTCTTTTTGTCGCTGCCCGTGGCAGCCACCACACGGGCTACCCGCATCTTGATGGGCGGCAGCGGACCGTAAAGCTGCACCAGCTCTTCCATCCGCTTCTGCTGCGCCTGCGAGATGGTTCCGCGTTGCCGTGCAATGGCCAGCGCGGCAATCATGCCCCAGCCCACAGCCTCGCCATGCAGCAGCAGCTTGAAGCCGGTCACCTGCTCCAGCGCATGCCCCACGGTATGGCCAAAGTTCAGAATCATGCGCAGTCCGCTTTCCCGCTCATCGCGCGCCACCACGCCGGCCTTCATACGGATGGACGCCGCAATCACCTTTTCCAGCGCCTTCGGATCGCGTCCCAGCACGGCATCGGCATTCGACTCCATATAGCGCACCAGCGCCCGGTCGCGGATGATGCCCGCCTTCACACTCTCCATCAGTCCGGCACGCAGCTCGCGATCCGGCAGTGTGGAGAGCACGCCAATATCGGCAAACACGGCACGCGGCTGATGAAAGCTGCCCACCAGATTTTTGCCCTCGGCCAGATTCACGCCGGTCTTGCCGCCCACGCTCGAATCCACCTGCGCCAGGAAGGTTGTCGGCACCTGCACAAAGGGAATTCCGCGCATAAAGATGGCAGCCAGAAATCCGCCCACATCACCCACAATGCCGCCGCCCACGGCTACCAGCAGGCTGCCGCGATCACCTCCGGCACGCACCATCTCGCGCGCCAGCCGTTCCACGCTGGTCAGCGTCTTGTGCTTTTCGCCGGGCTCCAGAAACAGCACAATCGGCGGCTCGGCAAACGACTGCTGAACACGCTCGCCCCACAAAGCCCAGATAGCCGGTGAGGTCAGCACAAATACGCGGCGGGGCAACTTGCCCAACGCGCGCTCCATGCGGCGGCCCAGCGTATCAAGGAGCCCCGCACCAACCTGAACATCGTACTTTGCCGAAGGAATGTCTACGCGAATGGTTTGCACAATATCTTCAGGATAATACGCAGCGGAAGGAGCCGCGCAGAAACTCCTTCCGCATACTTGAAGCCAGATCTCACTCTATCTGGGCGGCGGATAAAACGGTAGCTTAGCGTTCTTCTCGTTGGCGCGCTTCACGGTCACGTCATCCACCAGCAGAGCTGGAGCTAGAACCGTGGTGGGCACATCGTCCGTATAGTTCGCCACCCACAGATCCTTGCCAGCAGCCTCCACGCTGGAACGCAGGGTGCGATTGTCCATGTCGTCCAGCGCTGCGCCACGCACCAGCGTCCGCTTGCCATCGGTGCCCACGCGGTAGAGCAGGCGGGGAAACTGCACGCCGCCCAGGGTTTGCACAATGTAGACATGATCGAGCCCGCGATCGCGTGCGATCTCCAGCATGCGCTTTTCAAGCTCTTCGTTCGTCATCCCCTCACGCGGAGTAATCTTCAACACGCTGATGTGGGGACGGGACGGGCCCACAATCGTCGCACGCCCGTGCCCGTTCGAATGCGGAAAATCACGCACCGGCTGGCGGCCAATCAGGTAGCCCTGCAGCTTGCCGCCTTCCACCAGCTTCACCTGTTCCCCCGTCACGCCCTCATCGTCCACGCGATAAGCGCCCACCAGAGCCTTACCGTTGAAGCTCTTCAGCGTTGGGTCGTCCACCACTTCCAGAAAATCCGGCAGCACCCGCGCATGATAGCTGGAGGCAAAGGCGCCCACTGTCCGCGCTTCCGTTCCCAGACGCGGACGCATGGCGGTAACCCCGCTCAGCAAAGCACGCAGCGTATCGGCGCTGGCGTCGCCACTCAGCAGAACCGGCCCATGATACTCCTCCTCCACCAACGGAGCCTGGCGCAGATCGCCCAGGGAACCGAGCAGCTCTTCCGCGTGCTTTTCAAAAACCTCTTCCGCATCCAGATCCGCGACCGAGGCCCCGGTGGAGGAATAGGAACGCGTCAAGCGCATCCCGTCGTCGGCCTGCGTGCTTGCGGCAAAGGTCTCTTCAAAACTGGTGGTCCCTTTGCGCACGATGGTGCCTTCACTGGTCACCAGCCACGTGGTGCGAGCCATGGCCTCGAATGCGGCCCGCGCACCATCCACCACTCCGCCAGCCAGCTTTTTGTTTTCTGCCGCGCGATACAAGCCGCTCACGCGCATCATCCGCTCTGGCCAGATTCCGTGCTCCACCTCAAGCCGCGCCCGCGCACCCAGCGCGATCACCGGCAGCTCTTCGCTGAAGTCGTTTGCCTGGGGTGGAGTCTGCACCTGCTTGAGCGCTGCTTGCTTCTGCGCATAACTCGCCAGCGCCACCTTGTAGGCCCGGTCAGTTGCCGCCCACAAGGCCGAACGCAGCGCGACTTCATCGTCGCCCACGCAAGCCTGCTCGGCAGTGGCATCGGCCGGGCTGCCTGAGCTATCCGCCTTGCGATCCCCTACACGCACCGTCACCACCACCACGCGATGATGCGCATGCCCGGCTCCTTCAATGGCGCCAAACTCCGTCCGCGCCGTGTACGACGCCACATCCTCGGTTCGGTACTGGATAAAGTACGGCTTCAGCGAGCCCGGCAACTGCAACTGCTCCACGCTGCGATCCAGTTCCTTCAGCATGGCGCGCAGCACTGGATCCTTCTCCGCATCGGCGCGCGTGGCCGGCTTCTCCGCTTCCGCACCCACCGCGCCCATGCTCAACACAACAGCAAGCAACCATGCCACCCGTTTCATTGCGCCTCCTGTTGCTGCTGTGCCGCAGCACTCGCACCTGATGCCGATGTCCCTTGAGGACCTGTCTGTCTCCCGTCTTGGGGGATAGGCAGAATAGGCGGACGCGAGGAGCCCTGCGGTTGGCGCTGGGTCTCCATCTCGCTTACCAGAAGCGCAGGCGCCACGGCGCTCACCGGCACCGAGCCCGACTCCGCACCACAGATGCCGTTGAACAACTCCGGCTTGTCGCCTGTTACCAGAATTTTCTTCATCGCCGCCAGCGGCGTGCCTACTATGCTTACGCCCCGCACCAGTTCATCGGGCCGCCCATCTGCATACACCCGCCACACCACCAGCGGAATCACCTGGAATGCCTGCGGCGCCGCCCGCTGTGTCAACGTAAAGCCCGAGGAGATGTCTTCAAAGTAGAGTCCGTAAGGCTTGCCCTGCCGCTTGGCCTCTTCGATCAGTTGCCGACGCAGCTCAGCCTCCGTCGTAGTCCGTGTCGAAGTCACCATCAGGTTGCCCTGCCGACCATTCGGCATCCGGCCGGCCTGCGCGCGCCCGTGGCCATTGGATTGGGCAAAACTGGCAATCGGCATACGCGACATGAGAAACGTCTTCAGCACGCCCTTGTCGATCAGCTCCACGCGTTGCGCCGGCTGCCCCTCGCTGTCGTAGCTGTAGTGCCCGTTCAACGCCACACCGTCCAGAACCGCCTGGGTAGGATCGTCGATCACCGACAGAAATTCCGGCAACACCGGCTTGCCCAGCTCCTTGGTAAAGGTCTGGCCTTCCTTGTCGCCACGCTGGCGCTGCCCTTCCAGCCTGTGCCCCAGCACTTCATGGAAGAAGACCGCCGCCGCGCGACCCGACAAAATCGCAGGGCCGTTGAATGGCTCCGTCACCGGAGCCTTGCGCAGGGCTGCAAGCTGCACCGCCATCTGACGCACACTCCGCTCCATCTCCGCCTGTGTCGGAAGCCCCTCGACCGTCTCGGCCTGGAAGGTGCGCATCTGGATCAGGTCCATGCCGTCCTCGGCGCGCGTCATGGCGATCACCACCAGATTGGCCAGCCGGTACGGCGTGACAATCCGCGCCCCCTCCGACGAAGCGTAGTACGTGGTCGTATTCTGCACCGACAACATGCTCTGGCTGGCGTACACCTCGGGGAACTCGCGCAGCACACGCGAGAGCGCGGCCACACGCTTCTCCCACGCCGCCCGGTCCACCTCCACCGGTTGCGCGGGCTTGCCCACATGCACCTGCGGCTTTTCCTGGCTGAAGTCGGCGGAGCTATCTTCCTCCTTCGCACGCACCTCGCTCTCCGTCTTCACCCGCAGATAGTTGTCCAGTGCCGCGCCATAGCCGGCATTGGTGGCCACCCACAGCAAGCGCTGAAAGGCTTCGCGATTCTCCGTCAGCGGCAACCGCACTGTATGTACTGCTGTTCCGCGGTGATCGCCATGGGTATTGTCCAGTTGCGCCGACCCCACGCGCACCTGCACGTCCGCTGAGCGTAAGCGGTTGGTGGTGCTGTTCACGATCGCGCCATATTGCGCGCCGATGGTCACCACCTGAGCGTCCTGCACGGAGTAGCTCAGGAAGTACGGCGGCAATTGCTTGCCTGCCGCTGCCGGCTGCGCAGCATGTCCGAGTTCTGCAAAGGCGCGGTCCAGTTCCGCTGTCATGGCCTCCAAAATAGGAGGCGTGGATTCAGCGGCGTGAGCCGCCAATTGGCTCCATGGCAACGCCAACAACAGAAACGCGGCAGTCCGCACGGCATATCTAGCTTGGCTCGGCTGGGATTTTCCTGGCATACAAATCGACCTTGTTCGGTTTAGCATCGGTACCAAGGATTCTCTCAGACCCGGCCATCCCACAGGAGATTGCCCATGCAAAGCTCACTCCGCTCTCTAGCTGTCCTACTCTTTGCTCTCGTGCTTCTGCTGGGCGGAGTCGTGGTCTCCGCGGCGCAATCCGGTGCTGCGGCCAGTGCTCCCTCTACTCAAACAACCCCACCTCCCGCGGCTCAGCCGGCCACGCAACCCACCAGCACAACGGGGTACTCCCTGCCTCCCGACAAGCTGGCCCATGCCCGTACCCTGGGCCGCATCCGCACCGCGCTCGACATCGCCAATTCGTTTTGGGGATTCGCCTTCATGCTGGTTTTTCTGGCGACGGGATGGGCCGCGCGGCTTTCCAACTGGTCGCTTGCGGTGGCCAAAAGCCGCTGGCGGCAAGGGCTGCTCTTCTTCTCGCTGTTCACCGTGATCTCTACCCTGGTCAGCCTGCCCCTGGATCTGATTGGCCACGCCGTCGGCCTGCATTACGGCATCAGCGTGCAAAGCTGGCTGAGCTGGTTTGGCGATCAGGGTAAGTCCCTGGCCATCGGTATCCTGCTCGGCTCGCTTGTCATGCTGTTGTTCAACTGGCTGGTCAAGATCCTTCCCCGCTTCCACTGGGTCGCCATCTGGGGTGTCTTCATCCCGCTCATGCTGGCCAGCATCTTTGCTTCGCCGCTCATCATCGACCCGCTGTTCAATAAATTCGAGCCCCTCACCGCACACCACGCCGAGCTGGCCGCCAAGCTGGAAACCGTTGTGGCACGCACCGGCAACAACATTCCGCCGGAACGCATGTTTCTGATGAAGGCCAGCGCCAAATCCAACGGCATCAATGCCTACGTAACCGGCATCGGCTCCAGCAAACGCTTTGTCATGTGGGATACCACCACCGACCGCATGCCCACCGACGAGGTCATGTTCATTTTTGGCCATGAAAGCGGCCATTACATCCTGAACCACATCCCCAAGCTCATCTGCGGCATGATCGTCAGCATGTTCTTCGTCTTCTGG
>Ga0207834_1000764_pt1 | contig 10688 bp, 5 predicted proteins | sample LuqExpMetagenom5_FD_187763 | JGI IMG/M metagenome (GOLD analysis project Ga0207834, IMG submission 187763) | Tropical forest soil microbial communities from Luquillo Experimental Forest, Puerto Rico - Sample 5 (SPAdes) | ecosystem: Environmental > Terrestrial > Soil > Tropical forest ...
AGGCAGTATGCAATTTGCTTTTTGCAAGATGGAGCTGCGCACCGTAAGGAACTGGATGCGCACTTCGCTCGGCGCGCTGTTGGCTCTGGCTGTGGCGCTCAGCTTCACCGCCCCCAGGCTGCACGCGCAGTACGACACAGGCAGCGTTCTCGGCGAGATTCACGACGCGACGGGAGCCGTGGTGCAGGGCGCCACGGTGACGGTCCTCAATAAGGACACCGGGGCCGCTTTTACCACCGTGACCGGCGAGCAGGGCCAGTATGAGATTCCCTCGCTGCGCACCGGCCGGTACAAGATCACAGCCGCCCATGCTGGCTTCAGCACCGCGATTGCCGATAACGTGACGGTATCGGTTGGCCAGCGTATGCGCATTGTGCTCACCCTGCAGGTAGGCCAGGCGAACGCCACCACGGTGGAAGTCTCGGATGTGGCCTTGCAGCTCGACACCGAATCGAGCCAGCGTGCGGAAACTGTGACCGGCTATCAGACCGAGGCTTTCCCGCTGGTAGGCCGCAATTACTCCGATCTGCTGGCGCTGATGCCGGGCTCGCGTCAGGCGCCCACCGCCGCCACCACCAGCTCCGTGAACAGCTTGCTGCGCCAGGGTGCGTACAACGTGAACGGACAGCGCTCCATGTTCAACAACTTCCTGCTGGACGGCATGGATAACAACGCGTACGGCGAGTCCAACCAGGGCTTTGATAACCAGATCATCTCCATCCCGCCGGATTCGGTGGCGCAGTGGAACGTGGTGACCAACAACGAGAGCGCGGAGTTTGGCCGCTCGTCGGGCGCTACCATCAACGTGGCGTCGGCCAACGGCACCAACGCGCTGCACTTCAAGCTCTACGAGTTTGTGCGGAACACGGATCTGAATGCGGCGGGCTTCTTCAAGCCCACACTGGTATCCAATACCGGCTCCACAGTTCCGTTTCAGAAGCCGATTCTGCATCGCAATCAGTTTGGCTTGAACTTTGGCGGGCCCATTCTCAAGGACAGGCTGTTTTATTTTGTGGACTACGAAGGCCTGCGTGCCACACTGAGCCCGCTCTACACGCTCACCCTGCCCACGCAGAATGAGCTAAACGGAATCTTGGTGGCTCCGGTAAAGAATCCTTTGACCGGCGTGATCTATCCGGCGGGCACGGCGATTTCGGCGTCGGCTATGAATCCGCTGTCGACGAAGATCGTGAGCTACTTCAAGGGCTTCTCGAACCAGTTGCCGGTCGCCGGCCTGGCCACCACAGGACTGGCCAGCAACAACTACGCCAAGGAAGTTCCTTTTACCGACAAGTTCGACAAGGGCGATCTGCGTTTGGACTATCACCAGGATGCCAATAATTCCTGGTTTCTGCGCGTCAGCGATCGCAAGGAAACGGGTGTGAACAACCCGACGATTCCGCTGCCGCTCGATGGCCAGACCAACGGCACGATCCGCGTACTCGATCAGCAGGTGGCGCTGGGCTACACGCACCTGATGGGGCAGAACAAGGTGATCGACGCGCGCTTGGGCCTGTCGCGCACCAAGGCCGGCAAGTACACGCTCTCCATTGGCAACAACGCCTTCACGATTCCGGGCCTGCCCAGCAATCCTGTGGTCGCGGGTGGTCTGCCCTCGATCGGCATCACGGGCTTCACCGGTTTTGGCCGCCAGTCCACCAACCCGCAGTGGCAGAACCCTTCCATGCTGGATCCCAAGGTGAACTTCACCTGGCTGCGTGGCAGCCACTCGCTGAAGTTTGGTTTGGAGTACGAAAAGATATGGATGGCGGTGAACGACAACAACCCGTTATATGGCGGTTATACCTATGGCGGTGGCTACAGTTTGTGTACGCCTGCGATGGCATCGAGCTGCGCTACGTTGAGCAACGGTACGGCAGCCAGCACGGCAGCAGTGAGCGACACCTACTGGGCGGACTTTCTGTTTGGCCTTACCAGTGCCTATCAGTTGGCTAATTACTTCGTCGTCCATCTGCGTCAGGAGATGTATAGCGCCTACGCGCAGGACGACTGGAAGGTGACGCCCAAGCTGACGCTGAATCTGGGCCTGCGCTGGGAGTATGGTTCGCCTTATTCGGAGCAGAATAACTACATCTCCAACTTTGATCCCACCACCCAGACGGTGCTGACGCTGGCTCCGGGCGCTACTGCGGGCAACGGCATTACGCCGGTGAAGGCCGATGGCGTCTACGGCAAGACCCTGATCAATCCTGACCTGAACGACTTTGCTCCGCGCGTGGGCTTTGCCTGGAGCGTTCTGCCCAAGACGGTGGTGCGCGGCGGCTTTGGCGTGGGTTACATCCACTACACACGTGCCGGCTCCGGTGACATTCTGGGCATCAACGCACCGCAGGCGCAGTTCGCGGTGGTTTCGCAGATCAAACCCACCACCACGAATACCTGCTCCACGCCGCTTCCGGCGCAGATCATCGCCACCGGTTCCACCACGCCCAGTTGCTATGCCACCGCCGATCAGGGATTCCCGACCGGGCTGGTGACCAGCTTCAACTCGGCTACCGACAACATCACCTGGATCGACAAGAACAAGCGCGACAGCTACGTGATGGATACGTTCCTGAGCGTGCAGCAGCAATTGATGAAGAACACCGTGCTCGATGTGGCTTACATTCACAATCACGGCTACAAGCTGGAGGGCTTCATCAATGGCAACCAGAAGAATCCCAGCAACGGATTCGCACGTCCCTTTGGCAACTGGCCGAGTGACATCACCACGGCGTTGAACGAATACTATTCGAACTTCGATGCCCTGCAGGTCAAGTACGAGCAGCGTTTTATGGGTGGGCTCACGCTGCTGAATTCCTTGACCTGGGAGCACGCGCTGGATAATGCCTCGGCTTCGCTGGAGGGCAACACGCCCAGCTCGCAGGACGCCAACAACATCAAAGCCGATTACGGGCAGTCGGACTACAACCTGCCGCTAGCCAATGTGACCAGCCTGGTGTATGAGCTGCCTGTGGGCCACGGACGGCGCTTCCTGTCCGGAGCCAACGGGGTGGTGAACACTTTGCTGGGCGACTGGCAGTTGAGCGCCATCAACACCGTGCAGTCGGGTACACCGTTCAACATCACTTATTCGCCGAACTCGGCTCAGGCGGTTTCGCCGCAGATCTCTGCCTCTTACCGCGGCGCCAACCTGTACCGTCCGTATCGGGTGCCGGGTGTGCCGGTCACGCAGGGTCGCTCCAATCGCTCGGCCAACACCGGTTACGTGAACTATGTGAACTACGCGGCCTTTGTGCTGCCGCCCACCCGGGATGCGGCCAACAATGTACTCAGTCCGTTCGGCACCGCTTCGCGCAATCCCGGGCGTACACCGAATTACGCCAACCTGGACTTTGATCTGGTGAAGAAGTTCAACACCGGTTTGAAGAACACCAAGGTTGAGTTCCGCGCCGAGGCTTACAACCTGTTCAACCACACCAATCTCTATCTGCCTGGCACCATCAGCGGTTCGCAGGGCACCACCACGGCCACGCTCTCCACCGGCGCTTCGGCCACGCTGGGGCAGATCACCTCTGTCAGCTCGACCAACGGTGTACCGACCGGCGGCGGCCAGATCACCTCAACCTTCCAGCCGCGTGTGCTGCAATTCGGCTTGAAGGTCACTTACTAACTTTGCATCGCTCCTCCTCTGCGCCAGCCGCTTCTGTGGCTGGCGCATTTTGTTGGTGCTGATGACGGGATGGATCTGAAATAATCCCGCATCGTGAAGGGGCTTTTTCGATCCAATGGATGTGAGTGGCGCTCCGTGCGGGGAGTTTCTGCCTTCCCCAACAGCGTGGAGAAAATGCCGCTTGGTGAGATCGATCATGGAAAACAGAGAGAGCAAGCTGGCGCAACTGCGCTTTTCCTCCAGGGTTTGGGATGTGCTGGTGATTGGAGGCGGCGCCACCGGTTTGGGCGCAGCCGTTGAGGCCGCATCGCGTGGATATAAAACCGTGCTGGTGGAGCGCCTCGACTTTGCCAAAGGCACCAGCAGCCGCTCCACCAAACTGGTGCATGGCGGCGTGCGCTACCTGGAGCAGATGAATGTGCGGCTGGTGCTGGACGCGCTCCAGGAGCGTGGCCGCATGCTCAGCAATGCTCCGCATCTGTGCCATGACCTGGGTTTTGTGGTGCCCGCCTACAGCCTTGCGCTGCTGCCTTACTACGGCATTGGGCTGAAGCTGTACGACTGGCTGAGCGGACGGCTTTCCCTGGGCAGCTCGCAGTTGCTCTCCGCCACCGCTACCCGCCAGAAGCTGCCCGGTGTGGTGGAGAAGGATCTTCGCGGTGGCATTCTTTACCACGATGGCCAGTTTGACGATGCCCGCTATGCGATGGCGCTTGTGCGCACGCTGAGCGATCTGGGCGGCGTTGCGCTCAACTACATGGAAGCCATCGGCTTTATGGAAGAGAACAAGCGGGTGGCGGGTGTGTATGCCACCGACCGCGAGACCGGCGAACGCTTCCGTATTCAGGCCAAGGCGGTGATCAACGCTACCGGTGTATTCGCCGAGGAGACACTGCGCCTGCAAGGCAGCGCGGATCAAACATTGCTTTCCGTGAGTCAGGGAACGCACATGGTGTTGCCGGCTAGCTATCTGCCCGGCGACCATGCGTTGATGGTGCCCAAGACCGCCGATGGCCGTGTGCTATTCGCCATCCCGTGGCATGGTCACACGCTGGTGGGGACAACCGATGTGGAAGCCGAGTTGCCGGTGGTGGAACCGCGTCCCATGCAGGACGAGAAGAAATTTCTGCTCGATCACATTGAGCGTTATCTGGGCCGCCGGCCCGCGCCCGACGAAATCCTGAGCATCTGGTCGGGGTTGCGTCCGCTGGTGCGGCAGGGCAGCCAGGCTACCAGCAAGCTCTCGCGCGACCACACGATTCTGGTAGCGCCTTCCGGACTGATTACGGTCACCGGGGGCAAGTGGACCACCTATCGGCGCATGGGAGAGGACGCCATCGATCGCGCCATGCATGTGGCAGGTCTGGCGCATACCACGTCCACCACGGCTACCATGAAGCTGCATGGCGCCGAGCCGATGACGGCTCAGCCGGCCAACGCATGGGAGCGGGTGTACGGCAGCGATCTTGCCGCCGTGCAAGCACTCGGCGCGGAGCGCCCCGAACTGGACGAACTGCTGCATCCGCGCTTGCCCTTCCGGATGCGCGAGGTGGTGTGGGCAGCGCGCATGGAGCAGGCCCGCACCACGGAAGACGTGCTGGCCCGTCGCACCCGCGCACTGTTTCTGGATGCTCGTGCAGCTCTGGAAGCGGCTCCGGCGGTGTCTGCGTTGCTGGCTCGCGAGCTGGGCCGCGACGCAGCATGGGAAGAACGCGATCTGGAATCGTTCAAAACACTTGCCAAAGGTTACCTCTACGAACAAGACTAGGTGTGCCTTTCAACAGTCATCCGGTGCGCAGAGAATCCTGCAGAGAGATCGCCGCGGCTGACTGCCCACGCACCTGTGTGCAGCCCGTTGTTCTGTGAGGAAACCTGTGTCCTGGAACCTTCCTTTTCTCAAGCCCGCTCCGCACGTGGCTCGCTTTCCCGAGCCTGAAATCAAGCGCCGCTATCCGCGCCTGCGCTGGCAGATTCTTGAATCCACCTTCATCGGTTACGCGCTTTTCTACCTGGTGCGCAACAACCTGCCCGTGGTTTCGAAAGAGATTGCCGAAAACCTGCATTACAGCAAAGGGCAGATCGGCGACATTCTGGCCATCACCGCCATTACCTATGGTTTTGGCAAGTTCCTGATGGGCACGTGGAGCGACCGCTCCAATCCGCGCTACTTTATGCCGCTCGGTTTGCTGTTGACTGCCCTCTGCAACTTTGCCTTTGCCAGCGCCAGTAGCTATCCGATGCATTTGTTTCTGTGGGGGATGAACGGGTTGGCGCAGAGCATGGGATGGGCGCCGTGCGGCCGTTCGCTGGGCCACTGGTACTCGATTGGCGAACGGGGCACCAAGTTTGCTTTTTGGAATGTGGCGCAGAATGTGGGGGGCGGCATCACCGGGCTGGTGGTGGCCTATAGCACCCAGATGCTGGGCTGGCGCTCAGCGTTTTACGTGCCCGGCGCACTGGCAGTGGTGTGCGCCGTTTACCTGATGGGACGGCTGCGCGATACACCCCAATCCGAAGGGCTGCCGCCCATCGAGGAGTACCGCAACGACTATCCGAAGGGCATGCAGGCCTGCGCCGATAACGAGCGCGAACTGGGCACGCGCGAACTGCTGGTGAACTACATTCTGAAGAACCGTTTTGTATGGTTGTTCGCGGGCGCCAATTTCTTTACCTACATTGCGCGCTACAGCATGCTGGACTGGGGCCCCACGTACATCAAGGAGGTCAAGCATGGCTCGCTGGGCGATGGCGGCATGAGCACGGCTGCCATCGAGTTCTCGGCCATCTTCAGCAGCATCCTGGTGGGCTGGTTGAGTGACCGCCTGGGTGGACGTCGCGGGATGATCAGCCTGCTGTGCATGATTCCCGTACTGCTCGCCTATGCGGGCATCTTCCTTTACACCGGCAGCCAGATGTGGGTGAACATGGTGCTGTTTGCAGCCATTGGATTCTTTGTCTATCCCACGGTGTTGCTGCTGGTGGTGAGCGCGCTGGACTTCACTTCAAAAAAAGCTGTGGGTACAGCCGCGGGATTCATCGGAATGTTCGGCTATCTGGGGCGCGTGGCCGAGGGCAAGGGGATTGGCGTGCTGGCCGAGCGCTATGGATGGAATACCGCGCTCTGTGCGGTGATGGTGTGCGTCTTTGCCGGTATTCTGCTGCTCTCGCTCACCTGGAGCGTGTCGCCACACCACGGGCGCAAGCAAGAGGCCGATCAGTCGTGATCCGCGCGAAAAAGGGAAATTGTTGCAGAGCAGGGCAAAGCTGCACGTTACCATTGACTTAACCTCAGGCTTCCAGCAGACTGAGGCAAAGAACACGGGAGCGCACCAGCAGTGACGAACGGCAACGACGAACATCGGCCCGCAGAAACGGAACAGACCAGCACCCCACGCAACCCGCAGCGCAAGCCCTCGATCAAGGACATTGCGCGGCTGGCCAAGGTGTCGCATCCTACCGTTTCGCGCGCCCTGCAGAACTCGCCGCTGGTGAACCAGAAGACGGCGGAGAACATCCGCAAGATCGCGCGCGAAGCCGGTTATCGTCCCAGCGCCGTGGCACGCGGGCTGGTGACGCGGCGTACGCGCACCATCGGCATGGTGGTAACCACCATTGCCGATCCTTTCACCAGCGAAGTGGTTTCCGGCATTGAGCAGGCGGCCAGCGACAATGGCTACTGCGTTTTTTTGGCTGACTCCCTGGCCAATCCCGAGCGCGAGAAGAAGGTGGTGCAGGCCTTTGCCGAGCAGCGCGTGGACGGCATCATTGTGACCAGTTCGCGCGTGGGCGCTTTGCACCTGCCGCTGCTGACCGAAATGATGGTGCCGATTGTGCTGGTGAACGATCAGCATCCCGGCTCCGTGGCCCACTCCGTGTTGATTCAGAATGAGGAAGGCACGCGCATGCTCACCGAGCATCTGATCGGGTTGGGGCATCGCCGCATTGCATTCATCGGCGACGAAAACGGCTATCAATCGGATACGGAGCGCATGGGCGGTTATCTGAAGGCTCTGGAGCAAGCCGGCATCGCACGCGATAACGCGCTGATTGCGCATGGCAATGGCAAGCCCGAGGCGGCGCTGTGCGCCATGAATGCGTTGCTCGATTTGAGCACGCCTCCCACGGCTGTCTGCTGCTATAACGACATGACCGCGCTGGGCGCACTGCATGCCATTCATGCGCGCGGACTGCGCGTTCCCGAAGATCTTTCCGTAGTGGGCTTCGACGATCTATTCCTGGCCAGCTACACCAATCCGCCTCTGACCACTATTCGCCAACCCATGCGCCGCATGGGACAGTTGGCCATGGAGAGCCTGGTGAAGCTGATGAACGGGCAAGAGTCCGTGGCGCAGATTCACATTCCCGCCGAGATGATCGTGCGCGCCTCCACAGCTAAGGTGCGCGGCTAAGCGCGAGACCAGAGCTGGGCTCTGTCTTCGGACCCCACGAAAATTCTCACTCCAGAGAGCGCGAAGCGCCTTGGCCGCACCGCAGGTGCCTAGAACGGCCTGCCGTCGTAGGCCTCCAGCAGAATCTCCATAGGCGTTACAGCGCGCGCGTTGGTGCCGTGCTCAATCTGCATTTGGCAGGTGGCGCACTCGGTGGCAACAAGCTGAGGTTTGAGCTCGCCAATGCGCGTGAACAACGGCGCACCCACGGCCATCGACACGTTGTACTTCTCCTGCTTGAATCCGTAGGTGCCGGACATGCCGCAGCAGCCTGCGTTCAGGTCTGTGACGGTGACGCCGGGAATGCGCGCCAGCAACTCCAGCCATGGGCGGCCAATGCCCTGCGAGTTCAAGTGGCAAGGTGCGTGGTAGGCCACACGATGATCCAGGGTGAAGAAGTTGGTGTTGAGCAGACCTTGCTGTGCGCGTTCCGCAAGAAACTCGCCCAGGTCCCAGGTGTGCGCGGCCAGTTCGCTCGCCGCAGCGCTGCCGGCCAGCAAGCCGCCAAAGCCGCTCTTTAGTTGATGGCCACAACTGGCGCAGGAGGTCAGCACGGGAATGCCTGCCTGCACAGCGCTATGCAGCGACTTCATCGTGGCTTGTGCACGATGCCGTGCCTCCGCGAGATTGCTGTTGGCCGCCGCCGGCACACCACAGCAACCGCTGCTGGCCACCTCTGCCGTTACGCCGTTGGCTGCCAGCAGAATCAGGATTTTTTCCAGCAGGTCCGGCCGGTTGTAGGTGAGAAAACAGCCGGGGAAAAAGAGCGCACGTTCGCCAGCTCGCTCTATACCTGATAAGCGCCGGGGATGAGCATAAGCGGGAAAACTGCGGCGCGCGGTGATGCGCATGAGCCGCTCCATCAGCAGGCGGACGGGAGCCAGTTGCAAAAAGAAATTCGTCACCGGAGGCAGAATGGAGAGCAACTCGCCGAGCAGGCCGGGCCGGGCAAACCACCAGTCGCGCAGTGCGCGTTGTGCGGGCTTGCGCTGGGTGGCTTTGGCGCGCGCAATCATCTCACTCACGCCCACCTGGTGCGGACAGGCGAGATCGCAGCGGTGGCAGCCCAGGCAGTACTCCACCGCGTCCACGCTGGTATTGAGGCCTTCCATGCGCATGCGTTCCAGTTCCGGCCCCAGATGCTTCGGTCCCGGATAATCGGGATGCGCGGCATACACCGGGCAGGCGGTGTTGCACACTGAGCACTTCAAGCAGTTGTCCAGATCAAAGTTAGCGTGCGGCACAGGCTCCCCTTTCTGCCCATGCGGCCAGGGCGGCGCGATGTCCGGCAACAATGCGGCTGGCCAGGCCGCGCAACTCGCTTGGATGCGAGCCGGGCAAGCAAGCGGCAAACAGATTGGTCGCATGTGGAGAACCGTTGGGATGGAGCGGCCGATGATGCAGATCGAGGTTGACAGGCCCTTCCAGCAGACGATGCAATGCAGAGCTGGAGGCTAGCACCACGCATTCACCTGCAACGCGAAAACCGCGTCCGGGCGACGCGATGTGCAGGCCGGTGCAGAGGCCGCGCTCTAGTTGCAGACGTTCCACCGGGTAGCCATCCAGAAAGACAACGCCGCGCGAACGAAGACGTTGCTGGAGGCTGTGCGCGAGGCGCAGGCCTGGGATAGAGGGTGGCAGGGTGGGCAGTTCGCCCACAGTACAGCCAACCTGCTCTTCGAAGACTGTGCGCTGCGTGTCGCTGGACTCTATGCCGAGCACGGCGGGCAGCAGCAGGCGGTCCGCATCGCCCTTGACCGCGCGAAGGACGTCTGCCAGATGCGTGCGGAAGGCCGCATCGCGATCAAAGGCCTGCGCCACGCGCAGTGTGCTCACGGGCATTCCCAGCGCGGAACCGGGATCGATGGTTATGGCCTCATACTCCGTGGGCAGGTGATGCTGCGCGGCTTCGCTGCGGAAGCGTTCCGCAAGAAAGCGCGCATCGAATCCGGTGAGTCCGTGTAGGCCCACGACGCGGGTTTTGCGCGTCTGGTTGAGCGCTGCGTGGGCTACGGACAAGGGCGCAAACTGCACGGGTAAGAAATTGCCCAGCAAGGTGGGGAGCAGCATGGTGTGCTGTAGATCGCCGGCTAAGGCCGTGCCCGCTGCCTCCGCCAGCGTGAGAAAGAAATCCATGGCGTAGGTAAAGTCCGGCTCCCGCTGGAGAGCGAGCGTCTCGCGTTCTTCCACGCCGCCGGAGCCAAGCACGAATGCGCCTGCACCGATGGAGGCTACAGCCACGCGCTGACCCTGCTCGGCGGCATAGGATGCGGCTGTCAGTCCGGCCATCCCCGCACCCACCACCACGACATCGTAGAGATCAGTGCGCATGGTTGCCTCCCGTGCAGGCTGTGGCCAGCGGCGGCTCGCCATAAAGGCTTCGGCTCAGCTCAAGCTGCTGCAACTGTTTTCCCTCCTCCAGAAAGTCCTGGCCCTTCCAGCGTTCGTTCAGGTAGCGGGTGAACTCCGCTACAGCTTGCTCAGCCGTCCATTGCTGCGTGGCATAACCTGCGAGCATGGCCTTATAGCCGCAGTAGGTTCCCTGGCAGGGTCCAAAGCCGAGCCGGGTGCGGCGTCCAATGTCGGCAATGGTGCGGGCTCCGGCC
>Ga0207834_1000766_pt1 | contig 10666 bp, 7 predicted proteins | sample LuqExpMetagenom5_FD_187763 | JGI IMG/M metagenome (GOLD analysis project Ga0207834, IMG submission 187763) | Tropical forest soil microbial communities from Luquillo Experimental Forest, Puerto Rico - Sample 5 (SPAdes) | ecosystem: Environmental > Terrestrial > Soil > Tropical forest ...
GGGATATATACCTGCGATATTGCTTTCATAAGCATCATTACGCTCAATGCGTACCGGGGAAGAGGTTCTGCTTTCCACACCGGAAAGAACTGCTTCTTCATCAGCAAATCCCTTAATCTTTCTGTCAAAGGCAAGTACGCCTTCTTTAATTGCACCAATAACATCCGCTGGCAGGCATGGAACCAGATTGGTTAGGCGGTAATCACCCTTTATCCCGGGTGTGATATTTCCTATTGTAATACTATCCCTGTTTCTTAACAAGTCACCAAATAACTGCACCGGGACAGCACCCAAGCCTGCTTCGTAGGCAGCGTGTTCCCATTTACGTTGAAAGGCTATACCGCAGAGCGGATCATTTCCGCTAAAATCCTCCGGTTGCACGGTTACAACGATGGCACTGTTGGCATTCTCTCCATCGCGTTTATAATCGCTCATACCGTTTACAGCAAGATGGCCTTCCTCAGAAGAAGCATTAACAACATAACCGCCCGGGCACATACAGAAGGAATAGACACCTCTTCCTGACTGGGTCTGATGGGCTAATTTATAATCGGCAGCCGGTAGATGGATGTAATCCTGTCCGTACTGGGATTTACTGATCATGCTCTGTTTATGCTCAATTCTCAGGCCAATGGCAAAGGCCTTCGGGGTCATCACAAGACCCCTTCGTAAAAACATCGAGAAGGTATCCCTTGCACTATGACCGATGGCTGGAATCAATAGCTCACAGGGCATTTTCTCATGCTGGTCAAGTTCTATTCCGATTAATCTGTTATTATCAATAATCAGATCCGTGAGCTTTGTTCCAAACCGTACTTCACCGCCCAGCCTGATGATATCATTTCTCATATTCTCCACGACGCAACGAAGTTTATCGGTTCCGATATGAGGCTTATTCAGATATAGAATTTCGGAGGGTGCACCGTATTGAACAAAGGTTTCCATGACCAGACGATATCGGTTATTGACATCCTTGATCATCGTATTCAGCTTGCCATCCGAAAAGGTACCGGCACCACCTTCTCCGAATTGAACATTACTTTCCGGGTTAAGCTCCCTCGTTTTCCAGAAATGTTCCACAGCTTCTACCCGTTTATGGACCGGAAATCCTCGCTCAACCACCAAAGGCTGGAAGCCGTATTTCGCAAGCATTAATGCTGTAAATAAACCCGCCGGTCCGGTTCCTACCACCACGGGACGATGCTGCAGCTTTCGCACTCCTGCAGCATGAAACTGATACTGTTCTTGTTCCGATATGGTTATATTCTCACTGCGAGCCCTGTTTACTAAGGTTTTCTCGCTATCCTTAACATCCTGAGTTAACGACACCTCAACAGCATAAATATATTTGATCTCATTCTTTCTGGCATCAATTGATTTCTTTATAATATTCAGACCTTTGATTTTTGCCGGCTGTAACTTTAAAGCTTTGGCAGCTGCAATTTGGATATCTTCCACTGAATGCTTCAGCGGAAGCTTTATTTGTGATATTCTTATCATAGAATTATTCCTTCATCTCTTATTTCTTACCAGCTGAAGTGCCTGCAACAAATCCTGAACTCCAGGCCCATTGAAGATTATAGCCCCCGCAGGTACCATCCACATCGACCAATTCTCCTGCCAGATAGAAACCTTTTTGCAGCTGCGACTCCATGGTCCGGTCATCAATTTCCCGGGTTGATACACCGCCGGTACATACCTGGGCATTTTCAAAGGAGTTTGTATCGGTGATCATCATTTCGAATTCCTTACAATATTGTACCAGTTTCTCTATATCCTGATCCGATATCAGCCTTCCGGGCTTATATGGGTCTAACTTTGCTTGCGTGATTATGATATAAGATAGCTTATGATTTAATAAGCCAATCATCATTTCTTCCAGGGTTTTATTGGTATTTTGCTTTATTCTCTGTTTTATCAGGGCAAATAATTCATTCTCTGGGATTTCAGGAAGGAAATCCAAATGCAGATATACCTTCTTCCCCTGATCGAGAGCTTTCGCCGCAAAACGGCTGATCTGCATAACCGGAATTCCCGAAATACCATAATCCGTAAATATAATTTCGCCTGTTTCCTTTGCCATTTGCATATGTTCTGCCAACACAGTAACAACTGCACTTGTCCGAACTCCGGAGACGGTTTTGCAATATTTATCCGGTGATACCAATTGAACAAGGGCGGGTAAAGGCTTAATGATGGTATGGCCTAATGTTTTCGCCAGCTGATATCCGCTTCCGTCTGACCCAAGCTTTGGGGAAGCACAGCCTCCGGCTGCGAGAATCAGTTTGTTAGCGTAATAGGTCTGTTGCTTTATGGTGATATTCTGAATTAGTGCTGATGGTTTATTCTTACCTGAATTATACAAAGAATTCTTATTCCTGTCAGCAGCTTTATGACCCTCTTCACCGGCTAAAGCCTCTGTTATTACGGTATAATAAGGTTTTTTGATTTCTTTTACCGTCTCATTAAATTGGAACTGTACCTTTAACCTGTCACATTCCATCATAAGAACCGATACAATGCTGGCTGCCTGCTCAGAATTCGGATAAAGATAACCCTCCCGCTCCTTTGGATATATGCCAAGTTCCTTGAAAAAGCGGATTGTTTCGGTAACATCAAAACAAGACAGCACCTTCATGGCAAATGCGCTGTCATCAGATCGGTAGCATTCAGGACTTTGATGCAGATTTGTAAAATTACATTTCCCATTGCCTGTCGCTAATATTTTTTTACCGGCCTTGTCTTTTTGCTCTATCACAAGAACTGAACTTCCAAGTCTTGCGGCTGCAATTGCTGCCATCAGGCCGGAAGCTCCGGCGCCAATGATTATCACATCGTATTCCACAGGAATGCCTCCATTTTCCGTTCATTTATGTTTGTTCCATTATATTTTACCCGAGGTATTATTTCAAGCATTTCTTTTCATTAGACCTTGTTAGCATTTCTTTTAAATAGACCTTGTTAGCATTTCTTTTAATTAGACTTTGTTAACATTACTTTTCATTAGACCTTGTCAACATTTCTTTTAATTAGACTTTGTTAGTCCGGTTTCTTAATCCTGTCTTAAGAAAATGCCGAGCGCGGTCGGCTTAGCTGACATATTTCCAAACGCTCAAGTATGCCTCCAGGCTAGAATTTTTTATTTCATAGGACGTTATTTCTTCTGAAATAAAAAGGCGTATCGGCAGGTATTGTCTCACTGCCGATACGCTCTAACATTCTTATCCGTCATAATGCTTTCTCAATGTTAATGTACTTTAACTGGAATAGCTCTCCAGCAATGCATAGAGCTCGTCCAGACTATTGACATAGATACCCTGGATTAAATCAAGACGATCTTCCTCCGGGAGATTCTTTGCTTCAATGTGGGTATAGCTGTACACACTCTTTAAATCACTGTTGTACACAACCACATATCCATCCTTAATTACCACATAGAACCGGAAAGGAACAAAGTCTTCATTATAACTCTTCTTTATTTTAATCTCAACATCAGAAAAGGAAACCAGTTCATAGGAAATCAAACCTTTGTTATATTCCGATAAAGGCATGTCCTTCATATAAGATGACAGGTAATCCAGAACCTCATCCCTGGTCAGACCGACTAGAGCTGCCGGTGGATTAAGCTCCTGTGTCTGTGTCTCTCCGGTCTTCATATTATACGTCTCAAGGGTATATTTTGTTGTTGGAAGTACCGTCTTCTCCGATTGGCTTACTGCCACATTTTCATCCTCAGCCGGCTGCTGGGTCGGCTGAGCCTTTTCCAATAGAGCATATAGCTCATTCTTTTGTTCCACTGCTCTTTTATTGAAATCATTTAATGCGTGCAGATAACTCAAATAGTAACAGGTTGTAAACATAACGCATAAAAATGCGAAACTTACGAGATAAATAGATGCCTTTTTCAGCTTCATGCGAAACCACTCCTTCGGCATTATTATCTCCAATATTTACTTATTTATACATTTATAGTAAATGCATCTTCTTCATAACCCTTACAATTACAGTTCCTTTCGGGACAAAAGCCAATTCCTCTTCGCTTAATCCCCTCAAGAACACTAATAATAAGAAATATACAATAATCGCTATGAATACAGCCAAAACAGTGGAAAGCAGGTTGCTTCCTGTTAATTTATCCATGCCATAATAGGTAAAGAATGCAACTATGCCCATCAATCCGGCACTTACAAAGGGTATAACAAAGGTTTTAATCACTTCCTGCTGATACTTCAGGTATTTTTCAATCGATAGCCAGTTCAGAATACTTACCACAAGAGGGAAGGTTACATTACCAATGACGAGTGCATAAGTACTCAAATGGGTAAATTGCAATAATCCGAAAACAAGTATGATATGTATTCCCAAAGAAATTGCTGAATGAATAACCGGAATCCGCAGTTTATTAATTCCCTGAAGGATTGCCGTTGAAATCGTTGATAAGGCATAGAACACAATAGAAATAGAACCAAGCATCATAATGTTGGCTGAAAGGTGGTACTGATCATCAAAAATAAGGCTTATGATTGGAGCTGCCAGAACACTCATACCAACAGCGGAAGGAATAGCGATTATCATGTTAAACTTGATTGCAGAATGCACCTTGGACTTGATTGCTGCTTCCATCCCTCTGGCCATGTCTGCCGAAATCGAGGTTACAATAGCAGCTCCCATGGCTGTAGCAACCGCAACCGGAACATTTGTAAGCAGGCGGTATTCGCCGCTGTAAATCCCCCATAAGGTATCACGATTACTATCCGTGTAGAGCTGGCTAGGCAGTACTTTTAGTACTTCATTATCAAAGGTGGTAATTATTTTAGAGCTCATGATATGACCAAATAAAGTACCATCCAGTAAACCGCTGATCTGATAAACCGTCTGACTTAAGATAATGGGCAGGATTGTAATAATAAGCAATTTAAAAATAGAGCCATAGGATTCCAGGTGATCTGAGTGATCATGCCTTACCTGCTTATTAATGACCGGTTTATACAGGGCAAAGACAAATAATAGGAAAATTAATGCGATACATGCACCTGCAAAGGTACCAAGTGTACCGCCGGAGGCTCCCCAGGCAGCTACATTTACAGAAGCACTGAAGTTCTTTACAAACAGATAAGCAGCTAATATACTGACTACTGCATTGACCAGCTGTTCCAATACCTGGGATAATGCGGTTGGTATCGTTGTATTCTTACCTTGATAAAAGCCTCTTAATACTCCCATAATTGAGAATATAAAAATAGTCGGTGACAGTACCCTGAGCGGTAGCGCTGTATTCGGACTTTTAAACAGCGAGGTTGCCAGAAAATCTGCACCAAAGAATATGACTAACGTAGCAACCGAACCTACACCAATTGCTAATGCCATCGCACATAAGAAAATACGATAGGAATTGCGATGCTCCTTATTCACCCTCCGTACAGCTACCAGTCTTGATACTGCTAGTGGAAGGCTATAGGAAGACAGAATTAAAGCAATATTATAAACCTCAAAGGAATAAGAATATAATCCGGTTCCTTCCTGTCCAATGATTCGCTGCATTGGAATACGATAAATCAAACCAATGACACGAACAAGGATGGATGCAACCGCTAATATGCTTCCCTGTACTAAAAAATGACTGCTTTTACTTCTATCCGACATAAACTTCTCCTTTTATCTTCCGTCTAACTATATCATTTGAGACTTCCCATTTAAACATATGAACTATTATAAACTATAAAACAAATTCGTCAAATCCTTCTTTTTCCTATGGACACAGTTCATATAATTGCCGATTATAATCATGTATTACGCCTGCAGCCATATACATCCGCCGCAGACTTAGACCTCATGCATTCTAATCGTTGTTTCCGGAGATGCTGGTACAACTGTAATCATGCATTCATTTTGAAGCTTCCGGTGCCGCTGATACAACTGAAATCCAGCAAGTATTATATGATTACTTAATCGTAACATCCTCGGTACGGTCCTGAGGGAATAATGCAATGAAGGTCTTTCCAGGATTAATGGTAAGCTCCTCTCCAGCTTCATTATAATACCTCATCCAGCCGTCTGCTTCTTTCTTCTTCCAGGTAATCAGAACGACCTTGCCATTTGTGAAGTAATAGCCACGCCCGGCAGCGTCCTCCAGATCCATGGTCTGGTAACCATTCTTATCGATATTCCATTCCTTTACGAATTGAATAATAATATTCTTAAAGGCCAGCTGTTCGCCTGTCAACGAATCCTTATGCGGAGCACCATATTGAAAACGATAATATAATTTATCATCAGCGTTATATTCAAAATAAGGTGATGTATAGCCTGAAAATTTCAAAGTAATTTTATTGGCGTCGTTAGTACTGCTTAGATCGGTATCGGTATCATAGAAGGTATAATGTGACACATACCCTGCTTCATATTGTGTTTCAAAGCCCTTCTTCTCGATTCCCTTCAATATGCCATCCAAAGATGCAAAGGCATTATGAGGTTGCTTGATGGTTTTATCTCGGTAAAATACAGTCGTCCCGATCCCTTCCGAGCCATCCATATGATCAATCCCGAGCGTCTTCATCTTGCTGGTTGCATATTTCGTTTTGCCATAATGCACATAGATAGCATCGTATTCATCTGCGATGCTGACAAAATAATGTCTGGCACTGCGGGTTGATCCTATCCGGTCACCGGTATAATTCTCGCCGATACCGAGAAGCCGCGTGATTCCGCCTTCTACCAGACACTCGTATACGATATCTGCCTGTCCGATTCCCCATTGATTGGAAACGGTTTTAAAATTATTGAACTGGAAAGCAATTGGACGTTTTGTTCCGATTTCTACAGGGACCCACAATCCGGTTAGATAGCTTCTCATTTCACCTTCATGGTTTGTATTGTCCGGTGTCGGTGTTATTGTTACTGTCTGATCATTTTCGGAAGGTTCTTCGTTCTGCTGTACGGTCTGTGTAATATTATCTTCTGAACCCTTAACTGATTCATCGTTCTTCGCATTCTTTTTACATCCCATCATATAAAATGCTGTAATCAAAATGAGTAAAATAATCGCAAATCTCTTCATGCATTTCTGTCCCTTCTATGAATAATTATCTTAAAATCTGAAGATTTTCTAACACAGTATTTTGCTTTTCTTCCATTCTTATACGGTCATTTTCTTCCATATGGTCGTACCCAAACAGATGAAACATACTGTGTGCAGTCAAAAATGCCACTTCCCTCTCGAGTGAATGTCCATATTCCCTTGCCTGCAATTTTGCCCTGTCTACGGAAATAACGATATCACCAAGGATGAATTCCCCTGTTTCCGGATGAAAGCTTTCGTAATCCTGATCCTCAAATTTATCAAAATCGCTAGGTGAATCATAATCATTTGCCGGAAATGACAATACATCCGTCGGAGCATCGATTTCCCGGTATTCCTTATTAATCTGGCGGATTTCTTCATCATCAGTAAATAATACGCTTACTTCCGCTTCATATGGACATTTCTCATAATCCAGACAGGCTTCTATCACTCTTTTTACCAATGCCTCATAGTCAAACCCCAGCTGCTGCGACGCTTCGTATTCCAAATTGATCGTCATGATACCCTCCATTCGCCTTTACTTAGGCATTGTTATGTATTATACATGCATAAATATTCTGTGTTTCCATTTTGTTATGATTATCTTAATTTATGCTTGTCCGTGCTCGCCAAATTCTTTCTTGTAGAAATTCTTTAAAAGCTTATAATCCTTTAAAGACAAAGATGAGGTATCAAAGGTACCCTTGTCCATTCGCATTTGAAAAATATTATCGATAATCTTATTCTTCGTAAATTTATGTTCTTCACTTTTTGCTATGTATTCAATGGTTGATACGACACTATCCGAAAGCATAACAATGGCGGCCTCAATGGAACCGGGTTTTTCATATTTAATATTATGTTCCTTGAGTATTGCGGTCAATTCCTTTGGAAATGCATATTCCTCCGCTATCAGTAAGCCTTCCTCAATATAATTCTTACCGTTGATTTTACCTATTTCATGGTAGAAACCGCCTGCAAGAGCAAGCATTTCATTCGCGCCAACTTCTTTGGCAGCACGGCAAGAAAGATCACCGATGTATAAAGCGTGTTCATATAAGCCTTCTGAATGCTGCTTTAAATTTTGAAGCAATACATTATTCTTATCGCAGAGAACATCATAGCTTGTCCATAGATTTTGCGAAAGAACAGGGTCGGCTATTAAAGGTAAGTTCTGATCTTCTTCCAAGTTATCTTCCTGGAAATATACTTCTGATATTTCTTGATTGATAGAAAGAATAGATACTTTTTCCTTCGCATCATTTTCCTTAGAATTACTTTCCTTAGAATCACTTCCCTTAACATCACTTTCCTTAACATCACTTCCCTGTAAGCTGTCAAAAAATGCTGCCGACGGAGCCAGTTCCTCAGCTATGGTTACAGCTTGTCCCTGTGTCTCAATCTCTTTATTATTACCTGCCTGACTGAATATCATACTAATAAAAAAGGCAAGAATCAATACGATTAAGATGCTGAACAGGGAATACATATAATTAAAGCCTGATTTCTTATCAAAGAGCAGATTATTAACAGCAAAGGAAATCGTAATATTCGTAGATAAAATAATGATAGCTGCATAAATCACAGTTGACTTTTGTCTTAATGCACCGGACAGCATACTCATTAAGACACCCATAATCAGTACTTGAATTACCTGTTCCGGACTCTTAATTAGTGTGATTCCCATGATAAAGGATAGATTAAAATGCAGCAGCAGACCAAGCTTTTGATCAATCAGCATGGAAACCAGCAGGCCTCCAAGCATCCAAAAACTGAAAACCCCGGCATTGGGCACAAAAAGAAGCAGACAGATAGAGCTGAGATAGCTTAAGGTGATGATTGTCTTTGCCAGCTTCTTATCCAGAATATCGTCTGCATTTTCTCTTATATAAAAGGAAACCGCTCCTGTTAATAACAAGGTAATAATACCAATCTTCACCATGCTGATGCCGGGCGTTTTATAGATTACATCAGGTAAAATCGCGGTAAGCATGGCTAAGAACGGTAATATCGTAATCATAACGGGAGTTGAATTATTTCTTTCTGCTTTGACAGCAGTTTCTTTGCTGCTTTTTGAAATATCCTTCTCTGAATTGTCATCCTTTATTTTCATTATGGTTTCCCCTGATCTTCGCAGATTTATAGTTTAAATTTCTATCCCATCTACGTTTACCCTGTTCCGATTTGCTTTCAATCCTTAATAATTTCTCTTCGTAAGCATCATAAGCTTTAACGATACGCTGAACAAGAGGATGTCTGACAACGTCCTGGCTTGTCAGATAGGAAAAGCCGATATCATCAATCTTACCGAGTACTTTCAGTGCCACATCAAGGCCGGATTTCGAACCGACAGGTAAATCCTTCTGAGTTAAATCACCGGTGATAACAACCTTGGAACCAAAACCAATTCTGGTTAAGAACATCTTCATCTGTGCCGGAGTAGTATTCTGAGCCTCGTCCAATATGATAAAAGCATTCTCCAAGGTTCTTCCTCTCATATATGCAAGAGGTGCAACCTCAATCAGCCCCTTCTCCGAATTCTTAAGATATGCTTCCGGCCCCATAATCTGATGCAGGGCATCATATAGAGGTCTTAAGTAGGGATCAACCTTACTCTGAAGATCTCCGGGCAAAAAGCCAAGCTTCTCTCCAGCTTCGATTGCAGGTCGGGTTAAAATAATTTTGCTTACTTCATCATTTTTAAATGCAGTAATTCCCATAGCCATCGCCAGATAGGTTTTACCTGTTCCTGCCGGGCCGACTCCGAACACGATCATTTTCTTGCGGATCAGATCAACATAGGTTTTCTGTCCGAGGGTTTTTGGCTTAATCGGTTTGCCACTGATGGTATGGCAAATCAGGTCTTTGTCAATCTCGACAATTTCCCGTTCCTTATCCTCATAGCAGAGTGAAATTGCATAGTTCACATTCTGCTCCGTAATCTCGTTGCCCCTTTTAGAAAGCTCTAAAAGCTGCATGAATACGCTCTTTGCCTTTGTTACATTCTCTGTCGCACCTACAACCTTAATTTCACCGTTTCTTGCAATAATTGTTACATTAAATGCTCTCTCTATAATCTTCGCATACGCGTCAAATCCACCAAATACATTCTTCTCATGCTCTGTAGGTATGTCAATGATTGTCTCCACTATGCTCATCTGTCTGAGGGATCCTCCATTCGTCTTCTAATATTGTTTGATACTCCCAAGCCGGTTCTTCAACAAGAATTCTGCCCTTCGCAATACAATAATTATTCTCTACCGTTATTTTAACATTATTTTCGTTAATTATAACCCCATTTTCCTTTAATCGGTTAAAATACCGATTTAACCTGGCTTGTGCAATGGAAATCGCTTCTTCCTGCGAATATGTTCTGCTTTCTTCTATGTATTCCCTGGTCAGGATTGAACCATACCGCATTGGCAGATAAAAACTATTCGTAACATGGAGCGTATTTTCGTTTACAATTATATCATATATATTATAGGAATTTCTAGGATTATATAAAAATAATTTTTTCCCGAGAAAGCTGACATAATAGCCTTTTTTCTCTTTTCCCGTAAAAACCCGTTCCGTATAATTCATACTGAATGTTTCATTATAATC
>Ga0207834_1000768_pt1 | contig 10647 bp, 8 predicted proteins | sample LuqExpMetagenom5_FD_187763 | JGI IMG/M metagenome (GOLD analysis project Ga0207834, IMG submission 187763) | Tropical forest soil microbial communities from Luquillo Experimental Forest, Puerto Rico - Sample 5 (SPAdes) | ecosystem: Environmental > Terrestrial > Soil > Tropical forest ...
CGTAAATTATATATTATTGGCCTGTGCAATGCAACATATGTAAAAATTCCTGTTGCATTGCAGCATGTACAAATGTTATAATTTCCAAAACAATTTAGTCAGATCAGAGCAAGATGAGATGAGCGAGTTAGTTTAGTAAAGAAGAGAAGAGAAGAGCAGAGATGAGAGGAGAAGAGTCTTCATTTCTCATACTCTCCTTCCATGAACGGGGGAGGGCATCCAGTGTATTATCCCGAGCTTGAAAGTGTCAAGGAATTAGCATGTAATTACAACATTATACCGGTATCCTGCGAAATATATGCGGATATGGAGACCCCTATAAGCATCTTCAGGCGTTTTGAAAAGAACGATTTCTGCTTTTTGCTCGAAAGCGTTGAGGGCGGAGAAAAGTGGGGCAGATTTTCATTTATCGGCAGAAATCCGTTTCTTACATTGAAGGGCAACGGCAGGCGAACGGAACTGACCTACAGGAGCGGCAGATGCGAGGTCGCCGACAGCAACCCCTTTGAAGCCATGAAGGAGCTAATGTCCAAATACAGGGGAGCGCCGGTCAAAAACCTGCCAAGGTTCAACGGCGGAGCAGTCGGATTTTTCGGCTATGATATCGCACGTTATTTCGAAAGGCTTCCGGATATTCCGACCGACGATCTGGAAATACCGGAAATACATTTCGTGTTCGCGGATGAAGTGATCGCTTTTGACCATTTCAGGCACAAGCTGCACATAATCGTCAATCTGCATACGGATGGCGGATCGATCGAACGCGGGTATAATACTGTTATCAGCAGGATTAACGAGATCCGCGGGGAACTCAGGGAAGCAGGCCGGATGCTGACGGACGAGGTCATGCCCGCAACCGGTTCGTCAGGCGGCGAACGGAAGATAGACAGCAATGTCAGCCACGAGCGATTCTGTGAAAATGTCAATAAGGCAAAGGAATATATAAAAAACGGAGATATCTTTCAGGTGGTTCTTTCACAAAGGCTGCGCATCAGGACCGCATGCAGCCCGCTGAATGTTTACAGGGCTCTCAGGACCATCAACTCCGGCCCGTATATGTATTACCTGAAATTCGACGGATATACGCTTGCGGGCTCGTCACCGGAAATGCTCGTGAGAGTGGATGGGCGCAAGGTCGAGACCTGCCCGATAGCAGGTACCAGAAAGCGCGGCAGGACGGGAGCGGAGGATGAAATGCTTGAAAAGGAGCTACTCTCCGACGAAAAGGAACGCGCAGAACACATAATGCTCGTCGACCTCGGCAGGAACGATATAGGAAAGATATCGGAATTCGGCTCGGTGAAGGTGGATTCACTTATGCATATAGAGCGGTTCTCGCATGTCATGCATATCGCAAGCAACGTAAGCGGTACACTCAGGGACGGCGTCACTTCCTTCGATGCGCTGTCGGCCGTACTGCCGGCAGGTACGCTGTCCGGTGCGCCGAAGATCCGCGCCATGGAAATAATAGATGAGCTTGAAACTGCAAAACGTTGTCAATATGGCGGAGCAGTAGGTTATCTGAGCTTTGATGGAAATCTCGACAGCTGCATAACCATCCGAACCGTGCTTTTCAAGGACGGTTTCGCGTATGTACAGGCAGGCGGCGGGATAGTCGCCGATTCGAAGCCCGGGCTCGAATATGAGGAGTCGATGAACAAGGCGATGGCGTTGATAAAGGCAATCGAGGAAGGGGAGAAGATCAGATGATTTTGATCATAGATAATTATGATTCGTTTACCTACAATCTTTATCAATATGTCGGCGAACTCTGCGGAGACGTCAGGGTAGTTAGGAATGATGCGCTGAGCGTCGATCAGGCGGCGGAGCTGAAGCCGGACCATATCATCATTTCTCCAGGGCCGGGTTACCCTGCGGACGCCGGGATATCCATTGAATTGGTCAAAAAGCTGGGGCCGCATATACCGATCCTGGGTGTTTGCCTGGGTCATCAGGGTATCGGGGAAGCCTACGGCGGTAAGGTGGTCCATGCGCCGGAACTGCTGCACGGAAAGGCTTCCGCGATCGAATTGATGCCGGGCTGCCGCTTGTTTGAAGGCCTTCCACAAAAGATAACCGCAGGCCGATATCATTCGCTTGTGGTCGAGCGCAGTACGCTCCCGGAGATACTTGAGATCACCGCTGTTTCTTCGGACGGAGAGATAATGGGCCTGAAGCATAAGGAATACGATGTTTTCGGCATCCAGTTCCATCCGGAGTCCATATTAACGCCGGACGGAAAGACGATACTTAAAAATTTTCTTAAGCTCGAGATCCGGAAAAGCCCGGAGAAACGGCAAGCAGCTTGATCAGTATAGTTGAGAAGAGAGGAGAAGAGTTATGGTCAGATCAACGTTACAAAAGCTTTCAATGAAGGAAAACCTGACAGAGTGGACATGGAGCCTGAAAATGCGGCCGAGATCGCAGCTTTTGTCGGGCTGGATGTACTGCAACTGCACGGTTCGGAGGATGCCCGGTATATCGGTAAGCTGCGCCGCCTTTTGAAGCCCGGAACGGAGATATGGAAGGCTGTAAAGATTGGCGGAGGCAGCTGGAATACGGCATGCGGAGATTTGCATTTGAACGGCGAATTATTGTCGGAGCTGGAGGGTGACAGCCCGGAGCACAAGGATGAATGGCTGGAATCATACCGTGCTGACAGACTTATCCTCGATACATATATAGCCGATCGATCGGGCGGCACAGGCCAAACCTTCGACTGGAGACTTGCGCAGCAGCTCAGGAGGCAAACGCAGCTGCCGTTCGTACTTGCAGGAGGATTGCATCCGGGAAATGTACGCCAGGCGATAGAGCAGGTCTCACCGTACGCTGTGGATGTGAGCAGCGGGGTCGAAGGAGACGGGATAAAAGATGAGGCAAAGGTCAGGAATTTCATAGAAGCTGTAAGAGGAGAGAGCAGGTAGGCTACCGCCATTGGATAACAGGTTGGTTTCCAGATATACTGCATAAAAGAGTCTTAATTGGGGGTGGAAGGCAGTAAGAAGTCGAAATTTGTAAACAATTTGTTAATAATCCCTGATTTGTATTGTAAACCTAAATGATTAGAATCACAATTGCGATAAAGCAATAAAAAGCTTATCAACTGTTATATTTGCATTAGCCGCAAAAAGTAGATGCAATATAAAATACAAAACAAAGGGGTTGTATCTATGTTTGGTAAAAAGAATGCAGAAGGGAAGAGGTACATCGTTGCAGTTAAGGATTACGACGCGACGGTGAAATCGATCAAAGAAGGCAAGATGTCATTGCCCTATGACAAGTCCATCTATCTGAAGCTCATCGAAAGTCAGACTTCCAAGGCCACGAATCTTAAGGATCTGAAGAAATTCATAAAGGTCAACGGCAAGTCGGCAAAAGAAGTGGGCCATTATTGGGAAGGCCTCCTGACTGATGGGTATTTTCTGATAAATGTGGAATATAATGAAAAGTTACCTTCGCTTGAACATTTGTGCAATAATGAGCATATCAAATTCGTATGCATTGCCTGATAAAGATAGATCCAATAAAAAGGTTGCCGATACTTTGGCAATCTTTTTTTGTTAATATTTTGTTTTCATTTTGTTTACATTTACATTGTTGTTGCTGCAATTTGTAAATGATATTATTAATTGATAAAATAATGTTAGAAGCTACTCTCTGAACTAAAATATATACCGGCAGGTGATTAGATGAACAAGACAAAAGTACTGGTAATCGACGATGATATGAACATTTGCGAACTGATACGGCTTTACCTCGAAAAGGAAGGCTATGAAGTCAAGGCAGTGTACAACGGTAAAAGCGGCATAGAAGCGTTCAGTGAATTTACGCCAAATATCGCGGTTCTCGATATCATGCTTCCGGGTATGGACGGCTGGCAGGTCTGCAGGGAGATCAGGAAGGTCAGCAATATACCGATCATCATGCTCACGGCAAAGGGCGAGACCTTCGACAAAGTGTTGGGACTTGAGCTCGGAGCGGACGATTATATGGTCAAACCCTTCGACCCCAAAGAGCTGATCGCGAGAGTCAAGGCGGTGCTCAGAAGATACGAGCGCAAGGATTTCGACACTCAGGAGATCGTATACCCAAATCTTGTCATAAACAAGACAAATTATACTGTCAAGCTCAACGGCAAGGATCTCGAGCTTCCTCCGAAAGAGCTGGAACTGCTTTATTTCCTTGCTTCCAACAGCAACAAGGTTTTTACAAGAGAGCAGCTCCTTGAGCATGTCTGGGGCTTTGATTTTTATGGAGACAGCCGTACTGTAGATGTCCACGTAAAAAGGCTGCGTGAAAAGATTGACCTGCCCGGCCAGGTATGGCAGCTCAAGACAGTCTGGGGAGTGGGCTACAAGTTCGAGGTAAGGTAATGTTCAAGACAATATTCAGCAAAATGATCGTGATTTTCCTTTTGATACTGGGCATTGCATTTGCAGTCACCGGCGTGATGATGAACGTGTTCCTCGATAATTATCTCACCGAGGAAAAGGCAACTGCACTGGAGGATGCGAGCAGTTATGTAAACCTGATTTTCAAGAACTTCTTGGTCAATATGGATACAAGCAACAGCTCAAGTGTAGCAAAGGCCCAGAATGCTTTTAATAATTATCTGATACAACAGGGAAATTCTTTGAGATCCATCATCTGGATGACCGACGCAAATGGCGTCGTGTTCCAGTCAAACTGGTCCATGCCGCAGTCGCTCGCCAATAAGTATAAAGGTAAAAACGGTAATATCAAGCTGCCGCTGGATACACAGTTTTCCAAGCTGGCGTCGAGCGAAACGACCGTGCGCGAAGTAGGAAATTTCAATGGCTTGTTTAAAGATCCGATTTTTACCAGCGATCCCGCATATGCTATAAGCGGCGATATATGGCTGACAGTCGGAAGATCATTCAAATATACGGGCTCTGATAATAAGGATGTCATGGTGCTCGTATTCATGAGCACTCCGGTAAAAGAAGTCGGTGTTGCACGGACGCAGGTGTTCCGGTATTTTCTTATGTCAATGGGAGCAGCCATTACTATCGCAGTCATATTGATCTACATCTTTTCGCTCAGGTTGTCCCATCCCTTGAAGCAGATAAAAAGCGCGGCTTCAAGGATAGCAAGCGGCGAATTTGAAAAACGTCTCGATATCAAGACAAAAGATGAGATCGGGGATCTGGCAAGGACATTCGACCAGATGGCCGTAGCGCTTCAGAATATAGAAGAGATGCGCAGGGGCTTCGTAGCCAATGTTTCGCATGAGCTTAGGACGCCAATGACTTCTATACGAGGCTTTGTCGATGGTATACTGGACGGGACCATTCCGCCGGAAAAGCAAAGTCATTACCTGACTATAGTAAGGGATGAGACCATAAGGCTCAACCGCCTTGTGAACGACCTTCTGGATCTGGCCAGAATGGAGGCCGGAGAGGTCAAGCTCAACATAACCGTATGGGATATAAACGAACTTGTAAGGAAATGCGTTATAAAACTTGAGACACTTTTGCTCAATAAGGGCCTGACAGTCGATGCGGATTTTGAAGAGGAGGATCTGCCTGTGAAGGCCGACTCCGATTCAATAGAAAGGGTCGTTTACAACCTGATGCATAATGCAATAAAGTTTACTCCGGCAGGGGGCAAAATAAGCATCGTAACACGCAAACGCAGGGACAAGGCTGAAATTAGTATCAAAGACACAGGTATAGGTATAGATCGGGACGATCTGGACATGATCTGGGACAGGTTCTACAAAGCAGACAAATCCAGGAGCAGGGACAAGACGGGCACCGGCCTGGGCCTGGCTATCGTGCGGAATATCATAAACGAGCACGGTCAGGACGTATGGGTAGAAAGCAAGCCCGGTGAAGGTACGGCATTTACGTTCACGTTGGCCGCAGTGAGCAAGGAATCCGACCCGCAGCCGGAAGCAAAAAATTATATGCCGGACTGAGCATTGTTTACAGATTATTCATAGTTTTTTCAAATAGACGCTTTAAAATAAAGTCATACGGTAAGTTAAGAACAACAAATGCAGTACATTCAGTACAGGAGGTTTTGATTATGGAAGATTTCAATCAGGAAAACGAAAATAACAACAATATCAACAGCGTAAATAATGAAAACGCTAATCAGGAAAATAGCATGGACATAGGACATAATGAAAGCAATAATACGGCAGCTGCCAACGCACAGCCGGAAAATAACCAGAATGCAGATCCTCAGCAACATGACCAGGCGTATGCACAGTCGGCTGCATCGCAGCAATATGCTCAGTCAGGCGTTTCGCAGTCTGAAAATAAGGCTTATTACAAGGAAAACGTAAAGAAATCGAAGCAGGGCAGGGTAGGAACAGGACAGTTGATCCTTGTATCTGTACTAAGTGCGGTACTCGGCGCCGGCGCCATGTTTTCGGCAAGTACTTTCCTTGCCCCGGCAATACAGCCGACCGTCAATTCATGGTTCGGCAACACAGATCAGACTACGGCAGCATCAAGCAATAACGGTGTATATAAGAAGGTGGAGATCACACAATCCACCTCGCCTGTCGAAGCCATCGTAGAAAAAGTAAGTCCGTCGATCGTAGGCATCGAGGTAACGGTACAGGCACAGGGCAGCGATTTCTTCTTTAACCTCGGGCAGAGCGGCGTCGGTTACGGTTCAGGCATAATAATCAAAAGCGACGGCTATATACTGACGAACAACCATGTTATAGAAAGCGCTCTGAACCAGAATTCAAACACATTGACTAACGGATCGAAGATACAGGTCGTACTTTCGAACAATAAGGATAAAATGTATACGGCCCAGGTAGTGGGCAGGGATCCGAAGACGGATATCGCGGTCCTCAAGATAAATGCCACCAACCTGCCTGCAGCGGAATTGGGTAACTCGGATAATGTTAAACCGGGTGAACTTGCAGTCGCGATAGGCAATCCCGAGGGCTTCGACTTCATGAACTCGGTAACGGCTGGTATCATAAGCGGTATCAACAGGACCGTGCAGTTGGAAGACGGACAGGAATACAAGCTGATACAGACAGACGCTGCGATCAACCCCGGCAACAGCGGTGGAGCTCTCGTCAATTCGCAGGGACAGGTCGTCGGAATAAATACAGTCAAAATAGCATCTACGGCAGTTGAAGGCATCGGGTTCGCCATTCCGATAAACGAAGCCAACAATATAGCCCAGAGCCTTATGGAGTTCAAATATGTAAAAGGCAGGCCGTATCTCGGATTGTCGGTCGACCAGCGCTTCAACTCTGATGTGGCCAAGCAGTATAATGTGCCGAACGGTCTGCTCGTTTACGAGGTAATGCCTCTGACAGCAGCATACAAAGCAGGCGTACAGGCAGGCGATATCATAACCAAGTTCGACGGCAAGACGGTAACGACCTTCAGCGAACTCGAAGACCAGAAGAATACGCATAAACCGGGAGACAAGGTATCTATGGAGGTCTACAGGAATGGTAAGACCCTGAACCTGACAGTAACGCTGGACGAAGAGAACAACTCCGTCTCAACCAACTAAGCCAGTTCCAATCACACATTGTTATACACCCTCTTGATAGAAACAGCAAAAGCAGCCGAAAGGCTGCTTTTGCTGTTTCTGCAGATCGCACCGGTGCAGGAGTATATACAGTGATTTGATTATGCTGTATTGCCGGAGCCAGGAAAGTACTTATGGCTCTTTGGCTACATTTTTATATCTATCTCATATTTCCTCAGCCAGTGATCCACCTGTATCAGATATGGCCCGGACATATGCCCAAAATAATGTTTACTTAACATATAAGCAGATGCTAAAATAAAACTGGCTGTCACTAACCTGAACAGCCTTAAAGCTATATGACAGCTGAAGACCGCAGTTAAACACCTTGATAAAATATTTTACGAATTAGGGAGAAAGCGGATAATATGCATCGATTACTTTTAAACGGCACATGGAGGATGGGCGATTCAAGCGGAAATGTCTATGAAGGGACTGTTCCAGGCTCTGTCTATTCATTTTTATTGAAAAACGACGAAATGAAGGATCCACATTACAGAGACAATGAGCTTGATGCACTCAAGCTGATGGACGGCGACTTTACATTTACAAGGTTTTTTGATTTGCCTGAGGAGCTTGGGAAATGCCAAAAGGTATTGTTTCGCTGTGACGGGCTTGATACCATCTGTGACATTTATCTGAATGGAAGCCTTGCAGGGAATGCATACAACATGCATCGTATCTGGGAGTTCGATATAACTGCCCTTTTGAGGAAAACGGAGAATGAGCTTAAGATAATATTACGGTCCCCGGTGAAATATATAAGGGATAAACAGGAAAAGGACTTTATTGGAGGAACCTACCATGCAATGAACGGTTTCCCCCATATCAGAAAGGCACATTGTATGTTTGGCTGGGATTGGGGTCCAAGGCTTCCGGATGCCGGCATCTGGAGGGATATCAGCCTCATAGGCGTTGATTCCTCAAGGATTGAGGATATACATATCCTTCAGCACCATGAGGATGGACATGTTTTTTTGACGGTAAACGTCAAACAGTCACAGTCCGCCGAAGTGCAGATAACCGTCACGGGACCGGAGGAATATGAGGACCGGTTGCATAACGGAATAATAACTGAGATTGAAAATCCAAGGCTCTGGTGGCCAAATGGCTATGGTAAACAGCCGCTTTATACCGTTAAGGTTGAGCTTCTGGAAAATGGCCTCGTTGTAGATACCGATACTAAACGCATTGGTTTGCGTGTCATGACGGTTGTGAGAGAAAAGGATGAATGGGGTGAAAGCTTTGCACAATGTGTAAACGGTACCCTGATGTTTGCCATGGGTGCGGATTATATCCCTGAGGATAACATACTGTCGCGTATTACGCCAGAGAGGACCCGCAGGCTGTTGGAGCAGTGCAAGGCGGCTAATTTCAATTCTGTCCGGGTATGGGGAGGCGGGTATTATCCAGACGATTTCTTTTATGATATATGCGACGAGTTGGGGCTTGTAGTATGGCAGGACTTTATGTTTGCCTGCGCCAATTACCGCCTTACCCCGGATTTTGAAAAAAATATTCGGGCGGAATTTATCGACAATGTAAGAAGGCTCCGCCACCACGCATCATTGGGGCTCTGGTGCGGAAACAATGAGATGGAATTGTTCCAGGCTCAAAAAGCATATCAGGGCAATGGCAAAACGCAGTCGGACTATATCCGTATGTTCGAACATATCATTCCAGAGGTGCTTAAGTGTTATGACCCTGCAACCTTCTACTGGCCCGCATCTCCCAGCTCCGGCGGCGGCTTCGACGACCCCAACGACTTTAACAGGGGGGATGTCCATTACTGGGAGGTCTGGCACGGGGGAGTACCTTTTGCCGAGTATAGGAAATACTATTTCAGGTATGCTTCCGAGTTTGGATTTCAGTCCTTCCCGCCTATGAAAACAGTTGAAAGCTTTACCCTGCCGGAGGACAGGAATATTTTCTCCCGCGTGATGGAAATGCACCAGCGAAACGAGGGCGCCAATGGGAAAATAATGAATTATCTCTCGCAAACCTTCCTGTATCCCTGCAACCTGGACACGCTCATTTATGCATCGCAGCTGCTGCAGGCCGAAGCCATGCGCTGCGGTGTAGAGCACTGGCGCCGAAACAGGGGCCGCTGCATGGGCGCAATTTACTGGCAGCTCAACGATATCTGGCCTGTGGCGTCTTGGGCTTCAATAGACTATTACGGCAGGTGGAAAGCACTACATTATTATGCAAAGCGCTTTTTCGCTCCGGTAATGCTGTCCTGCTGCGAAATAGGAGAGACCGCAAACAGAGTCTCAGTTGTGATGGAACCCTCTGCTGTGGAAACCTCTGTTTATCTATGCCTGGCAAATGAAACGCTGGGTGACATAACAGGTTCGATAAAATGGTATTTGAGGGATTCCTATGCGCAGATACTGGAATCAGGCAGTATTGAGATGTCCGTCTCCAGGCTTTCAAGCAAGTGGTGTGACAAGCTTGATTTCAATAGCACGGATTTTTTGAACAACTATTTTAGCTATGAATTCATTTCGGAAGGTGATTGCATATCGAGCGGAACAGTACTGTTCACAGCACCCAAGCATTTCTGCTTTGCCGATCCCTGCCTTTCCTATGAGATCCGGGAGAATAAAATCACCGTAAATGCAAAGGCCTATGCAAAAAGTGTGGAAATTAGCTCCCCTGACTGTGAACTTTTGCTTAGTGACAACTATTTTGATATGAACGGTGGAAGCTATACTGTAGAGATACTGGAAGGCAGCCCGGAAACCTTAAGGCTTCGCTCTGTGTTTGATATTAGGTGAAAGGTATTAGCTTACTTTCAGAAAGATCATCACGAAAGCAGAAATAATAGTAACTATCCTCTGGCTAGCCAGAGGATAGTTATAAGAGGAACGTTTCAAGTAATCATCGATATCCCATATTTCCTCAGCCAGTGATCCACCTGTATCAGATATGCATATAGCTGAGGCAGCGCCATCAACTGGCCGAACCATGGTTTTCCGAGGTCCGATTCGCCGGAGATAAGCTTCAGCAGATTATTTTTATTGATCAGCGGCGGCAGGGGAGAGCCGGTATCCTGCATTATCCCGACCAATTTTTCCTTCACCGCCGCCTCATATGCCGGATTGTGGG
>Ga0207834_1000773_pt1 | contig 10606 bp, 8 predicted proteins | sample LuqExpMetagenom5_FD_187763 | JGI IMG/M metagenome (GOLD analysis project Ga0207834, IMG submission 187763) | Tropical forest soil microbial communities from Luquillo Experimental Forest, Puerto Rico - Sample 5 (SPAdes) | ecosystem: Environmental > Terrestrial > Soil > Tropical forest ...
TTTGCCGGAGGCGGTGGTGCTGGAGATCCAGCATCGCTATACGCTGATTGGTCATAGCCCCTTGACCGAGATCACGCTTGAGCAGGGCAGGCTGGTGGAGGCGGAGCTTGCTCGTGCCGGCCAGCCAGTACCCGTTTACGTTGGTATGCGCAACTGGCAGCCTTACATTGCCGATGTCGTGCGGCAGATGAAGGCGGATGGCGTGGAGCAGGTGGCGGTGGTGTGCCTGGCCCCGCAGAACTCGCGCACCAGCGTAGGGCTCTATCGCAAGGCGGTTGAGGCCGAGTCTGAGGGGTTGCAGGTTGACTTCACCGAAGGCTGGGCACGTCACCCGCTGCTGGCGGAAGCCTTTGCCGAACGCTTGCGTCCAGCGTTGTCGCACCTGAGCCAGCAGGCTGGGGAGCCCGTGCCGGTGCTGTTCACCGCGCATAGCGTCCCTTGCAGAACGGTGCAGGCCCCGGCAGATGGACAGGGGCAGCCGGATCCGTATGCCGAAGACGCCAAGGCCACCGCCGCGGCTGTGGCGGCCCGCGTGCCGGAGATTCCGCGCTGGTGGTTCGCGTTCCAAAGCCAGGGAGCCTCGGGAGGCACCTGGATTGGCCCGACGGTCGAAGATACGCTGACGGAGCTAGCCAAGGAAGGCGTCAGGAATCTGGTTCTGCAGCCTATCGGCTTTCTCTGCGATCACGTTGAAATCCTCTATGACGTGGATCGCCTCTTCCGTGACTTTGCCGCCCAGCGGGGGATACGCCTGGAGCGCCCGGATTCCCTAAATGGGTCTAATCTTCTGGCGCAAGCTGTCGCCGAACTGGCTCGGAGCGGGCTCGCAAGACTAAAATCCCGCTAGTGGACGGAGTTGCTGCGGGCCGGCACTTCTCCACGCTTCGAGACATCTGATCGAGAAGGATCGCGGTACTGGTAGACCGAAGTTAGGGCTGCGTTTCTGCCGGATTTAATTTTGAAAGATAGTGTTGTTCTGTTTTCTGCTTGTTTTGACTGGCTCCCTTCGCGCCTCCTCCATTGCTTTCCGCATCCGGGCCGCACCAATCAATTGCTGTACGGCCAGTTTCTCTCGATGGATATCTGCGTCTGAAAAAGCGGCCTTGTAGTCGCTTTGAACCGGTTCTTGTGTGTTGTGCCAAGTCGAAGGACTGGATAGAAGGAAGAAGAAATGGAGCAAGGCAGTAGCTCGGGGAAGTTGAAAAGCGAGCGGGGGCTTATTTGTCCCAAATGCCATCGCAGCCGATTGAGCCGTACGGCTCGCAAGGGATTCTGGCAGAACAGGATTATGGCTTGGCTTGGCTATTACCCCTGGAAGTGCAGAAGCTGCCGCAAGACCTTCATGATCCGCAAGCGGCATGAGGAAGGCGCTCACACTTCTCATCGGGGGAGCCAGCACGCGCCGCGTTCCAGCTCCAGCTCGGATTCATCCAGCGATTAGGCCCACACGCAGGTCCTTGCAAGGCAGCTTACGGCGAACTGGACGCATCTGCCTGGCAAGAAGCCCTGCGGTTTATGCTTCGTGAGGGTTGGGCAAGGGAAGTGCGCTGCCCAACTCAAGGCTGGAGAGAGCCAGATTGAGCTGCTGTACGTTGGTGTACTGAATCCCAATCAGCCCCACGGCCCGGGCGGCTTCCACGTTGCTCGTCACATCGTCGACAAAGATGGTTTCCTGTGCTTCGCTACCCAGGGCTTCCAGCGTATGGCGGTAAATGGCTGGATCGGGCTTCACGATATGCAGTTGGTGGCTGAAGACCTGAACATCGAAGTTCTGCATCCAGGGAAGATTCTGCAGCACGCTGGCCGTTACAACGTCCCCCAGGTTCGACAGAAGGGCAGTCTTCAGGCCCGCCGCGCGCAGTTGGGCGTGCCACGCCACCAAAGGCGGGTTCGATCCCGTCCACATGCGCGCATCCAGCTCTGCAAGCTCATGGACCAGTTCCGGGGTCGACGCAACTCCTCCTTGATCCAGGACCAATTGCCAGTAGGTGAGGCCGTTCAGATCGCCGCGATCGTAATCCAGGCGGTGTTTCCAGTAGAGGTCTTCCAGGCAGGCCGGCTCCATGCCGGTGCGGCGGATCAGTTCTGTCTTGATATCTGGATGGGGAGGGCCGCTCAAGACCATCCCGTAGTCAAAGATCACCGCGCATATCCTCACCTTGCCTCCTGTTGAGCACGTGTATGGTGGAAAAGGACCTCTTTCCATTCTGCCCGATCTGGAGCCGGCTCGCATCTCAGCAGAGGACGACGGGTAGAAGGAAGCTGGGCCGATCAACTCCTTGGATCGAGAGCGGAACCATGCGATTTTCTCAGCGTACAAACTGGAATACGGAAGAGAGTGAACTGTCCCGTGCCCACCGGGAACGGCTGGAAGCCGGCCTTCCAATAGCCGATCTTACGGCCTCCAATCCTACCCGGTGCGGCTTCAACTTTCCTTCACAACTACTTGACGCATTAAGAGATACCGCTGCGCTCACGTACGATCCCCAGCCCCGTGGCCTGCCTGGAGCACGTCGCGCGGTTTGTGCCTACTACCAGAGCCATGGAGTTTCCCTCGTACCTGAACAAATCCTTCTAACTACTTCAACCAGTGAGGCTTATAGCTTCCTGTTCCGGCTGCTCTGCGACCCGGGAGCGGAGATCCTGGTGCCACAGCCCGGGTATCCGCTTTTCGACTATCTGGCGGCCCTCGACGACGTCCGCATCCGGCCTGTCTCGCTGGTGTACGACTATGGCTGGCAGATTGATCCGGAGAGCTTTCGGCGTGCGATGACTCCGGCAACGCGCGCCATTATGCTGGTTCATCCCAACAACCCAACCGGTCATTTCACGAAGGGGTGGGAGGTGGAGGCACTGGCGGAGATCTGTCGGGAACATCAACTGGCTCTTATCGTTGACGAGGTTTTTCTCGATTTCTCCTTCGGGGTAGAAGCAAAAAGTTTTGCTGCCGGGCTGGAAGGCGTGCCGGTTTTTGTGGTGAGCGGCCTGAGCAAGATTGCCGGCCTTCCGCAGATGAAGGCGGCCTGGATTGCCGCTATCGGGCCAGATCAGACTGAGGCCCTGGAGCGCTTGGAGGTGATTGCCGATACCTTCCTCTCCATGAATGCGCCCGTGCAAAGCGCTTTGCCTGCCTGGCTGGAAAGCAGAGGCGTCATCCAGGAGCAGATTCGCGCGCGTACCCAGGCAAATCTCATGGAGCTGGATAAGTTATTGCCGCAAGCATCACAAACAGAACGTCTTCAAGCAGATGCTGGATGGTATGCCGTGTTGCGGATTCCCGCTCTACAGCCTGATGAACAGACTGTGCTGGAGCTGCTTGATCAGGGCGTCTGGGTACATCCAGGGTACTTTTTCGGATTGCCAGTCTCAGGATGGCTGGTTCTAAGCCTCCTGGCTCCAGTTAACGAATTTGCTACTGGAGCCAGCCTCCTGGTTAACTATCTCAGAACGAATCAGGAGAATAACAACACCTCAAGTTCTAATAAAGTTAATCTTTAAGTTTTTAGTTGTAAATCATTGAAAATAATAAATCGAATATTTCTAGAACTTTTGTCATCGCTGTTGCAGGAAAGGGTTACTCTTCCGCTCCATGCCAATCGTGGTTGCTGGGCCATGACCGGCAATCACACGCGTGGCATCAGGCAACTTCAGCAGTCGGCTGTGCAGGGACTCGATGATCTGTTCGTAGTTGCCGCCGGGCAGATCCGTCCTGCCGATGGAGCCTGCAAAGAGGGTGTCGCCTGCGATCAACAGGTTGTCAGCGGCAAAGTGCAGGCAGATCGAACCCTGGGTGTGGCCTGGGGTATGCAGGACGGTGGCCTGGTAGGCAGGAAGACCCACCACCTGCCCGGGTGTGAGGCGTTCGTCCGGAGGAGCCGTCTTGGGGGGCGCCATTCCCAGCCATGCGGCCTGTTGCGCCATGGAAGCCAGCAGGGGCAGATCGTTCTCGTTCAGATAGATGGGAGCTCCGGTCAGCTCCTTCAACGCGACTGCGCTGCCAATGTGGTCAATGTGAGCATGGGTGATGAGAATCTGGCGAACGGTCAGTCCGTGAGCCTGGAGCTTGCCAAAGATGCGCGGGGCTTCGTCACCGGGATCGACCACGATGGCTTCGCCGGTGTTCTTGTCGCCGAGGATGGTGGTATTGCAACCGAGAGGGCCAACAGGAAAGGACTCGAAGATCATGCCCTCATTGTATTTCCAGAAAGGACGGGGCCGGGTGAGCCGTGCCGGCCTGTTTTGGAGTAACAGCGAAGATTCAGGGAAGAAATATTTCTTCCGGTTCGCTCTTTATTCGCTATAATTCGCGCATGGCAGTCACGCGGCGGCAAAAAGAGATTCTCGATTTTCTCTCCTCGTTTGTGGAGCGCAATGGCTATTCACCATCGTTTGAGGAGATCGCACGTGGCATGGGGTTGAAGAGCCTGGCTACGGTTCACAAGCACATCACCAACCTGGAGAAAAAAGGGTTGCTGGACCGGGTGCACAATCGCAGCCGATCCATCGATATTCTGCCTCCGGGGACGCGTACGCTGGCCACCGATAGCTTGCCCCTGGCCGGTCGGATAGCGGCAGGGCTGCCCGTGGAGGCGCTGGAAGCACCGGAGTCGATCTCTCTGCACGATGTGGTGGGTAACCGGGATGTGTTTGCCCTGGAGGTGCGTGGAGACTCCATGCGGGACGAACACATCATCAATGGCGATTTTGTGCTGGTGGAACGCACCCGGAGCGCACGGCAAGGCGAGATTGTGGTGGCGCTGGTCCATGGTGCTGAAACCACGCTGAAGCGTTTCTATCCGGAAGGCAGCCTGATCAGGTTGCAACCCTCGAATGCCGAGATGGACCCGATCTACGTGCCGGCTAGTCAGGTGGCGATTCAGGGCCGTGTTCTGGGCGTTTTGCGCAAGTACCACTAACCGGGTGCGGTCTCTCCACGCTGTGCCAGCTTTGACAGGAGCCTGGCTTGAGTAGTACCAGATGCGTTTGCCGTACCGCAGGCGCTCCCAGGAATTAAAGAACATCGCCGTACTTTGTCCTTCAGCAGAAAACCGGGGCTCAGGCCCCGGTTTTCTGCTGGACGAGATAGCCGCTGTGCGTTTTATTCCTGTGCCTGACAGACGCAGCGGCGATATCCCTCGGCCTCCATATGGTCGAGAGAACAGGAATATTGCGGCCAGAACAGGCTCATCAGCAGGGCTCCACCCTTGAGGTAATAGTGGTGGATGTAGGTCTGGCTTGCTGGGCTGTTGGCGGATTTGTCGGCTTCAAAGCCGGCGATCAGATGGCTGACTGTCGCAGCGGTATAGGCCGTCTGCCGGTAGGCCTCGCTGAAGGTATAGGCCTGGGTCCAGGACGATCCCTTGGTGTCGGAGCTGGCCACAACGGTGTAGTCCACCATTGTGCCGCTGGCGGGATCCACACGCGCGCGAATGTACGAGGGCAGGTTGCCGTTGATAGGTGAGATGGACGGCGTCAGCTTGATGGCAATGGAAGCTTGCTTGCCGGTGCCAGGGATCAGCCGCATCTCATCCATGTGGGTATGGGCAAAGATGGCCAGTGGAATCTGCTCGGCGTAGGGTGCAAGGGTATTGGGCAACGCGCTCGAGGAGAGAAACGGATCGGGCGGCTGCCCAGCGCAAACGTTGCGCAGGTGGAAGACCGTGGAATACGGGTCGATGCCGGGCGGCAGGTGCCCGACAATCCAAAGCTTGTCGCCATGCGCGCGTGCTGCCTTGAGCTGCGCCGTGAGCCAAGCCAGTTGTTGCTGCGCCGCGGCTGGATTGGGCTGGCCGTTGCATCCGGCGTACTTGCGCGCTTCGAACAAGTTATCGATGCCCACGATGCGCATGTGCTGGAAAGGAGCGGGCAATGCGACGGAGTAGTTGCCAAAGGCAGCAAATGCATCTTTAGCCGCAGTGCGTTGGTTGGGCGCAAGATCGGCGACAAACGCCGGTGCTGCTTCTGACAGAAAGGCGCTGTGCGGATCCAACTGGTAGTCGCCACAACCGGAGTCGTTGTTGCCCAGCATCGGGTAAACGGGAACACCCGGCAGCGCGGCGCGCACCTGCAGCAGGATGTAGTCCATGGTTTTTACGGTGAAGGCGCTGTAGGCCGCTTCTGTGGCGCCGGGCATGGTCGCCTTGAACTTGCAATCGAAGCTATGGGCCAGCAGATCGCCGGAGATCACAGCAAATCGGGCGTGTGCTGCTTCCGTGTGCAGTTGATGCAGGGTGGAGACAAACAGCTCCTGACTTGTGTCGCGGCCGCGCGTGTGGCAGGTCTTTTCGAGGGTTGCCATGCGCGCCTCCTGGTCGGCTGAAGCGGGCGCATCCAGGATCGCATGCCATTGGGAAGCGGGTGCCGAGGCCAACTGGGGAACTTTGCCTGGATCCAGAAACGGGTCCAGATGGATGTCGCTCAACAGAAGAATCTGAACGTCTCCCGGAGCACTCTTTTGCGCGTTGGCTGGAATCAGCCCCGAGGAGAGAAAGGCGAAAAGGGCTAGGTATGAGAACCAGATAGCGCGCGTAAGGTGCATGGAATTCTCCTGGTGGCCAACGAAGCTGTTCTCAATCAGGATAACCGAGTGACTCTTTTGTACCCATAAGGGCGAATTAGATTAAAGAATTCCAAGGATAGTCGATACAGAAACGGCGGGCGCAGGTTTCCCCAATACAAACTGTGCCGCTCCATTGTGCAAAATCAACATCAAGTCCAACGGGCCGATGAATGTCTTGTCGCTCCAGCGGCACATGTTGGAAGGAGCTCGTGCATGTCAGCAGACGTCTACGTGACGAATATCGAAACGGCTGTTCCAGAAGGTTTATTCATTTATTCTCAGACCGATCTCAAGGGGCGCATCACCATCGCCAACAAGGCCTTCGCAGATATGAGCGGGTATCGCGTTGAGGAGATGGTGGGCAAGGCGCACAACCTTGTTCGGCATCCCGACATGCCGAAGGAAGCTTTTGCGGACATGTGGACCTCGCTGAAGGCGGGTCGTCCGTGGCGTGGTGTGGTGAAGAACCGGCGCAAGGATGGTGGCTACTACTGGGTGGTGGCCATGGTGTCTCCGGTACGGGATGGTGGCGAGGTGGTCGGGTATCAATCGATCCGGCACCGGCCCAGCCGTCAGCAGATTGAAGCGGCATCGGCCGCCTACAAACGGATACAGGGCGGAGACAAGAGCATCAAGGTGGAAGAGGGCAGAGTGGTGCGGGTACGCTCCGCACTGGCGCAGCGTGGGCTTGCCTATGACTTCCAGATCCTGCTGGCAGCCTTGTTGGGGTTGGCATCGGCGGCTGTGGGAATGGCTTCGCTCTTTGCGGGGATTCCGTTGGCCTTCCGGATTCTGGCCGCCGCGGTTCTGGGACTTGGCGGCTTGCATGGTTTGTATATGTTGAGCTACTTCCTGCCCAAACTCAGGAACTATGTAAAGGAAACTAACCGCTATCTGGATGAAGTGCTGAGCACCGGCAATCTGCGCTTGCGCTGCGAAGAAGAGCGCGATGATGCGATTGGAGCGATTGGGCGCAAGCAGCGGCTATTGAATGGCTGGATGCAGTCTTCGATCCAGAGCGTGGGAGATGCGGTGCTCCATGTGGAGCGGGCAGCCTTAGTGGTTTCCACGTCGATTCACGAAATAGGGCAGGCGGCGCAATCGCAGACTCAGGCTACGGCATCGGTTGCTGCGGCCACCACGGAGCTGGGCCTTACCATCCGCGAAGTGAGTCAGCATCTGTACAGCACGGAAACTACGGTGAGCGAGAGCGGACGGCGCGCCACCGATGGGGCAAGCGTTTCGCAACGCGCCCGCAAGGAGATTCATGCGTTGGAGAATGCCATTCGCAACGCCGCCGGTGAGGTGGAGCAGTTGGGGGAGAGCACGGCGCAGGTGGGACAGATTGCCGCGGCCATCCGCGAAATTGCCGACCAGACCAACTTGCTGGCGCTGAACGCATCGATTGAAGCCGCTCGTGCCGGTGAGGCAGGACGTGGGTTTGCCGTGGTGGCCAATGAAGTGCGCCGGCTGGCTGACCGCACCACCAAGGCAACCGCGGACATCGATGGCTTGATTGTGAAGATTGGCCAGGATACTGATCGTGCCATTGGTGGCATGCGGACGGGCTCCAGCCAGGTGGGCGAAGGGCTCGGGCTGGTGTGCGAGGCGCATGAGGCTCTGAATGGCATTAACGAGCTGATGGGCGGTGCCGTACGGATGGTTTCGGAGATTGCCACGGCATCCAGCCAGCAGACCGACGCAATGAACGACATTGGCAGCAACATCTCGCATGTGGCGGCCATGACCGAACAGAGTCTGGGCGTGGTTCGCTCCACAACCGAGCAGATTGACGAATTGGTCCCGATGGTTGGCCGGGTGCGCAACGCAGTGGAACAGTTTGTGGTGTAACAGAACTCCTCCACGGTGGGGGGAGGGTTGTGGTATACGTTTACTCATGAACGTACGCCACCTTCTCTCCACCTTTCTTTTTGCCTTGGCAGCTTTTTGCCTGGTCTCCCTTGCCGGTGCGCAGAAGGCCTCTCCTACTCCGCCCATGGGTTGGAATAGCTGGGATGCCTACGGACTCACCATTGATGAAGCGGATTTCCGTGCCAACACCGAGGTCTTGCGGGGTCTGCAGACATTCGGTTGGAAGTATGCGGTGATTGACGAAGGCTGGTACATGACCAATCCCGAGGGCAACGGATTGGTGGCCAGGCAGTATGTGTGGGACAAGAATGGGTTGCTGATTCCAGCATCCAGCCGTTTTCCGTCCGCAGCCAATGATGCGGGCTTCCGCCCTCTTTCGGATTGGGTGCATAAGCAGGGGCTGAAGTTTGGCGTGCATATTGTGCGCGGAATCCCCAAGCAGGTGGTGGATGCCAACCTGCCCATTGCAGGCACCAGCTTCCATGCGGTCGACGCGGCCGATAAAACCAGTCCGTGCCCGTGGGACGATGGCAACTGGGGCGTGGCAGACAATGCTGCCGGACAAGCCTACTACGACTCCATGTTCAAGCTCTTCGCCCAATGGGGCCTGGATTATGTGAAGGTGGATTGCGTAAGCGACCGCCCTTACCGCATCAGCGAGGTCCGGCAGATTGCCGCGGCCATCAAGAAGAGCGGACGCCGGATGGTGCTGAGCCTTTCGCCTGGGCCCACCAGCCTGAAGAATGCGGCGGAGGTGGCGGAGTATGCCGATCTGTGGCGCATTTCGGACGATCACTGGGATGTGTGGAGCGAGCAGCATGAAACCGATCCGGCCAAGATTCATCCCGGTACAAGTGGAGAGTTTCCCTTTGGCACCCGCGATGCCTTTGACCGGCTGGCCAAGTGGTTTACCTACACCGGGCCGGGAAGCTGGCCCGACGAAGACATGCTGCCCTTTGGCCATCTGGGCCCCAAGCCGGGATGGGGGAAGGAACGCGAGAGCCGTTTGACTCATGATGAACAGCGCACGGAGCTGGCTCTTTGGGCCATTGCCCGCTCGCCATTGATCCTGGGCGCCAACCTGACGCGGATGGATGAATTTACCCGTTCGTTGGTGACGAATCAGACGATTCTGTTCATGAATCAGGCTTCTACGTACAGCCGTCCAGTGGATACAGCTACGCTTGGCCCTGGCTTTGAGAATGTGCGTGTGTGGCGCGCTTCTGTTGGCCAACAGAGCTCGCGTGGCTATACGGAGTTCTTTGGCTTCTTCAACCTGGATTCCAAGCTGGTAACGGTGAAGACATCCTGGAAGGCGCTGGGGTTGGATGGCGCTAAACATGCCGCACTGAGCGCTTGGGATGACGTGACGCTGAAAGAATCCAAAGAGGTCACCGTCCAACTGCCCGCCCATGGCAGCCAGGTGTATCAGATCAAGTTCGACTAGCAAAACCCGACGGGCTGGAGCAACGCATTACGCTTCCTGCTCTCGGGTGACACGAAGGCCGCTCTCAATGGAGGGCGGCCTTCAGCTTTGCTGACAGCGTAAGGCTGCTTCCCGTGCCACGCCACATCGCATTGCCGTTGCTGTCCAGCGCCACAACGGAAGGAGCGGTTTCCGTGCCGGCATGAAACCAGTCGCGCCAGGCGATCTCGTCGGCGGTGAGCAGCACGGTGTTGGCCTGCCATTTTGCTGGAATCTGGCCGCGCAGAGCATTGCGGACAAGGGGACGGACGAGCCGTGGCGCGCGCTGGAGTTGGACGACATACCAAACGGTAGAACGGGCAAAGGCTGGGTCGTTGTGCAGGGCGCGGAGCCACTCGTTGGCTGCGGCAGAGGATGTGCGGCTGAAGCTAGCAACTAGAATCGCTGGCTGGCCGCTGAGCGCGCTTACAATCTGGATGTTGCCGCCGGAAAGCCGTTCGCCTGCGGTTGTGGGCATCGATTGAGCGGTCTGCGCCTGCAGCGCGAGGCTCAGCAAAGCTGGCGCAAGGAGCAGCGCCCGGCAGAGGATGCGGATTTTCGGTACCGGAAGCATCTTGTTCAAAGATAGAGCAACGGGCAGAAGCGATGAAAAGCTTTCATCGCCATCTTTAGAGGGGCTGTGCGACACTGTTGGGGTTCACCCGGGGGCATCTGCTCATGCTCCCGGCAAGGAGCCCCCCGATGGACGT
>Ga0207834_1000779_pt1 | contig 10570 bp, 12 predicted proteins | sample LuqExpMetagenom5_FD_187763 | JGI IMG/M metagenome (GOLD analysis project Ga0207834, IMG submission 187763) | Tropical forest soil microbial communities from Luquillo Experimental Forest, Puerto Rico - Sample 5 (SPAdes) | ecosystem: Environmental > Terrestrial > Soil > Tropical forest ...
CCGATACGGCGGGTTTGCGCGAAGCCGCCGATGCCATTGAGGCGGAAGGGGTCCGCCGCGCCTTGGCCCGGGCCGAAAGTGCCGATCTGGTGCTGCTGCTGCAGGATGGAAGCGCTCCGGCTACGGCGTTGAATTTACCGGATAAATTAGTCAATAAACCTGTCTTATATGTTTGGAACAAGACGGATTTGGCTTGGCCGGAAAGCCATGATGGTTTGAAGCTCTCAACCCAGAGCGGGGAAGGCCTGGATGCCGTCATTGCGGCGATCACCGAAGCCGCCAAGCAGCAGCTCGATAATCAGAGCGAAGCGCCCGTTCTCACCCGCGCCCGGCATCGCGAAGCGCTGGTCGAAGCAGTCGCCGCTTTGGAGCGGGCTCATGGCGCTGAAGCTTTGGAGCTGTTCGCCGAAGACCTTCGCCTTGCCGTTCGCGCCATTGGCCGGATCACCGGGCGGGTGGATGTCGAGGACCTGCTGGATGTGATCTTCCGCGACTTCTGCATCGGGAAGTGATCGGTATTAGGTAGCAAGCTTTCGTTCGTCATGGCTGCGGAAGCACTGTCAGCCGAACGCATCGCCGACACCAGATGCCAAGGCAATACTGAGTGCGAGCAAGCAACTGGCATCAGTGCATCCGCCATAAGGCGTGCCATTGAAAGTGACCGCCTCACTAGCCAACGCAAGCTTCTGTAGTTCCTGAGATGACTTTCTAGATACCCACAGGGCCTCCACAGGCTTTGGGTATTCTGTGCGCACCTCAATGAAAAAAGAATCCTGAGAGATTCTAAAACCCCGCTTGACTCGCGGGTTTTTAACGAAGCGTTAACCCACTACATATTGTGGGGGTCGTTTCGTTTACCACCGAACACTTGCGTCTTCTTTTCTCCGTAGCGCATAATATTGCGGTCTTCGGACAAACTCTGTCGATCCCCTGACCCTTGTTAACAATTTGGGCGCAGCGGGCGCCCAAGGGCAGTGGGGCTTTTCCCGCGATAATCGACGGAGGCGGCTATGGCCGTTGTTCTGAAGAGCGTGCACGTCTGTGCGTACGTGCGCGTCAGGTACGGCAAGACCGAGTTTGTCTCGGAGCACTACCGTTCCTGGCCGCACAGCTAGAAAGTGAAGTCTAGATAAGAACGGACTGGGGGTCGGCCGGTAGGACGGTCGGCCCTCTTTTTTATTGAACCACTTGACTCTTAAGAAGGCGAGTCGGAAATGATTCGTACAAAATGTACCCCAAGGTACCTTGAGGTACAATGCGCGGGTTAGAAATTGGCAGCCAAAAAAACAACAGGGAAACGCGCATCATATGGCGCGGAGATCGATGGTCTGCTGGCTGACTATCGTGCCATCGTGCACCAAGCGCCCGAAAGGGAGATTGTGCGAGACGCGATCCGCCATTTCATTGCCCACCAGCTATCCCATAATGAAGGCTTGAGAGAACAGTTTGACGAACTGCGCCGCAAACGTCTGGTGGCAGAGCGCACAAACCTTACTGTTATTACCGGCGACTAAATCCGAATATCGTTTGCCCCAATAGTCTCAAGACACTGCACCAGAAACGCCGCCGTGAAGCCACCGCGGCTGATCTTGTCGGTGATCTTGCGCAGCTCTGCAACGCGATCATATTCGGCGGGGTTCTTTAATCTCGCGGCATCGACCACAAAGCCTTTGGTGGCCAGTTGCACCAGCACGCCCGTCGCCCATTTGCGGAAGAGCGTGCCTTGTTTCGAGCTGACCCGATAGCCAACGCTGATCACGGCATCGAGGTTGTAATGATTGATCTCGCGGGAAATTTCGCGCGCCCCCTCAATTCGAACGATCCGGAAATTCCGGATAGTTGCCTGTGGAGTGAGCTCTTCGTCGCCATAGATATTGCCGAGGTGCTCGCTGATAGTGCGGACATCAACTCCGAATAATGCAGCCATTTCCGCCTGGCTCATCCAAAGCGTATCGCCGGCATAGTGCAGTTCCAGCTGGACCCCTTGTGCGGTTTGGTAGACGAGGAAGCGGTCGCCGGATTCCTCGTTTTCAATGAGATGAAGCGGACTGGCGTTGGTTTCCTCGCTCTGGTTCATTGGCCCCCCCTTTTTTGTGGGAACGATTGTAGAACATTCTTGGCACCCGTGCGAGTCCGAAGCGGAGGGGTGCTTTGTTTCACGTGAAACACTGCCCCGCGATTCTGCAGACTTGCCCACAGGCCCCGTCTCGCCTAATCACCCCACCATGAGTGGCTATGATGTAATTGTGATTGGCGGCGGGCACGCCGGGTGTGAGGCGGCCGCCGCGGCGGCGCGCACCGGCGCCAAGACTCTGCTGATCACCCATCGCAAAGCCACGCTTGGCGAGATGTCCTGCAACCCGGCCATTGGCGGGGTGGGCAAGGGCCATCTGGTTCGCGAGATCGATGCCGCCGACGGACTGATGGGCCGGGTTATTGATGAGGCCGGGATTCAGTTCCGCATCCTCAATCGCCGCAAAGGTCCGGCTGTTCGTGGCCCGCGCGCCCAGGCTGACCGCAAGCTTTATCGCAAGGCCATGCAGGCCGCTTTGGCGGCCACCCCCAATCTCGAAATCTGGGAGGATGGGGCCGAAGACCTTATTCTACGGGATGGCCAGGTCGTCGGGGTGCAGACCGCCAAAGGTGAACGCCCTGGAGCGGGCGCCGTGGTCCTCACCACCGGTACCTTCTTGAAGGGTCTCATCCATTGCGGTGAGAAGACCTATCCGGCTGGCCGGGCGGTTGCTGGCAAGCAAGGGTTCGAAGGCGAGGCGGCCGAACCGCCCTCTATCGGGCTCTCCGATACGCTTTATAGGCTGGGCTTTGCCATGGGACGGCTGAAAACCGGCACCCCGGCCCGTCTCAACGGCAAAACCATCGATTGGGCGGCTTTGGAGACCCAGAATGGCGATGATCCGCCGTCTCCCTTCTCCTTTATGAGCCGGTCCATCACCGTTCCGCAGATCGCTTGCGCCATAACCCGCACCACAGACCAGACCCACGCCATCATCCGGGCCAATCTGGACCGGGCACCGATGTATTCCGGTCAGATCGAGGGCCGTGGACCCCGGTATTGTCCCTCTATCGAAGACAAGGTGGTCCGTTTCGCCCATCGCGACAGCCATCAGATCTTCCTGGAGCCCGAAGGTCTGGAAGACGACACCGTTTATCCCAATGGTATTTCCACCTCGCTTCCCGAGGACGTCCAGCACGCCATGATCCGGACCATTCCGGGTCTGGAGAAGGTGGAGATCCTGCGTCCCGGTTATGCCATCGAATACGACTATGTCGATCCGCGGGAGCTCCTGCCCACCTTGGAGACCAAGAAGGTCAAAGGGCTCTACTTCGCAGGCCAGATTAACGGCACCACAGGATATGAAGAGGCGGCTGCGCAGGGTTTGATGGCCGGTTTGAACGCGGCGAGGGCAGTTTCCGCCTCCGATCCCGTCATTCTGGACCGCGCTTCAGCCTATATTGGGGTGCTGATCGATGATCTGGTCACCAAAGGGGTGACGGAGCCCTATCGTATGTTCACGTCACGCGCCGAATACCGTCTCACACTCCGCGCCGACAATGCCGATCAGCGCCTGACCCCGCTCTTTGAGGCTGCCGGTTGTGTGGGGGATATCCGCCGTGAAGCCTTCTCTGCGAAACTTCAGGCCCTCAAAGAGGCTCACGAGACGATGGCGGGTCTCTCTCTCACGCCCAATCAGGCCCAGAAATACGGCATCGCGGTCCGTCTCGATGGCATAAGACGTAATGCGATAGAGCTTCTCGGTCTTCCTGGGGTCGAATTCGGCATGCTCGCCTCCATATGGCCTGAACTTTCCAGCTTTGATGGCCAGGTGGTCGAGCAAATGGAGATCGATGCCCAATATGCCGGGTATCTGGACCGCCAGGAAGCCGATATCATCGCTTTCCGCCGGGATGAGAGCCTCGTCCTGCCGCCGGAGCTCGATTATGCCGCCGTGAATGGGCTCTCGACCGAAGTCCGGCAGAAGCTTTCCACCATCCGTCCCGCCACCATTGGTCAGGCGGCCCGTATCGATGGGGTCACCCCCGCGGCTCTCACCTTGGTCCTGGCCCATGTCAAATCCCGAGCCGCTTAATCCCGCAGCCTTCGGCCCCGAAGACTTCCGGCGGGAGACCGGTGTTTCACGTGAAACACTGGAGCTGCTCTCCCGCTATGTGGAGATGCTGAAGGACTGGAACAGCCGGCATAATCTGGTGGCCGAAAGCACCATGCCGGAGGTCTGGCACCGCCATGTCTTCGACAGCGCCCAATTGGAGCCGCTGATCCCGGCCGAGGCCTGGACCTTGGCCGATCTCGGCAGCGGGGCAGGGTTTCCGGGGCTGGTCCTCGCCATCATGCGCCGGGACCGCATGATGATGACGCTCTACGAAGCCACCAAGAAGAAGGCTGATTTTCTGACGGCGGTGGCGGAAGAACTCTCCTTGCCGGTGACCATCAAGAACAGCCGCATCGAAGCGGCGGAGCAGCAGTATTTCGATATCGTCACCGCCCGGGCTTTTGCCGGTCTGGAAGCGCTCTTGGATTATGCACACAGATTCACAGGCCCTAAGACGATTTGCTTGTTCCTCAAAGGTCAGAAGCTCGCAGAAGAATTGACGGGGGCACAAAGGCGCTGGAATATGCGCCTTAAGACCGTTCCCTCAAAAACCCATCCTCTTGGTGTCGTCTTGGAAGTTCAGGGACTTAGCCCGAAACACAAGGCGGCCGCCAAACCCCTTTCCAGGCCCAAACGCCATGTCCGCTGATAAGAAACCCCGCGTTTTGGTGATTGCCAATCAGAAGGGTGGGGTGGGGAAGACGACCACAGCCATCAATCTGGGTACCGCGCTGGCAGCCGTGGGCGAGCCGACGCTAATCATCGACATCGATCCGCAAGGCAATGCCTCCACCGGCCTTGGCATCGGCCGTAACGAGCGCAACCTCTCGATTTATGATGTGCTGATGGGGCAGGCGACAGTGGCAGAGGCCATCCAGCCAACCCGCATCCCCAAGCTCTCGATCCTGCCCGCGACCGTCGATCTTTCCGGCGCCGAGCTCGAACTGATCGGCACGGAGCGGCGCAATTATCGCCTGCGCGACGCCCTGGATGATTATTCCGTACACGGACAATCTCCTTTCTCTTATGCGCTGATTGATTGCCCGCCCTCGCTGACACTGCTCACCGTCAACGCCATGGCCGCGGCCGATGCCGTGGTGGTGCCGTTGCAATGCGAGTTCTTTGCGTTGGAAGGCCTGTCTCAGCTGCTCAACACGATTTCGCTGGTGCGCGACGGCCTCAATCCTGAACTGGAGATCCAGGGCATCGTCCTGACCATGTTCGACAAGCGCAACAAGCTTTCGGACCAGGTCGCCGCCGACGTGCGCGAGCATATGGGCGACAAGGTCTACAACACCGTCATTCCCCGCAATGTGCGCATTTCCGAAGCGCCGAGCCACGGTTTGCCAGCACTGGTCTATGACCTGAAATGCCCGGGCAGTCAGGCCTACATCAAATTGGCGGGCGAACTCATTCAGCGTGAGCGTACCAGGGTAGCGGCGTAAGGATTGGATAAGAAGAACATGGAGACGAAGGTGGCAGAAGAGCGCCCGCGCGGACTTGGTCGTGGTTTGTCGGCTCTGATCGGAGACGATGCCCCGCGTGGCGGAGCTAACCGCGCACCGCGCACGGTGCCGACCGCCTTCCTGCGCCCCAACAAGTTTCAGCCGCGCAAGACCTTTGTCGAAGACGATCTGTCGGATCTGATCGCCTCGGTGAAGGACAAAGGCATTCTGCAGCCGATCCTGGTTCGCCCCATTGCCGGCGATGCCAATTCCTTCGAGATCGTCGCAGGCGAACGGCGCTGGCGCGCCGCCCAAGCGGCCAAGCTTCACGAAGTGCCGGTGATCGTCAAAGAGCTCAATGACGGCCAAGCACTCGAATACGCCATCATCGAAAACGTCCAGCGTTCCGACCTCAACGCCATCGAAGAGGGTCTGGCTTATCAGGAACTGATGGACCGCTTCTCTTATACTCAGGAGCAGCTCGCCGGCGCAGTCGGCAAATCCCGCCCCCACGTGGCCAACACCTTGCGCCTTTTGAAGCTGCCGGAATCGGTGCGCATCCTGGTGCGCGACGGCAAGCTGACGGCTGGTCATGCCCGCGCCCTCATCGGCGATCCTGATGCCGAAGCCAAGGCGATCGCCATTGTCGAAGGCGGGCTCAATGTCCGCCAAGCCGAAGAGGTCGCGGCGAAGAAGAAGCCGAAAAAGCCCCACAGCACCCCTGTGGAAGACCCCAACATCAAAGAGCTGGAACAGAGCCTGGCGGCGGCGCTCGGCCTCAAGGTCCAGATCAGCGATGATCCGGATAAGGGCGGGGAAGTGAAGATCTTTTACAAGACCCTCGAACAGCTCGACGACCTCATCCTGCGCCTGAAGCAGAAGTGGTAATCACACTTCCTCCACAGGTCGGCGAGGGCTGTGAATAGCACCATTCTTTCCGCGGCGCTTCGCGGAGGCACCTCCTTTTCTGCCCCCGCTTTGGCGGGGGAAGTGGACCGGCGCGTTAGCGGCGGGCAGAAGGGGGCAGTCTTAGGCTGATGAATGCCCGCCTTGCGCCATTTGTTGCCATTCCCACGCTGCAGTACCCTGCCGTGCTGTGAGGGGCACGACGATGCGCGTAGGACGTGGTGACTTGAAGGTGATTCTGCTGCGCTTCGTCTATTACGGTTTCTTCCTCACGGCGTTGCTCGAATTGAAGTGCCAATTCTTCGACGGATGTTATCTAGGCTGGTTTATGCGTGGCTTGGTTTTTGGCCCAGCAATGGGTTTGATATTGGCAGTTCTGGCAACTGTTGCTGATCGACCCAAATGACCGCTTTTGGCGCAAAGCGAACAGCACCCGAAATACTGCGAATTCCGGCTTCACCGAAAAGGGGAGGCGTTGCACTCTCTTTTCTGCCCCCACTTCGTGGGGGCAGAAAGAATTTCAACCCTCCCTCAAGGGTAGGGTTGAGGGTTTGTATCCTTGACCCTTCGCCACCCCATGCCGAATATTGCCGATTGCACGTCCCCGTCTCGCCGATCCAACTATGCCAACCTTTAAACAGCTGAATTTTGGTTGGAATGCCCATTCCAATGTACCCATGCCAGAAATTGGATGGGATGGAGCGGATCTCATTCTTCAATTTTTCCTGAACTCGCTTCAGTTTGAGCGCTTTCAGCAAAGCGACCAGGGCATTCTGCGATTTCATGAATGCATGCAGTATCGGTTAGGGCCGACGAACGACGAAGGCTGGTATCTCGGCCAATGCCGGTACAGCGGCAGCGCTCCCTCCTGGGGTGAGTTTTACGAATTAAATGGCGACGATCCTTTACTCGACCGACCTTCCGATTGGATCAAGACCAACTCGTCTCCAAGTTCAAACCGGCATTTTCTGTTCTATTTTCGCGACGGGACCTTTGAATGCATCGCAGCGGACTGGAGCTATGACTCGGCTACGCAAAACGCATTAGCTGCGCACAAGGAGATCGAGCGATGAGCGAAATTCTGGAAGGCGCCTGTCACTGCGGAACTGTCCGTTTCAGCGTCAAACTGCTCGGCGGTTTCAAAACCATTCGCCGCTGCAATTGTTCTTATTGCCGGATGCGCGGCGCTGTTGCGGTTTCTGCGCGCCTCGATGATCTCACCATTCATACCGGTGCCGAGGCATTAGCGATCTATCGCTTCAACACCGGCGTGGCGGAACATCATTTCTGCTCGAAATGCGGGATCTATACCCATCATCGCCGCCGCTCCGACCCGACGCTCTTCGGCATCAACGTCGCCTGCTTATCCGGCGTGAGCCCGTTCGATTTTCCCGATGTGCCGGTGGTCGATGGCGTCAATCATCCGCAGGACACCGGTCAAATGCGCGTGGTGGGTCACCTGCGCTTTGAGCCGGAATGACGTTTCCCTACACCCTCCCCTTGAGGGTCCAAAACGCGCAAGCGTTTTGGGGGAGGGGTATGTCGTGGCGAATTCGGTTAGGCAGAGAAGGTCGCGTTCGCACGAAGCCGTGCTGGCGAAGCGGCAGGAACATCTTCGGGCTTCCCGAAATACCCCTCCCCGAAATTTCCTCTCGCTTGCGCTCGCGAAAATTTCGATTTCGCACGCTGGCGCTACTCGACCCTCAAGGGGAGGGTGAAGAGTTATCCCTGCCGTCCCGCCACTTTCAGCGCGGCGGCCGGATCGATGCGGCCGTCATAAAGGGCGCGGCCGACCACCACCCCTTCGATATTGGGTTCGTTTTCCGCGACCAGGGCTTCGATATCGGCAATGCCGCCGACCCCGCCTGAAGCGATCACGGGAATGGAAAGAGAACGCGCCAAAGCTGCCGTTGCGGAAACATTGACCCCTTTCAGCAGCCCGTCGCGGTCCACATCCGTGAACAAAACGGCAGCAACCCCGGCATCCTCGAAGCGCTTGCCCAGTTCGACCGGGGTGACTTCGCTGGTTTCGGCCCAGCCTTCGGTGGCGATCTTGCCGCCTTTGGCATCGGCGCCGACCACGATCTTGCCGGGGAACGCTTTGGCGGCTTCTTTGACCAGGGTGGGATTGGTCAGCGCGACGGTGCCGAGGATGACGCGGGTGATACCCGCTTCGATCCAGCTCTCGATCGCCTTCAGGTCGCGGATGCCTCCGCCCAGCTCGATCGGCAAATCGATGGCGGCGCGAATGGCTTTCACCGCCGCGGCGTTGACCGAGCGGCCATCGAAGGCGCCGTTGAGATCGACGCAATGCAGCCAGGAAAACCCGGCTTTCTGGAATTCCAGCGCCTGGGCGGCCGGATCGTCATTGAACACGGTGGCCGAGGCCATCTCGCCGCGCTGCAGGCGGACGCAACGGCCGTCTTTCAGATCGATGGCAGGGAAAATGATCACGGAGTCCAGCCCAAAAAGTTGCCGAGAAGAGTGAGGCCGGTCGCCTGGCTCTTTTCCGGATGGAATTGGGTGCCGACGATGTTGTCCCGCCCGATGGCCGCCGCGACCGCGCCGCCATATTCGGTGGTGGCAAGGAGATGGCTCTTATCGGTGGTGCGGTAGACAAAGGAATGGACGAAATAGGCGTGCGCGCCGCTTTCGATCCCGGCGAAAACGGGATGATCTTTCAGGACCCGCAGCTCGTTCCAGCCCATATGGGGGATTTTGAGATCGGGGTCGGACGGGGTCATGCGCACCACTTCGCCCGCGATCCAGTTGAGGCCTTTGTGGTCGCCGAACTCGCGCCCGACGGTCGCCATCAGCTGCATGCCGACGCAGATGCCAAGGAACGGCACTTTGCGGACCAGAACGGCCTCCCGTAAGGCTTCCACCATACCGGGCAAGGCGGTCAGCCCCCCCATGCAATCGGCAAAGGCGCCGACGCCGGGCAGAACGATGCGGTCGGCCTGGGCAGCCACGGCCGGATCGGCGGTGACGGCAATGTGCCGCTCCAGCCCGCGCTCCTGAGCCGCCCGGCCCAAGGCTTTTTCAGCCGAGCGCAGGTTTCCGGAGCCGTAATCGATCAGGGCGACGAGAGACATGGGCTCCTGTTAGCCCAAAACGGCGTGAGGGCCAACAGGGGCTATTGGCAAGTCGGCGTCTTAGTAGCGCGGTTCGAGTAGACCCTATGCCCGTTGACCAGAAAATCGGGTGGGACATTTTCGGCTGGGACCGGTTGGAACTTACCCGCAAGCAAAGAAGCATAATCTCCTTTGCAATGTTGTTGGCTACCGATATCGCCAAGCTGGCGCCAATGCTGACCGTCGAATTTCAAAAGAACGGCGTTCCACTCCTTATCGCTGACTTGGTCGCTTGGTAAAAAGATAATCACCTCATCCTGTTTGTCGCCATCAATATCGGCCAACAGGGCAATGCAGTGATTATCAGTGCTCACGCGATTGGAGAGGCAATTAGGTACATTAGTGCCCCCGAATACAACGCTCCAATCTTCCTTGACGAAAGATGACGGCAAGCCCTTACCTGCGGGATATATGTGCACCAATTTCTGAATAGATTTTGGTGTCACAGGTAGTTCGACTGGATTGAACCTGTTCCATGATTTTAGTGCCTCTTGTGCGGCATCGCGCGTAAAGTCGTTTTTGGATTTTATGAGCCGTTCCAAGGCTTCTTTGCCGAACCGGCCACCTTCATTACGAAGATAACGAAAATCGAATTTCTCCGGCGCGATCTTACCTGTTTCAAGCCGCGCGACTTGGCTTGCCACCCCGATGCGCATCGGATCAATCAGCGGCGAAAACAGTGCCGCGATCACGGCCAGCACCAACAGCGAGGTGACGAAGTTCCAGCGCTCGACAAACTTAAGCCAACCGCCTGGCAACAGCGCGGAGACGGCATAGCCAAGAGCGTAAGCGGTGGCGACCACCACTGAGGCCGTGGCGGAAATGCGATCTGCCGTCCAGCCATATTGCGTGATGCGCAGGTAAACCGCATATCCGGCCAGCGCCACGATGGGCAACAGCAAGAGACCGCCAAGCGATCCGGCCAGACGCAAAATCCGCACCGGCTTGCGTTCTT
>Ga0207834_1000780_pt1 | contig 10568 bp, 5 predicted proteins | sample LuqExpMetagenom5_FD_187763 | JGI IMG/M metagenome (GOLD analysis project Ga0207834, IMG submission 187763) | Tropical forest soil microbial communities from Luquillo Experimental Forest, Puerto Rico - Sample 5 (SPAdes) | ecosystem: Environmental > Terrestrial > Soil > Tropical forest ...
GCGGATGTAGGTTATATCAACGCCCCAAACCTGGTTGGCATGGGTGATTGCCAGGTTTCTCAGCAGGTAGGGTTTGATGTACTGCGAATGGTACCGCTTACTGAGGTTCGGTTTCGGATACAGGGTGTAAATGCCCATGTCCTTCATGATCCGCCTGGTTCGCTTCCTGTTGATCAGGATCCCATCATCGCGACGAAGGATACGAGTGATCGTCCGGTATCCCCAGGTAGGCTCATCCGTATGTATTTCATCGATCCGCCGCATGATGAAAAGTTCCTCATCGGTAATCAGCTTCAGTGCCGGCTGCCGATACAGGCTGGATCTGTTCAGGCACAACAACTGGGCTTGCCGCTGGACGGTGATCCGCTCGTTAGCCTTGTCCACGCTCTCCTTACGGACGCTTGCGTCGGAAGATTTCATCAGATTTTTTTTTGAGCCAGTCGACCTCATACGTCAACTGACCGACTTTGCGTTCCAGAGCTGCCACCCGTTCCTTTTCCGCAGCCAGTTCCTTTTCGGCTTCCGTTGGTCCCTTTTTAAACACATCGGCGGCTCGTTCCAGGAATTCTGACTTCCAGCGGCTGATCACGACTGGACTGACATCATGGCGTGCTGCGATTTCATTTAGGGTTGCTTCTTCCTGAAGAACCTCCAGCACCACTTTCGTTTTAAATTCTGCACTGTAATTGTTTCGTTTGTTCATGCTTCCATTATAACTTATTTTCTCAACTTTTGTGTCTCACCCTATGGGAGCATTATATTTTTCATTTTCTTTAACATTTCACGCATCCATTTCTGCTTATGCCTTAAAGTCTCATTCTTTACTGGTTTACTATAAGCTTCTATAAATACAGCAAAAACCTCATTTTGAAACAGAATAGATTCTTTTACAAGCTGGTAGCATTTCTTTTCTGTTCTTTCATTTAAAAATTCTTCACCTTCAACAGTAACAACATGTTCAAATAAACGAGTAAAAACAAATATTACGAATAACTTTGCAAGCAGCGGATTATTGTTTCTTTCAGTAGTATAGCAATGCTTATCATCTAAATAATCGTTAATAATACCATAATTGCAATGTGCATATCTGCATAGATATTCATAAAAATCATAATAATAGTCCTTATCCTTACCAATCTTGAACTCTTTCGGTTCGACTATCTTCCCATCAACCTCATTTTTCTCTCTATCCTTAATCTTACCTTCGGAATCAAAGTAATAGAGCCTATTTGCAAGCCCTATTGGAATAAAAATAAAATTATCAATCATCTCGTCGTTCTCATTAAAGTATCTACAAGACAAATAATTTTCGAATACGCTTCTGAGAAGTATTAATACATCCTCATTTCTATTATCCTTAAATAGAGCTCTTATACTCAATAAAGATTTTGCACTTTTAGTAAATGTAAAATATTCAAAATCATATGTAAACTTTACACTTTTCTCTCCAGCTAAAAGATAATCATGTGTTCCATATTGGAAGGCAGCATACAAAACAAAATTACGCGATTCAAAGATTAATCTATTTATCAGCTTATCTGCCAGCTTAATTTTTTCGTCAATGCTCATATCAAATCCCCCTTTATACCATTATAGCACTTCTAAATAAAACAAATGGGTAGGCTGTTATACCTACCCAAGAAAGTCATACACATACTTTAATTCTAGTTAGGAATGTCAATATTTTTAGCCCAATCGTCAAATCCAAAAAGTGATAGTTTAACTTTTATTCCATCTATTTCATCCCTTGATGGTTTATCTGTTGATGCTGACCTGAAAACATCATTTAAAACAATAGAATAGTCTTTTTTTGTAAATTTTGCAATTACGATTGCCAGATTCTCATCACACATAAAATCATACAAGCATCCTAGTAATGGAAAGTATTCACTATCTTCAATTCCGTTAGGAAAAGCATCAACAATCATTTTATAAGTCTTTTCTAAAGGGCTTGGCAAATCAATATTGCTGTCATACATACTTATTCACTCCTTATTTCACTATTTTATTTACCTTTTTGTTAATGGTACAGAATCATGTAAGAAAGCGTCAAAATCAACGCCTTGCGCTTGTGACCCTCTTAAAAACTTAGCATCAGAAGTCATTGTTGTGATTCCCATATTGTCAGCTGTTCCAAAGATAATTTTATCATTTGCACCTACAGAACCTGTAATTTTCAAAGATGACGCTCTTGCTGTAGGATTATCCGGAATAATCTTAACCCTATTTAAGAATCTTTCAGCTCTTGCTTGTTCTAGAGGTCCACCAACTCCATTTACGATATTCTTAAATTCACTCTCTGCTGTATCGGTCATTACCATTTGCTTCCCATTAACATATGATTTAAGCTGACCTCTTATTGGCGAGCCCTCAGAAATAAATGCATTAGCTGTTCCCGTGTCTATATTTACATACTTGACCTCAGACATCCCCGTTATGGCATTATCAACTTTTGTCAACGGCTTAAATAGCTTTGTAAAGAATCCCAACGCTTTACTTGCTGCAATACCACCATAGAACGCTGTTCCCTCATATAATAACTGACCTTCTGCCGCTCCTCCTTCGAATACCCTTTCATTATTTTTAAAGAAAGCTTTCTTACTATCGATAACTACTAGTGGCTCTGTAATACCTTTTATACTTGTTATTGGTTCTCGTGTAGCTCTAATATATGCCGGTACTCTGCTCTCTGCAATACTATATATGTTAGGTATAAGATTTACCGTCGAATCTGCCAGTGCCTTCATGAATCCATATTTTTGTCCTTCAAGCCTCCAGTTTGTAGACAAATCACTTCTCGCGCCACTATCCATGTATTCTCTGAAACTTTTGTCCGAAATATATCTTGTTTTAAAGTCCAATTCCGGCTGTTTGAGGTCAAGCTTATTTACCGGCACGCCGGTTTGTTTATATACATTCTTTACAGCAACATTCTGATCTGTGTTTGTTGTAGTTACTTTCCCTATTGTTGTTTCAGTAACTGTGACCTTTGTCACCGGTGTACCAGTTCTGGTATAAGCCTGGGGCGGGTTATATGTAGGTGGCGGAGTACCGTACCTTGCTAGGTCGTCCTTGTGCTCACTGTACCATTCCTGCGGGGTAAACGGTGTAAAGCTCGATCCCGGGTAACTGGTTTCCTTTGTTATCTGCTCATAATTTGCGTCAATAAGTATGTCTGAATTACTACCATCATCATATACGAACCTAAGATACGTCATATAATACTTCGAATAATATTCATAATACGTATCTGTCCACGAAGAATACCAGCCGTCAGACCCCTTGTAAGGCGTCCTATCCCCGTATTTCCATTCAGACCCATCAGGAAATTCTAGTATTTCGGTCCATTCATATTCATCTATTTTTTCCGCATACCCGGTCGGGTCCCACCTGTTTATGGGGTTGTTTCCAACATAAGCATACCTGTTTTGCGTATAAGGTGTCAACAGATCGCCCTGGTATGTATCGGGAGTTATGAACCTACCGTTTTGAGGTGCATACCAGCGGGCATGCATGTCTACGAGGCTGGCCTTCGGGTCGTAGGACTGGCTTGCAAAGCCTGTTGTGTTATATGGCGCTGTAACCCCTGTATAAAGGCTCCCGAAGGCGTCATATCTGTACTGCTCTATAAGCCCGCCGTTTCGGTCTGTCAGTTCGGATACATTCCTGAGTCCGTCGTAGTTATAATACATCATGCCGCCAGTTGTCTTCACTCCCGCGTCTCGGCCGTTCAGTCCATGGAGTCCGAACATCTTCCTTGCTACGATGCTGTCGTTGGCGGTGTAGTACTGTCCGAGCGGCGAACCATGCTCAGTGTACTCTTTAAGTACATTGTTGGTGAAACCGTCATACTGGTATTGGGTAGTTTCGGTCAGCAGTTTTAGCGGATTGATGACATTCCTCTTAACTCCGCCGCTGTTTCCGTTGCCATTGTTACCGCCGTTACCATTGCCGTTACTGTTGCCATTGTTACCGCCGTTCCCATTACCGTTTCCGTTGCCATTGCCATTGCCGTTACTGTTACCGTTGCCTTTTCCGTTACCGTTGTTGCCGCTGTTTCCATTGCCTTTTCCGTTGTTGGATTTATCGCTGCCGTTATTCACGCTCCCGCTGTCACCGCTGCCGTTCTTATAGCTGTTTCCTCCGTTGCCCTGGGACTTGGATTCCTTCTGTTGTCCGGGGGCCTGGCTTGAGTTGCCGTTACTTCCGGGGGCCTGGCTTGAGTTGCCGTTGCTTCCGCCGGGGGATAGTTTCCAGTAGGCTTCCTCCCTCAGTACCTTCCTGCCGAAGGCGTCATAGCCATATTTTACCCCGGTTCCATCCGAATACGATACTTCTGCCAGCCTGTTTGATGCGGTATAGCCGTATGTGACAATATCATTCCCGGACTGTACCGAAACAAGATTGCCGTTCTCGTCATAGTCGAAATCGTTCGATCCGTCCGAAATCAACCTGTCGGCAGCATCGTAGGTATATTCTACAGTACCTGCGTCGGTGGTCTAGCTCGTCCTGTTGCCTGCTGCGTCATAGGTGTAAAATGCCTCTGCAGTGGGGTCGACCAGGTAGTCGGGATTTTCCGTGTATTTGGCATAACCGAGGGTGATGTCCTCTTCAGTAGGCTCTACCTGCCATATTTTGGCCTTCTGTAACTTGTCTTTGCTGTTTCCCTAGTCGTCTTCTAGGTTTCCGATTCTATTAACGAGTCACTGTAGCTTCCGTCATTATTAACGGTACTATGCTCTGTTTTATCTAATCTACTTTTGTAACTCTAGAGGTTCTTTAGTTCCATCTTTATACTTGATATTAGCTGAGCGTAGAGCATCAAGCCCCGGACCATAATTTAGCTCAATATATGATTCATCATCCAACTTATAGGCATCTTTTAGAAAACCTGAACCTGTTTGAAAATCGGGTTTTCCAACAACCTTCTCTACTTCAGAAATAGTCATACCAAGCCTAAGAAATTTGAAATCGTCTATATTCAAACTTGACTTGTTAATTTCTTTACTAATAGTACTATCTTCGTTTTGACTTATATCTTTTGTTTCGGAATAATTAAAACCCTGATTATTTGTATTACCGTTTTTAGCACTACATGATATGTTGAATATGCTCCCAAACAAAATCACAATAATACACACTCCTTTTATACGGTTCATCATATCTTTTTACCTCCGACTTTAATTATTCAATGTTCTAGATGAAACAGAGTAATAACCTCCAATTTCAGTATAACCAGCTTCTTTTGCAGCTTTTTCCGGATCTAAAATAACTTTTCCATACGTTAAATTTCCATTCACATCTATACCCGTAACTTCCCTATTTGTTGCTATTGTATTCCCCGGTTTATGTGACCATGTTCCATTCGGATTCTGTCTATACCAATGATAATCACCATTTACTTCATCCGGTTCTAATACTAGCAAAACTTTATATGTCCCTGTTGGTGTTGCTTCACCTTTCTCAACTCTCTCAAAAGTAGCACCCATAGCCCTAGCATCTGCTTTTGCTGCCTTTTCAATATTCTCTACAGTGTTAACTTTACCGTCTTCCACTTCATTTAGGTAATAATATTCTCCAGCTATTTGACCAGGCTGCAATGCAAACCCATTCTCACCCCTTCTCGGGAAATTTTCTCCCGTTATTGGATCACTTTGTAGATTTAAGGCATATGCATAACAATTTGTTGAATTTTGTATTCTTTCAGATTCCTTATCTATTTCTTTAACTTCCCATTTAAACCACAAAAATGACTTTTCAATTGTATTATATTTAATATTCCATTTTTCAGGTTCGAAATCAGGTTCGTATCCTGAAGTTGAATATTTACTCGTTTGATTACCGTTTGTTATGTCAGATTTTCCAGAACCGGAATCTTTTGTATAGTACGCATATGTCTTTCCAGGGAACTCTACCTTATTTTTTATCTCTTTACTTAACAGTACAGAACCCGGTAATCCTGTTAATCCATTTTCTGAAGAGTATTTCGATATATTGGTAATAGTAACCTTCGTCACCGGCGTATCTGTTCTGGTATAAGCCTTGGGCGGATTATATGGCGGTGGCGCAGTACCGTACCTTGCCAGGTCGTCCTTGTGCTCATCGTACCATTCAGCCGGTGTAAAGGGTGTAAAACTTGATCCCGAATACTCCGTTTCCCATACCGTCTTATTGATTTCCGAATTTATTAACGAGTCGCTGTAGCTTCCATCGTCATAAACCGTTCTGTTGTAGTTGTTAAAAGCCATTACCAAATATTCATAATATATGTCAGTCCAAGAAGCATACCAGCCGTCGGACCCCTTATAAGGTGTATGGTCGCCATATTCCCAGTAAGATCCTTCATCCAGCTTTACAGCTTCGAACCGCTCGTATTCCAGTACAACTTCACGGTACCCTGTAGGGTCCCACCTGTTTATGGGGTTGTTTCCAACATAAGCATACCTGTTTTGCGTATATGGTGTCAACAGGTCGCCCTGGTAGGGATCGGCTGTTATAAACCTACCGTTTTGAGGCGCATACCAGCGGGCATGCATGTCGACAAGGCTCGCCTTGGGGTCGTAGGACTGGCTAGCAAAGCCTGTTGTATTGTATGGCGCGGTAACTCCAGTATAAAGGCCGCCGAAGGCGTCATACCGGTACTGCTCTATAAGGCCGCCGTTACGGTCCGTCAGTTCGGATACGTTCCTGAGCCCATCATAGTTATAGTACATCATACCGCCCGTGGTCTTCACACCTGCGTCACGCCCGTTCAGTCCATGGAGTCCGAACATTTTCCTTGCAACAACGCTGTCATTCGCCGTATAGTACTGCCCGAGCGGCGAACCGTGTTCCGTGTACTCTTTCAGTACATTGTTGCTGAAACCGTCGTACTGGTATTGGGTGGTTTCAGTCAGCAGCTTCAACGGATTGATAACATTCCTTCTGACTCCGCCGCTGTTGCTGATGCTGCCATTACCATCGCTCTCGCTGTCTCCGCTGCCGTTCTTAATGCTGTTTCCACCGTTGCCCTGGGACTTGGATTCCTTCTGCTGTCCGGGAGCCTGGCTTGATTTGCCGTTGTTGGATTTATCGTTACCGCTATCCCCGCTCCCGCTGTCTCCGCTGCCGTTCTTAATGCTGTTTCCACCGTTACCCTGGGACTTGGATTCCTTCTGCTGCCCGGGAGCTTGGCTTGAGTTGCCGTTGTTTCCGGGGGCTAGTTTCCAGTAGGCTTCCTCCCTCAGAACCTTCCTGCCGAAGGCGTCATAGCCATATTTGACACCGCTTCCATCCGGATACGATACTTCCGCCAGCCTATTTGATGCGGTATAGCTGTATGTGACACTATCATTCCCGGACTGTACCGAAACAAGGTTGCCGTTTTCATCATAGTTGTAATCGTTCGATCCGTCCGAAATCAGCCTATTTGCAGCATCGTAAGTATAATTTACAGTACCCGCGTCGGTAGTCAGACTGGTCCTGTTGCCTGCTGCGTCATAGGTATAGTATGCCTCAGACGTGGGGTCGACCAGGTAGTCGGGCTTTTCCGTGTATTTGGCATAACCAAGGATGATGTCCTCTTCCGTAGGCTCTACCTGCCATGCTTTGACCTTTTGGGACTTGTCTTTGCCATTTCCATTGTTGCCCTTTCCGTTACCTTTACCTTTGTTATCTTTGCCGTTTTGTTTATCCTTTCCATAGCCGTTTCCGTTATTGCTCTTGTCTGCGCCATTTCCGTTTCCATTGTTGCTCTTGTCTGCGCCATTTCCGTTTCCGTTGTTGCTCTTGTCTGCGCCATTTCCGTTTCCGTTGTTGTTCTTGTCTGCGCCGTTTCCGTTTCCATTGTTGCTCTTGTCATTACCGTTTCCGTTTCCGTTGTTGCCATTATCTTTGCCATTAACATTTCCGGAACTGCCGCTGCCGCTATTGCTACTATCGCTGCTGCCTGTACTGCCGCTTTCCGAGGATCCACTGTTTTTATCACTGTTTCCGCCGTTACCATTGCCGTTTCCGGAACCGTTGCCGGCCAGAAGCATCATAAAGAAATCCTTCACGCTGCCTGTTGCTGCAAAAAGCTTGTCCTTTGCATTATCAAGAAAATTATTTAAACTGAAGCCTTTGTTATTTACGTTGCCTTTGTTGTCGGAGTTGTCTTTGTTATCTGAATTGCCTTTGTTGCCCGAATTATTGTTTTTGTCAGAACCGTTATTTCCTTTGTCATTCACAGAACCTTTGTTTTTATCATTACCGGTCTGTTCGCTCGAACCGCCGGTCCCGCTGTTTTCCACGACCCCGGAATTACCGGCTCCCGTATCGACGGCATCGGCGACCTCCGGCAGCGGACTGTATCGCTCGGGCTCCTCAATGTATTTCTCCCTGATGGATCTTATTTTCTCTACGGGATAAACGACATGCACAAGTCTGTTCATATCGTCGTATTCATATATGGTCTGGGCGCCGTCTTCCTCTGTTTGCCTTGTCTTGTTTCTATCCGCGTCGTAATCATAGGAATAGGATGAAATGACGCTGCTCTCACCTTTGTTTTCTATCTTCCTGAGGTTGCCGTCCGCATCGTATTCCTTGGTCGAACTCGTATTATTGGGCAATTTCCTTTCCGTTTCCCTGTCAAGAGCGTCGTAGCTGAATTCTGTCGTTTTTCCCTCCGGATCGGTCAGCGTCCTGATCCTGTTCTTTTTGTCATAACCGTATGTTACGGTGCGCTCTTCCTCGTCGGTTATGCTTGTACGATTGCCTGCTGCATCATAGCTATAACGTACGGTCTTGTCCATTGTCGCGTCATTCTGGCTTGTAAGCCTTCCGACCGCATCATAACTGTAGTTCTGTGAAGAATACCCCGACTCCGCTTTGGTCACGCGTCCCAGCGGATCATATGAAAAGCTCTCCTGCTCCTGCCCGCCGTAATTTATGCCTGTTATCTCTCCCCGGGGGCTATAGCTGTAGCCTGTTACCTGTCCCTTTGCATCGGTGACCGATGAAAGCCTGTTTGCGGCATCATACGTATATGAGGCGCTGTTCCCGAGCTGATCAGTCTCACTGGAAAGGTTTCCGGCCAAATCATAATTGTATGTTGATTTGCTGCCTTTTGCGTCTATTACGGCAGTCAGATTGTCCATGTTGTCATACTGATACGAGGTTATGCCTCCCAGCGTGTCCGTTGCGCTGGTGAGCCGGTTTACGTTGTCGTAACCATACTGGGTTGTTTTATTCATGGGACTGGAGACCTTCGTCAGGTTTCCCGTCGGATCATATTCATAAGAAGTTTTATTGCCCAACGACGTCGTCTCCGAAGTGAGCCGGTTCAACGCATCATAGCCGTATTCGGTTTTTCCGCCCATGGGATCCGTATATGAAATCATATTGCCGACCGGATCGTATGCCAATTTATTACTGCCACCCAGTGCATCCAGCACCTCGGTCATCCTTCCGGCAGGGTCATACTTGTAGTAGGTCGGATTGCCCAACTGATCCGTCGTTTTTACAGGGTTGGATTCGTCGTCATACGCCATGCTCTGCACACCGCCCATGGCGTCGGTTACCGAAGTTATGCGGCCAAGCGCGTCATACCCGTATTTTGTTACGCCGCCCATGGCGTCGATCTCTTCAGCGATTCTTCCGGCTTGATCGTAATTATATGCAGTGGCCGCGCCCAGGGGATCGACGGTTTTAGTGAGCCTTCCTGCCCTGTCATATTCATATGAAGTCCTGGCGCCCACCGGGTCGATTATACCGGTCACGTCGCCCAACATATCATAGACGTAATTGTACCGGCTGCCCCTCGGATCGGTCACTTTCTCCAGCTCTCCTCTCGGGTTGTAGCTGTAGCCGGTGATTCCTCCCCTGGCATCCGTAACTGATGTGAGTCTTCCCGCGATATCATATCCGTATTTCGTTATCCTGCCCGCCGCGTCTTCTTCCTCAAGCACGTTGTCAAGCGCGTCATACCGCCACTTTTTGATGTTGCCTGCTTCGTCGGTCATGGAAGTGATCCTGCCGGCAGCATCATATTGCATTACCTTCTTTGAATTCAGGGGATCGATGACTTCGTTCAAATTGCCGGCAATGTCATAATGGTATTCTGTGATCCTTCCCAAAGCGTCAGTATCACTGATCTGCCTTCCGGCGGCGTCATACCCGTAAACAGTCTTTGCGCCGGTGGCGTCTGTAACGGAGGTCACTGATCCGGCTGCATCATAAGCATATTTTGTTATACCGCCCAGACGGTCGGTCATTTCCAGTATCCTGCCCAGAGGATCATAGGTGTATTTAAGGTTTTTACCCATCGGGTCTGTAACGGCGGTTATGTTGCCTGCCGCATCATATTCCGTTGTAGTTTTGTTTCCCAGCGGGTCGATCTGTTCTAAGACGCGGCCAGCAGCATCATAAACCAAAGTGCTGCGCGATCCTGCAGGATCGGTAAGGCCCGTGATCCGGCCTGCGGCGTCGTATTCGTATTGCGTCGCTCCTTCAAGTGCATTTATGACTTTATTTACAAGGCCGTCGTTATTATATTCATATCCGGTAACAGCCCCGACCTGGTCCTGTACAGACAGGAGCCGTCCTTCCCC
>Ga0207834_1000785_pt1 | contig 10476 bp, 8 predicted proteins | sample LuqExpMetagenom5_FD_187763 | JGI IMG/M metagenome (GOLD analysis project Ga0207834, IMG submission 187763) | Tropical forest soil microbial communities from Luquillo Experimental Forest, Puerto Rico - Sample 5 (SPAdes) | ecosystem: Environmental > Terrestrial > Soil > Tropical forest ...
CTCTGGTGATGTCATATTCGGCATACCACATACAGGTACCTCTGAAGGTGCATATGCACCTGGCATATTTCTTCCAAAACCAAATGACAACTGAATAAACATATGTGAACCATATGCCTTAAGTCTTGTGTTTAACTCAATTCCCGCCTTTTTAAATACTGCTGGTGCCTGTAATATTGTTGATTCTATAACAGGATCAACAATGGAGTCCACAGCCTGGCCACCGGAATATATAAGACCAAAACCTCCTTGCGCTCTTCGTATAAAGTAATCTATTCCTTCTTTGCTGAATTCGCCCTGTGGCCCTGAATATGCTCCTGTATCCATTGGCGCCACACACATACGGTTTTTAATTGTAATGCTTCCAATTTTTAATGGACTGCTCAAATTCTTATACTTTTTCCCCATATCTACATTCCTCTTTTTTTATTTTATAATGTCTGAATCCAGTTTCTAATAATATCTTTTGCTGATGAAATTCTGCCTCCCTGAACAGCAAGACCTTTTACGACCTTTGCATCTGGACATACTTTTACAATATCTTTTATACTGCTAGAAAGTCCGCTTCCTTCATGGGTACATAATGGCGCAATTGTTTTTCCTGCTAAATCATATTCCTCCAGAAACGAGAATACTGCCATTGGACAGGTCCCCCACCAATTGGGATAGCACAGGAATACAATGTCATATTCCTCCATATTGGCTACCTTTTCTGTCAATTCCGGTCTTGTTTTCTCTTGGAGCTCTTTTTTGGCGATATTGATTTTTTCCATATGGTTATCTGGATATTTATTTTTTGTATCAATAAAAAACAATTCTCCACCAATTATTTTGGAAATCATCTCTGCTGCCACTTTACTGTTACCAATTTCTAATCTCTTCATTGCTCCATTCACATAATTTTCTCCGGCATGCGAAAAGTAAGCAATTAATACTTTTTTATTTTTTAAATCCATGGTTCCTCCAAATTATGCCTTCATCTCATGTTTCTCAGTAATAAGGAATGTAGTCCTTCTCTTTTCGAGATACCATTTTCCGTCAACCTTTTTATAAATATCACTATAACGAACATCATTTACTGTCATGATTTTCTTTCCATCGGGCGTGAAGTTGTGATTGGCGCAGGCAAAGAGGCGGTCAATGAGGTCGCTCATTTCTTCAGTCGACAGTCGTTGTCCGGCTTTCAGCGAAGAGGCTTCAGCCAGCGACAAGGAAATAGTTTCGTGGATGCTTGCTGTAGGGTCGAGCGCAGTGGTTTTTACTTTGTCGAGCATATCGAGGAGTAAGTCAATCACGCTACCGGTTCCTATTTGGGCCGAAACTCCTTTCACGCTGTAAGAATGATTCTCCAAAGCTTCAAATTCAAAACCTACATGTTGTAAATCAGGCAGGATTTGTTCGAAATACAAAGCATCGTCAGCACTGAGTTCAAGGATTTCAGGAAATAAAACTTGTTGCGAAACTCCTTTTGAATTTTCGATCTGGGCAAGAAATAAATCGAACAAAATACGAATATGGGCTCTGTGCTGGTCAATCATCAGTAAGCCTGATTTTATTCCGGTCAGGATATAGCGGTTTTTGTATTGAAAATTTTCGGCTCGTGTCTCCATATTTTCAATAACTTGCTGCGGTTCCTGCTGGATGAACGAAGGCGTTACCACTAGCTCGGTGTTCGATTCCCAGTCGATGTTCGATTCGACAGGCTCTTCTTGCTTTTCGAAGCTGCCATACAATTGTTCCCAATCCAAGTTCGGACGTTTGTAACTCGTTGTTCCGAACGGATTATAGTTCGGGTTGAAATTGGTTTGGGGTGGACGGACATTTTCAATGGAGATGCTGGTAGGCATATCTATCGCACCTTCCTGGTCGAAATCAATGGATGGGACTACGTTGAATTTCCCCAACGCTTCTTTTACAGCTGCCGAAAGGATGGACCAGATTGCCTGTTCGTTTTCAAATTTAATCTCCGTTTTCGTTGGATGAATATTGACATCGATAGTTTGCGGGTCAACATCGAAATAGATGAAATAATTGGGGCTTTCCGAGGCCTGGATCATTTGATTGTAGGCTAGTAGCACAGCTTTATGAAAATACGGATGACGCATGTAGCGACCATTCACAAAGAAATACTGGGTTGCCGATTTTTGTGCGTATTCAGGTTTCCCAACGTAGCCATAAATAGTTACCAGGTTGGTCGAGGTTTCGATATTCAGGAGTTGTTGCTGCCAACGCTTTTTGGCATTTTTGCCAAAGATGTTTTCAATCCGGATTTTATTGTTGGAAGCCGGCAATTGAAAAATTTCCTCATCACCATCGAAAAAAGAAAATGCCACTGAGGTGTTGACCAGGGCAATGCGGTAAAATTCGGTCAGAATATGGCTCTTTTCCACATTATCGCTCTTGAGAAACCGACGGCGTGCGGGAACGTTGAAAAACAGATTCTTTACCTGAAAAGAAGTACCTAAATCACATTGTACTGTTTCTTGTTTGAAAACCCGTGTTCCGGCAATTTCTACCAACACGCCCAGTTCATCTTCGGCACGGCGTGTCCGCAATTCCACTTGAGCAACGGCGGCTATCGAAGCCAACGCTTCCCCACGAAACCCCATGGTACGCAGGGCAAACAGGTCATCTGCGTTTTTTATCTTCGATGTGGCATGTCGCTCGAATGCCATACGGGCATCTGTTTCACTCATGCCTTTCCCATTATCAACCACCTGTACCAACGTGCGTCCGGCATCTTTTATCACAATTTGAATAAAAGTTGCTCCCGCATCTATTGAATTTTCAACCAACTCTTTTAGCACCGATGCCGGACGTTGAATCACTTCGCCAGCTGCAATTTGATTGGCTACCGAATCGGGTAAAAGATGAATAATATCAGCCATGTATATCAGTTAATAGTTGACAGTTGGCAGTTGATAAACGGGAATTCTTTTCCTGCATTATCAACTGCCAACTGTCAACTGCCAATTCTAAACTATTAATTAAATTTTCCGTCGAACTGCACATGCATATCGTTTACAAACTGCCGGATACGTTGTTCCTCTTCCAGCTTGCATATAAGCAATACGTTGTCAGATTCGGCTACAATATAACCTTCCAGGTCTTGTATCACCGCAAGTTTATCAGACGGCAAGGCAACGATATTTCCTTCACTTTCGTAAAAGGCAGTGTTGCATTTCAATGTCACATTCTCGTTCTCGTCTTTGGGCGACATTTCGTAGAGTGATCCCCAGGTTCCCAGGTCGGTCCATCCGAAGTCGGAGCATAAAACATGTACGTTTTCGGCTTTTTCCATAATTCCATAGTCGATGGAGATATTGGGGCACGAAGGGTACATTTCGTCGATAAATGCTTGCTCCTTTTCGGTATTGTAGAACTCTCTCCCGGCATTAAACTTGTTTGCAACCTCCGGCAATAAGTCATCAAATGCCTTTACGATAGTCTGAAGATTCCACAGGAAAATGCCTGAATTCCAAAAAAATTCACCTGTTTCAAAGAATATCTGAGCCAGCTCGGCGTTCGGTTTCTCTGTAAATGTTTTTACACGACGCAGGTTGGACTCACCTTCGTCAATTTGGATATAGCCGTAACCGGTTTCCGGCCGGCTTGGTTTGATTCCCAAGGTCAACATGCAATCATTTTTCTCTACGAAATCAAATCCGGCTTTTATGGTTTCCAAAAAGTCGGTTTCTTTCAAAATCAAATGATCCGATGGAGCCACAATTATGTTGGCTTTATTGGTCATGGCTTTGATCCGGTTTACAGCGTAAGCAATGCATGGGGCCGTGTTCCGGCGGTTTGGTTCCAATAGCACCTGGTCGGCCTTGATTTCCGGCAATTGCTCCAGGATCAAATCTTTATAAATAACATTGGATACGATAAGAATATTAGCGGCAGGAACTAAATGGTTTATTCTGTCAAAGGTAAGCTGCAAAAGAGAGCGTCCGGTACCGAAGAAATCGAGAAATTGTTTGGGACGGTTATTACGACTGAATGGCCAAAAGCGGCTTCCCACGCCACCAGCCATAATAATACAATAATTGTTTTCCATTTTAATGAAAGGTTAGAGTTTGACAACCCGGTTAATTCTAAAAACACCACTAAGATACAGTGTTTTTTTGAGCAAACCAAAATTTAAAACAACAAAAAAGGAGCTTGTATTGATAGCTAAACAAGTACGGCGGTTAATAGTTTTATAGCAAGAAGTTTAAACTTACCGCCGGGGTGCGGTTGGGAGTTGGACTGGCCTGTGGGATGTACAATGGTTACTTCTGCTGCTCTATTTCACAAGTCCGAAGGATCTGGATTTATATAAATGAATCGGAATATCTACCTGTTGAAATACGACAGTACCAGTTTCTCTTCTTGGGAGGGGCTGGGGAGGTCGGATTTAGTATAGCCGTTTTTATCTGATTAATCGGTTTTCTCCAAGTCAGGACAATCACCAACAAAGTGAATTGAAAATCAGCGAAGCTAATGCGGGAGCAAAACCCGTTAAGTGCACGTCAGCCAGCCAATGGGCAAAGCATGTGTTAGGGGCTAGCATTTTGTTTTTATTTCTTTTTTAGACCATGGAACAAGTTGTTTAGAGTTCGAAGTAAAAAGTCCTCTAATACATCTATTATAGTATATGTTATCAAAGTTCAATACATACAAAAGAGACATTTCAATATACCAAACACATAGCCCTAATGCTTCAGCTTTTACCTTATAATGAATAGAACTTAGTTTCTTCCTTTTTTCTTCTTGTGAATGAACTATTGCATTTCGAATTTGAACAACTGCATCTGGAGCATCAATTATATCTTTACTGTCATCAATAAACGATTGTAGTTTGTTAAATGATAATGGCACCTTATAGTCTATATTAAGATTAGATAGAAGTAATCTGATTTTATTGGCTGCACTAATATTCTCTGAATCCTTGCCAATTAGAATTTTTTTGTGCTCAATTATTAGCCAATTATAGATTAGTTCTAATGCTGTTTGAGCCATAATAATCGAACCTTCTGTAAACCCAGAACTAGAGTTAGCTTCTACATACCAATGTATTGCTGAAATTAGGAAGTTTTTGTCATCACTATCTTTCCATAATTCACTGAATTTCTGCCAAAGCTCATTTATTCCATCTATTGAATGTTTCTGTGGCCAAGAAAATACACTTTTATATGAGTCAACATAATAATCAGTATAGTCACACCAAACTGTTTCATTTTCGAATATACCATGGATAAATAATGCAGAAGTCCGTCTACCATTTAAAAAGCTCAAAAATGTATTTAGGCAGTGAAAAAGGTCTTGAACATCATCAAATAAAATAGCATCTTTCTTACTATAAAGTTCACCTGCATATTGAATAATGTAACCACCTTTAGATTCTAGTGATTGTTTTAATTCTTTATAGTTGTAGCACTTGTCAAGTAGAATTCTAAAACTATCATTTTCAAGAATTAGCCTGTTTTTAGAACAATATAAACCTTTCTCATGTACTTTTTTGACAGATACTCCTAGGAAATCTCTAAGGTTTGGTATTGCAAACCATAGTTTCTGCACTGGAATTGACTTATCACCTTTTATTGCTTGTTGAGACAATATTCCTCTTATAAAAAAGTCAGATCCCATACTAGTGCTTGTAAGAAGTCCCTTCCCAAAGCATAATCCGTCTATCAACACCTCAAAATCATCTATTCCTTTGAAAAGTTTATCCGTTTCAAAAATATCAATATGTGGAACACCAGAGAAGCTTGCGCCAGAATCTGGAAACCAATCAAATTGAATTCTTCCGTCAATTACTATTTCTTGAGACTTACTTTTAAGTGTAAACTGTCCTTCAAATATAACAACGGGCGAATTTGCTTCTGTCATTTCAATTGGACTCTCAATAATTTCAGGACAGTCCTTATATATTTCTTCAATTTCGGTTCCCATATTTTGTCTTTTATCTAAAGAATTTTTTTCTAAGCTTACTATTAAGTGCATGTCAGCCAGCCAATGAACAGAGCGTATGTTAGGAGTCAGGTGTTTGATTATCTGAGTTTGTTATTTGTCGGCTGATAAACCTGGTTCGCCAATCAAAGCACTAATATTCAAGTTTGTTGCACATAAATCGTTACACATTTTTTTGTTTCCCTAAGTCAATCTCCTCGCTCTTTTTTTGAGTAAAAACCTCAAAAATACATAGATATTCTTTGAAATTCTAAATTGTTCTATATGCACCGATCAAGCAACTTAAATACTTTGTTGTCATCACAACCTAGTTTAATAGCTTTTTGAAGTTCTTTTTTTGCTTTATCAGTTTGACCTTGCAATATATATATTTCTCCACGATTCATAAATGGAGTGCTATATGTTTTAAGAATGGAAGTAGCTTTATTCAAATATTCTAAAGCTTTGCCATAATTTGTCATTCTCAGATAAACCTCACCAATGTTATTCAGTAAGATAGCTTCGTTTGGATGCTCTTCTAAAAGTTGATTAAATATTTTCAACGCTTCATCATGTTGTCCACGATTCATCATTACATCGGCAATATTGTTTCTTGCAGGCAAACTTTTGGGATTTATCTTTATTACTTTTTCTAAATCTTTAAGTGCGTTTACGGTGTCACCCATTATTTTTAATTGATGACTCCGATCAATAAGAACTTCTTCATTCAAAGAGTCAATTCTAATAGCATGATTAAAATCAATCAAAGCTCCTACTTCGTCATTTAATTGATGCTTTAAGGAAGCACGATTTGTCAATACAAATATATTATCCGGTTTTAGTTTGTCTGCCATATTATACGATTCAAGAGCAATATTTTTCTTATTGTCCCTACGTTGTGCAGTAGCCATATTGGCATACAAAATATATAAATCATCGTGATCTTTATCGGACAATTCTATTGCTTTTTGGAAGCATATTTCGGCACATTTATAATCACTCATACCAAAGCATACTCCAGCTTTGTCAATCCATTGACTTCTGGTTTGGGCATGCATACTTGTTACACAAAGCAATAAAGCAATAATAATTTTTCTTGTTCTCATAATATTTTTGTTTTATTTATAATTGTCCTGATATAGTGTCGCCTTTTCGATATTCTACGTAACAACCATGTAAGTTGCTTATTTTTTTAAATTAATCGTTCATGACTGTATTCAATGTTATTTTTCGTTTTCTAAACTTATGCCTATCAGCCAGCCAATGGACAAGCGTGTGTTATGGGCTAGGTGTTTGAACCGTTTTATTTAATTCATTTATGCTGTTTATTTCTAATTCTTCACAGATTATTTCTGGTGTAACCTGTGAAGAATCGACATACTGCCATTTAGTCATATCTGAGATTTTATCTACTAATAATAATGATTTATCTTTCTTCTTATAAATTGTTGACTCTGCTACAATGTCTAATATCAAATTGTTATCGACTATTTCTGGTTTTATTGCAACATTAAATCCCAGTTGTCCACCAAGTTGAACTGAAGGGTACATCACTCCATCATATCCAAGCTCAGTTGTAATAATCTCACTAAATAATGCTGAAACTAGATACTCATAATCTTTTTGAATTCCTTCTTTAGAGAATTCGTCAGCAAAGTATGATAGAATTAGTTTGTACTTTTCTTTTTGTTCTTCTGTACCAGGTATTGAGTCAAATGTGTTTTTCAGTTCTGTCAAAAGTGCGTTGTTAGAAACTTCATTAAAATTATGTTCATCGACAATGACTATAAGATTAATGTCTTTAATAACACTCCATCTACCAAAAGTAATTTTTTTAAAACCGACTGAATCAATACCATTTCTTAAAAGGCTAGATGATTCACTAGCTGCTAACATTCTTGTTTCTTTTAGAGGCTGTTTTTCTTGAACAATTGTACCATAGAACATAGTTTTGTTTGGAATACTCGCTCGTTGGCAATCTTTGCATTTTTCTACAGGTGGATAAGATATTTCATTTTTATTTAAGTAGTTTCCTCCTTCTCTTGCTCTTGTTATTATTTTCCCTTTATGTAATGTGAAGACAAAAAAACTTGTTGTGCCCAAGCTTCTTATGAGTTCTTGAATTTGGAAATATGGATAACCAGATAAATCCAAATCTTTTATCTGTTGAATGATTTCACTAATTTCTGGCATTTTATTCTTTATTTTTTTAGCCTTGCCCCCTTACACCCCAATCTGCCCAATTTACTCACTTTATTCCTTGTTTTGACTGGATGTCCGGTTAACTGAACAACTATCGCATTTATGGTTAAGTGTCTATGTTTTTCAGTTCCACAAACATACTAAAAATAATTAACTTACATTCGCTTTCGCTAAAATATTTTCCACTCAGAGGAGAATAAATAAAGCCCCGCTCTCGCAGGGCTTTATAATTGCTGTTCCCACTTTCCCTCTCCCGTTGGAGAGGGTGTCCGAAGGGCGGGTGAGGTCTCTTGATCTTTTTGTTGATTTTTTGCGTCAAGTTCCCGGAAAATATCATCTTCCAATAACTTAAAGGAAACCTGATTTTTATACAGCCTCTAATTATCTCCCTTCGGTCGCTGCCCGTTGGTTCTCCTAAAGAGGACTTGAAGCGTGGTTTGCGAGATGATCATAAATAAGAGACGATACTAATCCAGAGCCCCTTTTAGGGGGTTGGGGGCGGTTGTTTCTTGAGAGGCAAAAAGTCAGTCGGGGTTTGGGGTGGAAGCCCCATTGCAAATCGGATTAAGTCAATTATGCTCATAATCATTTCATTTAACCCCGCTTCATACTTTTAGGTCAACCAAAAGCAGGTAACCACTCAGTTTTTCATCAACTCCACATTGAGTGTTGCCAGCTCGCCATTGGTAATATTCAGCGTAGTCACCACGTCTGCGTAGCCCGTTTTCCGCACCGTAACTGAATAAGTCCCTTCCGGCAATGTCTTTATCACAAATCCACCTTTGGCGGCTGTTTTTTTCTCAATAGTTTCGCTATTTCCTTTAGCTTTCATAAGTCCGTTGCCATTTAACGCCAAACTGATAGTCACATTTTTAAGCCCTTCGCCCGTCCCGGCCTCAGTCACCAGTCCCTTTACCCCGAAAGATCTTGTGCTCAGGTTAATTATCTTCCGGGCCGATTTGTAACTATTATAAAACTCAGGCTTCGTAACCTTTAATACTTCCACCAAAATATCGATATTATTTAAAGCATCATCCACTTCGGCATAGGCACTGGCCAGCTGCACATTCCCTTTCTTAGTCTCAATAATGCTGATCCTCGATGTCGGGATGGCAATTTTATATTCTGTAATTGCCTGCAACAATGACGTTTGGTTTATAGGCGTATAATCGTAAGAAGTTAACTCGGGCAGATGGGTTTCGGCACGGTTATACGTTGCCTGCGCAATGTCAAGCAGCTCATTGTCCTTGCTTTTTTTCAGTTTGGTTTCCGAAATGTTGGTTTCACCCAGCAGCAGTTGATTATTTTCCATGGTCGCATAGGCCCGCAGTTTGCGGCAAAGATCTGAAGTCAACGTTACTACCTGAGTCCTCGATTGCCCCTTATTAACCGTAATCCCCGATTTGTTGGACACCTGTCCTTCGTCCAGCGAGCGGATCTTGATAATTCCGGACTGAAGGATCTCAAAAAATCCCGAAAACTTTAAAAATCCTGCCATCGGGATAGGATTTGCGGTCAATACGGCTTCTGCTGCTAAATACATGTTTAATTTACTGTTCTGTTTCGCGTTCATAATTGTAATTTTTTAAATAATTATTATATATAGGATGAAAGAAAATAATACATGCAAATGTTTTTAAGTAGTAGGAACAAAATAATGTCGTACTTTTAAATCATTAATCAACAACCTGACTTTAAAATAAGGGCAAAATACCTTTAACCCGTAGTGCATTTAAATTGATAGATTCTATTTTATAGCAAAGTTTATAGATTACGCCTAACTTAACATAGTCTTGATTTTTTTTGCTTCATTTTTTGGTTCAAGCCAATAAATGAAATGGGGTTTGGGATAAAACCCCAATGTAAAAACTATTCTATTTTATAAATTCACTACATGTTACCTTTAATTCAATTCCTGCCAAGGGCTTCGATCACCGGGATGGTGGAATTCCAATTCCACCGATATCGGGATAAATCGGAATATCTACCTGTTGAAATACAACCGCTCGAACTTATTTGCTTTGCTTGCAAAGAACATTTCATTCCACTTGCTTGATACTTTTGCCCGCTACAGTTGTAAGTAAATGGATATAATGTCGTGTTCTCCAGTATTTAAATGCGAACTCATCTCACAATACTTGCAGGGATTTAGGACAAAATTTTAGTCATTCCATTGTACCTGAAGTCCTCTTACAGGCAATTCCGCTCAGTGCCGTCTCGTTTGGATTATCCAACCGGTTGATTCGCTCGCCCATCCGATGCTTCCGCTCGCCTGTCCGATGGTTCCGCTCGCCCATCCGATGCTTTCGCTCACCTGTCCGATGCTTCCGCTTGCCCATCCGA
>Ga0207834_1000790_pt1 | contig 10423 bp, 15 predicted proteins | sample LuqExpMetagenom5_FD_187763 | JGI IMG/M metagenome (GOLD analysis project Ga0207834, IMG submission 187763) | Tropical forest soil microbial communities from Luquillo Experimental Forest, Puerto Rico - Sample 5 (SPAdes) | ecosystem: Environmental > Terrestrial > Soil > Tropical forest ...
ACAAACATAAAGAATAATAAGCACGTTTCAAAACCAAGCGCAAGAGATTTGTTGCTGAAAAGAGCAGAGAAACAATAATATTTGGGATGAAGCTATCCGTTCTGATACATAATGATTTTATTAAACAGAATAAGAATAAAAAATTACAGGGTTAGTGTTAAGGCTAACCCTGTTTGTCTGCAAATAATTTGATTTTGCGTTATGAAATCAGACTTGTAAAGCATTCGTTAAATATTTCTACATGTTCCAGGAGAAAGAATTTCTGGGGGAAGAGGGTAGATTTAAAATTGAGGCTACTCTCTATTAATTGAATTACTTATTATCTAATGAAAGGCCACATCCATCGTTTCCTTCTTTGCCTTATCATTTTTCCTTTGATTGGTTTAATGCTGGAGATAGATTCACTAACCGTAAGTTTTGGTAATTGCCTTGACACGCTAATGATTATATCTCTATAATCATTACATTCTCCTGTTAAATCAGCGCACATCATTATGTTTCTTATAAATTCTGCTTCTCTTTTGGTAAGTACTAAGGTTACTTCTTCCATATTTGATTCCTCCATTATTTTATTTTGTGTTTCATTCTTAAATGCATCAAGATTCAAGTACTTCAATTTCCTTTTCATATTGAGATTGATAAGAGCCATCTTCCAGGATATCTTCTACAGTAGATTCCATTCCGGCTAAGCTAATTTCTGAATTTGCAGGGAATCCTAGAACAAACATTTTATGAGAATAGATTTTCTTGTATAACCATATTTCATAGGAATCTGATTTCAGAATTAAATCTACATACCAGTCTTCATTGTTAATTCTTTTATAGAAATAGGTGTGTGTTGTGTATTGTAATTTTTTCATTGAAAGTTTCCTCCTTTTCATTATGGAAAGCTTATTAATATCATTTTAAAACCCAGACATGCAGTGTTTTATCACAGGCAATACTATGAACAGAGCATATTAGTGTCGTTATCTGTGTTGCTGCTTAAAAGGACTTTTTGCATCTCCATTAATATAAGTTTTTCATTTTGCTGATTTAGGTAGTGGATATTTTTGTTTTTACCCCGAATATAATTAATAACCTTATAATAAATTGGGTGATTTAAGTAATTAACATAGAAAAAAACATCATTAACGCTATTTAAAATATTTATGTCAAAATTAATCATGTCGGCATGAATGAAGGTACATTTTGGAAGGCTTTCCTTCATTTTAGCTTGCCATCGTTCATGTCCGCCTACAATAACAGCGTTTAATCGCTTGAGTCTTGAATAATCAATATCTGTTTCTTTATAAGAGACTTGAGAATCTAGTTGGAACACAAACTCCCTAAGGCTATTTAACTCATTGTTTTTAATCGCTTCATTTTCGAGTTCGAAAGACATTCGTTCTACTTTTTTCGTTAGTTCGTTAATTCTATTTTTAAGATTCGTTTCCGTGGCCTCTTTTTGTTCCAGCTTTATAACCTCTTTCTCCTTCGCTTCAAGTTCGGCATATTGAATCTCTTTATTATTTTCAAAATAATGTGCTTTCACTTGCTTGTAACATTTTATTAAATATTTGATATACAAGCTATACAAGTAAAATTTGACTGCATCGTCAACATCAATTTTATCTAAATCTTTATGATAGGTGTAATACAAAAAAATGATTTCATCAACGTCTTTGGAAGTAAATTCTACACAATAAAATATGGATGAACTTAAATTCTCGTAGTCAAACAGAAATGACATTTGTTCGTTGAGCATATCACCGGATAGACAATCAAGTAATGTCATAAAATCCGTAATTTTACCAACCTTTTTAAAAATCATGGATTTAATTGCTATCATGTTTTCTTTGTCATCATGGGATAATTGGGTTATATTGATGCGATTATTGGATTCATAGTGCTCCAGCCGTTCAGAAAAGCATTGAATTAAATGATTATAAAAATCGTTTTTAATTAAGGTTTTGCCTGTACTCAAAGACATTACAAGCAAAATGACTAAATTGGCATTTATGTCATCGTCCGTTAAATTATCTAATCCTCCATTTTTCTTGATATATTTTTGCATAAAAGTGGATAAAGAAATTTGGGAATGATTTAAAAAAGTGAAAGCATAAGACCATCCCTTTTTAATCATATTGTTTACATCATCGGATATTTCGGCATCATAAGGAGGATTATAGAGATATAAAAAAATGCCAAGTATTTTTTTGCTATATTCTTCTTGTATTAAGGAACCTTCGGTAATAAGGGGATGATGGTATAGTTCACTTTCTCTTGCTAATTTATAGAATTCATATTTTCTCTTCTTGTAAATCATATCAATATCTGCGTAAATTTTTGGGTTTTGTCCACAGGCTTCACATAAAAAGCCAATAAGGTTAATATTTTCCATTTTGCCTCCTAAAGTATAATTGAGATGTTTCGGGGATGGGAACTGTTTTTTTTATTTGCGTTACATTTGCTAGATAAATGTTTACTGTTTGGAATCCCGGGGCTATGTATATAGCCCCAGAACATAGCTGTTACGCTTTTAATTGTAGATATTGCTTTATATATTCCTGAGCATCATCGAAGAGTTTTTTGCTAATCCAATATTGATGAAGAAGTGATAGCAGTGCAAAGACACTTATAGGATGTTCTTTCTGAAGTTTAGCTACAAGCTCTTTTGATTCGGTACCAAATTGTCCTGCCTGTGCTTCATCGTAGACTTCGAAATCAACAAGTCCGGCAATAAAGACAGATACGGTAAAATTGATATCATCATTTGGAAAAAGAGTGCTGTTAACGCTTGCCAGCATATATTGCACCTCGTCCCAAGTAAACTTTCCGTTTAAATCTTTTAGACCGTAATTGATTATTACAGAGTATGTTTTAAAGATATCGCATAGATGTAAATCCTCAGGTATGTCTTTTTGCTCTTGATTTATTGTAATTGTCTCGTTAAATTCTTTTATTGTTTCTTTTGTTAAATAAAAACTAGTTTCCATATAGGAATCCTCCTTAAAATATAGTTTTGTATTTTCGTTTGGACTTGGGCTTCATGCAATCATAGGCAAGACCTCCTCTTGATTTGTTTTTTTAAAATTAACAATCAGTTAGGATGTTAATTTTTGAGCTGCTGTTTTTTGTTAAATAAACATGCTCAATTTAATATGCATAGATTTATTTCAAAATTAACAGTTTTGTAGAAAGAAATTATCTATTTATGCAATCTTTTTGGATTTATTCTTCTTAATAATGGTTGTACCGGAGCCAGCGATTAAAGCGGGTATATCGAAGAAGTAGTAGCGTTCCTCCAGGTCAACCATGAATTGGAGTTTGTCATCAGAAATATCAGGCATGGATGGAATAATATAGTAATTTTTACTTACTTCACTTACTATGGTGGTCGCGGTATCGAGATTTTTTAGCACCGCCTCGTAGCATGCAAAGTGTTGAGCACAATTCACTTCGTAAAGCTCCTCATCAAATTCTTCATCCCCTTCTTCAAATTCATAAGTTTCTGGTTCAGGAAGAAATGTTGGCATGGTTACGGCAAAACTCTCTGATAATGCTTTAATAAAGGCATCTCTAAAGGCCTTATCCTCTTTGATTTTCATTTCTTTTTCGGTTACTAATTTAACTTTCATTGTAAAATCCTCCTTTTTAAATTGTATTGGTAGTTTGGTTGTTCTTATAAATTGGCATAGAAAAAATTAATAATAGTCTGTGAAATCTGTCTTTATAATCTGTATGTCATCACTGTGATTAGCTTCGGATATAAAATCATCCTCTTCTAAGTTTTCTTTCCTGTTTTTCTGTTTCTTAATAATTGTTGCTGGAACCAGGTTGATGGCCGTTAGTAAATCAGCAAAGTGATATTGTGATTCTAAATCCATCATAAAATTCATTTTGTCATCAGCCGTATTTGGAATTTGTGACAAAATGTAATAATTATTGGTAACGGCATTCAATATGGAAAATACTTTTGTAAGATGTTTGATTGACCCTTCATAATACAGCGTACAGTAAAGCATCCGGTGCCAGTCATCAAGCTTATCAGCAATAAGAATTTCTTCAATTGAAGCGTATGGTATAGAATCATCCTTAAATGATGATTTGGCAAGTGATGATGCTAAGTCATTAAGAAAATCCATTCTAAATTCAGTATTTTCAGTGATTTCTGTTTCCTTTTCGGTTACATATTTAATTTTCATTGCAAAATCCTCCTTTTCTGTGTGCCAGTATGATGCTGGCTGTTGTTAGTTACATTCGATGTGCTGTTGTCAATGTGCTTTTTCTTGAAAAAGGGTGCACTTAATAAGCCATTTGCTTTATAAGTAAAACAGAACATATGGTTGCTAGTATCCTTTTAAGAAAATTATGGGAATGCATACTGGCGATTAAGAATCCTGAGAAACAGGTTTATGATATTTGCCAGTAAGTCAGAAGAATCAGTCCTGCAAAGATTTCTCCGGCTGCCGCATCACTCCTTTATTTGTATTAAGTTAACTCCCTGCTGTTACATTTATCACTAGCATGGTTCTTTACTAGGAAGAAGTAGTTGCATCTAATTAACTTAAATTCACAATATCATATGAAATAATAGTGGTCAATTCACATGAAGTATTCTATAATTTTTTTGTATAAAATTTTTTTGATTATATTGTTTTTTGAAAAAAGGAGATTTAATTGTGGATATGGGAAAAAACAAAGGGATGAATCCATTAAAAAAATTGAGAAAAGAACTTAGATTAACGCAAAATGGATTAATGGAAATTACTGGTGTGAGTACAACGACCATTTCAAATATTGAAACTGGTAAAATAGAGATGAATGCAGGAATAAAACAAATTATAACTGGTGCACTCAAGTTATATGATGATTGGTATGAACAAAGTGATTTTAGTCGGTCAGTCGATATAAGTGCTGCAGAGCAAAATATTATTGAATACATTAACAAGAATATTGATAGTGAGTTAGGGGCTAGAAGAATTTATCTTGCATTTAAAGAAGTATTAGATACTACTGGTATGGAGGCGGAAGATAGAATAAAATATATTAAATATATGTATCCGATTATACAAGATATTAGAAAGATTGCGGAAGAAATGAAATTACAAATGAAAAAAGAACCTGTCAATATAAGGCTGGACCATGCGAAAAAAATTGCTTATGATGTAAATAATTATGAAAGATATGGTATTAAATTGTCTGGACTAGCAACGACACCGACTATAAATCCATTTATAGTTGGTGATGAAGAGTTTCTTTTTTAATTAATATACGTATTACATTGTCTTAAAGGTAAATACATTGGTATTGCTTCTTTTCCTCGATATTAGTATCATTATAATAAACATATTACAATCATATTTGGAAGGAGTCCGATTTTTGATAGGTTTTGACTTTGGTGTTAATAACGAAGAAATTACGGTACGGCTATCCGGTAGCGATAGAAGAGATATTATTTCCATGCTGGGGTATATTATGAGAAATCATGTTATGCCAAAGCACTTTATTAAATATTACATGAATGTATTTCTGAAAATATATGGATATCCGTTTTGTAAATATCCTGAAAATTTGGAGATGAAATGCTTTATCATAAATAAAGAAGATATTTGCTTTGTATTGAAACAAAAAGAGCAAAAGACTGTTATTCCATTTAAAAGGAAAAAATCTTCTAAATCTTACAACGAAGGTTATGATTGGTGTGATGATGAGGAAGTTTTTTCGTATATTGATTCCGATGAGCGATTTCAGGAACCGGTGATTAGCTTTCCAAGGGTAATAGGAAAAGAGAGGTAATTGGCATGACAACATTTACTATTGACCAAGATAATAATTTGATTGCTGAGATAACAGGAGCGTTCAAAGAGGAACTGATATCCGTTGTGGAATACATAGCTGTTCACAATAGGCTATCAACTTCATTTAAAGATTATCTGGTGCGTAGCTATAATAAAAGCAATGAAAACAGATTTAAAAAGAAAATAGAAGACTTAGAATATTCATCCATGGAGATAGATACTGACAGCATCCGAATTCTCCTGAAATAAAGTATATGATAGGGTACTCATACATCAGCAATCATACGTGAGGAATAGGATGAATGCAGATGCAATTATAATAGAAGGAAGTGACATTGATGGTAGTATATATTTTAGAAAACGATAAAGCAGCGATGAATGATATTCCGAAGGAAAAACTAATTAGTTCCTTTGGTAATGATATAGAAATTCGCTCTGCAAAGAAAATTAATGACATACCTGATATTGATAAAGGAGCAATTTATGTTACCTCTCTTCAGAACCTTGGCGAAACGAAGCAGGATATTATGGATGGTCTTGACCTTATCAGCGGAAAAAACCTTCGAATATTTCTCGGAAACGTCCCCACATCATTAAGTCGTCAGCCAAACATTACAGAATTGGTGAGAAATCTTTACCGGACATTAGCTTATACGGATTACAAGAAGCGTGTTGTTAATCAGCAGCAGAAAATTGATGAAATGAAACAGGATGAAGAGAAATGGAAGGCCTATGGAAGAAATCAAAAACTTACGATGGAAGAGTTTGCTTCGGTTTATGAGCGAATATTACGGGGAGAAATGTCTGTTAAGGTTGGACAGCAGGAATTAGGAATTAGTAAACGAACCTTTTACATTTACAAAGAAAAATATGAGAATAAAAGTATATAAATGTTGACAAAATGTATACTACGTGTTATTATAGTATTGTAAGGAAGAGATAGCGGTGTCTCACCTTACACTCCTCAATTTGTTTGTTGTGTTGTTAGTTTTAATAATCTCCTTTTCAAATGGGCTCCCGATGGCGGAGCCCAGATATTTAAACTCAATAGTGTTTAAGAAATAAATTAATAGTGGAAATTAGGAAAACGACTTGGATGATTATATCTGGGTCGGTTTTTGATTTAATGGAATTAATTTATAAAAAACATATTATAAAAATTTGTATTGGTCGCATGACCAGGAAGGAGTACGTTATGTGCGTTTGCAAAAAAGTTATTTATGAGGTGCTTATTGATGGATATTTGGTAGAAGCAATTACGGGAACTGATTGCAGTTCTGCGGAATTATGGATTGGTAAGGAAAACATCAATATTAAAATGAAGTTTGCTCAAATTAAGCTGCGGTCGAACGAAGAGGAGCTACAACCTTTGCTCCAGGAGCTGATACAGCAAAACTTTGAAATGGCAGTATTTAACTATAATGAGCTTTTAAAAGTAGCACGAGGTGCTGGTCTTATTGAATATGAAAATTAAATGAGAGGAGCATGCCATGATGAAATACATTTATGATTTATACCGAAGCAACGGTATCAGTCCTGCAATGATTACAGCAATTGCTCATGCATTAATTGCCACGATAATAATCTTTGGAGCAATTATGATACATAAAGTATTTATGATATCAAAAGAGATGAAAGAGCATCCTAGTAATGGACTTTCTGAAGAACAATGGAATGCATCAGTTGATGAAGTGATATGGCATCATCAGATAAAGCATCCTGTCCCGTTAATTGCAGCGACCTATGTTGCTTTATTGCTGTTCAATTATTTTATTATCATACGATAACAGCGGTAATATCGACCCATACCATGGAAAGGGGATACTGAATGCAAAGGAGAAACAAGAAAGATTTAGAATTATTGGCTGGAGAGACCTTGCTTGATTTTTTTATAAGACACACGATTACAGAAAAGACTGAAAAAAATATAGTGCAGGTGCTGGCACATATGAATACCTTTGTTTTTAGTCAGACAGAGCGCAAACGTAAGGAAATTGAAGATTTCGGTGACTATTTTCTATCGAATGGGCTAGAAGAATATAGCAGGGACGAGAGGATTAAATTCTTTGGGGAAGAAGATGCGTATATCCTGAATATCTATTATAAGCTGTTCGAAGAGGAGGAACGGAGACGGATTTTAGAGGAGATTCAGGATATCAGCCCGGTGGAGTACATTGAAGCAAAGGAACTAACAGATACCATTTTTCACATCAAGGAAAATAAAATCGTAACGTTGTCAACGCTGGATGGCCCGATTACATTTAATTATTATAAAGAAGATATGAAGCACATAGAAATCTTGAAACAGGAATTTTTCAATTACGTGGCGTATGCGATTATGCTTGGTACCGCTGGGATTGTGGTTCGTATAAAGAAGAAACCGAAAGACTGGTTACTAGGGATTAGGATTGAGAATGGAAAATGGGAGCCTCTTAAAATTTTCGAGTTTATGGAAATGGATAAACAGCTTGACCTGAGCGTGAGATATACGGAGATAACGAGGAAGTATGAGTGAAATGATTAGTCATTTCTAAAGAGCACAATGGAATAAAAAGGTAGATATTCATATTCTACGATGCTATAATTAAATCAATGATTTTATATTGTTTTAACAGGAATAAAACAATTTTGAAGAAACATAGTGTAAACCAGAAATTTGAAATGTTGTGTATTTATTTAATAGGCAAGCTAGGCACAGGGAGATAATATGAACGGATTTCTTTTGTTAATTCCATTTATACTGATAAGATTCGGACTTTTAAGCATATTAAACTATGAAGGGTTAAAACGTGCAGCTCTCTTCGCTCCATTGATTGGGAAAGAAAAAGCAGCGTATGGGTTTTATCAGATTTCAAACATTTTGATTTTTGTCTATCTATTCTTCCTTAAGATTACGACTTACTCATATTGGTTTTATGTAGGTTTGGTGACATATGGATTAGGAGTTTTGCTGTGTCTTGCATCTATATCAAATTTTGCAAAACCTGCAGAGAATGGCATAAATCTTAAAGGATTATACCGGATTTCCCGAAACCCGATGTATGTGGCGTATTTTGTTTATTTTTTAGGCTGTGTACTGCTAACTCAGTCGTTGCTATTACTTGCAATACTGATGGTCTTTCAAATTTCAGCGCATTGGATTATCTTGTCTGAGGAAAGATGGTGTATAAAGAAATTTGGGGAAGAGTATAAAAATTATATGAAGGAAGTAAGGAGATATATTTAGGAATTCATCAGAACAATCTTTAAATGAACTTAACTTATGGTTATGTAAATCTGCTTTATAGTTAACTACGTATCCATTGTAAACTGTCAAGATGGTGACTATACTTTATGTTATCATAAAATAGCAAAGGAGGTTACTGCAGCTATGAAATTAGGGACTCATATTGCAGCACTTCGTAAATTAAAAGGTATAACACAGGAACAGCTGGCGACTACGGTGGGTGTTTCAGCTCCGGCGGTTAGCAAGTGGGAAACAGATACATCTTGCCCGGATATTTCTCTGCTTTGTCCGATTGCTCGTGCACTGGGTACTAACGTAGATAAATTACTTCAGTTTGAGGAAGTGTTGTCGAAAGAGGAACTTACCAAAAATATAAATGAAATCTTGGAAACAGCAAGAAGCGGTAAGATTGAAATTGCTGAAAGTATGTTAAATAACCTGCTACACACCTATCCATCGGACTGTGAACTTAAGTATAATGCTTATGCTACGATTAATTTCTTTGCAATGCTAAATCCGATGGAAACTTCAGAAAAAAAGCAAAAAAGAATGGAGCAGAAGAAACAGCTTTTAGAAGAAATTCGAACGGAAGGAGCATCAACTTATCGGGAAAAAGCGGTGTCTGCATTGGCTTCGATTGCCATAGTGGAAGATGAACTGGAGCGGGCAGAGCAGTTATTAAACGAATTGCCGGAGCATTCAAACGATACTGCTATGACATGGGCACACCTTTATCTAAAAAAGAAGCAACCGGAAAAAGCATTGGAAGTTACGCAAAGATGTCTATTTACATTGGTGGGACGATTACAGAGATGCCTGCTCTCTATGATGAATAAGGAAATGATTTCAGATGCGGAACAGACACTTGAAATATGTAAGGTGTATAGACAAGTGGAAGACATATTCAAGATTGGTAGTAATACGAGCGAAGGTCTTTTTATGGAGGCATATCTGCGGATGGGAAATCAGGAAGAAGCGAAGAGGAGTGCTATAAAAATGATGAATGATATTGTTGGTACGCTTCAGAATCCAAATCCGTTACTATTCTTTCCTACAATCAAAATAGAGGAAGGGAAACAAGCAGTAACAAAAGAAATGAAGGAAATGTTATTAGAGGGATTATTAAAAGAAGAATCCATGGCTGACTTCCAGCAGGACGAAGAATTCCAAATAGCTATCAATAAATTGCAGCAGGATATACAAAATTGTAAATAAGAACTGAATTAATCGATGACTTGAGTATAAAATTATTCTATTCAATATCTGATATAAGTTTTGCAAATATAGTCTGTGAGGTATGATAAAGAGGGCGTTCCAAAAGTTATGAAATGACTTGAGGGATACCCTGTTTTGTTTTAAAAACTTTCCATCAATTATTATATGTAAATAGCTAAAATGGTATCAATATAGCTGG
>Ga0207834_1000791_pt1 | contig 10418 bp, 8 predicted proteins | sample LuqExpMetagenom5_FD_187763 | JGI IMG/M metagenome (GOLD analysis project Ga0207834, IMG submission 187763) | Tropical forest soil microbial communities from Luquillo Experimental Forest, Puerto Rico - Sample 5 (SPAdes) | ecosystem: Environmental > Terrestrial > Soil > Tropical forest ...
TGGAGGTTTCATTTGTTAGGCGAAGGAATTTTGAAAGGGATGGCGGAGACGGCGAAGAACTTCTTCGGTTCTTACGTCTCCAAGGAGCGGCTCACCACCGTCCAGTACCCCGAAGAACGGGAGAAGCTGGCCGAGAATGCGCGCGTCTTCCCCTTCCTCGTCTATGACGAAGGGATGAAGAATGGCGAGCAGGCGGAGTGGCTTGCAGGTTTGCGCTGCACCAGTTGCCAGATCTGCGAGAAGGAGTGTCCGCCCAAGTGCATCTTCATCGAGAAGTCAAAGGACAAGAAGCCCGATGCCTTTGGCAAGACGCAGTTTTATCCGGTGCGTTTCGACATCGACATCTCGGTGTGCATGAGCTGCCAGATCTGCGTCGAAGTGTGCCCGTTCGACTCGATCAAGATGGATAACCAGTTTGAGCTTTCAACCAGCGACCGCTTTGGTGGATTGCTGGTGCCAGTGGAGCACCTGGCCAAGTCCAACAGCTACTACAACACGATTCACCCCACCGAGGCTGCAGCCGTCGACGCTGAGCGCGAGAAGACCCAGCAGATGCTGGCCGCCAAGGCCAAGGCTGCTGCCGAGGCTGCCGCCGCCAAGGCCGCCGATGCTGCGGCGAAGGCTGCGAAGCCGGAGGAGGGAGCCTAAACCATGTTCGAGAATCTCGATCAGATCTTCATTCTCCTGCGCGATATGGTGCTCGGATATCTGCCGGAGCCGCTCCGCCCTTTTGTGAGCGTGGTGCTCGGCGTGGTGGCCATTGTGGCCATCTTTCCGGGCTTGTTTGCACTCACCACGGTCTTTGAGCGCAAGGGCATTGCCCGCATCCAGAACCGCCTGGGACCGAATCGCGTGGGCCCCTTCGGTTTGCTGCAGCCCATTGCCGACGGTATCAAGTCGCTGACCAAGGAAGATATTGTTCCTACCACTTCCAACGGCTTCATCCACTTTCTTGCGCCGCTAGTGCTGGTGGTGGCGGTCTTCATGGGCTTTGCCGTGTTGCCCATGGGCCGGAACATGGTGCTGGTGGACATGGACTGCGCGTTGCTCTTCTACTTTGCCATGGGCGCCAGTTCGGAACTGGCCGTGTTCATGGCCGGTTGGTCGAGCCGCAACAAGTATTCGCTGCTGGGCGCGATGCGCGCCGTGGCGCAGATGATTTCGTATGAAGTGATCTTGCTGCTCTCGGGGCTGGCCGTGGTGATGATTACCGGCTCGCTCTCGCTGACCAAGATTGTGGAAGCGCAGAATGTGTACTCCGGTTGGTTTCCCCACTGGTACATCTTTACGCCCTGGGGACTGGCCGGCTTTGTGATGTACGCGATTGCGGCCACGGCCGAGACCAACCGCTCGCCCTTCGATTTGCCGGAAGGTGAATCGGAGTTGGTGGCCGGTTATCACACCGAGTATTCCGGCTTCAAATTCGCGCTCTTCTTCCTGGGCGAATATCTGGCCATGTTCTCGATTTCGGGCCTCGGCTCCACGCTGTTCCTGGGCGGATGGAGCGCGCCGTTCAGCTTCCTCACCTGGGTGCCGAGCTGGATCTGGTTCTTCTCCAAGCTGATGCTTTCCATCTTCGTCTTTATCTGGATGCGTGGCACGCTGCCACGCTTGCGCCAGGATCAGTTGATGAACTTTGCCTGGAAGTTTGTGCTGCCCTTTACGCTCTATAACCTGATGGTGACCGCGCTTTGGCGTTTCTTGGGCGAGGGCTGGGAGCGCTGGGTGGTTTGCACGGTGTTGGTCATCGCCGGCTATGTGCTGTTGGGCCGTGTCAGCATGCGTCGTGAGCACTTTGGTCCCAGGAGCTATCGCTATGCGGAGTAATTTTTTCATGGTTTCGAATCTGTGCTCCGGGAAGGGAGACCTGGGATGAGCGTGATCTTCTGGTTGATCTCAGCCATCACGATTGCTGGCGCCCTGTTCGCAGTCATACTCAAGAACACGGTGCATTGTGCGCTGGCGCTGACGGTAGCTTTTGCGGGACTGGCGCTGCTGTTTCTTGGGCTCGACGCGCAGTTTGCCGGCTTTACCGAGATCATGGTCTACATCGGTGCAGTGGCTATTCTGGTGGTCTTTGCCATTCTGCTCACGCGTGGCTCGGAGACTCCGAAGGATTCGGTCTACAGCCGCTTTCCGGTTGCCGGCCTGGTGGCTGCCGCGGGTGTTTTCGCGGTGCTGGGTTGGGCTGTGCTGCAGAGCGCAAGCACGCTTCCGCATGCCATGCAAACGCCCTCGGCTACTGCGAAGGAGATTGGCTATGCTCTGGTGGGCCGCTACGTGCTGCCGCTGGAAATTCTTGCGCTGTTGTTGACCGTAGCCACTATTGGCGCGGTGATCGTGGCCCTGCATGAGAAGGAGGGCAAGTAGGAATGACGCCGCTGACCGCACACCTTCTTGTGGCCGCTTTGCTGTTCGCCATCGGGTTGGCCGGAGCGCTGACGCGCCGCAACGCGATTCTGGTGTTGATCGGCATTGAGCTGATGCTGAACGCCGCCAATTTGAACTTTATCGCCTTCTGGCGCTATTCCCCGCACCCCGAGGCTCTTACCGGCATGATGTTCGCCATCTTCTCGATTGCAGTGGCCGCGGCCGAAGCCGCTGTTGGACTGGGACTGGTCATCGCCATCCATCGCCACCTGCACTCCACCGATCTGGACCAGATGAACAGGATGAAGGGGTAACGCCATGACCGAAGCTCTTGCCTCTTATCCCGAGACCATGACGTGCTGTGCCACACTGGCCACGCGCCTGTTATGGATTGTGCCGGTGGCGCCGATGGTGGCCGCGGGCATCATCGCGCTGCTCAAGCAGCCCTATCGCAAGACCGCGCAAATACTGGCGATTGGCTCTATGGTGCTTTCGCTGGCGATTTCGCTGTTTGCCTTCAGCTACACGGTAGGTGGCTGGATGCAGGGCATCACGATCCGCGAGACGGTCAATTTTCCCTGGCTGCACTTTGGCACCACGGCCGTGGAACTGGGCTGGATTCTGGATCCACTGGCAGCCGTTATGCTGGTGATGGTCAGCTTCGTGGGCCTGCTGATCTTCATCTACTCCTCGGGCTACATGGCGCACGACGAGAACGCGACGCGCTTCTTCTGTTTTCTGGCTCTGTTTGCCGGAGCCATGCTGGGCTTGGTCATCTCCAACTCGCTGCTGTTGCTGTTCATGTGCTGGGAGCTGATGGGGCTTACCTCGTACCTGCTGATTGGCTTCTGGTACTTCAAACCTTCGGCGGCTGCAGCGGCGAAGAAAGCCTTCCTGACCACGCGCGTGGGCGACATCTTCTTTCTGCTGGGCATTGTCTGGCTGTTTGCGCAGACGGGTACCTTGCTCTTCTATAACAACGGCGCAGGTTCCATAGAACACAGCGCACTGGCTCTTCTACTGACCCAACCGGCTGCGCTCGGTTTGTCTGCCGCTACCGCCATCGGCCTGCTGCTGTTTGCGGGCGCGGTGGGCAAAAGCGGCCAGCTACCTTTGCATGTGTGGCTGCCAGACGCCATGGAAGGCCCCACGCCGGTATCCGCTTTGATTCACGCGGCAACCATGGTGGCGGCAGGCGTCTATCTGATTGCGCGCGTGTATCCGCTGATGCAAGCGGGAGCGCTTACGGGCGGAACGACCACGGCTCTGACGGTCGTGACCTGGGTGGGAGCATCCACCGCCGTCTTTGCCGCATTGATCGCCGTGGCGCAGAACGATATCAAACGCATCCTGGCCTACTCGACGGTTTCGCAATTGGGCTACATGATGGCGGGCCTGGGCATGGGTGGGGTGGCGATTGGCATGTTCCACCTGATCACTCACGCCTTCTTCAAGGCATTGCTCTTCATGGGTGCAGGCTCGGTGATCCATGGCTGCCACGAGGAACAGGACATCCGCAAGATGGGCGGCCTCAAGGCCGACATGCCGATCACCTTCATCACCTATGCGGCCGGTATGCTGGCGCTCGCCGGCGTTATTCCTTTTGCCGGCTTCTGGTCAAAGGACGGCATTCTGGAAGCGGCCTTCACCTGGAAGCTCTCGAACGTCCCGTTCTTCATGCTGGTTTTCGGCGCTCTGCTGACGGCTTTCTATATGACTCGCCAAGTCAGCTACGTCTTCTTTGGCTACTGGCGTGGCCACAAAACCGCGCATGAGAGCCCGGCAGTGATGACCATGCCGTTGGTGATTCTGGCACTGTTCGCGGGCATCCTCGGCTTCTTTGGAACTCCGGCCTGGCCATGGTTCAGAGCGTTTTTGGAAGGTCACGCGGCTCCGTTTGAACTGAGTGTTCTCTTCGAGCCGGAGTTGGCCATTCTGATGGGCGTTTCCACGTTGGTGGTGATGGTGGGCATCGTGGCAGGCTGGCGCATCTATGGCGAGAAGTCGCCCGCGGCCAGCGAACCCGATGCGCTCGAGAAGGCTATGCCGGGCGTGTGGAAGTTCCTGAGCAACCGCATGTATGTAGACGAACTCTACGAGGTGACCTTTATCCGCTTCTACAGTTGGTGGGGCAAGGTTGCCGATGTCCTGGATCGCCGCGTGTGGGGTGGAGCGGTTGCGGCCGTGATGGCGCTTACCGCGCTGCTGGCCCGCATCAATCGCTTCTTCGATACAACCTTCGTCAACGGAGGCTTTGATAAAACCTGCGAGGAACTGGCTACCAGCGGAGGCTTGCTCGCGCGTGTCCAATCGGGCCGTGTGCAGAGCTATCTCCGCATTCTTGCCGCAGCCGTTGTCGCACTTGCCGTGATTCTTGTCTGGAGCAGCCGGCCATGAGCGCACTTCCGATTCTTACGCTGTTGACTCTGCTGCCTCTTACGGGCGCGGTGGTGGCCGTTTTGAGCGGCAAGCGCGCGCGTGGCGTGGCGTTGATCACCTCGCTTCTCTCGCTAGGCCTGGCACTTTATGTGTGGACCCTTATCCCCGCGAATGGCTCCATCGGCATGGTGGAGCGGCTGGACTGGGTGCATTCGCTGGGCGTGGAGTACCACCTGGGTGTGGATGGGCTGGGCGCGCTGATGTTGGTTCTGTCCGCGCTGGTCACGCTCATGGCTGCCGATGCGGCGGTACGCGTTCACCATGCGCCGAATCTCTTCTTTGCGCTGGTGCTGGTGCTGGAGGCTGGTCTGTTCGGCTCCTTCACCGCACTGAACTTCTTTCACTGGTTCTTGTTCTGGGAAATCAGCCTGATTCCGGCCTTCTTCCTGATCAAGCTCTGGGGCGGGCCCAAGCGAGGTCCGGCTGCCACGCAGTTCTTCGTCTACACCATGGCCGGCTCGGCGTTTTTGCTGATCAGCTTTCTGGCGGTTTATCTTGCCACGGGATCGATGGACTTTACGCATCTGAGCCTGCTGGCCTCCACGGGCGAGTTGCAACAGATGATCACAGCCAAGCTGGGCCCCATCTCCATGTGGCTTGCGCTGGGTGTTCTGGCCGGCTTTGCAGTGAAGGTGCCGCTGGCGCCCTTTCACACTTGGCTACCCGACGCGTATGCGGAAGCGCCTACGCCGGTGACGATGCTGTTGACCGGCGCCATGTCGAAGATGGGCGTCTACGGTTTGCTGCGCATCGCATTGCCGATCTTCGGTGCCGAGATTGCGCGGATGCGCACGCCGCTGCTGGTGCTGGCCGTTGTGACCGTGGTGATGGGCGCATGGGCTTCGGTGGTGCAGAAGGATCTGAAGCGCGTCTTTGCCTACTCTTCCGTGAACCACCTGGGCTATTGCCTGGTGGCTATCTTCGCTCTGGCTGTTCCGGTGAGCGGAGCTGCGCAGCAGGCTTCGCAGGCTGCGGCGCTGAACGGCGTGATTCTGCAGATGTTCAATCACGGTCTTACGGCCGCGGCACTATTCTGGTTCATCTCCATTCTGCAGTTGCGTACCGGCGGATTGCGCGGCGTGAATGACTTTGGAGGACTGCGCAAGCCGGCTCCGGTTCTGGCCGGGCTGATGGGCGTGGCGCTGTTCAGCTCGCTGGGACTGCCGGGATTGAATGGCTTTGTGGGCGAGTTCCTGATCTTCCGCGGTGTGTTTCCGCTGAGCTGGCAGGCGGCCACGGTTTCCGTGCTTGGCCTGCTGGTGACAGCGGCTGTGATCCTCACGGTGATTCAGAAGGTGTTTTCCGGTCCGGTACCTGCGCAGTATGCGAACTTTCCCGACCTGGATGCGAGTGAGCGGTTGGCGCTGGCTCCGGTTATCGCCCTCATGTTGATTCTTGGCCTTGTGCCTCAGCTCATCGTGGACAGCGTCAATCCCACCGTGGTCTACCTGCTGACGCACTGGAGATTCTAGATGTTGGCTTGGACGATTTATCTCTCGTTTGCCGGAGCAGCACTTGAAGCCTTGCTTCCAGAGGCGCGCGCGCGGCTTGCCCGGTGGCTTGCGCTGAGCTGCGCCGTGGTGGGCCTGGTTATTGCGGGCGTAGACTTTTTTACGCACATGGGCGCGGCACGCACCGTGCTGGTGGATTTGCCCTGGGTTCCGGCCATGGGCATACGCTTCCAACTGGCGGCCGACGGCATTAGCCGCGTGCTGGTGTTGCTCACCGGTCTGGCCTCGGTTTCAGGCGTGCTGTTCAGTTGGAATATCGAAAAACGCACTGGCCAGTTCTTCGCCTTTTATCTGGCGCTGATCGGCGGCGTGTACGGCGTCTTTCTCAGCTACGATCTGTTTCTGCTGTTCGTCTTCTATGAAATCGCGATCGTGCCCAAGTACTTCCTGATTGCCATCTGGGGTTCCACGCGGCGCGAGTACGGAGCGATGAAGCTGGCGCTCTACTCCTTTGTGGGTTCGGCGATGGTGCTGATCGGCTTGCTGGCAAGCTATGCGGCATCGGGTTCGCATTCGACCACGCTGATCGATCTGGCCCATGCGAATCTGCCGGTCTCGTCGCAGATGGCTCTTTTCCCGCTGGTGTTTGTGGGCTTCGGGATTCTGGCCGGTATGTGGCCCTTTCACACCTGGGCTCCGACGGGCCACGTGGCCGCGCCAACCGCGGCTTCCATGCTGCTGGCCGGCGTGGTGATGAAGCTGGGCGCGTATGGTTGCCTGCGTGTTGCCATGGGGCTCTACCCGCACGGACTCGATCCCTGGGGCTTCTCTGTACTGGGCATCGGTAGCTGGCGCGACGTGTTCGCGCTGCTGGCCGTGATCGGCATTGTGTACGGCGCGCTGGTGGCGCTGGTGCAGACCGACTTCAAATTTGTGATCGGCTACTCCAGCGTGAGCCACATGGGCTTTGTGCTGCTGGGCCTGATGACGCTTTCGCAGATCGGCCTGGATGGCGCGGTGCTGCAGATGTTCTCGCACGGCATTATCGCGGGACTGCTGTTCGCCATTGTGGGCCGCATTGTGTATGAGCGCACCCACACCCGGCAATTGGCTGAGCTGGAAACCATGCATCTGGCACGGCGTTTGCCCTTTGCAGCTTGGGCGTTTGTGTTGGCCGGCATGGCGTCGATGGGCCTGCCTGGCTTCTCCGGTTTTGTTGCGGAGTTGCAGGTGGTGGTTGGTTCCTGGACGCTGAATCCTGTATGGACCATCGCCACCGCCATCGGCATTGTGATTGGCGTGGCTTATACCTGGCGCGCCCTGCAACGGGCCTTCTTTGCCGACAAGCAACCCACGGCAGAGGATCATCCCAAGGAAGGCTGGCAGAGCATGGGCGCCATCACCTGGCCGGAGTACACCGGAGTGGGCTTGCTGATGGGAGCCTCGCTGGTGGTGGGCCTTTATCCACGTATTCTGCTCGACTCCATTGAACCCGCCGTGAAGGCGTTGCTTGCCGGAGGAATCCAATGAACCTCGCCGACCTCTTCCGCGTCACGCTTCCGGAAACCGCGCTGGAAATTGCAGCGCTGGTGGTTCTCATCGCCGATCTTGGTTTGCTGCGCAAGGCTACGCTGTCCACACGCGTTGCCGCAGCGGCTCTGCTGGGCGTGCTGGGTACGGTGGTGGCGCTCTGCTTGCTGCCTTGTGCCGGCTCGACGGGCTACAGCTATGGTGGTGAACTGTTGCTCAGCTCGGGTGGCTTCACTGCCGTGGCCGAGGCGGGCATTCTGCTGCTCACCCTGCTGACGCTGTTGCTCTTTATCGGCACCAGTTTTACGCGCCATGCCGCCGAGTATGTGGCTGTGATCCTGATGGCCGCGGCGGGCGGTTTGATTGTCGCCTCCGCGCAAGACCTGCTGATTATCTTTGTCGGGCTCGAATTGCTTTCGCTCGGGCTCTACGTGCTGACCGCCTTCAATAAACATTCGGAGAAGAGCTCGGAGTCCGCGCTTAAGTACTATCTGTTTGGCGGCATGAGTGCAGCGTTTTTGCTGTTCGGTTTCAGCTATCTGTATGGGATGAGCGGTACGACGAGCCTCTATTGGATCCAGTACAACATTGGCGAAATGGGACCGACGCCGCTTTTGTATGTCGCATGGGTGCTGATTGTTGCTGGTCTCGGTTTCAAGATCGCTGCGTTTCCGTTTCATCTCTGGGCGCCAGATGCGTATGAAGGCGCTCCGGCACCGGCAGCGGCTTTCATTGCCTCTGTCTCGAAGATTGCGAGCTTCGGCTTGTTACTCACGTTCTCAATGAATCTTCTTGCGCCGGGTGGTCCAATCTCTGGCTCAAGTTCAGTCGTTGAGCCTTATCTCAAGAATGAGTATCTGACGTGGCAGTCGCTTGCAGGTGTGTTGCTGGTGGTTGCAGCGGCGTCCATGATCGTTGGAAACCTTGCAGCGCTGGCGCAGACGAGTGTGCGCCGGCTGCTAGCCTATTCCGCTATTGCCCATGCGGGCTACATGCTGCTGGGCATTGGCACACACGCACAGTACTCGGGGCAAGCAAGCCCATTTCATTTCTTGTTGGGGAACATCGGTGCCGCAGTCAACAGTGCAGATGCCGTCCTCTACTACGTGCTCACCTACGGCCTCACCACCATCGGCGCTTTTGGCGTGGTGCAGGTTGTGGAGACGGCCACTGGCTCCGACAAGCTCGATGCGTTTTTGGGCCTGCACAAGCGCAACCCACTGCTGGCCGCTGTGTTGCTGATTCTGTTCCTTTCGCTGGCGGGCATTCCGCCGCTGGTGGGCTTCTGGGCCAAGTTCAATCTGTTTGCCGCGGTGCTGGCTGTGGGTGCGGGGCCGGTTCCTTTTGCTCTTGTCGCACTGGCCGTGGCCATGAGCGCCGTATCACTCTTTTACTATTTGCAAGTGCTCAAGCGTGCGTATGTTCTGCCTGCTGCTGACGAATCGCCGATCAAGGCGCATCCGGTGACCATGCTGGTGCTGGTGGTCATTGCCGCTGCAGTAGTTGTCAGCGGCTGCCTGCCAACGATTCTGCAGAACTGGATTGTGCAGGGGCATGTCTAGAACGAGGTTCTAGGTGCTAAGTGCGAGGTGCCAAGTGCTAGGGACTACGGACAGAGAGATGCAGCGCGCAACAAAAGAAGACGCCCGGATGGTTCCGGGCGTTTTTCTTTTGTAGAGAGGGAAGTGCAAGCCTAGAGAATGTTCCGTAAGCCCGGCAGGCGCACCAGAGGGTCGGCTATCAGCCAGCAGACGATGCAACTGAGTCCGCCGACCACGCCGAACTTGACCAACTGCGGAGCGGCCCATCCATGCAGGGCGAGGCTGAGGCCAACCAAAATCGCCGGATGAATCACATAGACGGCATAGGCGCGGCGATTCAGCCAGGACCAGATAGGTGACCAGGCATTCGAAGCCTGGTTCATCTTATTGCGGAAGAGGAGCAGCCACGCGGCGATCAGGCCCCAGGCCACCAGCGGTTCCCACAGTGCGTAGAAGGCTGCCTGCCATGACCAGCCTCCTCCAAAACTGGCTGCGCTGGAGGAACTGCCCACGTGGACGATGGCCAAGACGACGGGCATAGACGGAAGGGCAAGCGCGCTAGCCAGCAGTGCCCAGCGCGCCCTCTGCCAGCTCAGTTGCCGCAGCCAGTCGTAACGCCACGCGGCAATGCCCAAAGCAAACAGAAAGATATAGCCGGCAAAGTAACCCAACTGCAAACCGAAGACGTTCTTTCCCGTGGGAATCAGAAGCCGGAAGGCAAAGGCCGCGGCGCCGACGGCCAACGCGCTGACCAGCCACCATGTTCCGCCCGGAATCGGCTTGGAGAGACTGGATGTCGCGCTGAGCGGCGCACCTGCCAGCGCTCTCCAACCGCAGTAGGCCAAGCTGAAGAGAAGAAGAGCCTGTGCAAACCATAACGGGCCGTTGATGATGCGCTGGTGGTCCCAGAGCCAGACGATGGTAGGCCAGAAACCATGACCTTGAGCGGCCGTGACCATGGCGGCGGTCAACGGGCCGAGGATCAGGGTGAAGCCCAGCAGGGGAATTCCCAACCGCAGCAGGCGATCGCACAGGAAGCGCGCATACCCTTTGCGTTCCAGGGACGGCGGCGTAAAGTAGCCGGCCA
>Ga0207834_1000793_pt1 | contig 10396 bp, 9 predicted proteins | sample LuqExpMetagenom5_FD_187763 | JGI IMG/M metagenome (GOLD analysis project Ga0207834, IMG submission 187763) | Tropical forest soil microbial communities from Luquillo Experimental Forest, Puerto Rico - Sample 5 (SPAdes) | ecosystem: Environmental > Terrestrial > Soil > Tropical forest ...
ATGGTATGGAATTCGTTGATATCCATACCATTTCCACTATATGGCATTTTATTGAATTCCTCGTTATCATTTTGAAGGAACACGTATACTGCTATGGGTTTAGTTTTACCAATCACACTGACGATTTTTAAACTTCCGGCTTCCACCATCGCAGCTAGTGCAATATCCATAACATGACTGTCACATCTAATTTTGCGGAGTAGTTCATATCTGGTAACTTTTCCTCTAGCCCGCATAACGTTGTAAATTTTATCGTTGGTGGAGGGTTGTGGACCTGTTGCCTCGCCTATATCTGACATTATCGCGCTAGCGTAAGGGAAGTATACGTTGTCGAATAGCCGAGCTGCATAGATGAACGATGCCAGCGTCACAGTCAAATGTTCAATTCTTAATTTAGCGACTTTGTCAAGATCTACTGATAATATTTTTCGATAGATATCGTCATCACTTGGAATGTCATCCTGTTTAACTGTAGCGTTTATTTCTCTGCGGTCTACTAATGAGTCGAGGGTTGAAAGTATATACGGCAGGTTTCCTATGTCTATAAGCGCCGCTAGTTTCAGGGCGGTTGTTTGGTATTTTCCGAAAAAGGAATCCAAGTCATGTTTCTTCGCTCGGAAAAATAATTCCCGCTCTTCACTCCATTTATTCGCAAATCCGGCTCTATCGTCGCCGTTTAAACTCAGGATACCTTCTTCAAATTCCAACTTTATATCATTCTCACCGAAGAGAGCGTTGATTATTTTTAGTGCATGTATCAATGCATTGGTTCTTAAAGAGTCCTCTCCTGAAGTTTCTCTCATGGGTCCTCTTACTGTATGATAGGTTGGATTGACAATTAAGTGACGTGGTAAAAACCCTGTGCTGCTGTCTCCTGAATTCATATGCTTGCAGAAATCAGCGGGAGTGGTGGCAGCCATCATGGTAAAGTACAGCTTTTCAAGTTCATATGTGTCGCTTGATAGGGTGTAATCCGGCATCTTCTCTTTGCAGTCGTACAGCTCGTTGAACAAATCAATAGTGCCTTTCATATGCGGTTTACCCAACTGTGAGTACAGGCTTCCTGCTTCGTCCTTCCAATACACACGTTGGCCGTGTGGTATCTCTCCAGGCTTATCCAATTCCGTGATTACAATTTCTCCGGTTTTAGTGCGCTCTCCATGTCTACAAGCGAGTATTTTTTGCATGGTTTCCGGCGTACATTGGGAAGGCAAGAACGTTTCGCCTACTACAGCAGATCTTATAATGTTTTCTCCGATACCCATGGGTACGGACTTCCTACTTGAGGACTGCCCTAACAGTAAAACCCATAGATTAAGATATTTGGTCGAGCCGTTCAGGCTAAAATGGGCTCTCCGCCTGACAACTGCTGATAATGCAGCGAATCCAGTTTGTAGGGAGTACTCCGGGTACGCGTCCGTCATTTTCCCGTTTGCCTCGACTAACAGTTTAACAAAGTTGTACCGTGGCATTCCATCGAAGTTTACAGGCGCAATATCTGCTCTTGGGATGGGTACGTCTTCGATTGATGGGTACGTGTCAATCTGTTCAACTTCTGAGGCAATGTCAGTGTAGCGACGGGTGTTTATTACCCTGAGTGATTGATGATTTTCAACGTCTATTGCCATTTAAGCCACCTCCATCTTGGACGCGGCAACTGAGTTAACCATGCTATCTAATATATGGTTAACGTAATCAAAAAAGGCTACAGTAACTACTATAGTTACGAATTTTTCAGCGAAAGTTATATAAGCTTCAAAAGCGTATAATAAACATGGTAAAGCATTTTTAATCATATTCATCACCTGTCTGGTTCACGGGTCGATGGGTAACACAAACAATTGCTCGGTGTCTCACAAACACCGAGCAATTGGTTCATATTAAACATACACCGTTTTTCTTGTTCTTGTTTATCATTTCTATCATTGGGATTAATTGTGTTTTCCTGGTTCCGTATTAGGGACCGTTGCTCGATACTTCTTTTATTGGTTATAGCCAATCGCATAAGCGATTATATCGGCGCAGTAGCGCGTCATCGGTGTGTCTATATCCCGCTCGCGATTGAGTCGCTCGTATAGAGCAGGGTCAACGCTTACGAGAAATTGTATTTTATTTCCAACTAATTTAGGCAAACACATCCCCCCTGGGTGTGACGTACCTACAGGTACTACTTACTATTATATAGGCGCTTAAACTATTTAAAACTTTCTACAGAGTAATATCTCCGATTATATAAAAAGAGCAGTAAATGTGGCATACGGCCGTTAGTGTTTTTCGAATTTTCAGAGTGCTTTGACTTTGTGTAATTTTTACGTTACTTATTTTTTACTATGTCTTTGGGAAATATAAGCTTTTTGATTACTGGCATTTTGGGAGAGGTCACAGCTCAGGATCGACCTCCGTTCCGTCATCCGGCTGTAATATGAGTCGATGAGGATGAATTTTTTGAACCAGTCTGGTTCCGACTTTATAGCCCTCTGGGGTGGTTCGAATTTCCCTGTATAGTGCATCTATTTCGTTACGTAGAGCGTTTAATTCCTCGCGTTCAATTGTTCCTTTCGCAACCTCGTTTTTCAGATTAATAATTTCTTGTCGTTCGACAATATGTTTTGCCGTTTCAGCCCTTAATATGTCGTTTTCCGATTTAATAGCTTGGTATTCCGGGCTTTCCGATAAATCTAACTCTTTTTGAATCGTTAAATAGGGAATATACTTCTTATAAACTTCCTTTAGTTTATCAGGTGAGGCACGGAAATACGCCCCCCGTGTGTCGTCCAAAGCATGTCCCATGAAAAACTCACTGTGGAAAGAATCACAACCTGCATTTAATAAAACAGAATTAAAATATTTACGCATGGTATGCGATCTAATGAAGTTATAAATTCCACATTTTGTGTTTTTATTTGCTTTATCCGCGATTGATCTAAATAATTTCTGAATCGAGTCCCTTGTTAATTGTCTTATCTTATCATCATGTGTCACCAAAAATTCATCTGAGAACTGACGCAAAATAAAAAGGTAACCGTCTCCTGAAATAATTTTTTGTTTTTCGAGCTGCTTTTCCCTTCGAGTCGTGGCAGCCTTAGCACCTCTTTCACGAAATTTCAAGTACTCTATTACTGCGGCGGAGGCTTCGGGACTCATGTATGTCACGTGGTCGACGCCGGTTTTCCCTCGGGTTATTTCCAATGTTGTAATGCCTGTATTTACATCGAAACCATTCTTAAATTGGTCAATTGTGAGATTGGAAATTTCATTTGAAGCAAGTCCGCTTGAAACGCCTACAAGCAAAACCGCTTTTTCAAGTGGGTCACATACCTTTAATGCTTCCTGTAAATCCTCTTTTTTTGGAATTGTTTTATTTCCCTCTTTTACACGTGCCTTTCGTTTCTCACCCTGAAGTTTTGGAAGCTCTAGTTCAAAAGAATTATAAAAACTTCGAACACCGGTCATCCTGGATTTCACTGAAAAGTCGGCTAGTCCTTTGTCCTGCAAATACTTTCGAAAACCAATAAAATGCCGTTTTATTTTTCGATGGCGCATGAGAATACCAAGCCTGCTTTCTGTTTCGGCTTCGTCAATTAACTCTTCAGGCGTCATCCCTGTGAAATCAATAAAAGCCTGCATCGCATGCAGGTAAGTCTCCTCGGTGTTAGCTGCGGCGTTAAGATTGTCCAGCCACTCACTAATTAAAATATTTTCTTTCAACTCTGTAATTTTCATATGACAGCCCACGTAAGATATGTTGCCTCTGGATTATTAATGCTTTGATATATGCGCCAATCCTACGTGTATTAAGTAATTACAGATTAAGTTTTATTTAAAAAAGCTCTCTATTTTCCAAAGAGCTTTAAGAAGATAATAAAAAGAAAATATGTAAAGAAAGGTTAGATTTTCACTGTGAATTTAAAATTGTATTTAAGTTAGTGAAAATATATTTGATAATTTTAATAAGTATGAATCAGTACTAATAAATATCCAAATCTTGAAAAATGATCAGTATGTTCTTTAAACTCTTATCGATTTTCCTGGTTATCCCGGTTATTGAGCTTTCCCTGCTCATCAAGATAGGTGGAATGATTGGAGCTTTAAACACCGTGCTTATTATCCTGATAACTGCAAGCCTTGGAGCTTATCTGGCAAAGTCCCAAGGCTTACGTGTGCTCCGAGAGATCCGGGAAGCAATGAGCAGGGGATATATGCCCGGAAATGAACTTCTGCATGGATTCTTTGTGCTAATTGGCAGCTTTGCCCTTTTAACTCCGGGCTTTATGTCCGATATAGTAGGGTTCTCCATGCTTATACCCCAGATCAGGGAAATCTATGTGGAAATGGCAAAAAGGATTAATAAGAAAAAAGATACAGAACAGGCAGTGGGAAACGAGAATGTACACAAGTTTCCGGTAGCCTGAGAAATGCTATGGAAATAGCGGCTAAAGTATAAATATTTGCATTCCAAACTAGAAATTTTATCTAATATATAAGCCGTTTGCCATTTAGGATATAAACTTGAAAACATAAAGCAGCAACGGAATCAGAAAAACTGTAATCAAGCCTGCAATTCCTATTGCAAGTCCACTCATTGCCCCTTCGGTTTCTCCAAGTTCTATTGCCCTTGTTGTTCCAAGCGCATGAGATGCAGTGCCGATTGCGACTCCAACTGCAACTTTATCTTTTATTCGGAAGCATCGACAGATAAACGGACCCAAAATAGCACCTATTATTCCAGTAAATACGATCGCAGCTACCGTTATTGCAGGCAGGCCACCTATCTGTTTTGAAATTTCAATTCCTATAGGAGTAGTTACGGATTTAGGAGCAAGAGATCTGCTTATAGCGTCATCAAGCCCTAATAGCCTAGAAAGAGCAAGAATACTTGAAATCCGGCTATGCAGCCTGCAATTATTCCTGCAAGGATAGGAAGAGCATTACTTTTCAAGAGACGGATCTTCTTATATAGAGGCACTGCAAGAACAACAGTTGCCGGCCCGAGGAAGAAAGAAATATAATTTCCTCCAAGGTTGTAAGTCTCATAATTGATTCCAAAGAATATGAGGAAAAACATTACAAGTACAGAAGCCACAAGCAGAGGGTTAAGAATCGAAAGATGGGTCTTCCTATACAATAGTGTGCTTATCTGGAAAGCTATTAAAGAGAGTAAGATTCCAAATAGGGGCATATTGACAAAACCATTCAAAAAATCGGTCTGCAATTTCAGTTCACCTCTTCTACCCTATTCTCACAGACATTCACCCTTTTTGCATTATTTCCAGATCCGTTATTATTACCTTTATCGCCTTTATTTTCTATACGACAGGCTATTTCTACCGGTTTTCTCCTGAAGAACCTTTGAACAAGTTCCACAGTAAGCCCTGTCACAGCCAGTATTACAAGAGTGGAAATAAGGGAAATTGCAACAATAGCAGTTAACTTTCCTTCAAGCAGAGCAAAACAGGTTATAAGACTGGCCCCTGCGGGAAGAAAGAAAAAAGCCATGTTCTCTAGCAAAAAATCACTTATTTTGTCTATCATATTAAGTTTAATTACGCCTGTATACAGACTAAAGAAAAGAATGAGCATTCCTAGAACATTGCCCGGAATTGGCAGCCTTAAAGCTTTCTGTATCAGTTCACCCAGGAAATAAATGCTCAGAATAATTGAGAATTGCTTCAGCAAAGTCGTTTTTCCCTCCCTGATTGAAATAGGACTACAAAAGTCCTATATATATAATTTTTTGTTTAAAAAATCTTGTGTTTTCTGTCTTCAATAAAAAATAAGTTTATTCCTTATCAGAAAACGGAAAAAATATAGCAAAAACAGGATTACTGGCAAGTCCGCTAACTGAAGTGATCTTATCCATAACTACTGATCTGACCAGTTGTCTAACAGCAAGCCAGGATCAGCTGTATCATTCAGGCGCTCTTTTATGAAACCGTTTTAAAAGCCTTACCAGGAAAAAATCCATAAAGCTAGTGTGCAATAAATTCATATTGCGTAAACCCCTATTTAATAAAGGGGTTCTAATGGGAGAAAAGCGCTTTGTTTACATGGACCACGCAGCCACTACCTTCACAAAACCTGAAGTGGTTGAAGCTATGCTGCCTTTTTTGAAAGAACGTTTTGGAAACCCTTCTTCCCTATATTCAATAGGGAGAGAAGCTAAAGAGGCAGTCGAAACCGCCCGTGAGCAACTTGCAAAGGCTCTGGGTACTAATCCTGAGGAGTTATATTTCACCTCAGGAGGAACCGAGTCAGATAACTGGGCTATTAAAGGAACAGCCTTTGCCAGTAGAAAGAAGGGAAAACATATCATTACCACGCCAATTGAACATCATGCTGTACTCTATCCCTGTAAGTACCTAGAGACCCAGGGTTTTGATGTGACCTACCTGCCTGTAGATACTTATGGGCTTGTAAACCCTGCAGATGTTGAGACTGCAATTAGAGATGATACTATCCTGATCTCGGTGATGTATGCGAACAATGAGATCGGAACAATAGAGCCAATTCATGAAATAGGTGAGATCGCAAGAGAACATGAGATTCCCTTCCATACCGATGCCGTTCAGATAATTGGTAAAATTCCCTTTGAGATGAAAAAGAAAGACAGGAATGTTGACATGCTTTCCCTCTCCGCTCATAAGTTCTATGGACCCAAGGGAATTGGAGCGCTCTATCTGCGGGAAGGGACAGAAATAGATAATTACATGCACGGAGGTGGTCAGGAGCGCAAAAAAAGAGCAGGAACCGAGAATGTTGCAGGTATTGTAGGATTGGGAAAGGCAATAGAACTTGCAACAGGAAATCTTGAGAAGCATAATGAAAAGATGAAGAAAATGAGGGATCGCCTCCTTGCAAGAGTCATGGAAGTTACTGACTGCAGACTTAATGGTCACCCAGAAAAGCGTCTTTCAGATAACCTGAATTTCAGTTTTGAATATATAGAAGGCGAGTCTCTGCTTCTCATGCTTGATGAGATGGGAATCTGCAGTTCTACAGGGAGTGCCTGTTCCTCAGGTTCTCTTGATCCTTCGCATGTTCTCACGGCAATAGGGCTGCCTCCGGAAATAGCTCAAGGTTCTCTTCGCCTGACTCTTGGAGATGAAAACTCCGAAGAAGATATTGATTATGTACTTGAAGTCTTGCCTGAAACCATAGGGAAGCTGAGAGCTATGTCTCCTTTTTATAAACCTAAAAATGCATGTGAAAAGTAAATAGAAAACGTATAATCTAAGAATAGGGGGAGTTTTGTGTATAATAAAAAAGTCATGGACCACTTTATGAACCCGAGAAATGTAGGGGAAATTGAAGACGCTGACGGCATTGGAGAAGCAGGAAACCCTCATGGAGACCACATGAAGATCTTCCTGAAAATTCGGGATGACCGGATTGAAGATGTGAAGTTCAAGACTTTCGGTTGTGCGGCAGCAATTGCATCCAGCAGCATGGCAACTGAACTGATAAAAGGCAAGACCCTCAAAGAAGCCTGGAATCTTACTAACGAGGCAGTCGCTGAGGCTCTCGAAGGCTTGCCTCCAGGAAAGCTAGAGTGTTCAGTCGTTTCCAGGGAAGCAATCCACAACGCAATAAATGAATACCGGAAAAAGCAGGGGCTTGAAGCTCTTACTGAGCAAAACTGAGAGAAAGAAATAAAAGAATCTCTAATCTCCAGGCTTACTGAAAAACCAATTCCATTATCAAGAACTGCACAAAGAAATCCTGAAAAACCTTAAAAATTTGCTTCATTTCGCATCTGCTGTATTTACTTATCGTAAACTTGATCTGGTATTCTCCCGATAATACTCCATGAAAAAAGTAGGGATTATAATCACTGATCCGGAAGACTGGACAGCCAGGGCACTTACTGCTGCAACGAGAGAAAAAGGTTTTTCTCCTTTTGTTCTGGATCTCAGGGCTGCAGAAGTTAGCATGAATTCAGCAGCTGGCGAGTCGGGAGTCAAGAGGTCAACATCTATTTTTAAAGTGGAAGATATAAAACTCTCTGACCTTGACGCAATAATTGTAAGGGATGCAGGTGCAGGGACGTTTGAGGGTGTTTCTTTCAGATTTGATATCTTGCGAGAACTTGAAGCTGAAGGAATCCCTGTTGTTAATTCTCCCGAAGCTATTCAGAATGCCGCAAATAAATATCATGCTTCTTATCTTCTGGCAAAAGCAGGACTGCCTGTACCCGAAACTGTAGCAGTGCAGAATGTAGAGGCTGCCCTGAAGGTAATATCAAGATTCAAAGGCGCCGTTATAAAACCTGTTTTTGGGTATAAGGGAAAAGATATTGTAAGAGTAAAAGATGGAGAAGTTATGTTTTCGGATAGAAAAGTAGAATCCCCATCCCTTGAAGCAGTTCTTAGTAGGCTGCTTGAAGAGAGAGGTATGCTGTATATTCAGGAGTTTATAGAGAATCCTGGAAGAGACATTAGAGCCTTTGTCATTGGCGGGACGGTTATAGGGGCCATTTATCGCAAGGCGGCATCTGGCTCCTGGGTAAACAACTTGAGCCAGGGAGGCAGTGCAGATAGATGTGTGCTTACGGAAGAACAAAAAGAGATTGCTGAAAAGGCTGCTACGGCAGTGGGCACAACTTTTGCAGGTGTTGATATTATAGAAGGTTTGATTGAGAATATAAATAAAAATGTTAATACTGATTCAAACCGAAATGAAGGGAATTCTCAAATTCTCGAGGTCAATGGAACACCATCAGGAAAAGGCATTTTTGATGCTTGGGGGATAAATCCAGCAGAGCATATTATAGGATACATAGAAAATATTTTGTGAAAGAATTATAAATGATGTCAGCCTAATACTTAATTATAATATCGTAACCCTCTAGAAAGATCTTAGATTTTTAATACTTACTCGGGGATGGGGAAATAACAGTACAGATAACCGAGTAAATATAAAGGTTATACAAAGAAGACCGGACACCTTCATCGAAAACATTTAAGAGATAGGTGGACCTTGAATAATCCCGAGGCAAAGGATGAGTGAATATAAACAGTGTATAGTTACGCGGGACGACCTGAAGCTTTCCAAAGGCAAGTTTGCAGTACAGGTTGCTCACGCTGCCATTTCTGCTGCTGAGTGGGCAAGCAAAGGTGATCTTGAAAAATGGAAAGAAGGCGGGCAGAAAAAAATTGTCCTGAAAGTCTCCACCCTTAAAGATCTTTATGAACTTAAGGAAAAAGCAAGAAGAGAAGGACTACCTACCGCTCTTATACAGGATGCTGGGCTTACGGAAATTCCGCCAGGAACAGTTACAGTGCTCGGGATAGGGCCGGCAAAGGAAGAACTTATAGATAAAATTACGCGGGACCTTAAACTTGTTTAAGTGCCGGATGCCTGGAAGTAAGGGTTGTAAGGACTGCACTAAAATTAGTCAGAGCAGATGCTATCTATAGATAGCTCCTCCTATCAAGAAAGAGGTTCTGCCTGTGCTCGCTTCAGGAGGACATCATGAAGATTTCAGAGGTTTCAGGAAAAGAGGCAGCCTCAATAATTGCTGTTTTATGCATATGCCTTGTACTCGCTACACTTACTGGGATACTGTCTTCGGATTCGATTAAGAATTTTGGAGGTGAGATCACAGATTATATAGTCTCAGAACTGTATCCAGAAAACCAAGAGAGTGCTTTTACTCCTGACTCAGCTTTATTTACTCTCCCGGCAATACCCGCGTATTCTCCGAGAGAAAGCGAACTTATCCCTATTAGGAGAACCCCATTGCAGCCTGGTTTCTCCCTGGATAGCAACTACCAGGCCTCAGAATTTTATCAGGGAGGAACTGGCTATATTAGAATCAGTATCAAAAATCAAGGAAGAAATCAAATTTTTATTGATAAGTATGGGGTTTCGGTTAATGCCTCCAAAAGTCAAATTTATTCTGAGAATTGTGGAGTTTTGCTTGCTCCCGGTGAAGAACAAAATCTCGGAGTAATCGCAATTAAAATCCCTGAAAAAGAAAAAGCCAGTTTTAGTATTGTCCTATGGCTGCTTGCCGAGACTTCAGAAGGAAAATGGCATGAGTACAAGGCATACTCCCTAAAAAGCTTCACTGTAAACTTGAAACCAATGCCAGAAAAGTCAGCTCCGGTATACAGATATAATCCTGTTTCTTACTTTGGAACTGTAAATCGGCTTGTAGAGCCAGCCGAACCTGATGTAAGGAATAAGGCAGCCGAAGTAGCTCGCTCATATCCAGGAGCATACAATATTTATCAGGTCTGTGCCCTCTTTGACATGGTAAAAGATAAAGTCAAATATGTCAGTGATCCAAGAGATAACGACGTCTGGGAGCCTGCCAACGTTACTCTGAGAATAGGAGCCGGAGACTGTGAAGATCAGGCAATTCTTCTTTCATCTATGGTCGAAGCTGTAGGAG
>Ga0207834_1000794_pt1 | contig 10393 bp, 7 predicted proteins | sample LuqExpMetagenom5_FD_187763 | JGI IMG/M metagenome (GOLD analysis project Ga0207834, IMG submission 187763) | Tropical forest soil microbial communities from Luquillo Experimental Forest, Puerto Rico - Sample 5 (SPAdes) | ecosystem: Environmental > Terrestrial > Soil > Tropical forest ...
GAAGTAAACTGGATCACGAGATTTTAAAGAAGCTTAAGCGTGGAGCAACCTTCCTGGAATATGATCCTGAGGTTACCAAAAGATTTGCTGAGAAATATCCTACCAAGAGCAGAATGACAAAATTTCTGGAGTATAACTCCTTCCCCCTATTTAAAAACAATAAGGTAAATTACTATCCAATGGGAGAGGATGTCTTTGAGGCTATTTTCGAGGAAATTGAAAAAGCCCAGAGCTTCATTCTGATTAACTTTTTTATTGTTGGTGAGGGTGTCCTTTGGACTCGTATGCATGAACGTCTTCTTCACAAGATCAAAGAAGGTGTCAAGGTAATGTTTTTATACGATGATTTTGGAGCAATGCTTCGGACACCGACGAATTTCAAGAGGATTCTGGAGAGCGAAGGCTTTGAAATCAGAGTATTTAATCCGATCCATAAATATACGGATAAATTATACATGAATTACCGTTCTCACCAGAAAATCATTGTGATTGATGGAAATGTAGGCTTTACAGGCGGTATGAATCTTGCTGACGAATATGTTAATCTGGTTCCCCGGTTTGGCAAATGGAAGGATAATGCAGTCAGAGTTGAAGGTGATGCGGTATGGGGCTTAACCGTTACTTTTCTTCAGATGTGGGAGGTATCAGGCTCGGGTGCACCTATGGATTATAATCCGTTTCGTCCTACGAAGCAGTATGAGGAAAATGATGTGTACTGCCAGGTAATCTCAGACGGTCCGGCGAATAATCCGAGAAATCCTATTGAGGATATCTATAAGCAGATGATTTATTATGCGAAGAAAGTATTGTACATTACCACACCTTACCTTATAATTGAAGAGGATATGAGAGATGCGCTGATTGCAGCTGCAACCAGTGGTATTGATGTACGTATCATTACTCCCTTCATTCCCGATAAGAAAAATGTAAAAATTCTCACGAATTATAATTATGGCAGGCTGCTGGAGGCAGGAGTCCGAATATTTGAATATAGTCCGGGCTTCATCCATGCGAAAACAATTATTACCGAGGATGCCGGCATAGTCGGAACAATTAATATGGATTACAGAAGCTTTTACCTCCATTATGAATGCGGGGTGTGGATCTGTGACAGGGAGACAATTAAGACGATTAAGGAAGACCTTTTGAAAACTATGGAATTGTGTCAGGAGGTTACCTATGAAGAGTGGAAGCGAAGGCCGCTAATCATGAAAGCTTATCAGATGATACTGAATTTATTTTCTACCCTGATGTAAGGTATCTGAGGACTCTGCTTATGGATACCTGATACCTTAAGAAAGGTTTATTGAAGGAGATGTTAACTATGTATACCAATGTGTGCAAGCATTGCAAAAAGGTGTTCCAGTCGAGGTTTAAAGCATATTCCTGTGAGGATTGCAAGAAGATTGACGGCGATCATTTTGACGATATCGAAGCATATCTTAAGGAATATCCGAACAGTAATGCACTTCAGATTTCGGAAGCCTTGGGTATTACAGCATTTGAGGTTCTGAATTATCTGAAGGAAGGCAGACTGAATATATCCAGGGGACATTTTGAAAAACTTCCGGACTAGTACAACGTTTCATAAATAACTAGACGTTTAACTTGTCTGAATTTCCATATGCAATATTCAAAAAGCCTCGCCGCAGCCCCACTGCGACTACGTTTTTTGAACATCGCCTATGTAAATCCATCCTGCGTTAAACATCCAGTTATTTAATGAACGTTGTACTAGGTTAAAATACTGCCGACAGTATAGAACAATAAAACATGATAGAATAGTTTTTTAAACCGGAGGTAGGTAATGAGGAAGAAAAACAACAAAAATTATACCATGTACTGGATGGCCGGTATCAGCGCTATTTTGACAATACCGATTTCAGTAATCATCATCAGCAAGACAGAAGCAGGCAATTTAATAAAAACTGCCATGATAATGGCTGTTTTCTTAGCACTTTTCCTTGCGATCCTGCTGCTATACAAGAATATATTCAGGGTTACTGTACAGGAGATAACACAGGAAGAAAAAGTAACAGAATTGGACCGGCTTTATTATCTGTTGGAGGATTACAGTAAAAAATATAATAACCTTCAGTTAAGAAAAAGCATTGCCGCTGCAATAGAGCAGATCCAAAGGTTTAAAAGACGTAAGAATGTTATGCTGCAGGTCGCAGGTGATACGCTGGACTCGTCGGACGGTGGTACATTGGGGGAGCTGGTCCAGGCAGTGGAAGATGCTTTAGCTATGAATATAGGAAAACTTGTTAACAGGATAGAAATATTCGATGATCAGGGTATATTCGAGGTAATAAAACAGAATTTAAGCGATATCGAAGGACTGCTGAATAAGAACAATCAGATTCTCATGGAATTTGAAACTCTGATTGCTGAAACCTCCCGAATGGGTGAGGTACAGCAGGATAAGGATATCAGTAAACTGAGGGATGTGGTAAATGCGATGCAGAGCCTGCGCACAGACCAGCAGGATGAAATCGGTACATTAGCGAAAAAATATGAGAAGGTGAGGGAAAATAATGAATAGAGGGAATATGGCAAAATTTGCCGGTGGCATTGTAATAGTATTTATTTTCGTACTGATCGTTGTAACATTTTTAAGTAAGGCATTTAACGGAACGGATACAAATAAGAACGGAATGGAAGCTTATAACGGCAAAAGTTTAAATGAGAAGCTGGATTATCTGACAAGCAATATTAAGGTTGATACCAATAGTCCCAGAAAAGCCTCAATTGAATTAACTACTCCGTCCCTATATGATGAATTACCGGAGATTGAAAAGTATCCTTTCGTCGTAGAGGGGACAGGAGATATCAATGTTGAGATCTTTGCCAGCCCGGAAAAGTCAGGAAAGAACAAAGATGGCTGGATCAACGAGGTGGCAAAAGACTTCAATTCCCAAGGCTATACTGTGAATGGAAAGACTGTTTCTGTCTCCATCCGTAGCATCGCTTCCGGTCTCGGTGCAGATTATATTATTTCCGGCAAATATTTACCGGATGCATTTACCCCTTCCTCGCAGTTATGGGGCAATCTGATCAATGCCCAGGGCGGTAATGTTACGGTCGAAGCTAATAGGCTGGTAGGTAATGTAGCCGGCATTCTTGTAAATGAGGATACAAAGAATAAGCTGGTGAGCAATTACGGGAAAGCTGACATGCAGGCTGTACTAAAAGCAGTTGAGAAGAATGAGATGGTTATGGGTTATACCAATCCTCAGGCAAGCTCTACGGGTCTGAATTTCTTGCTTAGTACGTTAAATTATTATGATCCTTCGAATTTATTAAGTGACAAAGCGAAAAATGGTTTTACAACTTTTCAAAATAATGTTCCATACGTTGCATATACCACCATGCAGATGAGAGAAAGTGCTACCTCCGGCAAATTGGATGGTATGGTTATGGAATATCAGACTTATGTTAATGATGAAGAGCTGTCAAAGTATGAATTCATACCCTTTGGCATCCGACATGATAATCCTTTATATGAAGTAGGAACCTTGAGTGATGATAAAAAAGCCGCATTAGATAAATTCACAGAGTTCTGTCTGAATGACAGCTCTCAGAAACTGGCTTCTGATTATGGCTTTAACGGATTAGACAGCTACCAGAGCGAGAAATATGATACCGATGGCGGAACCGTTTTGCAGGCACAGCAGTTATGGAAAGAGAATAAGGATACCGGTAAGGATATTATCGCGGTATTTGTAGCTGATATCAGCGGAAGTATGGATGGGGATCCGATCAGTCAGCTGAAGAAGAGCTTAATCAATGGTGCTCAGTACATCAATGATAATAATTATATCGGTCTGGTAAGTTATAACACCACGGTTACTATGGAAGTACCGATTAATAAATTTGATCTTAACCAGAGAGCATATTTCCAGGGAGCAGTGGAAGATCTGCAGGCCGGTGGCGGTACCGCGACTTACGACGGTGTTACTATCGGTATGAAAATGCTTCTGGAAGCAAAAGAAAACAATCCGAATGCGAAATTAATGTTATTCCTGCTCAGTGACGGTGAAACGAATAAAGGACACTCACTGGATTATGTAGAGCCCGTTATACAGGAAAGCGGTATTCCAATCTATACCATCGGATATAATGCTAATATCGATGCACTGCAAAAAATATCGAATATTAATGAAGCGTCCAGTATCAATGCTGACTCGGATGATGTTATTTATAAGATTAAGAGTCTATTCAATGCCCAGATGTAAAGAGGCTTTATCATATCGTATTCTAATTTTATATCATAAATAAATAATGCATACCGAAAATGGCAACCTTTGTGGGATACATTTTCGGTATGCATTTTGTAACTGTACCATCTGTATGCACATCTACCTGAAATGATATGGTGAAGCGGCTGTTGATTCCTACGGGAGATATTGAAGTTTGGTATTGAACAAAAAGAGAAGGTATAGGTGAAATTTATGGAAATGCGTTTATCTGAAATTTATGGAAATGCTGATTGACTAATAAATAGGAAAAGGGTATAATAATTTTTCGCATATATAGCGTAAATATTTACCACGGGTTTTCTTGGCAAAATCCAAGGAAAAAAGTGTATCAGTAATGGTACGCCGTCGCTTGGCAAGATATTTGAAAAAATATTACTACCAGGAGGAATTAATATGATTAAGGTCGAACACATTTCTAAGACCTTTAAGGTCAGCCGGCGAAGTGCCGGGTTTTCTGAAGCATTCAAAGCCTTATTTCACAGGCAGTATGAATGCATCAAAGCACTCGATGACATCTCCTTTACCATAGAAGAAGGTGAGATGGTCGGGTATATCGGTCCGAACGGTGCAGGCAAAAGCAGTACGATTAAGGTGTTAAGCGGTATTTTAACACCGGAGAGCGGCAACTGCATCATTAACGGAAGAGTTCCATGGAAAGAACGAACAGCACATGTAAATGAAATCGGAGTTGTCTTCGGGCAGAGGTCACAGCTTTGGTGGGATGTGCCGGTTATCGATTCCTTTGAGCTGCTCCGGGACATTTACCGAATCCCAAAAGAAGTCTATAACAACAATCTGGAAGAACTGGTTACCTTATTAAATCTGGAGCAGTTAATCAGAACTCCAGCCAGACAATTATCCCTGGGACAGAGGATGCGCTGTGAAATTGCGGCATCATTACTTCATAGCCCTATGATTTTATTACTGGATGAACCAACCATCGGCCTGGATGCTGTGTCAAAGATTGCAGTACGCGATTTTATTCTGGAGCGGAACCGCAATCATAAAACAACAGTTATTCTGACCACCCATGATATGCAGGATATTGAGACTCTTACCAAACGAATTATCCTGATCGGAAAAGGGAACATCCTGATGGATGGCAATCTGGAGGATATACGAAAGCAGTTTTCAACCAATAAACGACTTACTGTTGAATATCAGGGGGATCACATTGATTTCTGTGAAGGAATGACACCGGTATCCTCAAGTAATCAGCTGGCTACCTTTGACATCGATCTGAGTAAGCTTAACGTATCCGATGCGATTGCTTACATCTCAAGACAGGTGGATGTCAATGACATATCAGTCGATGGCCCTTCCATCGATGAGGTAGTAGCAAAGCTTTATCATCAGTATCAAATTTAATAATCAGGCATAAAACCGCTTTTTGATAAAGGGGTCTATTTTGCGTGCAAAAAAAGACCTTCTTTGAATACCTGTTGGAAAGGAGAGGTTTATTTGGGACAGGAAAAAAGAGCAATCATGAGATATCAGAAATATATGGGATATCAAAAATATCAGAGATATCAAAAATATCTTACCTTCTTTCGAATGCGTTTTCTTGCAGGACTACAATACCGGGCAGCAGCGCTGGCGGGAATCGTAACACAGTTTGTATGGGGGCTCATGGAGCTGTTGATGTTCCGGGCATTTTACCAGGTTAATCCGAATGCCTTCCCTATGACGAGAGAGGCTTTGGCTTCTTATATATGGCTTCAGCAAGCATTATTGGCTATCTTCATGACATGGTTTTTAGAAAATGAGATTTTTCAGACAATTACTGACGGTGGAATAGCTTACGAATTATGCAGACCAACAGATTTGTATGATATGTGGTTTTTCCGGAGCATGGCGAACAGATTATCCAAAGCAGTCTTAAGATGCATCCCAATTCTTATTGTCGCTGCCTTTCTGCCAGCACCTTATGGGATTGGACTTCCATCCAGCCTTGAAGCCGGCTTGTGGTTTATTATCACTGGCTTCTTGGGTTTTCTGGTGGTGGTAGCCTTCTGTATGCTGATTTATATCATAACCTTTTTTACATACTCACCGGTTGGAGTGCGTATGGTTGCAATATCAATGGTAGAGTTTTTTGCCGGGAGTGTAATACCACTGCCTTTTCTCCCGAATGGAATCAGGCAGCTTGTGGAGCTGCTTCCCTTTGCCTCAATGCAGAATGTTCCGCTTCGCGTATATTCCGGTGATATTGCTGGAGTAGAAATTTATGCAAGGGCAGCTCTCCAATTATTCTGGGTAATCGTATTGCTGTGGCTGGGAAAACGTTTGACAGCCGTTGCTGTAAAACGTGTTGTAGTGCAAGGCGGTTAAAGAATATAGCAAGTTTAATAAAGACAAACTTGCTATATTCTTGGCAAATATCAGGATTAATTTCAATGGAAATTCATTCTGGAGAAATAATTATCGCATGATTGTAGTGGTATCGTTGGTTCATGGAGGTAATGATGAGATTATATATGAAGTTTTTTGGAATACATTTAAAGGGTGCGATGCAGTATAAGATATCCTTTCTTTTGACGCTTATCGGACATTTCCTGGTATCCTTTAATGTGTTTTTGGGGATTCTTTTTCTGTTTGAACGCTTCCATCAGGTAAAGGGCTATGATTTTAGTGAGGTTCTCCTCTGTTATGCCACAGTATTAATGTCCTACTCCCTGGCAGAAATGTTTATGAGGGGCTTCGATATGTTTGCATATACCATTGGTAACAGTGAATTTGACCGAATTCTGTTACGCCCGAGAAGCAGTGTTCTTCAGGTAGTATCGGGCAAGATGGAATTTACAAGACTGGGCAGGATGCTTCAGGCAATCGTTATGTTTATCTATGGAATAGCAAAGTCAGGCATTGATTGGAGTATGGGAAAAGGCATGACTCTTATCTTAATGGTGCTGAGCGGCTCTGTGATTTTTGGCTGTCTGTTTATGATCTATGCAAGTATCTGCTTTTTTACCCTGGAGGGTTTGGAGTTTATGAATGTACTCACGGACGGAGCCAGGGAATATGGCAAATATCCATTAGATATATACGGGAAAGGGGTATTAAGATTTTGTACCTATCTTGTTCCTTATACCTTATTTCAATACTATCCGTTCCTTTATCTGACCGGAAGATCGAATCAGAGCTGGTATATGCTGCTGCCGATACTTGGGTGCCTGTTTCTTGTACCAAGCTTCCTGCTATGGAGAATTGGGGTCAGACATTATAAATCTACAGGGTCGTGACAGAAATAGAGGAATAGGATTAAAAGATTCTACAAAATGAAAATTAATAAACAAGATGAATTGGTAAGCTTATTCATCTTGTCAGAAAAAATAAAAGTTCAGAAATAAAATTCAGAAATAAAAGTTCAGAAATAAAAGTTCAGAAATAAAAGTTCAGAAATAAAAAGTTCGGAAATAAAAGTTCAGAAATAAAAAGTATAGAAATAAAGAGTATAGAATTAAAAAAATCAAAAATAAAAAAAGTTGTCAGAATTTTCTGACAACTTACTGTCACTTATATGCATACTTCATTTTGGATCATACCACATCGGAAAGAAAAAGTCTAGTAAAATTTTTTTTAGCTAGTAAGATAAGTATCTGGGCAGAAGAAAATTCCCTAATTCCATGTTCATAGGAGGATGTCATGCAGGATTTTCAATGGAAACAGGAAAAAACACATAGTAACTACCAAACAAAGCGACAAAGAAAGGAACAGAATGTGATGGAGGCAGAATTAACGACAAATACGCTTGCTGGTCAATCGGAACAGCTACAGCCCGGTCTCTTACTGAGTGAGAGACAAAAGGAAGAGTGCCATTTGGAGCAAAGCGTAAAGGTAATCCAACATAATATAGATGATTACATGCAAAAGTATAAGGAAATCAGTGAAGAGACGAAGGAACTGTACGATAACTACCGCTCCAGTAATCCTGAGCTTCATAATGACCTGGTTATCGGTCTTGATATGAAATCCAAAATGGAGCGGACGTTAAATCGGAATTTGCTGGCATTAAAGAAGCCCTACTTCGGGAGAATTGATTACAAGGAAGTCGATGAGAATGAGATTTATAGTCTTTATCTGGGAAAGAACGGTATCCGTAAGAATATCACAGAGAATATGATCATTGACTGGCGTGCACCGATATCAAGCGTTTATTATGACAGTGACATTGGGGATAGCTCCTATCTGACACCTTTTGGTGAAAAGATAGACATTATATTAAACCTGAAACGAACCTATGAAATCGAGAACAGTAAATTGATTGATTTTTATGATTCTGATGTCATCGCAAATGACGAATTTCTTACCAAGTATCTCAGTAAGAATAAGGAGGTTGTACTTGGTGAAATTATCGCAACCATACAGAAGGAGCAGAACGAGATCATCCGTGACAACCCCTGGCATAGTGTAATCGTGCAGGGAGTTGCCGGCAGCGGTAAAACTACCGTAGCGATGCACCGCATTTCCTACATCCTGTATAATTACAAAGAGAAATTCCGACCGGATGAATTCTTCATCATCGGCAGCAATAAGATGCTTCTAAATTATATCACCGGAGTATTGCCTAACCTGGATGTATATAATGTCAATCAAATGACGATGGAAGATTTCCTAATTGCCTTACTTGATAAGGATTTTGACATGAAAAAAGGAAAATACACCCTAAGCAACAGCTTCTTAAAGCGCCGTCCGCTTACTAATTCAGAGCAGATGTCAAAGCTCAGGCAAATGAAAGGCTCCATACATTTTATGAATGCCCTGATTGCCTATATGGAACAGTTTGAATTGATGGCAGTGGCATCGGAAGATGTGGTATATCATAACCGTATCATTTACTCGAAAGAGGAAATACTTTATTTCCTCAATTTCTTCAAGGATAAACCCCTGCAGGAAAAGGTTGAATTGCTGAATAAAAGATTGACCTATAAGATATCCAATATCAATGAAGAAGAGATGAAACGGAAGGACGAAATCAAAACGGAGGTGAATAAGTATAAAAATCACTTCGGAGTCCGTGGTCAGAAGCTTAATCTGATGGAGGTATATCTTGGGTTCTTAGAAGATCTGAAGGTTCACCAGAAAGATTATCAGAAAGAAAATATTCAACTTCCGGCAGAAGAGGTAATCAACTTATTACTTCAGGACCTTTATCAGAAGAAGCTGGATCTTTATGATCTTGCCATGCTCACCTATATTAAAAAGAGGCTGAAAAGGACCAGAGACTTTGATTACGTACGACATATCGTCATCGATGAGGCTCAGGACTTTGGTGTAATGGTATTTCGCCTGTTTCGCCAGCTTTTCACAACCTGCAGTTACACCATCATGGGGGATGTCACCCAGAATATCAATTATGATAGCGGTATGAATGATTGGGAGGCTTTGAAGCAGGAGGTCTTTGATCCGCAGAAGGATAAATTCTATGTTCTTGCAAAAAGTTACCGTAATACCGTTGAGATATCGGAATATGCCAGTAAAGTTCTAAAAAAATGCAGCTTCAAAACCTACGACATCGAGCCCATCATTCGACATGGCAAAGAAGTAAGTGTAGCAAAGGTGGAGGATGAGAAGGGGATGGTATCCAGTGTAGTTCAAATACTACAAGAAACCCAGAAAGCCGGATATGATACAATTGCAATTATCTGCCGCAGTGTGGAAGAGACGCTCAAGGTAAAGGATTTATTGAAGCCTCATGCTGAAATCCGACATCTGGAAGATGATATTGAGGAAATGAAATTCCAGACCGGAGTGATGGTTCTTCCAATCTATATGACGAAGGGCTTGGAATTTGATACAGTAATACTTTGGAATCCGGATAATGAAAATTACCTGGTAAGTGATGAAGATGCCAAGCTTCTATACGTTGCGATTACCCGTGCATTGCATGAGCTTCATATCGTTTACCAGGGTGAGCTTTCCGGTTTGCTCAAATAATTATTGTATTGCTCTTATATTTAAAAGTCTCAGCAATGAGAAATTAAGGGGCAGCATATCTCTTCCAGTTGTATTGGAAGAGGTAGTGCTGCTCCATACCAGAATAGATACCAGAATAGATACCAGAATAGATACCAGAATAGATACCAGAATAGATACCAGAATAGATACCAGAATAGATACCAGAATAGATA
>Ga0207834_1000795_pt1 | contig 10392 bp, 5 predicted proteins | sample LuqExpMetagenom5_FD_187763 | JGI IMG/M metagenome (GOLD analysis project Ga0207834, IMG submission 187763) | Tropical forest soil microbial communities from Luquillo Experimental Forest, Puerto Rico - Sample 5 (SPAdes) | ecosystem: Environmental > Terrestrial > Soil > Tropical forest ...
GCCTGTCTGAAGGAGCTTTATCCCACGTTAAAATACGGAGCTACCGCATACATTATTCCGAAGAATTTATTCATGTTTCCTCTAAAGCTGGTAGAGTTTCTGAATGAATATAAAATCAATACCGTATGTTGGGTAGTTTCCGCATTAACGATGATTTCAGCCTTCGGGGCATTGGAGAAGGGGATCCCGCAATATCTGCATACGATAGCTTTTGGTAGTGAGGTATTTCCCATCAAGCAGTATAATCTGTGGAAGAAGCACCTGCCGGCTGCAAGGTTTATCAATCTTTACGGTCCGACGGAAGCTACCGGAATGTCCTGCTATTATGAAGTGAACAGGGAGTTTGAATTGGATGAGATGATACCGATCGGAAGGCCCTTTCCGAATACGGAAATCATATTACTGGATGAGAATAATCAGGTACCGAATCAGGGAGATACCGGTGAGATCTGCATCAGAGGAACTTCCCTGACTCTGGGGTATTATAATAGCTTTGAGAAGACCAATGAGGTATTTGTCCAGAATCCGTTAAATAGGGCATATCCGGAGCTGATCTATCGTACGGGTGATCTTGGCAGGTATAATGAGCGTAGAGAGCTGATGTTCGTTTCCCGTAAGGATAACCAGATTAAGCATATGGGACACAGGATTGAGCTTGGTGAGATTGAGATTGTGGCAAATCAGATGGACGGAATGAAGAGCGCCTGCTGCAGCTTCGATCAGGAGAAGAAAAAGATCGTTTTATACTATGTCGGAGAAATGAGTCCTGCAGAAGCGGCAACCTATCTGAAGGAAAAACTGCCAAGATATATGATACCGAATGTAATCGAGACGCTGGAGGAGATGCCGCTGACCTCGAACGGTAAGATTAACAGGGTATTATTAAAAGAACGCTATAGGAGTAAATTATAACAAAAGTATAAGAACAATATGGGAGGGCTAATTATGGAAACTATTTTAGAGATTTTAAACGGATTACATCCGGAAGTGGATTTTGATACCTGCAATACCTTAATCGATGATAAGATCATTGATTCCTTTGATATTGTATCTATCATCTCTGATATCAGCGATGAATTTGATATTACTATTCCGGTAGAAGAAATCATACCTAAGAATTTCAATTCTGCGAAAGCTATTTATGCCTTGGTGGAGCGCTTAATGGAGGAATAGAGGGAGATTCCATATGCTGTTTACAACATATCGATTTATCATATTTCTTCTGATTTTGTTCGTAATGTATTACATCGTTCCGAAGAGATTCCGATGGCTGTTACTTCTGCTTGCCAGCTATATTTTTTATGCTTATGCAGGGGTCAAATACCTGATCTACATACTGGCTACTACGGCATCAACTTATGTCATCAGCCTCAGGCTGGTTCGGATTCAGAAGGCTCAGACTTCTTATCTGAAGGAGAAGCGGGAAGAGCTGACAAGGGAGGAAAGAAAAGCTTATAAAGCAGCAATGAAATCCCGTCAGCGTAAATGGCTGGCACTTTGCCTGGTGTTTAACTTCGGGATACTGGCAGTTTTAAAATACGGTAATTTTACCATAACGAATATCAATGGCTTATTGCAGCTGTTCCATACAGGAAAGCAATTATCTTTGATTGGTTTTGCGCTTCCTCTTGGAATATCCTTCTATACCTTTCAGACCATGGGGTATCTGATTGATGTTTACCGGGAGAAATATCCTTATGAGAAGAATATATTAAAGCTAGCATTATTCATTTCCTTTTTCCCGCAGCTGCTTCAAGGACCAATCAGCCGGTTTGATGATTTAAAGGAGACCTTATTCTCGGAGCATTCCTTTGAGTTCCGTAATCTTTCCTTCGGATTGCAGAGAATCCTATGGGGCTTCTTTAAGAAGCTTGTTATCGCTGACCGGTTACTTGTCGGAGTGAATACTATCGTCCATAATCCGGAGGAATTTAAAGGGGTTTACGTGCTGGTCGGCATGTTCTTCTATGCGATTACCCTGTATGCGGATTTTACCGGTGGAATTGATATCGCTATCGGTTCCGCGGAGTTACTGGGAATACGTATCAAGGAGAACTTTGAGCGGCCTTATTTTTCCAAATCCATTGCGGAATATTGGAGAAGGTGGCATATCTCCCTCGGCAGCTGGTTCAAGGAATATATGTTTTATCCAATCTCCGTCAGCAAACCTATGCTGGATTTTTCAAAGTTCTGCAAAGCTCATGTCGGTGAATGGATTGGAAAGAGGATTTCGATCTATATTGCTTCTGTCATTGTATGGTTTACGACAGGTATCTGGCATGGTGCAGCCTGGAATTATATTGTATGGGGATTGCTAAACTGTCTGGTAATTCTGGTTTCGCAGGAATTATCACCATTCTATGATAAGTTTCACGGGCGTTTTCATGTACAGCATACCTTCTGGTACCGGTTGTTCCAGGTTGGCCGCACCTTCTGGCTGATGAGCTTTCTTCGGACTCTGGATTGTTATCGGAATGTTGGATTGACCTTTAAGATGTATGGAACCATCATAACAAAGTTTAATATAATGGAATTGTTCCAGGGTGGTTTGATGCAGCTGGGGCTGACAATATCGGATTATCTGGTTTTAATCCTCAGTGTGACGTTGATACTGCTTGTCAGCCTTACAGGACGTTCCGGAAGTGTCCGTGAGAAGCTGGCTGCGAGACCGATGCTGTTAAGATATGCGACTTATTTTGCAATCTTTCTGGCAATCCTGATTTTAGGAGCTTATGGGGTGGGTTATGATTCCAGCCAGTTTATATACAGCAAATTCTAGGGAACCATACGTTTACATGACGATTCTGTTTATAAATTGCTGGATGAAGCTTTCCTAAGAATCTTAACATTTTAGAGTATAGCTTCATGATATGATGTCGGGGTCAAAAGGTAAAAATCAAGAATTTCTATGTTGAATAGGCACAAAATAATAGCATTCAAATGCTCTAGATAATGTTTCTGAAATACTTTTATTGTGCAGTTTCACAATGAGTCATTTATGAAAGGACCTTTTGACCCCGATATCATGATATGAAATGCATCAATATATATTGAATGGAGTTTTCATGAAGATAAAAAAGCTATTGAATAGGATAAAAACGAAATTTAAAAAAAGATATTTGTTTCATATTATGGTTATCTGCTGCGTTTTACTCATCCTGGGTTTGCTGCAAGGCTTACTGATGCCGAAATATGTGACCTCAATCCATGAAGGTAATCTGATACGCGAATATTATGATGAAGCTAAGAAGCATGACGTGATTTTTATCGGAGACTGTGAAGTGTTCTCTAACTTTTCACCGGTTACTTTATGGGAGGATTACGGTATCACCAGTTATATCAGGGGAAGCGCCCAGCAGTTAGTTTGGCATTCTTATTATCTTCTGGAGGATACCTTGACCTATGAGACACCCAAGGTGGTAGTGTTCAACGTTCTTGCGATGAAATACAACGAACCGCAGAAGGAAGCCTACAACCGGCTGACCTTGGATGGTATGAGATTGTCAAAAGCAAAAATTGATGCCATCAATACCTCCATGATGGAGGATGAAGCAATAATAACCTATTTGTTCCCGATTCTCAGGTACCATACTCGATGGAATGAGCTGACCTCGGAGGATTTTAAGTATCTGTTCCATCGGGATACTATTTCCCATAATGGTTATCTGATGCGGGTTGATGTAAAGCCGGTTACCGTGATTCCCAAGGGCAAGAAGCTGGCAGATTATCAGTTTGGGGAGAACAGCTATGATTATCTGAACAGGATAACCAAGCTGTGTAAGGAGAAGGGAATCAAGCTCATTTTAATCAAGTCACCAAGTATTTATCCCTATTGGTATGAGGAGTGGGATGAGCAGATGGTGAAGTATGCGAAGGAAAATGATCTGATCTATCTTAATTTTCTGGATGATGTAGATCAGATCGGGATTGATTATAGTACCGATACCTACGATGCGGGATTACATCTGAATTTATCCGGTGCGGAGAAGCTGACAGATTATTTTGGAAAGATGTTAACAGAGGATTATAACTTGCCGGATCATAGGAACGATGCCAAATACCAGGCAATCTGGGATGAAAAGATAGATTTTTATAATGCGATGAAGGCAGACCAATACAAAGAGCTGGAGGAATACGGTTATTTAAAGAGTTATGGTGCAGCAGCACCGGATACGGATGCAAATACCGAATAAGTGAGGAGAATTCAGATGAAAAAGGGAATCATGATATTGGCAGCTTTGCTGTTATTAACAGGCTGCGGTAACAAAGACGCAGCAACAACGTCAAAGGATACTCAGGGAGCTGCAGTGACAGAATCGGTTCAGGATATTACGGGGGGAGTAGCGCAGGAAAGCGAGGAAAGTGGAACAGCTTCTGCGGAGGGGTTTAGCTTTGAAGTGGACGGTGTAACCATTCCTATGAATGTGGATGCAGCACCGATTATTGAGGCACTCGGAGAACCGGTGGAATATTTTGAAGCAGCCAGCTGCGCATTCCAGGGACTCGATAAAATATATACCTACAATGGTTTTGAAATTAACACCTATCCTAATGGAGATAAGGATTATATAGCATCTATATATTTCCTGGATGATTCGGTGGCAACAGATAAGGGAATCTATCTGGGTTCCACTCTTGAGGAAGTTACCGCTGCATATGGTGAAGGCTATACGGAAGAATCCGGGGAATATACCTACACCTTAGGTGATACTACACTGGCTTTTATCATGGAAGACGATGCAGTAACCTCGATTACTTATACTGCAATAGTGGAAGGGTTGAATAAATAGAAGCATTTTAATAATATTTATTTACGTTATGTAAAGGAAGACTGATACATGAGGATAAGGAGCAATCGTGGTATATAGACCTAGAGTTAATTAGTCTTTCAGTACCAGAAATAATTTGGCATGCTTCTCAAGATGCTGTTGATCCAGAGTGCATGTCAATAAATGATTTTTGGTATGCAACAGTATAAGATATTTTGCTTTGGCATACTGATATTTACCATAAAAATCCCTTGCTTTTTAAAGTTTGGGATTTTATTTTTTCGCTAAAAGGACCGTCACATTAATTTCTTAGTGCGACAACCCCTATGCATATGTAAGGACTGATTGAAGCGGATATTCTATGATTGTTTGTTTCATAATAACGTCAGAATAAAATAATTAGCTGACGCAAGGAACCGGATTTGATTAAACTATATTCAGGAGGTCATAGGAACAGATGAAAGCATTGACATATGATGGTATAAAAAAAGTTAAGGTTGCAGAGGTAGCGGATCCTAAGATAGAAAAAGCGGATGATGTCATTATTAAAGTTACTTCAACTGCTATCTGTGGTACCGATCTCCATCTGTTTCATGGAATGGCTCCGAACATGACAAAGGGCTTTATCCTGGGGCATGAAACGATGGGAATCATTGAGGAGACCGGACGGGAGGTTATCAGGGTGAAGAAGGGCGACAGGGTCATTGTACCGTTTCCGATTTCCTGCGGACACTGCTGGTATTGTGAACATGAGCTTTATAGCCAATGTGACAATTCCAATTCCCACAGTAAAACAGGAGCAGCTTTTGGCTGTGGAGATATGTATGGAGGGTATGATGGTGGTCAGGCAGAATATCTTCGGGTTCCATATGCCAATGTTGGACCAAGGATAATACCGGAAGAACTGGTGGATGAAGAGGCATTATTTTTAACAGATGTTCTTCCCACTGCATATTGGGGCGTTGATATCGGCGGTGTGAAGAAAGATGATACGGTGGTTATTCTTGGCTGTGGACCGATTGGTCTGACAGCGATCAAATGGACCATCCTTGCAGGTGCGAAACGAATCATAGCAGTGGATTGTATTGGCTATCGTCTGGAGCATGCCAAGAAATACGGTATAGAAACAATAAATCTGGAGCTGCACGATGATACCGGTGAATATATCGCCGAAATCACCGGTGGAGGAGCGGATGTAGTACTTGACTGTGTCGGTGTCGATGGCAAGATGACAACCTTTGAAAAAATTGAAACAGTTCTCAAGCTTCAGGGCGGATCAAAATCAGCAATCGAGATAGCCACTCAGGCGGTAAGAAAAGGCGGAACCGTAGTGTTGATAGGAGTATATGGGACACGTTATAATATGTTCCCGCTTGGTGATTTTTATAGTAAAAATATTACCGTAAAAATGGGACAATGTCCGGTTCATGCTTACGTAGATCCTATTTTACAGATGATCAGGGATCATAGGTTTGATCCGACGGATATAATAACTCACAGATTATCCTTGAGTCAGGGTGAACATGCATATGAGATATTTGATAAGAAGGAAGATAATTGCATTAAGGTAATTTTGAAGCCATAGGATGGTCACAGTTGATTTGCTGATAATGAATTGAGTGATGCTTTGTGCAGGCAATTGGATGATACGATTAATTCCCATAGAAGAGTTACGACCTATATGGTTAATTAAGGATATTATAATGCTTCTGAACCCCCAATCTTAATTAGCATGGACCTGTAGGGCTCCAATACGGTTATAAGTAAAACAATCGAATAAAGGTTGATTTGAAAATGTTTTACAGAAAGTTTAAATGTTAAACGAAAACTTAAATATTTAATATGGATAATAATGTATGTAAATTAATCAATAGTAACCATATATGGCGATTATATAGGATAATAGAATCAGAAAACAAATTGGTAGAAATTAGCTGGCGTGAATCGTTACCTTCTTTATTTAAAGACGTTTCACGCCATTTTTCTATATAATTTGCAGAATACATATGTAAAATAATCATTAATAATCGCAAAATAATAATTTCATTCAATTATGAAATACTACAGTAAATATTGACAAAAACAAGATTTTATTCTATAATTTTGATAAACTATATAATGAAATGATTCATAGTATAGTGAAATAAAAAAGATACACTATTTTGTATCAGGAGGAGCAAAATAAATGGAGAGAAGGTTAAAAAGATTTCTGGCGTTATTTATGGTGTTTGCTATTTTAGTTTCCCTGGTATCGCCGCCAAAAGCTTTCACAAAGGAAGCGAGTGCTGCTGTTACAGTACCTACACCTTTAGTATTTTATGATTTCAAGGATGGTATGCCATCGGGTATGGACAAGCATGCGAATGGTACGACAGCACAGCCTAAGATTACATTTGACTCACAGAGAGGTCCGGTTCTGGATCTGGCTTTTGGAGCAGGTGGAGCAGAAAGCTATGTGTCATTTACAAATCCTTTCAGTTCAGTTACTAATCTGACAGGGGCAACCATGATGTTATGGGTAAAGGTTGATCCTTCCGCTGCTTTCATGGAATATGACAACCTGATAGGATTCACAGGAACAACAGGACGTCTTACTTTAGAGACGATGCCTTATCTGTGTTATAATGCTGATGGTTCCTGGGTTGATTTAAAGAGTACCAAGGCTCCTTATTTAACAGCCGGGGTATGGGCTCATGTGGCTATTACAATTTCTGATAATAATGTGGTCATGTATGTAAATGGTACTCCAATTACCTATGGTTACACAGGCAGTGATGGTGACAACTCAGTTGCAGACAATACATCATCCATGCTTAACTTCCTGAAAACAGCAAACGCTTATCTTGGAAACGGCTCCTTCTGGGGAACCCAGGACTGCTTTATGGATAGTGTTTCCTTCTATGACTCCGCATTAACAGCTGATCAGGTTCAAGCTGCCTATGCCGCAGATCCTTGTGTAGTTCCTGCTGATATTACAACAGGTCTTGTATCTCACTACTCCTTTGATAACGGATTAATAGATAGCGTATCAGGCAACAGTGCAACGGAAGTATACGGCACTGGTGCGAAGTTTGGACAGGCAATTACAGACGCGAGTACGTTGGACTATATTGCAGATAAACAGGGTAAGGCAGTTTCCTTCCGTGGTGGGTCGAATAACGGTATCAAATTACCTCAGACGATTACCGGTGACGATTATACTATTTCCTTTTGGATGAATCCTACGGATTATGTGGACTGGTCTTCCATGATATTTGCAACTGGTGAGACCGGCAATTTCATGAATATTATGGGACAGGGCTGGACTGATGACGGAAGTCACCCTCAAATCAGCTTCCATAAGGATGCTACCGATTCGACAGCTGCAATTGACTACGTAAGCGGTAATACTCAGGATAAGGCTTTGAAAGGTGAATGGACGAACATTACTTATGTCGTTGATCAGAGTGACGATGATTCCACTGCAACACTTACCTTATACGTGGATGGTGTGCTGCAGCAGGTGTTCGTATACCCTAACCTTCAGGCAGCCGGACAGGCAATCACGAATTTCTATTCTACCAACCAGGCAACCATGTATCTTGGTGTGAACTGGTGGGATCCTGCCTTCAATGGTGCAATCGATGAATTATATTTATATAACAGAGCATTATCTGCAATAGATGTTGCAGCATTACATAGTAAAGGTCTGGAGGATCCATCTCAGGGCACGGAAGCAACACCGAAGTCCAGAGTATCCGTTCATGACCCGGGCATTGTCAAGGACGGTGATACCTATTATATCTTTGGTTCCCATATGGCTTGGGCAAAGAGTACTGATTTAGAGAACTGGACCTCCTTTACAATGAACATCAATACCGATTACAGTACGATCTTTAATAATATCTGGACCAATTACTGCACAACAACTTCTAATCCAAATGTAAGCGGTAATCTGTGGGCACCGGATGTCATCTATAACCCGACGATGCATAAGTACTGTATGTACATGAGCGTCAACGGAAGTGACTGGAACTCAGCTATCGTACTTCTTACTGCTGACAGCATCGAAGGACCATATACATATGTAGGTCCGGTAGTATATTCCGGATTTAATACAACCACTCATAATGCAAATTTGACCGATGTGTATACTGTACTTGGTGCTAGTGCAGATCTTACCAGATATCAATCCACAACAGATACAAAAATCAATGCGATTGATGCCAATGTAAGATATGATGCACAGGGTAATCTTTGGATGACCTTTGGTTCCTGGTTTGGCGGTATCTATATGCTTAAACTGGATCAGACAACAGGCTTAAGAGATTATTCAACTACCTATACGACAGTACCTGACATATCGGACCAGTATTATGGTTATAAAATAGCAGGAGGACATGGAGTATCCGGAGAAGGTCCATATATCATTTATAATGAAGATACTGGCTATTACTATTTGTTTGAATCCTATGCAGGTCTTGCTGCAAATGGTGGTTATAATATGCGTATGTATCGTTCTACGAATATTTATGGACCGTATGTAGACGCTGCAGGCAACAGTTCTATCCGTACAACAAGCGTGGATAATTCACCTTACGGTATTAAGTTAATCGGTAATTATACCTTTGACTGTTTAAGCAAAGGCTATAAAGCAGCAGGTCATAATTCAGCCTTTATTGACAGTGATGGTCAGATGTACCTGACTTACCATACCAGATTCAATGATGGAACGGAAGCCCATCAGGTAAGAGTACATCAGATGTTTATCAATGAGGATGGCTGGCCGGTTGTAGCACCTTATGAGAATAGCAGTGATGATATCTCCACTACCGGATATACAGCCGATCAGGTTACAGGATACTATGAATTCATCAATCATGGTCTTGCCAGCAATGGTGATATGCTTACTACTCAGATTATCAAGTTGAATGCGAACCACACGATAACCGGTGATATTACAGGTACCTGGAGCATGACAAACGGAACCTATTATATGAATGCTGTCATTGGCGGTGTTACCTATAAGGGTGTATTCTTCAGACAAAGGGATGAATCGGTCTATAATAATCCTGTAATGACTTTCTCAGCGATTGGTTCAAACAATATGTCCATCTGGGGAAGTAGAATAGAAGTGAGTGATTATCAAGCTGTTGTCAAGGATGGAGAGACTGTGCTTAACAGTATCGGTTCGCAGACAGCATCGAATATTAACTTGCCAACCGTTGGCTATTATGATACTGCGATTTCCTGGACCAGTAGTAATCCAAGTGTATTATCCGCTACAGGTCTTGTTAACAGACAGGTAAATGATACTGCAGTATTACTGAGAGCAACGATTACAAAAGGCAGCGAAATAAATTATGTACAGAAAACGGTTGTAGTATTAGGCACCAATGTCGGCGAATTAACCATCGATCCTATATATCGATATGATTTTTCAGCTGTATCAGGATCAAGTATTATCGTTAACACTGGAACAAAATCAGGCGATGCAACCCTGATGGGAACTGCAGCAATAACCAATGATAGTACTCATGGTAATGTATTAGAGATAACCAATGCGGATGGAGCTAAGAAAGTCAACTATCTTGCATTGCCGAGTGATACCTTCAGCGGAATTACCGATGCTGGCTATACTATT
>Ga0207834_1000798_pt1 | contig 10361 bp, 7 predicted proteins | sample LuqExpMetagenom5_FD_187763 | JGI IMG/M metagenome (GOLD analysis project Ga0207834, IMG submission 187763) | Tropical forest soil microbial communities from Luquillo Experimental Forest, Puerto Rico - Sample 5 (SPAdes) | ecosystem: Environmental > Terrestrial > Soil > Tropical forest ...
TGGAAGAATGTTTACGAGTGCGGCTATCGGGAGATCGACAAACAGCATCGGAATCTTCTGGAAAGAGTGAATCAACTAACCTTGCTGCTGCACAGCGAGTGCATGCAGAAACAAACGACAGATCTGATCAACGCCATTCTGCGGGAAACAGAGAGCCATTTTTCAGAAGAAGAAAAGCTGCTCGCATCGCTTCATCACGAGATCGCGCGCGAGCATTGCAAACTGCATGTCGCGTTGCTCGAAAAAGCCCGGCGGATGACGGAGCTCTATTTCTCCAATCACATTGGCGTCGAAGAATTCGTCCAGTTTTATGGTTACGAACTGATCGTGCAGCATACGCTGGTCGAAGACCTGCACGTCTTCCGTAAGATCCAGACCATCAAGATTGCCGGGAAGTTTATGCCGTCGTAATGCAAGGCACGGCAGCAGACATGGCCGCGATGCTCCTTCGTCATGGAGCACTATGGGGGGCTAGCTTTTGTCTGCCTCAAGCTCCAGCTTGGCCCGTTTCCGTTCCTTGCGGTAGACGTTAGCCACGGCGAGAGACCAGAGCGGGACCAGGTCAACGCCGGGGATGAGTTCGACCAGAAACGACGGCGCAAATTCCCAGTGCCAGCCGGTGAGAGCCGTCAATACGATGAACAGGATCGCGTCCACGGCGTCGTCCGCTGGGGAGGTTGCGCCTTCAATGAAGATAGGAAAGGCAACCAGTTGCAGCAGGTCCGCCAGCAGAGCCAGTGCCATGGCTGCCAGCAGGCGGTGGCGGCTGAGTTTGCGGTGCGGGCGCGTTGCTGCGGGAAGCGTAACCATTGCCCGCCATTCTACGCTGGCGGCGCGGCTGCTGTTGCCGGGCCAGTATGGCGGACTGGTACACTCGAAGGGAAAACGGTTACCCGCTCCATTGCGGTAGACTTCATTCCCTTCAAGGATTGCCATGTCGCTTGCTCAGCTTCGCACCCTCGTTCTGAAGGCCAACCGGGAGATCTCCCGCCGCGGCCTCGCCCCTCACACCTTCGGCAACGCCAGTGGCATCGACCGCTCTGGTTCTGAGCCGCTGGTGGTGATCAAGCCTTCCGGTGTGGACTATGCCACGATGACGGAAGAGGATCTGGTGGTGACCAATCTGGACGGCAAGATCCTGGAAGGCAAGCTGCGTCCCAGCTCGGACTTGGACACGCATCTGGAGCTTTACCGGCAGTTTCCGCAGATTGGCGGCGTCGTGCATACGCATTCGGAGTTTGCTACCAGTTGGGCGCAGGCCTGCAAGCCAATCCCCTGTTACGGCACCACTCATGCCGACTACTTCCACGGCCCGGTGCCGGTGACTGCGCCGCTGACGGCCGAGGAGGTGGAAGAGGCTTACGTGCTGAATACGGGCAAAGTCATTGTGCGCCACTTTGAGGCTCATCACCTGGATCCGGTTTCGGTGCCGGGCGTTCTGGTGGCTGGCCATGCACCTTTTACCTGGGGGAAGGACGCAATGGAAGCCGTGGAGCACTCAGATTGCCTGGAGTACATTGCCCGGCTCGCCTTCCGCTGCACCTTGTTGGGCGCGCCAGCCGAGGGAATTCCCAGCTATGTGTGCGACCACCACCACAGCCGCAAGCATGGCCCTAATGCGACCTACGGCCAGAGCAAGTAAATGCTACTAACGGCCAGCCCGGCAAGGAATCATGACCGGGCTGGCAGCGTGCTTTCTGGTGAACAAAAAGGACAGAGGCGCGCTTAGTCTTGTAATATGATTTTCCATAGCGTGATCCCGTTCCGTGGATACGGTCTTCATTTTTCTGCATTTTTCCACCGGGCCGGGAGCATGCTTTAAGGAACTGCGCAGCAATATCCTGCGTACTGTCTAGAGATTGTCTTATTTGATGCTGATGTTTCCCCGAAAAGCGCCGGGTGGCATCCAACGTGCTAGTGAACCCCCTAGAGGACGCCCCCGAGTGGAGACCAGTTTCTTCCATCGCGTGCAGGCAACGCTGTTGGCCTTGGCTACGGCGGCTCTCTTCCTTTTGGCGGTCCTCAACCTGATGGAAGAACGTCAGGTGCAGCAGCCCGACGATGGTGTCTGGTGGCGGGATGCGCAGGGCGGTCTGTTGGCCGAGCGGGTTCTGCCCGGGATGCCGGGCCAGGTTGCCGGTATCCGCAAGGGCGACCTGATGACGGCCGTCACCACCTGTCCTATCTGTGACGCACTTCCCGTAGACCACCTTGCCAGCCTGGAGCGTGTTCTCTACCGCACCGGCATCTACGGCCAGGTTTACTACCAGATCACCCGCGACGGCATTCCTCTCGAGACCCCCATCAAAGTCATTCCCGTTCCTCTGGACCGCTCCCTGGCCCAGGGGCTGCGCGTGATCGGCCTCATCTATCTGGTGATTGGCATTTACGTGCTGCTGCGCCGCTGGGGCGCGGTGCGAGCCACGCATTTTTACGTCTTCTGTCTGGTTTCGTTTGTTCTATACGCCTTCAAGTTCACCGGCCGATTGCATGGTCTGGACCTGGTTGTTTTCTGGGCCAACATTGTGGCGGAATCGCTGCAGCCGGCGCTCTTCCTGCACTTTGCTCTCAGCTTCCCGGAGGAGCGGCTGAACCGTCTGGGCCGTCGCGTCCTGCTGCCGGTGGTCTATCTGCCGGGTGTGGCGTTGACCAGCCTCTGGCTGTGGGTGATTGAGACCCGTGAAGCTACCGGACTGCTGAAGCACCGGCTGGATCAGATCGGAACGGCTTACGACGCCTTCTTCTATCTGCTGGCTGTTGTCTTGTTCCTGCGCAGCTATGCCAAGGCCAATACGCCGCTGTTGCGCCAGCAGTTGAAGTGGCTCTATCGCGGAACCTTTGTGGCGGTTCTGCCGTTCACGCTTTTCTTTGCTGTACCGTTCCTATTCGATCTGAATCCGCCGCACCTGCTCACGAATCTGGCGGGCCTGTCGCTGGTCTTTTTGCCGCTGACTTTTAGCTGGGCCATTGTGCGCTACCGGTTGATGGACACGGATCTGATCTTCAAGCGTGGTGTGGCTTACACGCTGGCCACCGGCGTCATCCTGCTGGTGTACTTCATCATTCTGGGTTCCATCACGGAAGCGGTGCATGCCAGTGTGCCGGAGTCGGTGCGTCACTGGGTAGAGTTGCTGGCGCTAATTCTGTTCGCCGCGCTCTTTGAACCGCTCAAGCGCCGCATTCAGTCCTGGGTGGACAAGGTCTTCGATCGCCATCGCTACGACTACCGCAAGGCATTGGTGGAATTCGGACGTGGGCTGAGCACGGAAACCGATCTGAAGGCGCTGCTGGAGTCCATCGTCAATCAGTTGCCGAACACCCTGCTGGTGGCGCGCGTGGCGCTGTTTCTGACCGAAGAGGGCGGGTTGCGGTTGGCGGCTTCGCACGGATTGCCGGCAGACATTGAAAAGCATGTTCTGGAACTGGGCTTCCTCAACTTTGATGAAGTCTCCGGCCACTCCCACATCTTCCTGGAGAACGCCGCGCAGGCCCTGCATCTGCCCGAGCCCGAACAGCGCACCGCCGAACTGTTGGATCTGAATTACTATCTGCCCTGCCGGGTGCAGTACGGAGCCGAATCGCGCACCATTGCCGTGATCGGCTTGGGCCGCACGCTGGGCGGCGACTTTCTGTCCAGCGAAGATGTCGAGCTGCTGGAGTCGCTGGCCAGCTACATCGGGATTGCGCTGCAAAATGCCTCGCTCTATGCGCGGCTGGAGAAGCAGATTGCCGAGTTCGAACGGCTCAAGGAGTTCAACGAGAATATCGTTGAATCCATCAATGTGGGCATCTTCGCGCTGGACCTGGATGGCCACATCGAAAGCTGGAATGCGCAGATGGAGGCCATGTACGCGCTGAGCCGGGCAGAGGTGCTGGGCGAAGCGCTGCGCGCGGTCTTCCCGGCGGATTTTGTGGACGCCATGGAAAGCTTCCACGACGAGCCCGGCGTACATCACATCTACAAATTCCAACTGACCACGCGGGCCGGCGAACAGCGCACGGTGAATGCCGCCGTGGCCCCGCTGCTCTCGCGCGATTTCGTTCCCGTGGGCCGCATTGTTCTGGTGGACGACATCACCGACCGCGTGACGCTGGAAGGCCAGTTGGCGCAGGCCGACAAGCTCAGCTCCATTGGTTTGCTGGCCGCTGGCGTGGCGCATGAAATCAATACGCCGCTGGCTGTTATCAGCAGTTACGCGCAGATGCTGACCAAGCAGATGAAGGGAGATGCGCGGCTAGGACCGGTGCTGGACAAGATTGTGCAGCAGAGCTTCCGCGCTTCTGAGATTGCCAACGGTCTGTTGAACTTCTCGCGTACTTCCACCACGGAGTTCCGCTCCACTGATTTGAATCAGGTGATCCGCGAGACGCTCTCGCTAGTAGAACACCAGTTCAAGACGGCAAAGATTGCTGTGGATCTGGAGCTGAGCCCGGAGCTTCCGGCTATTCATGGCAACCCCGGCAAGCTGCAGCAGGTGTTCCTGAATCTGTTGCTCAACGCCAAGGACGCCATGCCGGGCGGCGGCCAACTGCGCGTGGTCACGGTCGCCAACGGACATGTGGAAGCCATCGTCTCCGACTCCGGCTCGGGCATTGCTCCGGAGCATTTGAAGCGTATTTACGATCCGTTTTTTACCACCAAAACAACTCCCAAGCCCGGTGAGCGGCGTGGTACCGGTTTGGGGCTTTCGGTTTCCTACGGAATTATTCAGGAGCATGCCGGCAAGATTCATGTCGAAAGCGCCATCGGCGCCGGCACCACCTTCCATCTCGAGTTTCCCTTGTTAAGGAATTCTGTCCATGCCTGAGGTCGATCTGTCATTGAATGCCGCCAACTCCGTCACCGCCAACGGCGACGCCTTTCCCGCCTCGATTCTGGTGATCGATGACGAGGCAGGTATTCGCGATTCGCTTGAGGTCTTGCTGACCTTTGAAGGCTATGCCGTTTCGATGGCCGTCGATGGAGAAGAAGGCCTGCGCATGGTTGAGGCCGGCAGCTACGACCTGGTGCTGCTGGATCTGGCCCTGCCCGGCCAGAGCGGTATGGAACTGTTGCCGCAGATCAAAGCGCTGCAGCCCGGCCTGCCGGTGATCATGATTACCGCATACGGCACGGTGGATAACGTTGTGGAAGCGGTGCGGGCGGGCGCGGAAAACTTTGTCCAGAAGCCATGGGACAACGAAAAGCTGCTGGCCGATATCCGTTCCGCGGTAGCTCTCCGCAAGGCCGAAGAGGAGAATCTTCAGCTCAAGCGGACTCTCAAGCAGCGCTATAACTTCTCCAATATTGTGGGCAAGAGCGAGATCATGCTGAAGGTCTTCGACCTTGTGGCCCAGGTTGCGCCTTCGCGTTCCACGGTGTTGATTCAGGGCGAAAGCGGTACCGGCAAAGAGCTGATCGCCAAAGCCATTCATGCCAACTCGCCCCGCAAAGACAAGCCTTTTGTGCCAATCAATACCGGCGCCATGCCGTCGGAGTTGCTGGAGAGCACGCTGTTTGGTCATGTGAAGGGCGCCTTCACCTCGGCCGTGGCATCCAAGAAGGGCCTGTTTGAAGTGGCCAACGGCGGCACCCTCTTTCTGGATGAGATTGCCACCATGGGCATGGATACCCAGGCCAAGATTCTGCGCGTGCTGCAGGATCGCCGCTTTATGCATCTGGGCGGCATCCAGGAACTGCAGGTGGACGTGCGCATTCTGGCCGCCACCAACGTGGATCTGCGGGAGGAGGTGCGCGCGGGCCGTTTCCGCGAAGACCTTTATTACCGCCTGAACGTGATCACCGTGGATCTGCCGCCGCTGCGTGCGCGCCGCGACGATATTCCACTGCTGGCCAATCACTTTCTCGATTTCTATTCGCGGGAGAACAGCCTGGAGTTGCGCAAACTCTCACCCGAGGCTCTGCGCGCCATGGTGGACTACGACTGGCCGGGAAATGTTCGCGAACTGGAAAACGCCATCGAACGCTGTGTGGTGCTCTCCTCCGCTTCGTCCATCGGTTCGGATCTGCTGCCTGGCCACATTACCGGCCGCAGCTTCCAGGACGCCCTGCTGGAGCACAATCCGAATGCCTCGCTCTTTGACATTCTGGAAACCATCGAGCGCCGCATCATCGTGGAAAAGCTGGAGCGCTGCAACTGGAATCAGACCGACGCGGCCGAGCAGTTCCGCATCCCGCTCTCCACGCTGAATCAGAAAATCAAGCGCCTGAACATCGAGATCCGCAAGAAGAGCCGCGACTAGGCTAGAAGGCTCAGAACGGCAGAAAAACAAAACGCGGCCCGGAGGCCGCGTTTTTGTTGGTGTGGAGCTGGCTATTTGCTGGTGGTGGTGGCGTGCAGCAACTGCGAGGCCAGCGAGCAGAGCCCCTGGCGGAAAACGTGGCGTACCGCTTCCGACTGCCAGCCCGCAGCCTTGGGGCCACCGCATTCAGCCAGAATGGCGGCGGTCTGCTGCGCATCCTGTCCGGCTACGGCCCGTAGAATGAAGACGGTACGGATCGCGGGCGAAAGTTGGGCCAGCCACTGGCGTACACGCTCGCGTTCCGGCCCGGCGAACATGGCTTCCAGTTGCTCCACGCTCATGCCAGCCGATTCCAAATCGTCGTCCTCAATGCAGGTGGAGGGGTGGAAAGAGCCCTCCGGGGCGGCAAAGATGTCGGCGTCTGCCGCGGCCAGATGCGCCACGGAAAGCTTGGCCAATGTCCGGCTGGTGCTCTTGCGGGCGGCCTTGGGATTCTGGCAGGCGGAAACCTCTGCATTATCAATTGCGGATTCAACCAGGCGCACGCACTCTTCACCCTCGCCCACCAGCATGGAGGCCAGGTTGTAGAGTTCGCCAGCGATTGAGTCGATGATTTCATCCATCTGCTGGCGGGCCCGCGCAGCCGCATCCAGCTCCGGCTCGGGGCAATCGCCGGTTTTAGCCCCGGCGGCGGGCTTATGGGGGGAGGCGTTCACATTCGTACGGGTGGATTCAGACATCAACAGGTACCCTCCAGGCTCGAACGAAACTGAGCCCTATCCTTATCCTTCACTCTGCGGGGCCGGACGTCAATGGAGAGACGGCGAAAAGGGATCTGGCGCAGCGAATGGATGAGATTCCAGGGAGTTGGGTTAAGAGCTGTGGGATGAAGGGCGGGAAACCGGTCATTTTCGAATGCGGCCCAGCGGCGGCCCTCGCAAGCAGAAGGCAGTAGCCCTTTCTCCTCAGCAACCTGCGTGCGAGAACGGCTCGCTATTCTCCCCACCAGGTCATTCCATCCGGCTCGCGGCCGGCATCGATTGTGGCCACCCGCTCCAGCCGGTCCAGATCCACCACGGCCACAAAGTGATCGCGCGGGCAGGCGACAAAGGCGCGGTGGCCGCCGGGCGCAATCTGGATGGCGGATGCTCCGTGTTCCTCGATGGGGATACGTTTCACCACGGCGTGGGTTGCGGCGTCGATCACCACCAGATCCTTGCCCTGGTGCGTGGTGACCAGTACACGCCGGCCATCCGGGGTGAATTTCATACGATTGGCGCCTTCCACGCCGGCCGCAAAGGTGGCGATGACCCGGGCCTGGGGCACATCAATCACCGTGATGGTGCCATCCTGATTGCCAGCCCAGAGAGTCTGCTCGCCGGGGGCAACGGCGAATCCCTCCGCGCCAAGGCGGACTGGGACGAGAGTGTGCCGCCAACCGGAGGTGGTGCCGTGTTGCGAGGTGGGCACCGTGTCCCGCTCCCAGAGGCTCATGGTTGCCGATCCCGCATTGGAAGCGGCCATGCGCTTGCCGTCGCCCGAGACCCAGAGCATGTGGGTGTTGTCCTGCCCGGTGCCGAGCACGGTGGTGATGTGGCCGGTGGTGGTGTCGAGCGCGGCAATGGCATCGGAGCCGCCGGCGGTGAACCAGAGCGTCTGGCCGCTGAGCCACAGGCCGTGCGCGCCACGGAGTGGGGCAATGGAGAGGGGCTGCAATGGCTTGTGCTCTACCAGATCCACGCGCTGGATGGTGGTCAGGCTGGCGTCCTGATAGTTGGTGACGTAGGCGGTGCGCCGATCCGGAGCTACCACCACCTCATGGGGATCATCCCCGATAGGGATGGCGGCCAGTGTGTGGAGCGTGCGCCCATCCACAATGGCCAGGGCATGCGACTGCTTGGTGACCACCAGCAAAGCGCCGTCCGCTGGGGCTTGGGCGAGTGCGGTGGTTGCGGCAAGTGCGGCGGCAAGGAGAAAAAAGATGCGCATAGCGACTCCGGTAGACGCGTAAAAAGGAGCAGGGAACGGGGTTCCTGCTCCAGGTACAGGCATCTGGCTTCAGTCTATCGGGAGTTGGCGGGCAAACTTGGAGTGACGCTACAGACCAGACTTATGGCCGCGCGGTGGCTAATGGCTCGGAGCCGGACGCGCTGGCGCGGCGTGAACCGGCGCGGAGGTCGCGGGATGGGCATTGACCAGAGGACGGCCCTGCGCTGCAGCCCGTTCGGCCAGCGCCTGCTGCCGGGCCTCGAGTGCGGCCTGCTGGGCGGCTTCCGCTTCGGCTGCGGCGCGTGCAATGCGCTCGGCTTCAAGCGCGGCTATGCGCTGTTCAAGTCGCGTGATGGCGTCTTTGTCGTGGGCCAGAATTTCGCCGGCGGCAGAGTTGCCCGCCAGTTTTTCTGCGCGTAGCCGATGAGCAGCAATCAGCTTTTGCAGCTTTTCCGGCTGGTTCCAGTAGATCTTCTCAATTTCCGCTTCGCGTTGAACGGAGCCGGCCAACTGCGCAGCCAGTTCCTGGCGACCGCGCTCCACTGCATCCGGTGCGGACCATGGCGTGTGGCTCTCGGCATACCAGATGTTCCAGGCCAGCGTGGTGGCGCCAGCGGCGGCGGCAAGGCAGAGGAACAGCGCGAGAGCAATCAGCTTGAGTTTCATAGCGGAACCTGTCCAGTTTATGCGAGCCAGGGCCTGTGTTCAAGAAAACCAACATCCTGGATGACGCGGTGGAACCTTGTCGTTACTCCAGGGGAATATCGATCTTGTCGTCCGGTAAGGGATTACGCAGGTCGGCGTCGCCGTAGTCGCGTGCCTGGGCCAGCGGGTGGAGCTTGAACAGTACCAGCAGATTCCGTTCCGGGTCGTCGTAGGCCGGGAAGCTGGCCACCTGTTCGAGCGAGAAGTGCAGGTGCAGATCTTCGAGCGTGCCGGGATCGAGATCATTCCAGGCCGCGTACCAACCGGGCTGGGCAGAAGAGATTTTGTCCGGCAGGCTGGTGGTGCCAAAGTCGTCACAGAGGCCGGGCAGATGCGTCACCAGGAAGATTTCGTCGGCGCTGATGGACAGCAGCAAGCGGTTGCCGTTGGGATGTTCGTCGATGTACTGCGTCAGCCCTTGCGCGGCGTTCACAAAGCTGTACTGGGGGTGGAGGGCAAAACGCACAATCCAGTGGGCGCCGTTGATACAGAGAATGGCAACCAGCACAACCAAGGCCACGCCCAGGCGTTTGCGGCGAGGTCCACCCACTCCGTAGCAGTCATGCAGCAGCGCGGCAGCTCCCTGCGCCACAATCAGGAAGCTGAACAGGGCCACCACCGCAAAGTAACGGGGCTGAGGATGATTCTGGTAGGCCATGAAGCCGATATAGCCAGCGGCGGCCAGCACCGATGCGCCGAAGACCGGATCGCTGATCAGCCCCCATCCCCACTCGTGACGGCGCGCCAGCAATGCGCCCACGGCCACAGCCACAGCCAGAGGGAACAGAACCTGACCGATCCACAGGCCGCCATGCACGCTCCACTGCAGGCTGACCAGCGGCCAATAGAACTCATGCGGCTTGGGGTATTTGTTGATGAAGAACAGGTAGTGATAGTCGGGCATCAGTCCGGCGCGGGTCACCATGGCCAGCCATGCGCCATAGAGCACGCCGGTGGTCGCCAGCAGCGCCAGAGCCGCGCGCAGCATCATGCGGCGGTCGCTCCACAGGTCCACCATCAAGGCCCACAGCAGCGCCGGGAGCAGAAAGACGGCGGTGGTCTTGGTGAGCATCATCAGGGTGAAAAGCACACCCACGGCTGCGGCGCCCAGAACCGGGTGACGCCACTTCTTCAACCGTACGGTCAGATTCAGAGCCAGCAACAGCAGAGTGGAGAGTGGCTGCTCCAGAATGGCCAACCGGCTGAAGCAGTAATAGAAAGGGCTGGTGGCCAGCAGAGAGACGGCCAGCAGGGCGGCCCAGCAGGGCACGCGGCGGCGCAAGAGCAGGTAGCTGAGAGCCAGGTTGGCAAAAAAGAAACTGACGCCCAGCGCGCGCGCAGCCTCAATGGAAACGCCGGTGCAATGGAAGAGCAACCACTCCAGGACGGGCAGAACCGGCAGCGCCACAGCGGTGTTCAGGTCG